>Ga0210409_10007939_pt1 | contig 10871 bp, 9 predicted proteins | sample IncBWH17MmetaG_FD_161649 | JGI IMG/M metagenome (GOLD analysis project Ga0210409, IMG submission 161649) | Forest soil microbial communities from Barre Woods Harvard Forest LTER site, Petersham, Massachusetts, United States - Inc-BW-H-17-M | ecosystem: Environmental > Terrestrial > Soil >...
AAGATGTTGACCCCACCCTTTTCGTGCTCGATCTTTTTCAGGATGGGATGAAGGCTGTCTTGGAGAGTGTTCGACTGGAGGAGCTGCTTCCCCGTAGAGGTGCAAAACAGAAGCCCCGAGGTGCGGCTGTCGATGAAATCCCGCAGCATTGCCGCGAGGGGCGTGCAGAGGTCAATGTCTCGTTCCCCGTGCTTCGTCTTTAGATTTGGCTGGATTTTGCCGCGCTTCGCTTTTTGGCGAATGTAGAGCGTGCGGCAGTCTTCCGAGATGTGCTTGCCAATTTCGAGGCAGTTGGCGGGCAAGAACACTCGTGCCGGCCACGATAGTGAAAAATCTGGGAGCAAGTTTGAAGCTGGTCAGTTCTTCAAGCAAGCCACGTGGTGCAAGCGCGAGTCTTCCGATCAGTAGAATCCAAAACGCGATAAACAACACGACATTCAGCCACATGAGAGTCGCAGCAAGCCTCTGCATGCCATTGAGGTACACCGCGATCGATACAATGCCAGTGGCCATCACCATGGCGAAGTAGACAGGCGGAAATGCTTGTCTGGCGGATACCGGCCGATTGGGACCCGGGCCTAACTGCATCCACTGACGACTGCATGACTAGGAACTCCCAAAGGTGGGTCTGTCGTGCTGTCCGTAGCGACCATACTTATAAACCTGCGGCTCCAGTGTGTCAACGGTTGCGATCAAATTGGCGATGCCCCCACGACGAGTCAAGAAGCGCGGCTGTTATCAACACTTATCTGCAAGTCGGCTGCGTATCAGGACTTTTTCACTCTGTGAAAAGATCACGCGTCATTCTAAAGGAAGCCAGAGCGGAGTACGCGTATCACAGGTGGGCGGTAAGAACAGGGCACGGCCCCAACTGCATGACCCGATAGGTTGTCGAACCAAAGACCGCAAGATCCAAGGCACCACGGCCCCGCACTCCCATAGTCAGTAGTTCGATTTGCTGTTCCTGGGCGAATTGAACGATTTTCTGGTATGGCTTCCCGATACACACCGCCGTCTTGATCTTGGGAGCGTTGCGCCTCTCGGGCGGAATCAGTTTATTGAGTTGCTCCGTCGCCTCAGCTATCGCCTCTTCCGTCTTGGCCGCACTTGGAACTTTTTCCAATACGTGCAGCAGAGTAAGCTCGGCGTCGTATTCCGCTGCTGCAGAAAACGCATAGTTCAAAGCCAGGCCTGAATCCTCGGAGAAATCCGCGCAAGCAAGAATTCGGTTCAGGCGGTGGGGGTTGTGCCTCTCTTGACCCGCGGCCACAATATCGTGAGGCGGCTCACGTACTGCCAGCACGGGGCAGGAAGCCGCGCGCATAACCCGGTCGGTAACCGATCCCAGCATTAGGCGATCGAATCCTCGCAGGCCGTGCGTTCCCATGACGATGAGATCCATTTTCCGTTCTTGTGCAAACGACAGAATCAAGTCCGCAGCTGATCCTTCGTTTACAACGAGCTCCGACTGAATTTCGTTGTATGTGTGCTTCTTTACGAATTCCTGCAGTTGCTCTCTGCCACTCCCGCGAAGTGCCTGACAGTACTCGTCATAGAGATTTGCAGTAGCAGCGAAGCTGACGGAGGGGTGTCGCCATATCTCTACGACATGCTGCGCGACTAGCTTGGCTCGATAGTGTTCGGACAGCGATAGAGCGTGCCGATAGGCTCTTATTGAGAACTCCGAGAAATCAAGAGGACAGAGGATGAACTTAATTTCGATCATGATTCCTCTTTAGGCATCGACTTAGAACCCTTTGTGACGGCTCAATCGTGTCGCGGCTCTGCGTGTTGCCTGTCCGGGTGTCCCCTAATTAACACTTACGCCATGAATTGGCAAGGTTGTCGTGATGTTTCTCCAAACCAGTTGTGAGAAAGCTTCTCGTAGATGCCGACCTACGGCTGAGATTTCTGAAGAAATTGCGAGCGATGAATATTCACAGAGCATCGCTATTCCCTGGCCTTTGATGGATTTGGCCGATCGCTGAAGCTCAACGGTCAGGAGAAAGACTCTCTTGAACGTCCTACAAACCCTCAGCGTAATGCTCAACACCGCCAAGGATTGGGGCTATGTCTGTGAAGGAATGAGCCTCAAACGCTTGGCTCTACCACCGAGAAGGCCCGGAAGACTCCACGATTTTTCACCGCGGAGGAAGCCCGGCGCATCATCGCTGCAGCACGTGAACCCTACGCGACGATCTATGCGGTCGCCGCCATGACGGGCATGCGTGCGGGCGAATTGCTCGGTCTAAGACTTACGGACATCGACTTCGAGCGTCGCCTGATTCTGGTGCAGCGTTCCCTATGGCATGGGAAGCTACAGTCAGTAAAAAAGCGCGATGAGTGTGAGAGCTCTTCCTCTTCCCGACGCTCTGGCACGCCACTTGAAGAACACATCCGAACCTGGCGACCCAACCCGGAGGAGCTTCTCTTTGCTACTCGGCTGGGAACGCCAATCGACGCCAGCAAGCTGACACAGAGGCGGCTCCAGCCGTTGTTGAAGAGGCTTGGCATCGGGCGCGCTGGGTTACATGCCTTCCGGCATACCTGTGCTTCCCTGCTGGTCGAGCAGGGCATCTCGATGCGCATTGCACAGCAACAGCTTGGACATTCAGACCCGCGGACCACGCTGGCGATTTACAGCCACGTTATAGGGGATTCGCACAGGCAGGCAGTTGACAAATTATCCTCTGTTCTCGATTTTTGTTGGCCACAGTTGGCCACAAATGACGACGAACAGAAAGCTAAAGGGCAATTGATTCAATGAGATTAGTGGTAGGGGCGGTGGGGATCGAAATTGCATCCCTACTTTCTAAGTCCAACAAAGAAAACGGCGTAGTACCGCCGCCCTATTCCAATTGGAGCCTTTTGGAGCCGAGTACTCTAAAGATTGGGATTCTCTCAGATCTACACAACATTGAATTAGACGGGTGCAATTAAAGGAAAAGAGTCCACAGTTAAATCGTACCGATTGATCAGCGTTTTTATCGAGTTGGCTAGTTCTTGTCAGACTGCTCGCGTCGCAAATTGCGGCGCAGGAAGTCCTTGGCTCGGAAGATGATCATTCTGATTGCCGGAAGGCGCGTGTTCAGCGTGCCTGCGATCTCCGAGTAACTCATGCGCTTGTAGTACAGCAGCACGAGCGGAACCTTGTATTTTTCCGGCAAACGAGTCAAGTGTTCCCGAATTTGACGCTGTTCGTCCTTGCGCAAGATCTCGGAGAGCGGTGAAAGAGCCGAATGATCGGCGAAGCCGCTGATGTCTATGTCCTCTAAGGAGGAACTTCGCTCGCATTTTCTTTGCCGCAGCTTATCGATGCAATGCCGCCCCGCCACCTGTGAGACCCAGGGGCGGAAGGGCATAGTTTCGTCTCTCTGGTGCAGCACACGGTAAAGCTTTAGGAAGACTTCAGCGGCCGCGTCCTCGGCGTCTTCCGGTCGCCGAAAGAATCGCCGGCACACCCGCAGAACGTATTGATAGTGATCGGTGTAGATGGAGCCCAAAACATCGGGGCAGATTGGTTGTGGCTGCGACTGCGGCAGGGCTGAGGAGACCTGCGGTTCTTCCATGAGCATCGAAGTTGCTTCGGTTGCCATCGCCAGTCCTTTCCTTTGAGTTTGCACACCAATACTGTCTGGTCCGCACGGTGCAGGTTGTGGAGGTCGTCGTTACGATTATTCAGCGAGTTGTTTGATAGTTCCTTCTTCGCTGCTCGTAACTTTCCTCGGTCGCACAACCAACGCCGGCCGACGGCGAGTCTTCGGGAAATCCTTGTTGTCCGCGGAAGCGCGATGCGCGCTGGCTTCGCGGCGACGCACAACCAAAAGTGTCAAGTCATCGCCGGGCGGGCACGCGTCGGCGAAGTCGAGTACCGCGCCGAGCGTGGAGAAGAGCACCTGGTTTGCGCTTGCGCCATTGACCGCTTCCGCTGCGGCCGTCAATCGCGCCATCTCAAACTCCTCGTCGCGCGGATTGCGGCATTCCGTCAGCCCGTCGGAATATGCGAGCAACATATCGCCAGGGTTCAGACGCACAGTCCCCGAGTTGTAGGTCGCTTGGTGGAGTGCGCCCAGCATCGGTCCACCTTCTTCCAGCCGCTCGACGGATTTGTTGCGCCTCAGAATCAGCGGAGGTGGCAGGCCGGCGTTGCAATACACAAGTTCGCTTCGCTCCAGATCGAGCCGGGCAAAGAACAGCGCCGCGATCGGTGGTTCGCTCTTGTCCTGGCATAGTTCGCGATTGACCGCCGCAACAGCATCGGCTGGATGCGAGTAGGTTCGCGCGTTGCGTTGAATCAAGTCCATCAGATGCGCTTGCCAAATTCCCGCGGACAAACCTTTGCCTGCGATGTCACCCACGGTAAGTCCCAGCACGGCGTCGAGCTGCATCACCTTGAAAAAATCTCCCGACAAGTCGCGCACCGGGAAAATTTCGCCGGCGATCTCGAACTCACCAGAAACCAATTCGCGTGGAGCGCAGAGCCGCTGCTGGACTTGGGCAGCCTCGTAGATGGCCTGTTGCAGTTTGGAATGTGCAGCGCGCATGGTATCAAGTTCTTCCCGCAGCGATTGGATGCTCTCCGTGAGGTCCGGTGACGAGACGGTTGGTAAACACTCGGGCGCGCGATCTCCTGCAGCGCGCTTTTTCTCACGCGCCGGACGATTCTCAGGCAGCTTTCGCGTGCCGATTAGCGTTTCTGCGGTTGCCATGATCATGTTCCCCTTATCCTTATCCCACGAACTTGTAGCCCACCCCATGAACGGTCAGAAAGAAACGGGGCTGCTCCGGAACTGGCTCCAGCTTCTGGCGAATGCGCACGATGTGAGCATCCACCGTCCGAGTGGTCGGAAAATTCTCGTACCCCCAAACCTCGTCAAGCAGCCGCTCGCGGCTGAGGGTCTCTCCGGAGTGACAAAGAAAATGCTTGAGGAGGTCAAATTCCTTGCTGGAAAACTCCACCGGGTTGCCGCCACGTCGCACCTGGTAACTCCGCAAATTCACTTCGACATCACCAAAGGAATAGCGTTCCTGATCTTTGGGGAGTGTTTGTGCGCGCCGCAACACGGCTTTCACCCGAGCGAGCAATTCGCGGATGGAGAACGGCTTGGTGACGTAATCATCGGCGCCGAGTTCGAGGCCGACGACCTTGTCGACCTCCTGTCCGCGCGCGGTCAGCATGATGATGGGAATCGAAGGACGCTTGGCCTTCAGCTGTTTGCACACATCCAGTCCGCTCATGCGCGGCATCATCACGTCCAGCACCACCAGGTCCGGTGAATCCTTCAGTGCGCGTTCGAGTCCTTCGACACCATCGAGCGCTGTCAGCACCTGAAAACCCTCATACTCAAAGTTATCGCGCAGGCCGGCAACCATGTTCGGCTCGTCCTCGACGATCAGAATCTTCGCTGTTCCCATGCCTTCTCCTTTAGGCTTGCCCTGCGCCGTGACGCTTCCTATCCCTCAGGCGACTCCGTGTCCCGCTTGCGAAGGGAAAGCCAGCGGCAACGCGATCGTAAATTTGCTGCCCTTCTGGGGATGGCTTTCAACCAACACGTCGCCACCGTGAGCCCGCGCGATATGCCGAACCAGCGAGAGGCCAAGACCGGATCCCTTCACGTTGTGCACCAACGGATCTCCACAACGGTAAAACTTCTCGAAAATCTTTTCTTGCTCCTGGACCGGGATGCCGATGCCGTGGTCGCGGACTTCCAGATTCACGGAACCAGTCGAGTGATACAAGCTCACGCCAATGTACTTGTCATCCTTGGAGTACTTCAGCGCATTGTTGACCAGATTGAGCAGCGAGCGGGCGATGGCTTCGCGATCGACGTTCACCGGTGGAATATCGGCGGAGATGTTCTCCTCGAACGCAAAACCGTTCTGCTGGATTTGGAAGCGGTAGGATTCCAGGGTGGAATGAACCAGTTCCGCGAGATCCGTTTCCTTGAACTCATATTCCTTGCGTCCGGCCTCGATGCGGGAAAAGTCCAGGATATTATTAATCAGAGCGGTCAGGCGCTCGCTCTCCTCGCGAATGATGCGAAAATACTCCTGGTATTTTTCCTTTGCCGAAAGTCGCCCCAGTTCCAAGGTCTCCGCGTAGAGGCGAATCAGGGCCAAGGGCGTCCGCAGTTCGTGGGAAACGTTGGCGACGAAATCGGATTTTAGTTTTGCCAGAGTCATTTCCCTGGAGACGTTGCGATAGGTGAGCCAGATTCCACCGATCATCAACAAAGAGAGTGCGGTCAAAACCAGGTAGTTGTACCGAAGAAACCTGGAAACCATATCTGAGACCGTGGTCCCCTGGTATTTGATGGCCGCAGTTAAGCCCGGGAAAACCCACTGAAATGCACGCTCCGCTTCCGGCTTGCCATCGCCCCAATTGCCGGAAGTCACCCAGGGTGTGTAATCCCCCTTTGACGGGCGAATCATCATGACCGGCGGATTGTCTTTTAAGACCTCGCTCTTGCTGCTCAAGACGTCTTTCATCATGGCCGGCATGAAGGTCTGTTTCAGATAGTTATCATCAAACGCCACAGCGCCCAGTACCACGCGATCCTTGGGGGCATGCGGAGGGAGAAAATAGGCGAGGGTCTGATAGTTGTACTGATTGTCCTGATGGAACCAATCACCAGTGATGATGACCGGAGGTTCGTCCTTTTCCTCCATCATCCGAACACGGGACGACATATCGGGTGCTTCCAGGGGAAACCACGTCGCCACCATGTTGATCGTATCTTGCGTGCGCGCGCAGAACTCCGAATCCTTGTCGCGCGCCGGCTGCGCTCGGCTAATCATCAGGTTGTTCTTCTTGTCGTACAGAAAGGCATACGACAATTCGGGATGCTCCAATAGGATGTGCTCGAGCTTGGCCTTGATCACGGCGCGATCCTGGTCGGGGCTTGGAAACTCCTCACGCACCGGGGTGATCAGATCGTTGGCCTTGTACAAGGTTTTCTTTTCCGCGATCCCCAACACGTGGGCGAAGTCGCGCTGGATGGCCGCTTCGACGGCCTCAGAGCGCTGGATATGCTTCAGGTTCCAAATGCTGAAGGCCATCAGGGCCGCCGCCGGGAGCGTGATGGCTAACTCCAGCGTCAGGAGCGTTCTCGTGCGCTCCGTCAATCGCCATTTCTTCTTGGACATTCTCAACCTCGCTCGATACCTCGATCACCTTACCAGGACAGGACTATAACGACCGGCGAGAGGGAGTGTGTCAAGGCATCGCAAAAGATTGTAAAAAGTTGTAAAGCGGTCACTGCGACAGGGTAGTTTGGCGAAAGGGCAAATGGGAAGGAACTGATTTCAATTGGTACCTAACGCCTTATTGGTGCCAAAAGCTTCGATAAGGCGTTGGAAATCATGAACTTTGGTAGGGGCGGTGGGGATCGAACCCACGTCCACAGCTCGGGAGGTCTTTGTTGCATATTCACGCCGCCGTCGCCAACCAGACGAACTTTACCGGCAGGCGTTCCCTCCAATTCTGGCCCCCAGCACCACCATAGCAGCCGCACTTCCCCGCGAGTCGGTTTTATCGTTACGAATCTGAGCCTATCCAGCCGGGCGGTCGTGCGTTTCTATAATAAGCGGGGCACAGCCGAGCAATGGATCAAGGAAGGCAAGCAGGCAACGCATTGGACCCGGCTGTCGTGTCATCGGTTCCGGGCTAATGAAGCACGTTTACAGTTGAGCCTGCCGGCCTACAACTTGGGCAATCTGTGGCGCCGTCTGGTGCTGCCGAAAAGGATCGACGCTTGGTCGCTGACGAGCTTGCAGCAGCGGCTGGTGAAAACAGGCGGACGCCTAATCAAGCACGCCCGCTATTACTGGCTGCTACTGGCGGAGAGTCACCTCACGCGGCGGCTGTTTGGGAGCATGCTGCACAGGATCACGGCGCTGCCATCACCAGCAGGATAGATGAACCGTAGACCGAAACAGATTTCGGTGCCAATCGAGACTGGAGAAGGAAAAGTGTCTGAGAAATGAGTTGGAGATGCGACAGTTTTCGGCTTTGGGATTTTTCCGCAACCGCCGAACGGGTCGTGCAGTCAAGAATCTGGCCGGAGCATTGAATGCAGACAGGGTTGGGTGTACGTTATCGGGAGGCTGGGAAGTCAAAATGGAAATCTCGGCTTGAGGCTTGGCATCGGCATTGCTAACCGATAACCGGTGCAAACGCAGTGTTGCACATCCAGCTCTCATGTGGAACTGCGAGGACTTTGCTCGTTGACAGGCTTGCCCGACCGCCTGGGTACAAGCCCGCAAAGAGTCAGGAAATGAAAACTCTACCGTGCAATAAGTTTCGCGCAGAAGAAGGAGTGTGATTGATGTCCGTCTCCCCTATGCACGGCGAGCCGCCAGCACTGACAGCGAAGCCGGAAGTACCGAGCAAACAGCAGAACGTAGCACCGCCGTCTGCGCCCCGCTGGCAGAAGTACGTCACACCTCTTCTGGTAGTCCTACTCGCTCTCGCCATCTTGATTACCATCACCCGCAACTGGAATTCCTGGGAAGGCGGCAAGGTGGAACAAGTTACCGACGACGCTTACGTTCGCGGCGACCTCACCCCGCTGAGCACCAAGGTTCCCGGCATTGTTCGCACCGTGCACGTCTCTGACTATCAGCAAGTGCATAAGGGCGACCTGCTGGTCGAATTGGAGGACAACGATTACCAGGCGCAGGTTGCCCAGGCGAGTGCGGCAGTCGAAGCTGCAAAAGCCGCCATCGAAGAGAATCGACGACAGCGTGAGCTCCAGGATGCGCGCATCGAGCGGGCCCTCGCCGGTATCGATCAGGCGAACGCTCAAATCACAGCGGCCCAGGCGGGCATAGAAGCAGTACAAGCGGACGTGGTGCGCACACAAGAAGAACGCAAACGACAAGAGGGCCTATTCGAAACACATTCAACAACGCAGCAGAAGGTTGAGCAGGTAGTCGCCGATGAGCAGCGCTTTGCGGCTATGTTGGCCAGCCGGGAAGCTGATCTGAAGGAAGCACAGGCTTTGCTTCACAGTAACGAGTCGGCGGCCGAGGCTGAGCGCCGCGCCAAGGTGGTTTTGCAGTCCCAGCAGGTGCAGCTCATTGACGACCTTCATGCCAAACAGGCCGCGCTCACTGTCGCACAAGTGAACCTCGGCTATACCAAAATTTTTTCGCCGGGAGACGGCACCGTCGGTGAGCGCCAGGTTCGCCCCGGACAGCTTGTCTCTCCGGGAACCCAGGTGATTGCTTTTGTTGATATCACAAAGTGGGTCGAGGCGAACTATCGCGAGACCCAGTTGACAAACGTGAAAGTTGGCAACCCCGCTGAACTTCGGTTTGACGAATATCCCGGGCAGGTCATCCATGGCAAAGTCATCGAGATTGCTCCCGCGAGCGGCTCGCAGTTTGCGTTGCTGCCGCCAGACAATGCTACCGGCAACTTCACCAAAGTCGTGCAGCGCATTCCGGTAAAGATCGCCCTGGATGATCCCAACTTGGCCGCCAAACTACGGCCAGGCCTTTCTGTAATTGCCACGGTCCGCACAAGCCGATAACCGGAGCATCATGGCTTCTACAACGATTACAACTCGTCCACTCACTCCTGTAGAGCTTGCGCATGCTACGGCTGCGGCAATCTCCTCGGAAGTTACGACCCGATCTCTGTTAGGGATAATCGGGGTCATCATCGGCGCTGGGCTCGTCACGCTCACCGGCCGCATGCTTACCATGGGGCTTGCCGATCTGAGGGGCCACGTCGGCATTAGTTATGACCAGGGTGCATGGCTCGACAGCGCCTATAACGCGGCGCTCATGTTTATCGGGCCCTTTAGCGTGTACCTCGGAGGTTTGCTGGGGCCGCGGCGTATCCTTCTATTTGCGGCTGGAATATTTACGGCGACATGCCTTTTCCTGCCGCTCATCCACAGTTATAGTCTGCTGGTTGCGGCGTTGATTGTCGCCGGGCTGACATCTGGCACCTTTTATCCGCTCACCCTGACTACGGCACTTCGCACCAGTCCTTTGCGATACCTACCTATTACGATGGCCGTCTATGCGACGTTTATCGATGGGTCCGTCAATATTGCGCCATCGCTCTATGGCTGGTACCGCGACCATCTTTCCTGGCACTGGATGTTCTGGAACTCGGCGATGATTGCGCCGGTGATGATGATCTGTATCTATTTCGGGGTTCCGCCGGCCCCTCCAAGAAAGAAGGGCGATCCTGTGCCCAGCTTCGCCGGATTCCTGTACCTGAGTGCCGGGCTGGCCCTGCTGTTTACCGCCCTTCAACAAGGACAGAGGCTCGATTGGTGGCGCTCCGGCGTATTCAACGCGTTGTTTTGGTCCGGCTCGTTCCTCGTACTCTGCTCGCTTGTACGGCGACTACTCGGTCCCAACCCGTTGGTAGCGCTCCCTTATCTCTGGAAATGGAACTCGATATTGCTGGGCAGCCTGCTGTTCTGGTTTCGTTTTACTCTGGTCGGAACCATCATCCTGATTCCGCAGTCGCTGGCCATTAAGGGCTTCGAAGCCGACCAGATCGGGCCGGCTGTAATTTGGAGCGCTGTTCCCCTGTTGCTGATTGCGTTTACCGCTGGCCTCCTGATGCTGCGCAAAGTAGACCCTCGTCTGTTGCTGGCTGGCGGCTTGACCTGCACAGCGTACGCTGTCTACTTGAACTCTCACTACACTACCGCTTGGTCGGCAGCGAACTACTATCGCACCGAGTTACTCACGGGCGTTGGACAATCGGTGGCTCTCATTGGCCTGGTGGGATGCATCATCCTGCAGGGAGTCTTCACGGGGGGATTGATGAAACCTCAGTGGATCCTGACATTTTCCGCGATGTTTCATACCATTCGCTTATTTGGTGGAACCGCGGGGGCCAT
>Ga0210409_10007942_pt1 | contig 10870 bp, 5 predicted proteins | sample IncBWH17MmetaG_FD_161649 | JGI IMG/M metagenome (GOLD analysis project Ga0210409, IMG submission 161649) | Forest soil microbial communities from Barre Woods Harvard Forest LTER site, Petersham, Massachusetts, United States - Inc-BW-H-17-M | ecosystem: Environmental > Terrestrial > Soil >...
ATTGGCATCGATCTCGAAAAATGGACCAAAAAGGGTCTATTGTTCCACGATGCGTGGCGTCCCACTCAGTTCGGGATCGAAATGCATCTGCTTCGCATCCACAGGCTCATCGAAAGGCTGAAACCTGAGTGTGTTGTAATCGACCCCATTACGAACCTAATTACCGGGAGCAGCGAAAGGGAAGTCTACTCAATGCTTGTGCGCCTAATAGACTTTCTGAAGGGCGCAGGCATTACGGCTGTCTTTGTTAGCCTCACCGGCGGCGGTGACGACCTGGAGGAGACCAACGTTGGTGTCTCCTCTCTCACGGATACTTGGATTCTTCTCCGGGACGTCGAATTAAACGGCGAACGAAACCGTTGCCTGTATGTTCTCAAATCGCGGGGCATGGCTCACTCCAATCAGGTTCGCGAATTTGTAATGACGAATCAGGGTATCCGGCTGATTCCGGCCTACATCGGTGCTGGCGGGGTGCTGACCGGTTCATCGCGCCTGTCACAGGAAGCGAGAGAACGAGCCGAGGCGGTCGGGCGCATTCAAGAAAACCGACGGAGACAGGAGGAGCTGAATCGGAAGCGTACAGCCCTACAGGCACAGATCTCTTCGCTTCAAGCAGAAGTCGCAGCGGTAGAGCAAGAATCTCATCTTGGCGTCCTCGAAAACAAGGAACGCGAGCGAGAATTAAGCCATGAACGGGACAGGATGGCCGAAAGTCGCCATTATAAGTAATACGACGCTTAGATGAGAAATATCGGGTAACTTTGCCATGAAATCCAAATCTAAGCCCAGATCGTCGAAACAGTTCATAGAGTTGCGGCTATACGTTGCAGGCCAAACTCCGAAGTCCTTGGCTGCAATTTCCAATCTCAAGAGGATTTGTGACGAGCACGTGGGTTCTCAATATCGAGTGGAGGTAGTTGATCTCCTCAAGAACCCGAAGCTAGCCAGAGACCATCAGATCCTTGCGATACCCACCCTTGTTCGCAGTCTCCCCGTGCCCATCCACAAGATCATAGGAGACCTATCGGATACCGAGCGCGTCCTCGTCGGGCTCGATGTCCGACGGTTGAAGACCAAGAGTGCTAAGGCTTAGCTATTTGTAACTTCCAGGCTTCTAGGTAATAGCCGCGTCTGAATGGTCTTGCGAAGCTGTTCCACTACAGGATGACCCCGATATCGAGCCCAAATATTAACAGGTAGAATCCTCGGCAAATGAAGCGCACTCAGAAATCGCATAAAAGAATGCAGTCTCGGAAGAAAGTCCGCCGCAGGTCGGCCCCCGTACTACCCAGGTTCCCGCAGACCGAGTCCGAAGATCTTATTCATGCGATTCGGCGCGGCAAGATCGACGCGCTGGTCATGGAGGGCACTGATGGTGAGCGGGTATTAACCCTGCAAGACGCAGATCACGCTTATCGGGTGCTTGTTGAGACAATTCGAGACGGAGTTGCCACAGTGGATTCCAGCGGCGTAGTTCTCTACGCTAACAGCCGTTTCGCCGCAATCCTTCGGGTTTCGACCGAGAACTTTATCGGCGCCTCTTTGCAAACCTTGGTTTCTCCGTCCGAATGGAAGGTGTTACACCGCTTAATTGCGGACGGGCTTGCAAACAGTACAGAGGGCGACATTACGTTGGATTCGGCGGAAGGACGTCCTAGGGTCGTAAGACTCGCGCTGAACCCTGTTCGGAATTCTAATCCGCCGAGCCTTTGTGTAATCGCAACCGAGCTTACAGAGCTGGTCGAAGCGAATGACGCTCTGAGAATTCATCAAGAATCAGTTCGACAACTCTCGGCTCGCTTGCTGTCGCTTCAAGACGAAGAGCGTCGCCATATCTCCCGCGATTTACACGACATTTCGGGGCAAAAACTTGCGGTTCAGGCTATGGCTTTAGCGCAACTCTTAAGTCGCGAATCGCCTAATTTGAGCGAGGAATCTCGTCGAATCCTGTCGGACTGCACGACCCTGAACAAACAGGTCGGCGAAGAGATTCGCACCCTTTCGTATTTGCTTCATCCTCCTCTGCTGGATGAGTTGGGATTGGCATCCGCCGCAAAATGGTACGCCGAGGGATTCGAGCGACGCACTGGCATCCAACTCGATGTTGAAATAGCCAGTTTCGTCCGGATGCCCCCTGATGTAGAGGTAACGTTGTTTCGCATCATCCAGGAAAGCCTTACTAACGTTCACCGTTACTCGGGCAGCCGGAAAGCCTTTGTTCGGCTCGAGGTTGTCGCGAACAAGCTACACCTGAAGATCGGTGACTTTGGCAAAGGCATAAATCCTGACCTGCTAAACTCGACGGGTGGGAAAGTGTTTTCTCTAGGAGTTGGCATCCAAGGCATGAAGGAAAGAATGCGGCAGCTTCATGGCACTCTAGAAATTACATCTCTTCCAAACAAGGGAACTTTAGTCACCGCCACAATCCCGCTCTCCGAACTGAAGCTTACGAATTCCGGCGAATCCGCTAGAGGTGAGTCTGCACCGCGCGATTTAGGTAAGACGACATCGGCGGCCGGGAAATCACGAAAACGAATACTCATCGCAGATGATCACGAAATGCTTCGTCGCGGGCTCCGGGCCCTCTTGGAAAAAGAAACCCGTTGGGAAGTCTGCGGGGAAGCGACAAACGGGCAGGAAGCAGTGGAGATGGTCCTTGGACTTCACCCAGATTTGGTCATCCTGGACATTAATATGCCGGTTCTAAATGGTCTTGCAGCTGTTCGTCAAATGATTCGCGACAGGCCCCAGACCAAGATATTGATCTTCACAGTCCACGATTCGGATCAAACAAAGAAGGAAATTCGAGCTGCTGGGGCCCACGGGCTGTTATCCAAGAGCAACGCAAGTCAAGATCTCCTTCGGATGGTAAACGAGCTTCTCGGCGGCTTGCAATTCCAATCCGCCACTAACGCGGTTTGAACCGGCGCTTCGTGAACATCGCAAAACTCGTCGGAACCTCAGGGGACAGCTCGTCGCCTACGCGCAGATAACCGGCATTGTTCCCCACTTTGTCAAACCAGTAGTTACATTTACGCGCGGATAGATGTTGCGAACAGGGATTATCACTAGCTATCTCAGTTTGAGATAGCTGGTGCGAAGCGGATTTCTTGACACCTGTCCGAAACGGAACATCCCTTGTGCCTAGTTTCCGATTGGTTGACAAATTGCCGGACGCCGACTCCACTTATTTGCTTGCCCGAGGACCTTACGCACCTTTAACCTGAAGCACCTCAACATCCACAGATGCAAGAGCGTCAAAGCCGCCGCCACTTTCTAAAAAAGGCCGCACTCGCTGGGGGCGGCATAGTTCTTGGTGCGGGAGGACTGAACCAAATATCACCCAGAATCTGGCGTGAATCGATGGAGTTCGAGCCCAACCGAAGCTACTGGGCAAGAAGTCAACCAGATCAGAACCCGCCGTTGACGAACCACATCTCCGCCGATGTCGCGGTGCTTGGCGGCGGACTTACAGGACTCTCCTCCGCCTATTACATTCGCACTCTCTTCCCGCACAAGCGCGTAACCGTCCTCGAAGCCAGGCGCTGCGGCAACGGAGCCTCGGGGCGAAACGGCGCCATGGTGCTGACGATGACCGCCGACCGCTACATGCAAATCAGCGCGAATCCGGCGATTGACAAGAGAATTTATGACCTGACGGCCAGCAACATCCAGTCGTTGCTTAAGCTGAGCGCGATGACCGGAATCGACTGCGAGTTGGAAACCAATGGCGCGCTGCAAGTGTTCAGCACCGACAATGAAGCGAGAGACGCGCAGCGATACGCGCAGGCAGCAAGAGCGGCGGGAATTCCGGTTGAGTTCTGGAACCAGCAACAGGTTGCCAGCGCGATTGGAACTCGGTTCTATCAGGGGGCACTCTTCGACTTCAACGGCGGGCACGTCCATCCCATGAAGCTCGTGCAAGCATGGAAGGCAGCCGCGGAATCTTCGGGCGCGGCGATTTACGAAAACACCGCTGTGGAGAATATTCAGGAGGGTCCCGAGCACCTTATCCACACGACAGGTGGATTCACCGTGAAGGCGAAGTCCTTGGTGTTGGCAACCAATGCTCTCACGCCACGACTGGGCTATTTTCGAAATTCGATTCTGCCCGTGCGTGAGTATGTGGCGATCACTCCGCCACTGAGCGAGCAGCAACTGGCCGAGATCGGATGGCACAAGCGCGCGCCATTCAACGACAGCCGCACGGAAGTCCTTTATCTCGGCCTAACGCGTGACAATCGCATCCACATCGGCGGAGGAAGACCCAGCTACTTCTTCAACAATGGTATTGGCCATCCGGGCGACGCTACGCCACATTATGCAGACCTGCGGCGCGAGCTTGTCCGGCTCTACCCGGGACTGAAGGGCGTCGAATTCGAGGCGGAGTGGGACGGAATAGTTGACTGGTCGTTGAACGAGTCACCCTCCGTGGGATGCACGGGTAGAAACAACAACATTTTCTACGGGCTGGGCTACAGCGGACACGGCGTGAATCTGACTTCTGTGTTCGGGAGAATCATTGCCGATTTGGAGGCCGGGAACGAGGAGTCATGGAAGCCATATCCCTTCCTGAATGCGAGCCTTGATTACATTCCGAACGAGCCCTTCCGTTGGCTAGGAACGAAATCCGGTTTGGCGTGGTATCGCCTAGTGGATTCCTAATCACCCGCGCGATTCGCTTCCCTTCGACTCAGTAATTGTTCGGCGAAAACTCCGTAGTCCGCTCGGCCACTTTGCAGTTGTGTCTGGATCGCGGCGCTCTCGGAAGTAACCCGCTCAATATCTGAGCGAGGTGCCATTTTTCGGACAACTGTTGCGAACAGGGATTATCACCACGTATCTCAGAATGCGACGATCTCGCGTTGGTGGTGAAGCGACGACTTCTGCTAGAACTGGAATCGCGCAGCGAGTTGCACTACTCGCGGGCCTCCGCCTCCGAGACCAGGATTGCCCTGCGCGACATCTGGGGTTTGAGTTGAAAAACAGCCCGGACAATCAGCGAGAGGCGCTCCAGGGTTTATTACACCGCCTGGCAGCGCGAACTGCGGATGGTTGAATATGTTGAAGAATTCGGCGCGAAGTTGAAGGACGAGCCGCTCGGTGAGATGCGTATCTTTCGTAACCGAGAAGTCGATATTCCAGAATCCAGGGCCGTACACCGCGTTGCGACCCAGATTTCCGTCCTCTCCAGCGGGCGTCGCAAACGCAAGCGGATTGATATAACCATCCGCCGGACTTCCACCCAGAATCTGTGAGACGCCGGGCACAACATCCGGACGCTGGCGCCCGTTGAAACCCCCACCGGTAATGATGCCGATTGGTTGCCCCGACATTGCAGTGACGATCGTATTTAGCTGCCAACCTGACGCCAGTCTGTTCGGAAGGGCGCTCCAGACAGGAACCCCGAAGTTCAGGGCGGCCGTAAAACGATGCCGGGCGTCGAAAGTAGAAGGCCCTTTCTCCGCTTTCAAATTGTCGGAGTCCTGAGGGAACGCCGCCGTGGACCCGTTGAAATCAATGCCGTCGGAAGCTCCGTCGAGCGATTTAGAAAAGACATACGAAGCAAATCCAGATAGACGATGCCAATTCACAAAGCGCACCTGCGTCTGCAGGGAGTTATACGTGGAGTCTGAAATCGTACCGAAAACAGCCACTTGGCTGAAGTTTGGATTCAGGCCGTCCTGATTGGCATCGTAGAGGCGGGTCAGGCGCGTTCCCTTGCTTCCGGCGTAGCCGACCTGGAATGCAACACCATGCGCAACTTGCTGCTGGATGTTGAGATTCCACTCGCTTACGTAGGGAGTGCTCAAATTCCGAGGTGTGACGAAAATGCTGTTGGGGCCCGTTGAGATCGGGCCGAAAACCGTGCCGGTGCCAGAGCCATTGAATGCGCTTTGGTTGTAGTCGAGGGAAACAACCGGTAGAGGTCCGATCGGATTCGTGGCCAGTCCTGCAGAATTCGTAAAGTTCGCGATCAGCAGGTCCTGTGGAATGTAGTCGTAGTAGAGTCCGTAGCCCGCCCGCACCACGGCGTTCTGAAACGGAGTCCAGGCCACGCCCAAACGCGGTCCAAAATTGTTCAGGTCACGCTTGTATGCACCATCGAGGCCGCCACGGCCAACCATCTCGAGCGCCGCTGTCGGAAAGTTTGCCGGAGAAAGGGCCCCGGAAGGAAAGTTCGAGAGCAGGTCATTTTTCTCGCTGATCGGTCCGAAGTATTCCCAGCGCAAGCCATATGTCACCGTTAAGTTGGGCCGCACGCGATATTCATCTTGCGCGAAGAACGAGACGCCGTTGTTGTACGTTGTGCGCTGGGTATTCCCAGTGCTGGCCGACGCAAATGCATTCCCCAGAAAAAATTCCGTAAGGATGTTTACCTGGTCGCTCGTACCCACCGGCACGTCGCAGCCGGTCGGAAACGTGGTCGGATCGCACGTCGAGAGGCTGAAAAGGCCGCGCTCGAAGTTGTCATTAAACGCGCTAACCCATGCGCGGCGGAATTCGCCTCCGAACTTCAACGTATGGGTGCGATGAACCAGGGTGTAGTTGTCGAGAATCTGGTAGTTCTGACTGACACGAGCACGCGGGATGCTGAAGACGGTGGCGCCCAGATTCTCGAAGATGCTGGAAAAATCAAACTCCGGCAATCCGGTGTGCCCGGTCCCGAAATCCGGAATATTTGGATTTGGGTTCAGCGCGTCGAGCGACGTGAAGGAATTGCGGAACCGCGTGTAGCCGAAGCGGAGCTCGTTCGTGCGGGTGCCACTGAGCGTCGAAAGCAGGCTGGCCGAAACAACCTGGACGCGCGTCGGCGAAACTTGGGCAAAAGGCGCCAGTCGCGAGCCGGATCCGAATCCGCCAAGCGAGCCAAATGGAAATTGCTGACGGTTTTGGCCGAACGCATAGCGCACAGCGAAGGAATTCACGGAATTGAACCGATGATCGAGTTTGAGAATGAAATTGTCGAGATTGTTGAAGTCGTTGACGACGCCGGCCACCGAATTCGAGCCCGGCGGAGCCAGCGGAAAGTACGAAAGGATCGCCAGTAAAGGAGTCACGTTGATGGCCGGATTTGCCGCCTTGGCGAACCCTTCTGCCTGCGTGATGTCGTTCGCATTGGGAACGGAAAGATTGAAGTTCGAGCCGACGCGTTCGCGCTGGCCTTCGTAAGCGCCGAAGAAAAAGGTCTTGTCGTGAACGATCGGGCCGCCGAGCGAACCGCCGAATTGGTTGTTGATGAAGAGCGTTTTCGGGTCGGAATCAGGGTTGAAGAAATTCCGGGAATCGAGAGCCGAATTGCGGAAGTACTCGAAGACGGAGCCATGCAGCTGATTCGTACCCGATTTCGTGATGATGTTCACGGCGCCGCCGCTATTGCGTCCGTATTCAGCGGGAAATTGCGATTGCAGATTGAATTCCTGGATTGCGTCGACGGGAAGAAGGGTGGCGGGAGCACCGGTAATTCCCACTTGGTTGAGCGCAGAATTGTTGAACCATGGGTCGTTGTTGTCCGTCCCGTCGAGCATGTAGTTGTTCGAACGGTCGCGATTCCCGTTGATATTGAATTGCCCGAAACCCTTCTCAGTGCCTGCGACACCTGAGCCTTCCACCGTGACGCCGGGGACCAGCGCGACAAGCTTTCCGAAATCGCGGCCGTTCAACGGCAATTCGGCCACGAGTTCTTGGTCCACAACTCCGCCAAGCACATCCTGCGAAGTCTCGAGGATCGGCGTCACTGCGGTTACGGTGACACTTTCGCCCCGGGTTCCGACGGAAAGTGTGATATCCAGCGGCGTTTCCAGGCCAACCTGAACGCCAACGGAGTTATTCGTGAATTTTCCGAAGCCCTTTGATTCAGCTTCCACTTGATACGTCCCTGCGGGCAGCTCGGATATGACGTACCCGCCGTCCTCAACCGTTGTGGTAGTGCGCGCAAGGCCGGTGTCGCTATTCTTTGCGGCCACATTCGCGCCGACAATGGCTGCGCCGGAGGGATCGCGCACAACGCCACGGATCGCCCCGCGATAGGTTTGCGCATTCGCCGGTGGAACCGCAGACAAAAGGAATGCCATGAGCGTAGCAGCGATAAAGATGGCGATACGGAAATTGGCTCGCACCGTTCTTCGGTGACCCACTTTGCGGTTTGGAGGTGCGTTCATCGTGAGGCTCCTTGGGTCGGCTTTCGCGGGATGAAGATCGATACGGTCGGAGTGATCTTGTACGCCTTTGAAAAATCCTGCTGGTTGAGCGCCACGCCAACTCGCCCACGCGAGTCGATGTAAAGCAGTGGCTTCCCGACGGGGACAGCTGCAAATGTCTTCACAAACGGAAGCGTGAACGGCTTTCCTCCAATTGTGAAATTCACCGCATCGCTGAGCGTGTAGCCGAGATGTTTGAAATCTTCGCCTGTGATATCCGTGATCAGGCTGCCAAAGGGATCGTCGAGCCCGATCACTTCGCCCGTGATACCTTTCGCGTCGACCTTTGCTCCGCGTGGTTGCAGCCTAACCAGTTCTTTTATTTCGGCACCGACGAACGTCCAATCATCGCCCGCCGCGAGATGCGCGGCCGCGGGCGAAAAGATATCCCGACCGTGGAATGTAGACGAAATTTTGTCGCCGATCATCCAGGCGGGATTCGTAATCTCGCGCGCTCCTTCGACGCCGTCGCGGTCGGCGACCGGCGTAATCAGTCCATTATCGGGCAGCACGAAGAGCTGGCTCTTTTTCGTCTTGACGACGACCGCTTTTCGCAAACTCCCCACAGTCGGATCAACAACCACGAGAAAAACAGTCCCGGCAGGATAGTAAGGCGACACGCCGGCGAGAAATCGCGCTCCTTCCTCGATCGAGTACGGCGTCACCTGGTGCGTGATGTCCATAATCCGAACGCTCGGTACGATTCCAATGATGACGGCTTTGCAGATGGCAACGGCGTCGTTCGCGGTGCCAAAATCCGTCATAAAAACGATGGTCGGGCGTGTCTTTGGCTTCTTGGCCGTTTCCCGATGGGTTCCAAAGCCCCGACAGCCGGTGAATGAAAATATAAGTAGTAGCGCGAGGAAAGCTATACCTAGCCGACCCGTTCGAGAACGCATGCTGACTCCCCAGATGTCTTCGGCGGATGCATCACGGGCGATCGGATGCCCCACCCGAAACACCGTTTTGGCGCATCGGATGTATTTGACGCCGAAATGATTCGACGAAATCGCACCTGCCGGAAATTTGCGAGATTATAACCCCCGGAATCGAAATTCAAGCGATGCGATGGAAAGGAACCCGACGGGATGCTGTTGCGAACTCGAATTCAGGCGTACGCAAGGAGCGACGGGCGCGCGGTTAAAAGGGATGGCTGGAAAACAAGCTGAAATTCGCTTTCCCGGTTCGCGCTATCAGGAAGGACAGCTTCCATTCCAGGGTGGGCCCGTCTGGATGTTGGTGCCGTCTCGTTGGACAATTCTCCGGTGGATGGCGTATTACCGGCACGATTCCAGATAGGTGTCGAGAACAGGGATTATCACTAGCTATCCAGTCTGAGATAGGTGGTGAGAAGAGGGTTTCTCGGCATCTATCCGGGGAAACCCGGCCCAGTCCCATCTGCAAAACCAAATTCCCACTTATCGACTCATCCACATGAAATGCAGGCAGGCCTGTCATAGGCTCGTGAATTCTGGCGGCAACGAGGCGGAGTTCTTGATGAAATCCGCCTCGCCAGCACTTAGGTCGCAGGTTGCGGTACTTCAGTGACAATACACGGCCGGAGCGGTGATGTCGGTTGTCGCTGGAAAGTCGTACCAACCGTTTTGGGCGGATGAGGGAACTTCGTCGGCGAACCACTGGAGCAAGACGAGATCCTGCAAGTGGTAATTAAAGCCGTTTAGGGGCACGACCACGGTCGGAAAATCATCAAATGTTGGGCCGTTCCCCTCTGGATCACCCACTTCGAGGAACGGGTTGCCGGAGCAAACTGCGCGAGGATCGCTTTCGGGCGGATAGCGCCAGTCGGGAACAATGTTGTTGATGAACGGGTCGTTGATCAACTCGGCCGACTCGTGGTTGAGTGTGCTGATGTCGGCTATGATGGGGTCAACGAGCGCGGGATCAAGCCAACTGGTAAAGATGAAGGTCTGGAAGGCTTCCTTGTTACCGTTGCTCGCGACGGTGAAGGCAGAATGGTAACCGAGAGCTTCGTTGGTCACGCCGTCCGTGACGAAGATAGGCACCTCAGTAGGATCCATTCCGGTAAGCTCGATGATGGTGCGAATCTCCGCATCCATGAAATCGAACAGCACGTCGCCAAAGAAATGGGTGGCATCCACCTGCGACAGAGTTCCGGTCTCGGGAGTGACTTCGATGTCGACGGTGGGGAAGATTTTGGGTTGGGACCAGAGCACATGCCACTGCCGCTGACGGTCCAGTTGCTTAAAGAAGGTGGCACGCTGCATCATGTCGTTGAATTGGCCGACACCGTTGGCGAAGCTGGCGTCCTGAAAGATGGGGGACTCAGCGATATTGACCACGGCCGGAGTGGGATCGAAGTCAACATTGACGTCCCCATTGGGACCGAAGCCAACAAAATGCATTCGCAGAGGAACGATGATGTTGGGAATGCTGGTGGGCTGACCGGAGCCCGGCTGATGGCCAACCATGGTGAACGGAAAAGTGACGCCGCCGACTGTAAAAGAGGAGGAGAAGTGCGGTAGAGACCGAGCATTGCCATCGTTGCCGCTACCGTCGCTGTCGTGTTTTGTTTTGACTTTGGCGATACCGCCGCGTGTTTTGTATCCCATGTGTTTGAAATGCTCGCGCAGAGTTGCACGGTCCATCTGTATGATCGTTCCTTTTGAAGGCGCTTGCGCGAACGCAGT
>Ga0210409_10007943_pt1 | contig 10870 bp, 11 predicted proteins | sample IncBWH17MmetaG_FD_161649 | JGI IMG/M metagenome (GOLD analysis project Ga0210409, IMG submission 161649) | Forest soil microbial communities from Barre Woods Harvard Forest LTER site, Petersham, Massachusetts, United States - Inc-BW-H-17-M | ecosystem: Environmental > Terrestrial > Soil >...
TGCGCGCGAAGCTTTTCCGCGCACGGGCCAATAGCAAATACCAGCCCGACGCACAGCCAGCGAGCCATGAGGATTCGTGCCTTAGAACCACTCATACCAGGTTCTGGTCCGTCGACGCGATCGTCCACGCAATCAGCGGGGGAAATGGTAGTAGACGTCCTGTTTGGATGGAATGGGCGCCCCGTTCTTGGATGCGGGAGTGAAGCGCCAGTTCTCCAGCGCCGCAAGCACCTTCTGGTCGACAGCAGGTCCAAGGCTTTGAAGCACGACCTTCTGGACAATAGCGCCCGTCTCGTCGATCGTGATTTCGACGATAACATCTCCTGCGATCCCAGCCGCGTCCGATCCAAACGCCGGATCAGGAGAAACGATCGGCAGCGCTGGTCGAATTTCAGGGCCGGTGAAGGTTCCGTACGAGAGCGATCCGTAGAGAGATCCAGCAGCGGGCCCTCCCGGCCGGGCGGTAGCAATCTCATTACCCGCTTCCCGTTTCGCCGCAGGAGGCTCGAGACGGTGCGGGCTTGCAACCTTCGGAGGTCGCCGCAGGGTAAGAGGCTTCGGCTGCTCCTGCGTAACTCCGGAGTCGCCTCCGAAATAAATGCGAGTCAACGAGCTGCCGGATTCGCCTTTCGCCACCGACAGCGGAGCCACGAAGATTGGGGCCGGGCTGTGCAGAAGCCAACCAAGGAAAAGCAAATGTATCGCCAGGGAAATGCTTAACGATGCGGCTCGGCGTTTCGGAGCGGCGGGATGGAGTTGCGAGAACATTGGCCACTGCAGCCTAGGTTCTCTCTATTCTACTCACTCTTTCGCTAAAATGAAGGAGCAATCGCACCGTTGAGATGCCACGCAATTACAATGGTTTGCATCTATGCTGCGGCAGCCTGAATCAACAAAACATTATTATTGGGCTGCTCATGCCCCTGCTTATCATCTATGAACGACCTGAGCCCGAGGAAGCAATTGCGGCACAAGAGGATAAGTTTTGCTTGTGCGGCATTTCTATGTGCTGTCGCTAACTTTGTTCTTCTTTGCCAGCCGGCGTCGGCCCAGACTCCGACGCTCGCACCACCCGCACCATCCACATCATCTTCGTACGGCAGCAGTTCACCCAGCAACTCAGGCCAATCCAGTGGCCCCGCCGGTGCCCTTGGCCAAACGCCCTTTGCCGGTGGCGTTCCTGAAGGCAAAGCGACTCCCGGAGTTTTACCCCTGACATTCAAGGATGCGCTTGACCGCGGATTGAGAAACAATCTCGGGCTCCTGCTTCAGAGTGACACTACTCTGACCGCCCGCGGAGAGAAGTGGAAAGAACTCAGCGAACTGCTTCCTCACGTGGACGCCGCAGTCAGCGAAAGCGCCGAACAAATCGACCTGGCGGCGCTAGGATTTCGCTTCAAGACTCCGGGCATACCCAAAGTCGTGGGCCCCCTAGGAGTTTTTCAGGCTAACACGTACCTTACGCAGTCGCTGTTCGACTATCATTCCATCGAGCGCAATCGCGGCGCTTCGTACAATGTGAAGGCCGCGCAGTACTCTTTGAAAAACGCTCGCGACCTGGTGGTGCTGGCGGTGGGGAACGCATATCTAATCGCGATCGCCGGAGCAGCTCGAGTACAAACTGCGCAAGCCGACCTGCAAACGGCGCAGGCACTGTACGACAAAGCAGTGGACCAGCAGAAGGCAGGGGTGAATCCGGCAATCGATACTCTTCGCGCGCACGTCGAACTGCAGAGTCAGCAACAACAGTTGATCTCGGCCCGCAATGAATATGCGAAACAAAAGCTGACGCTGGGGCGCACGATTGGTTTACCGCTGGGACAGGAGTTTAGTCTTGCAACCGCAGCCCCGTATGAGCCGTTGGCGACTGCGCCACTAGAGGACGATCTGCAGCGCGCGTACGCATCTCGACCGGACTACCTGGCTGCGGCACAGCAGGTGCGGTCCGCGGAAGAATTTCGCCGGGCGGCGACGGCACAGCACTATCCGTCGCTTGATATGGCTGGCAATTACGGAGTCGCGGGGATCCGCCCGGGCAGCTCGCACGGCGTGTTCGAAGTTGGAGCCACATTGAACATCCCGATCTTTGCCGGCGGAAGAATTCATGCAGACGTTTTGGAGGCGGAAGCGTCTCTGCGACAAAGCCAACAGCAATTAGAGAACCTGCGCGGCCAAATCGACTACGAGGTCCGCAGCGCCCGTCTGGACCTCACCTCTGCGGCCGAGCAGGTCGAGGTGGCGCGCAGTTCGGTTGACCTTGCCGGCCAGACGTTGCAGCAAGCGCAAGACCGTTTCGCAGCCGGGGTCACGGATAACTTGGAGGTAGTTCAGGCGCAAGAGTCTCTGGTGTCAGCGAACGAAAGCTACATTTCCAGCCTCTACGCCCACAACTTATCCAAGATATCCCTCGCGAAGGCGATCGGCGTTGCCGAAGAGGGTGTCAAGCAATACCTCCAGAATCAGAGTAAGGACAAGTAAAAATCATGGCGGAAAATACAGACACGGCGGTGCGAGAAAATCAGCCTCAAGCCCAGCGGCCTGCAAATCAGCCAGCTCCATTGCCCGCGTCTGACAGAGATCTCCGCTGGAAGAGCTTTCGAGCAGGCAATCCCCGATTCCGCGTGTTTCTTATCGTAGGAATCATCGTTTTGCTGGTGGCGGGCTTCTTTTTGTGGCGCTACTTCGACAGCTATGAGGATACGGATGACGCGCAGATCGACGGCCATCTGAACTCGATCAGCGCGCGCGTCTCCGGCCACGTCTTGAAGCTTCTGGTCGATGATAACCAGTATGTGCCCATGGGAACTCCTCTGATCGAGATTGATCCCAAGGACTATCAGGTAGCGGTGGATCGGGCGAAGGCAGATTACGCCGACGCCGTGGCCTTGGCGGAGGCCGCGCGCGTAAATGTGCCCATCACTTCAGTCAACACCAATAGCCAGACCTCGAGCGCGCAAGCGGATGTAGAGAACGCAAACGCCGGAATCGCTGCCGCCCGTCAACAGTTTTCAGCATCCAAAGCACAATTGGCCGAGGCCGAAGCCAACAATGTGAAGGCGCAGAACGATCTGGTGCGCTACAAACAATTAGTCGATAAGCAGGAAATTTCAGAGCAGCAATATGACCAGGCCGTAGCCGCGGCTCATGCCGGCACCGCCTCGGTGGATGCAGCTCGAGCCTCAGCCTCGGCTGCCGACAACCAGGTGCGGCAGGCGCAAAGCAGGCTGCTGCAGGCGCAAGCGAATCTTCGCGCGGCGGCCACCGGTCCGCAGCAAGTCGAAAACTTCCGATCGCGTGCGCAATCTGCTCAGGCGCAGGCTGATCTCAAAAAAGCCGCGCTGGAGCAGGCTGAATTGAACCTGCAGTACACGGTCATCGTGGCACCCGTGAATGGAGTGGTAACCAACCGCACAGTAGAAGTCGGACAGAATGTCTCAATCGGCCAGGAGTTGATGAAGGTAATCAACCTCGACGATATCTGGGTGACGGCGAACTTCAAGGAGACCCAACTCAAGCGCATGCAAGTCGACCAAAGGGCCACGATCCACGTGGACACGAATGGCAAGGACTACAAAGGGCACGTCCAGAGTATTGCGGGAGCGAGCGGCGCCATCACCAGCCTGCTGCCGCCCGAGAATGCGACTGGCAACTACGTCAAGGTTGTGCAGCGCATCCCGGTGAAGATCACCTTCGATCCCGGTGAAACCAGGGAACACGTTCTGCGTCCGGGAATGTCGGTTGAGCCCAAAGTCTGGGTAAAATGAGCGTCAGAGGGAGTCGATGTATCGAATCATTACGGTCGAACGCGAATATGGAAGTGGAGGCGGCGAGATTGCCTGCGAGCTGGCCAAGCGGCTCGGCTGGAAAGCCTGGGATCACGCTTTGACAGAAGAAATCGCGAAGGTCGCCAACGTGGAGTGTTCGACCGTCGAGCGTTGCGAGGAGCGCGTCGACGGCACGTTTCAACGCCTGGTCAAAGTTTTCTTGCGCGGCAGCCACGAACGCAGCATACCGCTGTCTGGCGCGGAGCCATTTGACACCGACCGCTTCGTATCCGTGGGAGAACAGGTCATGGCAAAAGTCGCCGAGGGTGGCAATTGCGTCATCGTAGGCCGGGGCGCGCCATACTTTCTGCGCCAGCGTGCAGACGCCTTCCACGTTTTTCTGTATGCGCCATTCGCGGAGAAGCTCAGCCGGTTGCTGAAGCTGGGCAAGAGCGAGAGAGAGGCAAGAGAATTGTTGGAGACGATAGACGGTGATCGAATCACATTTGTGAAGCGCTATTTCGATGCCGACTGGCCGACGCGTTGCCTCTATCACATGATGATCAATACCGCTGTCGGCAACGAGAGCGTTATCTCCACGATTCTGACGACCATGCACGAATTGGAACGAGCACCGGCAAACGCTTAACCGAAAAGATATGCCCGGCGCCAACACTTCGAAATGGGTGCAGCCCACCTCGCTCGCGCCCCTGATTGTCTGGCGGGCCAGCGATGCCGGTAAAGACTTGAACGGAGCGGTCATCCCGGTTTACGGTCGCGGGCTCTGAAACCGGTCGGTTTCCTTTGGGAACCTTAGTAACCCACACCGTTGCACCTTTTTTGATGCAATTTAACATTCCTGCAATATTCTCGAACTATCATGGGGAGAGTAGGACGTTCGATTGAGGAGTGGCAGGTGGCATCGCCCCGACTTTCACGTTTCGCGCTTCCGCTGCAGGTAGCCGCAGTCTGCTACCGGCGGCAAGAGGATTCGATCGAGTTCCTGCTGGTCAATACGAACGGCGGCGGCAAATGGACTTTTCCGAAAGGCGCTCCTGAGCCTGCGATGTCGCACAGTCAGGCCGCGGAGCGCGAAGCCTGGGAAGAAGCCGGAGTTCGCGGTCACATCGAACCGCGGCACTTTCATCTTTATCTGCACTCCAAGGGTGTCTTCTGGAAACCTCCGGGCGTACGCGAATTCGTGATCAAGGCTTTCCTGATGGAAGTCGATCTGATCGAGGGATCCCACGAACCCGAGCGCAATCCTACTTGGTTCAGCCCCGACGACGCCAGAAAGATTCTGGCCAAGGGCCGGGAAGTGAAGTACGCCAGAGAAATGCAGGCAGTCATCGACCGGGCCGTCGAGCATCTGGGTGCGGCGAAGGCTGCGACCGCGCAATAGCGTCGTTCTGCCCTTACACCCCAACGGTTCTGGAACCTTTCGTCGTCAAGCGGAGTCTACACGCGGTAGGTCGCCAGATATGACTGTGAATCGCCTGCTATTGTTTGCGCTTACCAGCGCATCGGTAGCGTTCGCTTGTAGCGATCCGAGACTGGAGACCGCCATAATCGGAGGCGACGTAATCCAAGCCTCTGTCTATCGGAAACCTGGAAAACCCCGAAAGCTCGCCCAAGTGGAGCTTTACTACGGCAACAAACTCGCATGGACCGGCACGCCGGACAAGAACGGTATGTTCACGATAAATCACCTCCAACATGGTAGATATAGGCTCTCGATTGCAGGATGGGGCAGCGCAGTCGTTGAGCTAGACCCGAAGCTTGACGAACTTTCAAACGGTCAACGTCCGTCTTATAATCTGCAGTTGTTCGATGATGCCGGTGTGGGTGTCACTGAAGTCGTGAATTGACCTTCAGACCTTCCCCCTCTTCTTCAAATCGCCCCGCTCATGAGACGATTGAATTGACGTCATGATTCAGTTGTCCTCAGCCGGAAAACGTTACGGTCACAAGCTCCTGTTCGAGGGAGCCGACTGGATGGTCACGCCTCGGGACCGTATCGGGCTGGTGGGCGCGAACGGCACCGGAAAATCCACGCTGATGAAGATTTTCGCGGGGATCGAGACCCTCGACTACGGCTCATTCAGCACGGCCAAGGGCATCAGCGCCGGATACCTGCCGCAAGACGGGCTCACGCTCTCCGGACGCACCGTGTTCGCCGAGTGTATGGCGGTGTTCTCCGAGCTGCTCGAGATGGAACAAGAGATGGAAGACCTGACCGCCCGCATGCCGGAGCTCGACCAGTCTTCTTCCGAATATGCGCAGGTCGCGCAACGGTATCAACGCCTGGAGCACGAATTTCGTACTCGCGATGGATATGCCATCGAGGCCCAGGTGGGCAGCGTGCTCATGGGCCTCGGTTTCCGCAAGGAGGATTGGCATCGGCGGACCGAAGAATTCTCCGGCGGCTGGCAGATGCGCATCGCATTGGCCAAGCTGCTGCTGCAGGAACCAAACCTGTTGCTGTTGGACGAGCCCACCAACCACCTTGATCTCGAGGCCCGCAACTGGCTGGAAGAGTATCTGACGCGTTATCCCAACGCGTTTGTGCTGATCTCGCACGACCGCTATTTTCTCGACGTCACCGTCAACAAGATTGCCGAGATCTGGAATAAGCGGATTCATCTTTACCCCGGCAACTACGAAAAATATCTGGCGTCGAAGACGCAGCGCATGGAGCAACTGGAAGCCGCGTATCGCAATCAGCGGGAGCGGATCGAGCAGTTGGAAGTATTTATCAATCGCTTCCGCTACCAGGCGACCAAAGCCAAGCAGGTGCAGAGCCGCATTAAGGAACTGGAGAAGATCGAGCGCATCGAGCTGCCGGAAGAGGAAAAAGTGATCCACTTTTCTTTCCAGCAGCCGAAACCGAGTGGCAGGATCGTGGCCGAGTTTACTGGAGTGGCGAAATTCTATGGCGAGAAGGAAGTATTTCGCAACGTCAGCTTCATGATCGAGCGCGGCGACCGCATAGCACTGGTAGGCGTGAACGGCGCCGGCAAATCAACGTTGATCAAGCTGTTGGCAGAAACAGAACCTCTCACCGGCGGCCAATTTCGCCTGGGCCACAATGTACTGCCCGACTACTTCGCACAGGACCAGTACAAGGAACTCAATCCGGATGCGCGCATTCTGGATGACATTGGCGAACTCTCACCGCGTTCCACCCAGACCGAACTGCGCAGCCTGCTTGGCTGTTTTCTCTTCTCGTCGGACGACGTTTTCAAGCGCATCGGAGTGCTCTCAGGCGGCGAGCGCAACCGCTATGCCTTGCTGCGAATGCTCCTTCATCCCGCGAACTTCCTGTTGCTTGACGAACCCACGAATCACCTCGATATGCGAGCCAAAGACGTGCTGCTGAAGGCGCTGATGGAATACACAGGAACGGTTGTCTTCGTCTCGCACGACCGCTACTTCATCGATAAACTGGCCACCCGAGTTTTCGAAGTCGGCAGTGGAAAAGTGGAAGTCTATCCCGGCAACTACGAAGACTACCGCTGGCGGAAAGAAGGCGGCGCCGAAAAACTGCAGGAAACCGTTAGCCGCTCGACGATCATTGCGCAGCCTGGTAACGGCAATAAGAGCGAGATCGCCGCTCCTGACGACAGCAAATCCAAACGTCTGAATCCGATCAAGCGCAAGCAGATTGAAGAACGAGTCAAAGAACTCGAAGCCGAAATTTCGCGGGCGGAGACCGCCATCGCCGAGTGCGAAGCCGCGCTACAAACCTTCATCAGCGTCGAGGAAACAGCCCGACGTACTCAAGAATTAGCCAGCCATCGCGCGGAACTGCAAAGCCACATGGTGGAGTGGGAGGAGTTGGCCCAAGCGTTGGAAGCCTAGAAGCCATCGAGCTAATCTCATAAATGACCCCAGCAAGAGGCGCCGACAAGTTGTGGCGGAACGGCCTGGTTACAACACTTATCTTGCCGGGAGATTTCGCCCGAACTGCACTTTCTTGCACATTGACTGACGAGCAGAAAGGACGGATAATCCACTCGCTTCGAGGAGCGCATAATGAACCAGTCTCGCTGTTCCCGCCCTGTTTCGCAATTGTCCGCAGCAACAAATCACAAGCTCAACCTTTACGCTCTTGCAGCGACATCCGCTGGAGTGGGACTGTTAGCCTTGGCGCAGCCCGCTGAAGCGAAGATTGTTTACACAAAGACCCACCATGTAATCGGACTTAACCATCCCTACAAGCTCGACCTAACTCACAATGGAACCACTGATTTCTTGATTCAGGAGACACAAACGGGATCGACAGGATTTAAGGCCAACCACCTCGGCGCGAAGGTAGCGATGGGCAACGCGGTCGAAGGTTACCTCCATACGAGCAGTAGAGGTTACGCCGCGGCGCTGAAGGGAGGAGCGCCCATCGGTGGTCGCCAAGGATTCGTCAGCAAAGGTCGTCACGGGGAGGTTCTGGCGTCGGTTCGTCAAAGCGATACCGTTTTCTATAATTACGGCGGACAATGGACGAACGTCACGGGCTATCTGGGACTGAAGTTCAAGATTCACGGGAAGACCCACTACGGTTGGGCACGGCTGATCGTGGTCGATGACGGTTTCATGCTCACGGGGACCCTTACCGGCTACGCCTACGAAACCGTCGCGAACAAGGCAATCATCGCGGGCCATACTCAAGGGAAAGATGAGGTCCAGCCCGCCAGCCTCGGACATCTGGCTCACGGTGCATCGGCCGTCGCAGCTTGGCGCTTGAAGCAAGTAGCAGTAACCACCCGATAGGTCGGAGCGTAGTTTTTCTGGCCGGACTGATAAGGCTCGGCCTTTGTCATTGCAAAATCGACATTTCCCGCACAACGGCGGAGCAGCCTGTCCCCTAGATGAGTACACGAACCTTCCCCTGCCGAAGGTCCTGTTCTTCCGTAACCTCCTCGATTACCAAAGCCCGTGCGATAGTGAATTTGGCCCATGGCCACCATCTCACACGCGCCGCATGCGGCTGCGCTCGAATAAGCCGCACGGAACCAAGGAAGGCCCAAATCGATGTTGCAGCCAACGCAGAATTCAGCCAACGCACCTAAATATTCCCCGAGCCCGAGCCCGTACACACCACCCAAAAACGCAACTTCCTCGATGGAACAAGCCACGATCGGACGCTCGGTGGTCATCAAGGGCGAGGTCAGCGGCGCCGAATCGCTCTATGTTGACGGCCGCATCGAGGGCACCGTCAATTTTGCCGACAGCCGTGTAACCGTCGGACGTAGCGGCGTCGTTGTTGCCAATATCAGTGCCAAGGAAGTGGTCATTATGGGCACGGTGACCGGCAACATTCATTGCACCGATCGTTTGGACATCCGCAGCGAAGGCTCGCTTACCGGTGACGTAGTCACGCCGCGCATCTGCGTGGAAGACGGAGCGGTACTGAAGGGTGCCGTTGAGGTTCGCGCCGAACACCAGAACGAGAAAGCGCAGTCGAAGTCCATCGAAGCTGTGAAGTCTGCTGAGCCTCCAAAGGCAGCAGCGGCCGCAGCCGGAACAGGGACATCGGTGGCCCTGGCCCACGGCAGCAAGGTCATGTACAACGAATCGAACTGAGCACTCCGAAAACAACGGGCACTGAAGATCAAATCCACAGTGCCCGCGTTATTTTTACCCTGAAATACTTCTGTTACTTCTTGCTGGTTTCGTTCTGCTTCAGATCAAGTGCGGCCGAATTCATGCAGTAGCGCAAACCGGTCGGAGCCGGACCGTCGGGAAAAACGTGTCCCAGATGCGCATTGCATTGAGCGCAGCGGGCCTCGGTTCGCACCATGCCGTATGCGTTGTCGGTTTCTTCCGCGATCGCGGTTTGATCGATCGGCTTAAAGAAGCTCGGCCAGCCGGTGCCTGAATCAAACTTCGTATCCGAGCTGAACAGCGGCTGCCCGCAGCAAACGCACGCGTAAGTGCCGGGTTCCTTCGTCTTCCAGTATTTGCCGGTAAATGCCGGCTCGGTTCCCGCCCTGCGGGTGACGGTGTACTGCTCAGGCGAGAGCTGCTTCTTCCACTCTTCTTCAGACTTCATAATTTTTTCAGCCATGACATCCTCCTTATGAATACAGTCATTGGATTACGACACATGATTAAGAGTTACGGCGCAAAATGCTTTTCACCACAGAGACACTGAGGCACGGAGAATAATCTGTGTCCCTGTGGTGAATCTGCAAAGTTCTTGACTTCGCCTTTCGTTCGCTTACAATGGCGTCATGGCGATCACACGTAGACAACGGCAAGTGTACGACTTCATTTCCGAGTTCGTACAGAAGCACGGCTATTCTCCCTCGTTCGAAGAAATTGGAGAAGGCCTCGGACTGAGTTCGCTGGCCACCGTGCATAAGCACATCTCGAATCTCGAGAAAAAAGGACTGCTGACGCGCGACTACAACCGCAGCCGCTCCATCGATCTGCTCCCGCCCAAGGGCCGCCTGAAGCAGGCCATGTCGGTGAATACTACGATGGTGCTTCCGCTCCTGGGACGAATCGCAGCCGGTCAGCCAATCGAAGCCGTCGAAAACCCGGAGACGATTTCTCTGGCCGATTTCGTCCGCTCGAAAGAAGTGTTCGTCCTCGAAGTGCGAGGCGATTCCATGCAGGACGAACACATCATGAGCGGAGATTACGTGCTGGTCGAAAAGGCAAAGACGGCGCACAACGGAGATATCGTGGTCGCCCTTGTCGGCGGATCGGATGCCACGCTCAAGCGTTTCCATCGCGAAGGTGACAACATCCGCCTGCAGCCGTCAAACGTGAACATGCAACCAATCATCGTGCCCGCCGCTTCGGTTGAGGTCCAGGGACGAGTGATTGGGGTGCTGAGGAAGTATTGAATTCAGCGCGTAGCGTTTAGCCTTAGGGAATTGTTTCCGAACTAGCGACATAGAAAACGCCCGGATTCAAGCCGGGCGTTAAACGTTCCTAGCCAACGACCAATGACGAACGACCAACGACCGCTCATCCCAAATGCTTGTCAATGGCCTTCTGAATCGTTTCCTTCGGAACATATCCGACGATCTGTTCCTTCACTTCTCCACCCTTGAACACCAGCAAGGTGGGGATGCCGCGCACGCCATAACGCATGGGCG
>Ga0210409_10007944_pt1 | contig 10869 bp, 7 predicted proteins | sample IncBWH17MmetaG_FD_161649 | JGI IMG/M metagenome (GOLD analysis project Ga0210409, IMG submission 161649) | Forest soil microbial communities from Barre Woods Harvard Forest LTER site, Petersham, Massachusetts, United States - Inc-BW-H-17-M | ecosystem: Environmental > Terrestrial > Soil >...
GCACCACGACATAATATATATTGTCTTGCCGGGACCAAGAGTGCAAGGCCCCCATTTTGGCAGGGCCGCTTCAGGCAGGGCAACCCCGCCTAGCGGGTGACGACAACCGTGACGTTCTCGGTGGTCATGAGGGCGCCATCGTGCGCTATACACCGCAGGACGTACTCGCCCGGCGTCTTGAAGGTCGCTCGCGTCTCCCATTTGTTGTCCGGCGGAATCGGGGGCGTCCTCCAGCCTACCGCCCACGGCGAATTTGCACTGTTGCGCGTATCCTGCCAGGCGCTGAACTGTGGCGGGTCGAAGACCACCTCTCCGGCGCCGCGATACTTTATCCAGACCAGCCGCAGCCCGGTCGCTGAATCGGGGACCGATCGGTTGCCGCCGAGAGCCTCCTGCATCGGCCGCACGCGTGGCTTGCCATCGTCGGTGGCCACGGCGATCAGCGGGAGCGACTCGCCGGCCTTCGCATGCCGCGTTCGCTCTCCTTCGACCTTGAGTACCGGCGCGACATTCCCTACCAGATCCGGCATCGTGCCCGTCTGGCCGCCCGCGCCGAAATTGGCGGCCATCACCGTCGAATTGACGACGTAATCGGGTTTCAGCGTTCCGTATGCCTTCTCTGTTTTGCCGTTGCTGGTGAGCGTCCAGACGACCTCGCGGTTCCCGAAATCCTTGGCGACCCGAACCCTGAAAACGAACTGGTTCCTTCGGGGCAGAAAATACGTCGGCTGACCTTGATCGGGACCGCCCGGTTCAATGCTGTTGGCCGCGCCGACCGGCACGTCGATCCATTCGTCCCAGTTCCGGTTGAAATAGCCGAAGATCAAGTCGAACGTGCCGTCGGCATTCTGTTCCCAACCCTCGTACGCGGGAGCGATGTTCAGACCCTTTGTGGGTTGCTGAGCGCGCAGGCCGGCGCTGACGGCGGCCAGCACCACAACCGCCAGGACGGCCACGGGCCGGAGCGCAAAGAGACGAGGTTTTAATCGACTCACTGGACACTCCTTACTGGACTCGCACCGCGCCTCCCGCGGCGGGCGGCCCGGGCCTGCCGGGAATCTTCGAGAACCCGCACAGGAGACAACCCGGAGCGGTCTGCCCTTCAGCCAGGTTGAGCGACGTGCGGCGCGTGGCGACTTCCTGGGCAAACTGTTCGTCGTTGAGGAACACTCCCTGCGCGATCATGATCAACATGTTGTCGATCGAACGATGCCCCAGGCCCGACCAGTTTCGCGGATCGACCACATTCCTGTTAGCCGGAGTGTTATCGAAATAACCAGTCACTTTGAGGATTGTGCCTCGCGGCAGGAGCGGCGCGGCGTCCTCCTGGTAGGCGTATGTCTTGACCCAACTGTGATCGTAGCTGGAGCAGTTCAGCGTCTCAACCTGCGAGCCGTAGATCGCCTCCAGGCACATGCGAACGCCGGTCGCGTGCATATGGGGTTCGAAGACCGTGAGCTTGATGGGCTGTGTCAGCGCCATGTAGGCGCTCTGCGTGACATGGGCGCCGCCTGGGAAATCCAGATCGTCCGTGCCGATGGTGATTAGCGTGGACTGAATCTGCGGCTTGTATCCAACGGGATGAAACTTGAGCCCGACCTGAAGGGTCGCGGTCGTCTCCTTCCCATTTGCGTGCAGATGCACGGACGGGAAAGAAAGTGTCGAGCCGGCCCGCAGCAGCTTGCCGGCCTGCGAGTCAAAGACATCCGCGTTGCGCCCGACCTCGTGTACTGGCCATGCGCCTCCGGTCGGGCGTCCATCCGGCCCGTTCACACTGAGGACGGCATGGTGAAACACAAACCGCCCACCCACCGTGGCGCGTCCTGGTTTGTTGCGGGAATCGTTAACTTCCTTGATCTCCATCGCCGCGACATAGCGGTCCTCCGTCAGTCCCGACGGGACGGGGGCGAGCGCGCCCCAGTAGTCGGGGCTGATCGGTTTCATCTGGACCGCGGGCGACGTAACGATCAGATCCGGGGTTCCGATCTGCCAGGAGGCGTTATCCGCGAACACTTTGGCGGGCGGCAAGTCGGCGGGATTGCCGCGCGGCGCGCCGCTGTCCGCCCATTTCCCAATCTTGGAGATTTCCGAATCGCTCAACGAAATGTCATCTTTGAATTTCTGAATACCGATCTCTGTTTCGATGAACCACGGCGGCATGGTCCCGCGAGCGCGGCGCAGCGAGGTGCGCAGCTTCATCGCTTTGGCCCATGGACGCACTTCCTCATAGGCGATCAGCGACATCGGCGCAATGGAGTCTGGCCGGTGGCAATGCTGGCAACTCCGCTGCAGAATCGGAGCGATATCTTTCGTGAAGGTGACCTCGTCGGTCTGCGCTCTGACGGACCGCACGGTAACGCTCATCCCGGCGGCGAGAACCACCGCCATTCCAGCGACGATCTTCAATCCCCTCATGTGCCTCCTTGCTGGTTGATCCGATGCCTGAAATCCCGCACAGGACTGGCGCGGAAAGTAAGAACGTGCGACACCCCGTGTTCAGCTTCTGTACGATAACACTTTTGTTTGCTGCGTGCAGCTACAACCCGAGCATCGCCGGCATTCCACCGGTTTCCAGGTTCGACACTTGAACGAAAATTAATGTCGGTGTCGAATGTGTCGAATTCTGTCGATTGCTCCCGAACCGAACGCGCTCATTTAGCACCATCCCCCATCTCAAGGATAGCTGGCAGTATCAAGAGTTCCGGGTGGATTTGTGAACGGCTTCAATGAGATAGGGCCTGTGACTGGTTCTTGGTCTCCAGGCGGGAGTGTTCCAACCCTTTGACTTTAAACGGCGGATTTAAAGCCGATTATGGAATCAATTCCGCCAGACGCACAGATGCTTTACAAAGATTAAGATCGTCGAGCACGTTACTTCTTTAGTCCGAAAGCGTAAAGCTTTCCGTCCCAGGTGCATACGTAAACCTGGCCGCCGGCAACCACGGGCTCATTGAAATGGGTGAAGCTGGCGATGAGCTTGTTGCTCGAATACAATTCCCGTCCGGTTTCCGCATCCAGGGCGTACAGAACCGCGTTGGGGTCGAGGCCCGCGGGAGCTTTTATGGCCCCCCGGGATTCATCCGACGTTTTGCCGCTCAGAAGCACGTAAACCACTCCATTGGCCACCGTCGGGGGCTCCGGCGCGTGCATCTCGCGGGACATCCACATTGGCGCCAACGTCGGCTTACCCGTGGCCGCGTCCAGGCGAACTTCGAATGCCATGGTGCTGCCCTGATCCGCGGCTCCGTAGGACTGCTGGAATTTTGGCGCGTCTTTGGCGGGAGGGCCCAGCATGGGCACATACAGCCACCGCCTTCCCTGCGCGTCTTGCCCGGTCGTGATGCCCCATGTTCCGCGGTCGTGAAGCTTAGCCTCATCGTTGCCCCAGCGGGGCGAGGTGTACAGCGGTGTGTGATGGTCGGCGCCTCCGAGGCTATCGGTGTCGAGCAGATAGATCACCGATTCCTTGCCCACTACAGCCGCCAGCGTCCATTTCTGGAATGGGAAGACCACGGGATTGCCTGAGCCAAGGTCCAGGTCCGTTTTGTTCAGATACTCGTAGTTCGCCGGAGTGAAGCTATCCTGCAGCCGAAAATTCTTAGGCGTCAGCGCCACCACGCTGTTGCCGAACTTGCCGGACGCGGGATCGTAAGGGCCGTCGGCAGTCTGGGCTAGAATGCCTTTCGGGGCCCGGACCAGGCCGCCGCGTCCCCACGCGCCCGACGTGATTCCGGTGTTGGTGAAATACTCCAGCGGATGCCGCGCCGGATCCTTCAAATCCAGCGCCGTGAAGTGGGACTGCATGTTCAAGCAGCCTCGGGCGGTGGGAGAATAGATCACTCCGTCGATCAGATTCAGGCTCCAGTTGCGCGCGAACGGATCCGTGAAGTTGGTGGGCGCAAGGCGATCTTCGCCGTCCAGCAGACTGAAGGCGCGGAGCCTTCCATCGCTCGTCGATACGTAAATGATCCCCGCCTCTTTGTCGATCACCGGCGTGGCATTTTGCGTGTTGGGACACCGGTAATCGCCCTGTTTCGGCTCTTTCAAAGTGTTGGGGTTTGCCTTTTGCCAGACAGTTTTGCCCGTGGCCGCGTCGATCGAGAAAAGAGTATTGTCGCTGCCGACTACGAAGACTCGCGCGGCCGGGCCCTGCGGTGTAGTCAACGTAGCGACCACGGGAGCCGTCATCGTGGAGAGAACGTAGTCCTTCGGAGCAGTGGAAATCTGGGCTGTCCACTTCACTTCGAGTTGTGAGACGTTGCCCTTATTGAGGATCTTCTCGTCCGGGTTCGAGCCGGTGCGTTCCGGATCGTGGCCCCACGTCAGCCATTCGCTCTGGGCTGTAGCGAGCCTGGGCACCAGGAATAACGTCAAGCTGACGGTCAAACCAAAAGCTTTGATCGACATGATTTCCCCCTATTCTTTGGTCACGGCCGGTCAGCGAGTCGCGGCCGCGCTCATGAATCCCGCTCGGAGCCTGGCGCGATCAATCGCCAAGCCGCGCAGGTAAACCTGCGAGATCTTTCGCGAATTCGTGATGTCTTCCAACGGATTCGCATCGAGCACCACGAAGTCCGCGCTCTTGCCCGCGGCGACCATGCCGAGATCGTCGATCCCCAGAATCTCCGCCGTCGTGCGTGTTGCCGCGACAATGACCTGTGCCGGAGTCATTCCCGCCGCCACCATGTTCTCGAGCTCGGTGTGCATCGTCCAGCCAAGAAACTGATCGCCCTGTTGGCCGCCGCCGTCGGTCCCGACACCGATCTTGACCCCCGCGGCAGTTAGCTTGGCGAAGCCGCGCGCCAGGCGTTCCCAGCTCGCGGTCGAGCGCGCAAGCGCGGGATCCCTCTGCGGGAAGCGGCCCTGCAAGCGCGCGATCTGTTCGGGCAAGACGGTTTCGGCGATCAGTGGATGCACCGGATTCAACCACGGCGCGTAGACCGCCCGCCGGGGACCGCCCAGCGCCGAGAGCACCACCGTGTTCGGATGCTGTTTGAACAGCTCGACGATCTCATCGTCGACGTCGCTGATCATGTGTGCAAACACGTCGATCCCGGCGCGCAACAGATCCTTCGCGGGCGCGAGCTCGGTCGCATGAACGGCGACCCGCAGTCCGTTCTTGTGCGCCTCATCGATAATCGCCCGGTACAGCTCGGGGCTCAAGGGCTTTACGGCGCCGCCACGGGTGTCGACCCAGGTCTTGATCAGTTTCACCTTCCGGGGGACCAGCTCCTGCACCGACGCGCGAGCCCCGGTCACGGTCGTAACCGGAAATGCGGCTTGGCGCATGTTGTCGGCGGCGATCTCGGACAGCGGCGACAAGCCCCGGCCGGCCGTCAGAAATCGCGCCGCATCGGGATACTTTCCGGCCAGGATTTCGTCGCGAAGCTGGAACGGCATCTCCCCAAAATCGGTCCCCATCGACTGGCTGGCCGCGACTCCGAAGTAAGCGAATCGCCGCATGTGGTCAAGAATGTTTTCGCGAGTGTAGTTCTGGGCTCCGCTCGTCAGGTTCTTCATGTACCCGATATGCGAATGCCCGTCGATGAGCGCGGGGATGACGGTCTTACCGGTTAGATCGATTCGGCCGGCACCGGCCGGCGCAGCGATTTCGCCTTTCCGTCCGACGCGGGTAAACCTGGCGTTCTCCACCAGAAACGCCGAGTTCTCGATCGGGGCACGGCCATCGCCGGTGATGAGGCGAGCACCCTCAAACAGCGTGGTCCGCGGGGATGCAGCAGACGGCTGCGCATTCCCTGGATTGGATCCTATCGCCACGGCCAGGCACACCCAAACAAGCCGTCGAAGATCGCGCATAAATCAAGTCTCCCAAATTAGCAACCTGTTCGCCGGCCGGGACCGTATCTGTTGCAAACGGATTTTGTATCGGTGACCACAATGTCCCTTCCCGGTCGGGCCGGAAGGTGCCGATTTCTGGACCGGAAATGCCTCTGATCGACTAAACTGAGGTACATTCGCTGTATGCAACTATCGGCAGCCGAGAGGCTTGGTTGCTACGAAGTGCTCTGGCTGCCCGGGAAGGTAATCGCGACGTGGCCATCAAGGTAAACCGCGGCCTGGTTTCGGAACGTCGCGAGTGTGACGCAAATCGGCAGCGCCGGAGGTAATCAAATGGACCATTTTGTTTCACGCCGAAAATTTCTCGCCACCGGAATTGCAACCGCGGCATGGTCTTTTGCGCCAGCCTTCGGTGAAACGCAGGATCTCACGGCGCTGACGCTGAGAAAAGCATCCGAGATGTTGCGCAGCAAGGCACTATCGCCGGTGGATCTCACTCAGGCTTGCCTAAAGCGAATCGAAAAATACAACCACGCAGTGAACGCGTTCATCACAGTAACCGGCGAGTCCGCCCTCGCCGCCGCCCGGGAGATGGAGGCAGACCAGCGGCGAGGGAAATGGCGTGGGCCGCTCCACGGCATCCCAATCGCTTTGAAGGACAACATCGACACAGCCGGCGTTCGCACCACCGGGGCGAGCGAACTGTTCAAAGACCGCATTCCCACGGAAGATGCGGAAGTTGTCCGAAAATTGAAAAACGCCGGCGCGATTCTCCTCGGCAAGCTGAACATGCATGAGTTTGCCTACGGGGCGACGTCCGCAGTCACCTACTTCGGACCGGTCCATAATCCATGGGCGCTGGATCGGATTTCTGGAGGCTCGTCGGGTGGCTCCGCGGCGGCCATAGTTGCCGATTTGTGTTTTGGCACGCTGGGCACGGACACGGGAGGCTCGATCCGCATCCCCAGTTCTCATTGCGGCGCGGTAGGTTTGATGCCCACGTACGGGCGCGTCAGCAACCGCGGCGTCATCCCGATGGCGTGGACGCTCGACCACGTCGGCCCGATCTGTAAAAACGTTGAGGATGCGGCGCTGGTGCTGGGGGTGATCGCCGGTTTTGACGAGTTGGATCCCACGACGGTCGACGCGCCGGTTCCGGACTACGCGCGTGCGTTCAAGACACAGGTGGCGAAACTCCGCTTGGGTTTGCCCCGGAAGAATTTTTTTGAGAGCCTCGATCCGGAGTACGCGAAAGCTGTGGATGCGGCGATCGAGGTTCTCCGCAAGCTCACCGCCAACGTGACAGACGTGCAACTTCCGAACGCGGTGAATGCCGCGACGATTTGGGGGCCCGAGACCTACGCGTACCACGCAAAATGGCTGACGGAATCGCCAGAGAAGTATCAGGCGGCGACGCGCACGCAGATGATCCGATCGAATGAGGTTAAACCGGACGTCTATGCGGAGGCTCGCCGGCAGGTAGACCTGGTCCGAAGAGAGATTAAGAAAGTCTTTCTCAACGTGGACCTTTTGATCACGCCCACGATGAAGACGCCGCCGGGAACGATTACGGCCGCGCTGAATCCGCCGGCGCCTCCGAATCCGCCTGCGACGGGAAGTGCTATCCGCAATGTTGGCGGAGGAGGACTCAATAGCGTGGGCGCATTTGATGTTTATGGGCTCCCTGCGATTACGGTTCCTTGCGGATTCACCAGTTCCGGATTGCCTATCGGCCTTCAGATCAGCGCCGCGCCATTTGCCGAGCCGGCCATGTTGGCATTGGCGCACGCCTATGAGCAGGCGACGGAGTGGCACACCAAGCGGCCGGCATTACAGTCTGTGTAGGGGGATTCGCCAACCCAATGTTCCAAACTCTTTGTCCTACCGTTCGAAAGAAGGTCAGGGTTCTGGCCGCTCTTGTTGCCGCGACCGCTACGGTTGGCGCACAACAGCCATCTCCAGCAAGGTTTCATCTGCAGGAGGCCGGCATTGCCGATATTCAACGGGCGATCCTGGCCAAAAAGATCACGAGTACGGGGCTCGTGGAACTGTACTTAAAGCGGATCAAGGCCTATAACAACACATGCGTCAGTGAGCCGATGGGCATTCTCGGTCCGATCACCACCATCCCCCACGCCAAACAGGTCAACGCGCTCTCGACGCTGAACCTGCGGCCGGCTACGCGCAAGACTTGGGGCTTCGATGAACGCAAGGCGCGCAGCCTGACGGACACGGGCGACAACGATTCGAACATGCCAGACGCGCTGGAGATCGCGGCGGCTCAGGATCTGCAATTCAAGCGCACCGGCAGGCTCGCCGGCCCGCTGCACGGCGTCGTTATGGCGATCAAGGATCAGTACGACACCTTCGATATGCGGACCACGTCCGGCGCCGACGTGCAGTACGCGAACGACCGTCCTCCGGAGGATGCGACGTTCGTCAAGCGGCTGCGGGATGCGGGCGCGATCATTCTGGCCAAGGCAAACCTGGCCGAATATGCCACCGACGGCGCGCGCAGTTCCTTCGGCGGGACTTTCTGTAATCCGTACGACACGGAGCGCGAGCCGGGAATGTCCAGTGCCGGCTCAGCTTCCTCGGTCGCGGCAAACCTGGTCACCTGTGCGATCGGCGAGGAAACGGTTGTGTCCATCCGGTGGCCGGCATCCGTCAACAGCCTGGTTGGCGTGGCGCCGACGGAGGAACTCGTCAGCCGGAAAGGAATGATGGGCGCGGGCCTGAGCATGCGGACCGGCCCGATTTGCCGCAACGTGCAAGATGCGGCCAAAATACTCGACGCGATCGCCGGCTACGACCCGAAGGACGAATTGACGGCGTTCAGTATCGGACGGAAGCCCGCGCAACCCTACGGCAGCTCCGCGGCAGCGCGGCGTCTCGACGGCCTGCGCATCGGTGTGATTCGTGAGTACATGTCCAAGAAGCTCTTCTCCAAAGCCGACGAGGAAAGTATTGACATCGTCGATCGCGCCATCGACGACCTTCGCAAACTGGGTGCAACGATCGTCGATCCGGGACCAGAAGGCGCGTTGTTTGGGAGCTGCATCGCCAGTAGCGCTCCGGAGCTGTTGAACAGCGCGTTTACGCGCCTGTATCGCGACATGTTTCCACTCGACGCCGCCGGCCGGCCTCAATCGGATCAACTGTTGGCGCTTCTGGATCTGCGCGCGGCCCCGGCGCGAGTGCCGCAGACTCTGTCAGTTCGCAGCCTCGGCACCCCCGGTGTTGAAGGCGAGGCCAAATATATGATGAACCGCTATCTCCGGGAACGTGGCGACGCCAACATCAAAACCAGCGCGGACCTGATCTCGAAGGCAAGGTTTTACGAGGACCCAAACTTCCCGGATCGCAAACAGGCCAGGCAAGCTGCCGAGCGCGCCACTGCGCTGGACACATCGGCCCGGCTGCAAAGCCGGTTCGCCCTTCAAAATCTCTTGCTGCAGTGCATGCAGGAACAGCGGCTGGATGCGTTAGTCTCTCCCATGTCCACTGTTCCGCCACGAAAGCTCACGGCCCCGCGCGAACCAAACGCGAATGGCCGCCCTCCGATTGGATGGTCGCTTATCGGGCAGCAAGGTTTTCCCGCCATCACTGTACCCGCTGGATTTACCACAGAGATCTGGGATCGCGTGCGTGATGCGAGCGGAGGCACGCAGTTGGTCGGACCAATCAAGGCTCAGTTGCCCGTTGGCGTGGACTTCATTGCGCGTCCGTTTGACGAGCCGATGCTATTCCGTATCGCCTCGGCTTTCGAAGCAGCGACCCGGCATCGAAGGCCACCGACGGACTTCGGACCCGTGCCTGGTGAACCGTAGCCGCGGCAAATCCGTTCTGTCAGGCGACGTCCGCGCCGCGCTCCGCCAGGAGCTCGCGTAGGACGGATCGGTGGCAGCGGCTCTCGTCCTCGCAGTAGCAGCCCAGCGAGAAATTCGTCTGATGAGACAGCGCCGCCAATAAATCCAGTTCCCGGCTCCGGTCGGGTTCGCTCATCTCCCGCCGGAACTTCCGGCTGAAGGCGGCCCACGCCCTCTGGTCTGACGCTCCCAGGGCTTCTTTTACCAGTTCGGCGCTGGGCGACAGGTTCGGAAACCAGACGTCATAGTAGCCGAGCCTGGCGAAGTCCGCCTTTTTAACGCCCCGCGGAGGCCGCCGTACTGTTCCGAGCCGCAAGCCTTCATGGTGCTTTCGCGGCCTGCCGAGTCTGACGATGGAGATCGACATAGGCCCCCATCGCAAGTGTGCCACGCGAGGCCGCTCGTTTCTAGTTCGGAATCGGAATTCCTCGCTCGACCATCAGCTTCTTGATCAGCGCTACCGTCTCGGGTCGATGGACCGGCGCTTCCACTGTCACGGCCACACCCATCGCGAAGTTCAACGCAAGCATGCCGGGACCCGTGCAAGTCTTCCTTACAGCATCGCCGCAATACGTTCCTTTGTCTTTAGCGTCCAGCTTCGCGCCATGCTCCACGAGAGCAACCAGCTCCTCGTTCGCACCCCTCTGTGCGGCGCCCATCAAGGGCGTCATCCCCTGGTCGTTGGCCGCATTCACATCGGCGCCGAGGTCCAGCAGCAGCTTGAGACCTTCCATATCCTCCGCATGGGAACGATGGTGAGCCAGGCCGAGCACGTAGCCGACTCCCGTAAGCGCCATCAGCGGCGTGGTGTGGTCCTTCGTCGCGATCAACGGATCGGCGCCATGCGCCAACAGCAGTTTCATCACTTCGGCATCTCCGCCGTAAGCCGCGCGGAAGAACGGAGTCGCGCCTTCTTCTTTTAGCCAGATGACGTGGCTCGCGACGTGCACTTCCGTTTCATACGCCAGCCGGGGGTTGGGTTCCGCCCCGAGATCCAGAATGAGCCGGATGAAGTCCAGCGCCTGATCGGCGTTCGGAGGGATGGGCATCGTCCCGGTTTCATTCGTGCGGTGCTTGACTGCGAGGTATAACGGGGTCCAACCCTTTCTATTGGCAACGCTCACCTTCGCGCCTTTGTCGATCAGGTACCGCGCGATGTCGTAACGCCCGTTCAAAACCGCCACCAGCAAGGGGCTGCTGC
>Ga0210409_10007946_pt1 | contig 10868 bp, 11 predicted proteins | sample IncBWH17MmetaG_FD_161649 | JGI IMG/M metagenome (GOLD analysis project Ga0210409, IMG submission 161649) | Forest soil microbial communities from Barre Woods Harvard Forest LTER site, Petersham, Massachusetts, United States - Inc-BW-H-17-M | ecosystem: Environmental > Terrestrial > Soil >...
CCTCGAAGGCCCATGGTGTGACCTCTTCGCCAGCTGCCGCGGAGGTGTCGATGCCGCGCCAGTGGTAGAGGACGCGGGGGACGTGGACTACCTTCCGCGCCCGCTCGGTCACGCGCAGCACGAGGTCCCAGTCCTGGGAGCCCTCGAACTCGGAGTCGAAGCCGCCGACCTCCTCGACCAGCGAGCGGCGCAGGACGCTGAGGTGGCAGGTGTACATCTGGGTCCGCATCCGCTCCGGCGACCAGTCCGGCTTCAGGAACGGGCTGAGGTGGAACCCCGCTTCGTCGATCTTGTCTTCGTCGGTGTAGAGATAGTCGACCTGCGGCTGGCCGCGGATCGCCTCGTCGACGAGCGCGAGCGCGTCGGGGTGGAGCTTGTCGTCGTGGTCGAGGAGGGCGACGAACTCACCTTCCGCAAGCGCGAGCGCGTCGTTAGAGGCGACGACGATGCCGCCGTTCTCGGCGCGGACGGCGAGCTTGATCCGCGGCTCCTCGCCGGCGACGCGCTCGAGCACCTGTCGCAGCTGCGGCGAGCGGGCGGCGTCGTCGACGAGGCACAGCTCCCAGTCCCCGAAGCTCTGCGCGCGAACCGACTCCAGCATTGCCCACAGCACCTTCACCGGTGTTTCGTATACCGGGGTGACGATCGAGAAGCGGGGTGGGGTCACGTCAGCGGAGAACGCGCTGGAGCAGCCGGATCATGCCCTGGAGCAGGCGTGTCGCGCCGGGGATCGGGATCCGCGCTGCGGCGTTGGCGAGCCGCTGCGATCCTTGTTCGATCATCGCCAGGCGCCCGCGGGCGGCGCCGAGTTCGGCGTCCCTGGTGATCAGCAGGTCGCGCAGACGCAGCACCTCCTCCTTTTCCCGGGCGAGTTCGGCCTCGAGCTGCTCGGGCGCATCGGGCTGGCGGAGCTGGGACACCTCGGCTGGAGTCGGGCGACTCGGCATCGCAGGCGAGTGTACTCAGAGATCCTCGGCGATCCGCGGCGCCTCGCGGTTGAAAATCCAGACTGCAAAGGCGCAGAGGCCGACGAAGATCGCCGCCGCCGGCAGGAGGCCGAGCCAGCCGCCGGCGGCCTCGACCGCGGTCGGCGCCTGCGGTTCGGCCAGGATCCAAACCCGCACCTGCTCGAAGATCACCGCCAGCGGGTTGATCATCAGCAGCTGTTCGATCGTGTTGCCGTCTTTGGAGGTGGCGAAGGTGACCGGATAGAGGATCGGCGTCGCGTAGAAGAGCACCTGAGCGACCACGATCCAGATGATCGCGACATCGCGGAAGCGCACGTAGAGGACCGAAAGCGCGCTGCTAACGGCGGCGGTGAGGGTGAAGAGGAAGAAGAAGGCGACCGGGAACAGGAGCCAGGTCCAGGTCGGGTCGACGCCGAAGGCGAAGATGAAGACGAGGACGATGATCAGGTTGAGGCCGAGGTTGAAGGCGCCGGTGAGGACCGTCGCGAGCGGGATCACCAGGCGCGGGAACTGGGTCTTCCGCACCACCCCCTCCTGGGCGACGACCGAGTTTACACCGCTCGTCGTCGCTTCCTGGAAGAAGCCGTAGAGGACGATCCCCATCAGCAGCATCACCGGGTAGTGGTCGACTTCCTTGCTTCCGACTTTGAACACCCGGGTGAAGACGAAGAGGAGGACGCCGAACAGCATCAGCGGCCTGATCAACGACCACAGGTAGCCGAGGATCGTGCCGAAGTAGACCCGCTTGAACTCGGTCACCGACATCAGCCAGAGCAGGTCGAAGAAGCGCTGCCAGCCGCCGCCGAGCGCGGAGGGCCCGCGCACCTTGCGCAGCTCGGTGTCGGCCGCGATCTCGTTCACGCTTCCCCGCTCTCGATTACGGTCGTCGTCTCGTGCGGGAGCGAGACGAGGCCGTGCTCGTTGGGCCCGCCGAAGGCGACGAAGTCGATCGCGTTGGGCAGGTAGAGGACTACGTCGCCGCCGTAGAGCCGGTTGATGCCGCAGTTGACGAAGTAGTGGCCTGAGACGAGCAGGTTGTCGATCTGGGTCTCGATCGTAAAGCGCTCGCCGTTCGCGATCTGCAGTGGCGTCCCGCCGCCGACGACCGCTGCGAACTGGGAGACGCCGACGCCGTCGCCGTTGACGAGCAGGTAGCCGACGGTGAGCCCGTCGAAAGTCTCGGTCGCCTCGAGCTCGATCCGGACCCGGATCCGTTCGCCGTGCTCGACCGAGCCGAGCCGCTGTCCCCCCTCGTCGACGAGGGAGACGTCGTGCACTTTGAGGCCAGTCTCGCCATTGTCCGCGCTGGCGGCACCGCCGGCGGACGAGCCCGCGCGCTCGAAGTTGAGCCGCAGGTAGCGGCGCCCGACCTCGCCGGGGTCGCCGATGTGGGCGATCCGGCCCTCGCTGATCAGCATCGCGCGGTCGCAGTACTCCTCGACCGTCGCCATCTCGTGGGTGACGAGGACGATCGTCTTGCCGGCGGCTTTCATCTCGCGGAAGGCGTCGGCGCACTTCTGCTGGAAGGAGGCGTCGCCGACGGCCAGCACCTCGTCGATCAGGAGGATGTCGGCGTCGACCTCCAGCATCAGCGAGAAGGCCAGTCGCACCAGCATTCCCGAGGAGTAGTTCTTCAGCTTCAGGGCGATGAACTCCTCGAGTTCGGCGAACTCGACCACGGCATCGAGCCGGTCGCGGGTCTCCTGCGGCGAGAGCCCCATCATCACCCCGTTGAGGACGACGTTCTCGCGAGCGCTGAGCTCGGCGTTGAAGCCGACTCCGAGCTCGATGAACGGCGCTAGGCGGCCGGCCATTCGGATCGTGCCGGAATCCGCCCGGTAGATGCTGGCGAGCAGCTTCAGCAGGGTGCTCTTGCCGGAGCCGTTGCGGCCGACGATGCCGAAGAACTCGCCCTTGCGAACCTCGAAGGAGACGCCGTCGAGCGCGTGCAGCTCGCGGTAGTCGCGGGCGGCGAAGGGCCGCACCATCCGCTCTTTCAGCGAGTCGACCCGGTGGGTCGGGATGCGGAAGGACTTGTGCAGGTCCTCGACCTGGATCGTCGGCGGGCCCAGCGGCGGGCGCGGGTTGCCGCCCTCGGGCGGGCTGTGGTCGGCGGTTGCTTGGTCGACGGGCATCGGGATTGGGCGAAGTCCCTGCAGCGACCACGGAGGGCCGCATCGGGAACGCTAGCGGTCGCTGTACGTGTCAGGCTGCGCCGCGTGAACCGTGTCGCCAAGGTGGCCGTCGTCATCCCGAGTTGGAATTCGATCGCCCTGCTGCCGCCCTGCCTGCGTTCGCTCGGCGAGCAGGGGGAGGGGATCGAGCTCCTGGTCGTCGACAACGGCTCCAGCGACGGCTCGGTTTCCTACCTCGAACACGAGGGCGTGCCGCATGTCTCGCTGCCGCGCAACGCCGGCTTCGCCGCCGCCGTCAACCTCGGGGTGGCGCGGGTCGCCGCTCCGGCGGTCCTCGTCCTCAACGCCGACACCGTGCTTGAGCCGGGGGCGATCGCCGCGCTCCTCGGCGCCCTCGAAGCCGACCCGGCGCTGGGCGGCGTGCAGCCGCGGATCCTGCAGCGCGAGGGCGAGGCGCCTAGCGACCTCGGGGCCGCCCGCCTCTACAGCGCCGGCCAGGCGCTGACCCGCGACGGCCGCGCCCTCGAGCTCGCGGCCGGCGAGCCGCAGCGGCCGCAGTACCTGGCGCCGCGCGAGGTCTTCGGCGTCTGCGGCGCTGCCTGCCTGCTGCGGCGCGAGCTCTTCGACCGGCTCGGCGGCTACGACGAGCGCTACTTCGCCTTCTACGAGGACGTCGACCTCAACGTGCGGGCGCGGATCGCCGGCTGGAGCTTCGCCTACGTCCCGGAGGCGGTCGTCTGGCACGTCGGCAACGCCTCCTGGCAGGAGGGCTTCGCGCGCCCGGGGGCCGAGAACGCGCGGCTCGTTGCCCGCAACCGGCTCGCCACCCAGGCGAAGTTCATGCCGGCCCGCGCCCTGCCGCGGATCGCCGCGGTCGAGGTTGGTGCACTCGGCCGGGCATGGCGACAGGGGCGCTTGCGGACGACCTTGCGCGGCAAGCTCGCGGTCCTGCCTTGGCTGCCGGCGCTGGTGCGCGAGCGTCGGCGCCTGCGTGCCGGCGGCGAGATGGCCCTCGCGCGGAGCTGGCTCGGCGACCGCGGCTAGCGCAAGGCGCCGCCGGCGGCGGCTGGACTTTGACCCGGTAGAAGTTGAAGCTGAGCGGGCCGTCGGCGCCTTCGATTGCGATGTTATTGACGGGGGGCAGCTGGGCGAAGGCGTCGGCGCTGTCGAGCTTCGGGTCACGGGAGACGATCAGGCCGTCGCCGGTCGTGCCGGGGACGAGCCGGTAGCGGACTTCGCCGTCGTTGAGGACGGCGTAGCGCGGGCTCGGCCGCCAGAGCAGCGAGCCGAGCCGTTCGATGCCTTCAACCCCGGCCCCCTTCAGCCGTAGGACGACGAGTTCGCCGGGGCCGGCCTGGGGGACGGGGATCGTCTCCCCGGGCTCGCCGTCGCGGCTGGAGATCGGTTCCGGCGGGCCGCAACGGTCGGCGGTGCGGGTAAGCAGCTGCCAGGCTTCGCTCGCTTCGACCGGGGCGAAGTTGCAGACGATCGCCAGGTTCTGTTCGGGCGGGTCCCAGGCGGGGAGCCGTTCTTCGAAGCCGCGGCCCCCGAGCGAGGGGTCGAGCCCCGCCGGGTTCTCGCGCAGGATCACCTGCGGGCCGTCCGGGTCTTCGACGGCGGCCGCGTTGAGGCGGTCGAGCTTGGGGGTGTAGGCGGTGTAGTTCTGGAACACCGGCAGCGGCGACCAGTCCAGTTCGTAGGCCCAGGCGACGCCGATTTCCCAGGGGTCGATCGCGACCCTCTTGTCCCGCAGCTGGGCGAGCATCCGCGGTTCGAGCTTGAAGGCTTCCTGCAGGCTCGCCCGCGACTGGTCGACGACCTGCTGGCGCTTGCCGGGTCGGATCAGCAGTTCCGTCGTTTCCTTGAAAGCCTTCAGGTTGCCGATCACGTCCAGCTTCGCCGGGTTCGGGTAGGCGTGGAAGAAGACCGCCGCGATCGCTGCGGTCGCGACCAGGGAGACCGCCGCCCGCTGCCGCGTCCACGACATCAGCAGCCAGATCCCGAGCATCGCCGAGAGCGCCAGGGCGACGTGGCCGGGCTCGAAGCGGACGATCCCGTACTTGAAGGTGACGAAGGCGGCGACGACGGTCAAGGCGATCCCGAGCCGGCGCGCGCGGCGGTCACGAAAGTCGGCGCGGGTGCTGGCCGCGACCAGGGCGAGGGCGATCACCACCAACGTCGCCGCGTTCCAGGCGGGGGCGACGTCGACTGCCATCGCTTCGTTGTAGCCGGAGGCGACCTGGAAGCCGTTGACGGCGTAATCCCAGAGGCTGCCGAGCGACTGGCCGGCGGCCAGCCAGAGCACCAGCAGGCCGCCGACGAAGACGGCGCCGAACAGAGTCCACTGCTTGCGGTCGGCGCGGGCACCGGTCAGGCCGAGCAAGCAGATGACGAGGATCGGTGGCCCCATCGAGAGCTTGACCAGGCACTGGCTGGCGCTCAGCGCACCGCCGCCGTAGACCAGTATCGGCAGCGCCAGGCCGGGGCGGTCCTCGCGCAGCGCCGCGTAGCACCAGCCGACGGCGAGCAGCAGCGGCAGCTGCTCGAAGTCGAGGCTGGTGGCGAAGAAGAGGAAGGCGACGAGGGCAGCGCCGAGCAGCCCGAGGCTGCGCTTCAGGGCCCAGGTGAGGGTGACGGCGAAGGCGACGTAGATCGCGGCGCTGTAGAGGTAGGCCACCACCGCCAGCCAGCTGAACCAGAGCGAGGGCCAGGCGAGGAACCCGAGCGGGCCGTACGTGAAGACGATTTCGTTGCCGAAGTCCTTGCCGTCGTGGATGGCCATGTAGAGGCCGCCCATCCAGCTCGAGTCGAGCCCGGTGGTCGGAACGCCGAAGGCGAGGCGCCAGGAGAGCAGGGCGACGAGCAGGCCGGCGACCACGATCCGCCGCCGGCCCCCCAGGTAGCGGTCGAAGGCTGCTACGGCTGCCACGAGCCGGGGAGCATAGCCCCAGCCTCAGCCGCGTCGGCGGCGCCGCAGCGCCAGCGCTTGACGGGCGGAGATGTCGAGCAGCGGCGCTCCGTCGAGGTCGCGGGGCTCCCGCCCGCCGCCGTCACGCCAGCCGCGCCAGCGCCCGCCGACCCCCTTGGCGCTGCGGTCGAACAGCAGCTGGCCAGCGCAGATCGCCCCCTCGCAAGCGAGGACCCGCAGCGCCAGGCTTGGGTGCGACATCACTCCGTAGCGCCGCAGCATGTAGCCGCGGCTCCAGCCGGTGCGGGCGAACTTCTCGCCGCTCTTGGCGCCGAGGCTCGCCGAGTAGGCGTGCAACGCCCTCGCCTCGGGGGCGAGGCGGCAATGCGCCCCGGCGCCCGCCATCCGCAATGCCAGATCGAGGTCCTCGTAATAGAGGAAGATGCGCTCGTCGAAGCCGCCCACCGCCTCGAACGCCGCGCGGCGGTAGAGCGCAGCGCCCCCGGTCGGTCCCAGCGGGTTCGGCGCCGCCCGCGCCACTGAGAGCGGCTCGCCGTGCAGGTAGTCGAAGCCCATCAGGGTGCGATCGGCGACCACACCGGCGGAGTCGATCAGGCCGGGCGAGCGTTCCTGGACGAGCACGCCGGCGACCGTCTGGGTGCTCTCGTCGAGGGCGTCCAGCATCGCCTCGATGAACTGCGGCTCGCACTCGGTGTCGTTGTTGAGCAGGATCAGCGGATCGGCAGGCCGCTCGCGCACGGCGCGGTTGATCGCCGGCCCGAAGCCGACGTTCCGTCCCAGCTCGAGCACGGATACCTCCGGAAACTCCTTACGAACCAGGGCTACCGAGTCGTCCGTTGAGCCGTTGTCGACGAGCACGACGTCGGCCGGCCGGGTCTGCTCTCGCAGGCTTCGCAGCACCCGCTCGAGATGCCGGGAGCCGTTGTAGTTGGGGATGTAGACGGCGGGTCGCACGGTTTGTTCGCCCAGTAGGGTTGCAGCCTCGCATGGAGCCTTTGAAGGGACTGATTCTCTCCGGCGGGGCGGGCACTCGGCTGCGCCCGATCACGCACACCTCGGCGAAGCAGCTCGTGCCTGTCGCCAACAAGCCCGTGCTCTTCTACGGGATCGAGGCGCTGGTCGATGCCGGGGTTACGGAGATCGGGATCATCATCGCTCCGGAGACCGGGGACGAGATCCGCGAGGCGGCCGGGGACGGGTCGGACTTCGGGACCAAGATCACCTACATCGTCCAGGACAAGCCGGCCGGGCTCGCCCATGCCGTCCTGACCGCGGAGGAGTTCATCGGCGGCTCGCCCTTCGTCATGTACCTGGGCGACAACCTGCTGCGCGACGGTCTGCGCGGCCTCGTCGCCACCTTCCGTGCGGACGAGCCCGACGCGCTCATCCTCCTCACTCCCGTTGACGACCCCCAGTCCTACGGAGTCGCCGAGCTCGACGGCGAGCACATCGTCCGCCTGATCGAGAAGCCGAAAGACCCTCCCTCCAACCTCGCCCTGGTCGGCGTCTACCTGTTCAGCCCCTCGATCTTCGACGCCGCCCGCGCCCTCGAGCCCTCCTGGCGCGGTGAGCTGGAGATCACCGAGGCGATCCAGGGGCTGATCGACGACGGCCATCGCGTCCAGTCGGAGGTCGTCACCGGCTGGTGGAAGGACACCGGCCAGCTCGGCGACATGCTGGAGGCCAACCGGCTGGTGCTGGAGGAGATCGAGACGCGTCTTGACGGGGACACGGACAATTCCCGCATCGAGGGTCGGGTGGTGGTCGAGAAAGGAGCCGTCGTCGCCGGCTCCGTCGTCCGCGGCCCTGCCGTGATCGGCGCCGGCGCCCGCATCGAGGACGCCTACGTCGGCCCCTACACCTCGATCGGAAACGATGTCCGCATCTGTCGCTCCGAGATCGAGCACTCGATCGTCCTCTCCGGCTCCGTGGTCGAGGACCTTGGCACCCGGATGGAGGCGAGCCTGCTCGGCCGCAACGTCAAGCTGACCCGCAGCGACGGGATGCCGAAGACGCTCCGCCTCCTCGTCGGCGACAACTCCGAGATCGAGATCATCTAGTGAAGCTCTTGGTCACAGGGGCCGCCGGGATGCTCGGCCGCGACGTGATGCTCGCCGCCGGCAACGCCGGGCACGACGTGGTCGGCTTCGGCCGCTCCGAGCTCGACGTAACCGACACCGCCGTCGTCTCCAAGAAGCTCGACCTGGAGCGCCCCGACGTCGTCATCCACTGCGCCGCCTGGACCGACGTCGACGGGGCCGAGGAGTCCGAGGAGGCGGCGATGGCGGTCAACGGCGCCGGCGCCGGCAACGTCGCGGCCGCAGCCGCCGCGGTCCGCGCCAGCATCGTCTACGTCTCCAGCGACTACGTCTTCGACGGCGCCAAGGGCGCGCCCTACGTCGAAGCCGACCAGCCCGCGCCGCTCTCCGCCTACGGCCGTACCAAGCTGGCCGGCGAGGAGGCGACCGCCGCCGCCAACAAGCGCCACTTCATCGTCCGCTCCTCCTGGCTCTTCGGCATCGGCGGCTCCAACTTCGTCGAGACGATGCTGCGCCTGGGCGCCGACCACGGCGAGGTGCTGGTCGTCCGCGACCAGGTCGGCTCGCCGACCTATACCTGGCACCTCGCCTACGGCGTCGTCCGCCTGATCGAGGGGATCGAGTTCGGCATCCACCACATGGCGGCCGCGGGCGCCTGCTCCTGGTATGAGCTCGCGCGGGAGATCTTCGAGCAGGCGAAGGTCGAGTGCAAAGTGCTCTCGATCACGACCGCGGAATTCGGCCGCCCGGCGCCGCGGCCGCCCTACTCTGCGCTCACCAGCCAGCGCGAGCACGCGATCCGGCTGCCCTCCTGGCAGGACGGCCTCGCCGGCTACCTCGCCCAACGACAAGCTGAGAGGGAGCCATGAGCGCGGAGCGGAGCGACCTGTCCATATCTGATTCTTCAGGAGCGGAGCGAAGCGCGAAAGGTGTGTCATGAAGCTCCTCGTCACCGGCGCCGCCGGCTTCATCGGCTCCACCTATGTGCGTCTCGTCAAGGACGAGCACGAGGTCGTCGTCCTCGACAAGCTCACCTACGCGGGGCGGCGGGAGAATCTGCCCGGCGGCGTCGAGCTGGTGGTCGGCGCGATCGAGGACCCGGCGATCGTCCGCGAGGCGATGCAGGGCGCCGACGCGGTCGTCAACTTCGCCGCCGAGTCCCACGTCGACCGCTCGATCGACGACCAGGACGCCTTCGCCCGCACCCACGTTGTCGGCACCGGCGTCCTCCTCGACGCCGCCCGCGAGCTGGGCGTCGGCCGCTACCTCCAGGTCTCCACCGACGAGGTCTACGGCTCGATCGACTCCGGCTCCTTCACCGAGACCTCGCCGCTCGACCCCTCCTCTCCCTACTCGGCGACCAAGGCGGCCGGCGACCTGCTCGCCTCCGCCCACGCCCACACCTACGGGATCGAGGCGGTGATCTGCCGCGGCTCCAACAACTACGGCCCCCGCCAGTACCCGGAGAAGCTGATCCCGCTGATCGTCCTCAACGCGATCCACGGCGACTCGCTGCCGGTCTACGGCGACGGCCGCCAGGTCCGCAACTGGCTCTACGTCGAGGACTTCTGCCGCGGCATCCACACGGTGCTGATCAACGGCCGCCCCGGCGAGGCCTACAACGTCGGTGGCCCTGACGAGTGCGAGAACATCGAGGTGGTGAAGCGGGTGATCGAGCTGACCGGGGCCGACGAGTCGCTGATCGAATACGTCGCCGATCGGCCCGGCCACGATCGCCGCTACAGCCTCGGCAGCGAGAAGATCCGCTCCGAGCTGGGCTGGGAGGCGCAGGTGCGCTTCGCCGAGGGGCTGGAGCGCACCGTCGCCTGGTACCGCGACAACGAGGAGTGGTGGGAGCCGATCCGCTCCGGCGAGTTCCGCGAGTACTACGAGCGCCAGTACGGCAAGAGCCTGAGCTGATGCCGGAGCGCTTGGAGACGAAGCTCGACGGCGTCGTCCTGCTCGAGCCTGCGGGCCACGGCGACGAGCGCGGCTTCATGGTCGAGACCTTCCGCCGCGACACCTGGGCCGAGCTGGGCATCGACGTCGAGTTCGTCCAGCACAACCACTCGCGCTCCTCGAGGGACACCCTGCGCGGCCTCCACTTCCAGACCGAGCCGGGCCAGGCGAAGCTGGTCCGCTGCCCGCGCGGCGCGATCTTCGACGTAGCGGTCGACCTGCGCCGCGGCTCGCCCACCTACGGCCCGTGGGAGGGATACGTCCTCGACGACGAAAAGCACCGCCAGCTCTTCGTCCCCGCCGGCTTCGGCCACGGCTTCGCCGTCCTCAGCGACGTCGCCGACGTCACCTACCTGCTCTCCAGCACCTACGACCCGGCCACGGAGGCCGGGATCGCCTGGAACGACCCCGACGTCGCCGTTGAGTGGCCGGTCAGCGACCCGCTGCTCTCCAAGCGCGACAAATCGGCTCCCCGCCTGGTCGAGGTGGCCGAGACCCTCCCCTTCTAACGGCCCTTCGCCGCGGTGATCCCGAGGCTGACCGCGAGCTTGGCGCCGATTCCCGCGTAAACGGCGGCGTTGATCAATGGATTGTGCCTGGGGGCGTCGAAGCGGCGGTAGAAGCGACCCATGCCGCGGTGGAAGGCGATCTCCTGTTTCGGGGCGCGGCGCTTGCCGCTTGAGCCGCCCTTGACGTGGAGGGCGACGCCAGCCGGCTCGTAGAAGACCTTCCAGCCGGCGTCCCAGAAGCGGCGGCACCAGTCGAGGTCCTCCATGTAGAGCCAGTAGCCCTCGTCGAGCAGGCCGACCTCGCGGACCGCCACGGTGCGGCAGAGCAT
>Ga0210409_10007947_pt1 | contig 10868 bp, 12 predicted proteins | sample IncBWH17MmetaG_FD_161649 | JGI IMG/M metagenome (GOLD analysis project Ga0210409, IMG submission 161649) | Forest soil microbial communities from Barre Woods Harvard Forest LTER site, Petersham, Massachusetts, United States - Inc-BW-H-17-M | ecosystem: Environmental > Terrestrial > Soil >...
TATAATGTGTGAAGTAGTACTTCACACATTGACGGGAACGCTGTGAATCAGGCGTTGGATCCATTCTGTGCAGGAAGCCCTTTGGATTCGGCTCGTGCCACACCCGGCGCTACTATCCACGTTGAGATCAAGAGGCCAAAAAACAAGGGAAGATACGCAAGGAACGGGAACGAAACAATAAAACGAACACGAACTACAGGCAAAAGGCAAAACCACGCGGCAAAAGTAACGGCGATTACAGAGAGCCCAACCAGCAGCGCTTTCGTTAGTTTGCGAGGGTTGGAATTCCGTACGACTGCTAGGTACACGCCGACCGCAAGCAGAAGCACTACGCTGTTAAACAGAATGAGAAACCCTATTTGGAAAATCAGCGATAGAGGCCACGGAAGCCTGATACCCCTATGAAGGAGAGATTGGAACTGAGTAGCGATCCAGATATACCGCAACGCGAATGCGGCGCTGAATACAATTACGAATAAGATCGCCGTCCACCGGACACGCACTACCTGAAAGAAGCCGGCGACGATTGCTCTAGCACCTGACGCCAATACCAAGCCGAGCCTCGTTCCCCAAACTCCTCCAAAAGGTCCCCCGCAAGAATCTCGTTCTGACCTTCAGACACCAGATGTTTCAGTAACCAGCTTGCCAGCACAGGGGGATGCGATGTTTTCATATCTTTCCTCCTGCCAATTCTGGAAGGCCGCTCCACAATCTGACTAACGAATTTTTAGTTTCCCGGACTTCGCGCAATCCCTTTCGCGTGAGACGAAAATATCTCTTAGCTCTACCACCACGCTGCGGGGTTGGTTGGCCCAACTCCGAAGAGACAAATCCCTTCTCCTGAAGTCTCTCTAAGGTGGCATAAACGCTGCCCAAAGCGACCTCGCGGCCACACCGCTGCTCGACCTCTCGTGAGATGGGGACGCCATAGGCGCTATCTCCTAGCCGCAGCAATACCAACATAACGACCAATTCGAAATCTCCAATGTGAATGCGCGTCCTCATTTCTTCACTTATAATGAATAAATCGGAAAAACACAACGTTTTTTTTTTGCAGTTCCCTCGCTAACTCTGTGTTCTGTCGCGCAGGATTTCAAGTCTACGAGTACGCTGTTAATCGGGACCTAGTCCGTCTCTCGTTCGATTCGCTCAATGGCTGCAAATCGTATTCGGGTGGCTCAAAAAAGAGATCAAGGCGCCTTGCACGCGAAGTTTGCCGCGTCGTTCGTGCTGCCCACGCCGTTGTACTTCGCGACTGCTGGATAGGAACAGATTGGCCGTGTCATGTTTACATGGTTGTCACTAACACGCGACGCGATCAATCGATCGGGTGCGATTCCGGACTCGCGCCAACGCTCTAGCGCGGCCATCCAGTTCACTTGGGCGGGTCCCGGCCCACCTCCGCAATGCTCCATGCCGGGTACCATGAAGAGCCGCAGCCAATCCTGCTGTGACGACCCCATTCTTGCCAACACACTTGCATAATAATTGACAGTGTTCAGCGGAGAGATCGCCCCGTCGGATCCGCCATCGTTCCAGCCATGATAGATGAGAAGTTTCCCACCACGAGCCCGAAAGGCGGAAAGATCCGGATTCACGGCGTCGATGAAACCAGCTTTCTTGTCGATCAGAGAAGTATCGCGGTCTAGGTTGAACGTGTGCCAATCCCACGCCGGGTCCTCGTGAGCGACGAACCTGAACATACCCACGTCGATCGATCCAGGTTCAGGCCTGGTGCCTGTCAACATGTCCCAACCTGTTTCGCCGCCAGGCACCAATCCGGGGAAAATCAATTCCCCCGTCGCCCGCCTTGCCGGGGCGTACCCCATCTTCACCGCCTCTATCTGTTGCGCCGTCAGGCAATCGTCCCGGTCGAAGCCGCGGCACAAAAGTGTTGCAGGATCGAACTGGCATTGGCGTGGGTCCGCCAGCAGGCCGTCAGTCACTCCGTCGATCGCGTCGCATGCGGCGAGAACGGCGCGATTAAGGAGGGCGAGTTTGGCCGGGGGGACAACGCTCGCCGGGCCTTGGAGGATCTTCGCTTCCACTGCAAATCGCCAGGCACTGAGGTGCGTCTGATCATTCGCTGGAGCGCCGGCGATAATCCCATCGAAGTCTTCCGGGTAGCGCTGAGCCTCCATCAGGCCCTGTCGCCCCCCAGTGGAGCACCCCGTGAAGTATGAGAACCGTGGCGCCCGACCGTAGAACGCCGCAATGATGGCTTTCGATTTCACCGCCATCTCGTGGACGGCACGATAGGCGAAATCGATAACTTTTTCCGGATGTCCGATTGCGAATGACGCATTCGCGCCTGCGTGTCCAGTGTCCGTCGATGCCGTTGCGTAACCCTCCTGCAGCGCCGAGGCCAGCCAGCCGTAGCTCATGGTTCCCGCCAAGCCGCCGTTGCCGACGGCCTCGAACTTTCCGTTCCAATTAGCAATCGGCAGCCAGACCTCAATCTTGATGTCAGAGTCCGACGAAGGAGTGAGCGTAGCTGCCACACGACAAAAGGTCGGCAGTTGGCTGAATTGCGGCGTCACAGGGCCCGTTCCAGGCAGACGGAATGTTCCAGCCGGAACCACCTGAGCGAGGGTAATCGAAGTGTTCGGGAGTGCTAGGGATGACATGCTCTCGCACGACGACGCGGACGTGACGGCCTGTCCGTGCGTTGTCAGTGCGAAGAGGAGCACACACAATCCACCAGTTACTATCTTCATTGCACGTTCCTCTGAAGTTCCGACGCGAGGGCAGGAGCAAGAACCCGAGCAAAATCCGCATCTCGCTGCGGCTTGGTCGTACACAGATTACGACGATTTTGTACGGGCCTGGTTAGTTCGTACTCGTAGAAGTGGCCGGCCCGATTCCGCGACGAATTTCACATGTCGGCAATCGCTAGTTAATCGGGACCAATTCAACATGTGCAAAATTCAGAAGGACTGTTGGTGCGTCCAAACCTATCGAATCGCTATCAGGAGGCCACCGCTGATGCCAAGCGATTGCTCGTGCCCACGCCCAAAGTTGTACTCGTAGCTTGGTTCGAGGTACCAGCCGAATCTGCGCTTGGGCGAGGGCCAGAACATAAAGTCCAGAACTGCTTCGCCACTGACGGAGTTCGGTGTCCGTCCGTATTCGTTGGTATGAACCCACTCGGGGCCAACGCCAACCATAAACTCTGCTTTTTTGGACAGGGTCCAAGGTTTCTTCAATAGGAGGTCGATGCCCCATTCCGTGGAGTGACGGTTGAATAGCGGGGTAACACCAGCCTCAAGTTCCAGCCAATTCTCTATCGGGGTGACCTCAACCGCCAAAGTTGGTCCGGCGCTTGGTGTAGCGTCTTTGACGTTCACAGCGGTGGCTCCGCCAAGCTCGATGATTGCAGTAGGCTCCTTATCCGCGGACTGCGCCAAAGCATTCCGGGAGCAGAGCAGCAAAGTTATCAACAGGACGAATTTGGTCGCGCTCACTTCAGTGGCCCCATTCAGAATCTAAGTCTCTAAAGGATTGGCATTCGGCACGGTGTTCGCCCGCCGATTCATCCTAGCAGAGAAAAATAGTTGGAAGCTCCCGGTAAAAGTTTGGGGGGCCCGTTCATTAGACCGGGCTGCATTGAGCGAAAGTCAGGTTTGAAGCCGACAACATGCCTGCCCGTGACGTCTTGAAGTGGCTCATCCTCACTGAGCAGCAAGCGAACTCCCAAGCATCATCCAGTTGGCACCCCGATTACAACCATTGGGTCGTCAGGTGTGACGGAACCGGAGTCCCATGGTGCTTCATAGAAGTCGAAGGTAAGTTCTCGCCACGGTGCCTCTAGCACCAGTCATTTTTGTTTCGATGATTATTGTCGTCAGGTGGACGCGAACGCTGTTAATCGGAGAGCGCCGGGTTAAACCGGCGCTCTCCGAGTGGCCCGTCGCTCACTCAGAATGTCGTCTGCAAAAATCTCGAGGCGTCCGACTTACCACGAGCTATGACGCGATTTCTCCTTGACAGTCTAGGAGAGTCCAATTGTATAGTGCGGGCAGAGTGATTCCACGGGCAAACAGATGGAAAAGTGGAACCGGAGCGCCGACAATACCCCCGACTCTGCAGCGGTCAACACGCCTTAGCGAGTAGAAGATACCATATTCATTGCTGGTCCTGAGTATGGTATGATGAGAATATTGTGGAGACAGCACATAAGATCACCGTGGAAGTACCGCTCGAGCTTCTCAAGAAAGCGCGACGAGCCAGCGGTACCGGCATTACCCAGACCGTCCGTACCGGCTTGCAGCTTGTGGCGGCATCGGGCACTTACGCCCGCCTACGCCAACTCCGAGGCAAGGTTCGCTTCACGCGCACGTTAGCAGAACTGAAAGCCGACCGATGATCGCGGCTGATACGAGCACATGGATTGCCTTTTTAGAAGGCGACGCAGGCGAGGATGCAGAGCTACTCGATAAGGCACTGGCAGACCGGCAGGTGGTTATGGTCCCCGTTGTGCTCACCGAGCTGTTAAGCGATCCGAAGCTCCCAACAGGGGTTGCCGAAACGCTCTCAGCAGTTCCTTTGATCGAGATCGGATCTGGCTATTGGCAACGAGCGGGAGGGTTGCGAGCTAAGGTGCTGGCTAAGCGCCGCAAGGCACGCCTCGGCGACGCGCTGATTGCCCAAAGCTGCATCGATGGAGGCATCCCTCTCCTCACGCGAGACCGGGACTTCCGAGCGTTCGCCGAAGCAGTGCGCCTCGATCTTATACTTGGGTTGTGAACGGACTGACCGGGCCCGGGGAATATCCATACAATTCCTATAAGGAGCACGGGATGGGTAAGAGAGTGTGCAAGCGAATTGGAACGAAATTAGCCGAAGGGGTTCAGATCAACGACGCAATCATACTGGGTCCCTGAGACTTCGGTGGGGAAGAATCACAAGAATTACAAGGGATCTGGGGGGAGAGGTAGAGAACTCGGTTTCAACCGAAGGGATATCGATCAGTGTCATACAGGTGTCATGGAAATTGAACTAAATTGCGCCAAAAGGCGAACAAAAACTGAAAAGAGAAGGCAAATCCGATTCGCCCGATTTCATCAAAACTTGCTGAATCCCCTCGACCTGTCTCGGCTCCGGCAAATTATGATTAAGTTACTTTCGGGGCTGTTAACCGAAGGGTTGATAGTTCGAATCTAGCCCGGGGAGCCAAACCTCTTTGATCTCAAGAAATTACAGAGTTTAGGTAGAGCATTCGGCTCTCGACCGAACGCTTGGCATGCGAACTGAAATTAAAGATATCCAAGTTGCTAAACCAAAAGATCTTTTGGTCGCCAATCAACAAGTGGTGTCATAAAAATGTAATAATCGTGTCGGATTCCGGAGCCGCACAGCAGTTCTTGTTAGTCGCGTTGGCTGACTTTCCAGCAAGGAAAGTTGAACGAAAGAGGTGGAGCTTTCGGTTTGGAGCCGAACACTCGTCAATCCGCAACATGACGAGTAGGCTGGCAGGAAACTTCCTGAGCAGTGCCCCAAAATCTTGCATGGCTTTGACAGAACTATTGCGCATTCCAAGTGTGTGCTAGTGTCGGGACTTCCCAGATCCGGACTTCGGGCCCGCGTCACAGAATTGGCAGCTAAGTGCCAAGCGAGAACAAGCTGCAGCATTACCTTCGAGACGTCACTCGGCAATGATCCGTCAAAGTGTCGAGCGGACGACACCCCAAGTTCGCTGAATCAGACTTACTAGCGGGAATGGCTTGGCATTTTCAGTGGTTGTCGCGGCAACATCAGGGCTGCCGCATCTGAGTTGTAGGACACGTTTGTCTTTGGCAAGTTATGGGATGATCTCTAGAAGATTGCCTTCCGCGTCAGTCACTAAGGCTTCGTAATATCCGTCTCCAGTGAGCCTCGGACCGCTTACTATTCGAACTCCCGCCGCCTCCATTGCCTTCACCAGACGATCAACCGCACCGCGCGAGCCCACCGAGATAGCCAGATGCGCCATTCTTGGAGCTTCACCCGGCGATGACATCACTTCAAGACGTGCCCCAGAGCCTAGCGTGAGGAAATAGGAGGTGAAGTCCCGTTTCGAACTAGAGTATCTCGCCCCTGCAGTGGCCTTGAACCAGCGTTCGTAGAAGCCACGTGCTTGCTCAAGATCGGACACCCATGCCGCAGCATGCTCAATTTGCGCAACCGGATCCAAAAGCCCTTCCTCAATAAGTCGCGTATCAAGAGGATCGAGCAGCGCATCTATCTCTCTGAGCAATGCCTCTGGCTGCGCGCCTAACACAGCACGTACGAGTGATGCCCACGGCTTAGGCAAATAAGTCAGAAGGCGCTTCTCGCCTGGATGGGCCTGTCTCTCTATGGCGAACCACACATCGAAGAAACTCGCCAGCAAGGCCGTTAGCCGATGCTGACCGCTCACCGCATCCTCGCGGCTCAGAGCAAGTTCAATTTGCCGCCGATAAGATGAATGGTTACGACGTAGAATCGGCCAGTTCTTCTTCACCACGGCGCGTCTTAGCCCCTCAGGATAGGAAGCGTGAGCACGGTTCTGCAGTTGGTGATACCAACCTCGCGGATCGAGAAGTGCTTCAGAATGGATAATGTTGTACCAAAAACAAGTTGAATACCCGATCGCAGCTTCGTGCCGCACCAAAACGCGGTCGAGCTGATCTTCAATCCATCCAGGAGATCGATACATGATGTCGAGTCGTGTGTGAGTCGATGGCTCGCACCACTCATCTCCGGGTTCCCAGAAACGATTGTCAATTTCCGCGCCCTCACCCAGGAGCGATCGCCGGAATTCTACTGGTACATCACGCAATGTATAAACATAGAGGTCGAAATCTGATTCCTGGTCACTTGCGCCCACGCCGCGCGAGCCAGCCAGCACAACCGCCACGACCTGAGGCAATTCAGCAAATTGTTGCGCTAAGCGCCGCACAATCTGCCATACACCTGGTGGCATCAATTCCTCTTTAGAGGTGTCTGTCATATTCACTATTGACCAGGCTTGTGCGCGTAATGAAGACATTAGAATCCGATACCGATGTTGCCACGCGCATGGCTTTCCCTCGACCCTTTACAACCCAGTGCTTGGGTTCCGGGCACGTCGAAACCGACCACGTACAGGCCCCAATACGGAACGCGGATTCGTGTTATCCCAGAATCAGGCCAAGCCTCACAAGTTCACTGCGAAGCGTGGGAGGATCGCTAAATAGGATGCCATGCATGCCAAACGCCGTCGCTGCGTCCACATTCGGCCTACGATCATCTATGTAAATGGAGCAGGCAGGATCAATTGCAAAAGTCTCAAGGAAAAGTTCGAAAATGCGCGGATCAGGTTTCAGCAGTCTCACTTCACCAGAAAGCATAACTCCTCGGAACCACTTCAAAAACTCGAACCGCTTTAGAGTTACCGGGAATGTTTCGGCGGACCAGTTACTGAGGGCGTACAAGGGAACCCCGCGAGAATGCAACTCCGTGAGCACGTCAACGGTACCAGAAATCGGCCCTGCGAGCATCTCGTCATATCGTTGGACCCAGGCGTCGATCAACTCCGCTTTACGCGGATGAACTAACTTTAGTGAAGCGCAGGCATCAGCAAAAGTACGTCCGGCATCCTGCTGCTCGTTCCAGGAAGGCGTACAGACGGTCGCCAGAAAATGCTCCATCGCACTGTCGTCTCCATCGAAAAGCTTGCAATACATGTAACGTGGGTTCCAGTCGATCAGCACGCCACCGAGATCGAACACCGCGATAGAGTGATTGGCCATCATGGGAATAATTGTATCCGTTCTAAGCGTTGAGGAGATGATCTATTGGCAACTCGGAATCCGCGATGGCTCAATGTGCAACGAATCTAATGTTTCTGAACGGGCAGTCGCCAACCCGGAAACTATCCAGAAACGGGGTTCGAGGAGATCAGTGGTGATGTCCGCGAGACTTCTCGCCCGGAATGACTTCAGGTTTGCCCGTGACACGCCTTGTGTTCCTTGAACAATTTCAGAAAATCTTCACGGGCGATGAATGCGAACCGACAGGGCAGTACGGTCTCGACGGTAACCGCGTGGCACGTACCAGCCAATATGGCAGTAAGTCTCAATTGGGCTCGCGCCAGTTTGCGGTGACTGGGGCAAAGCGCGGGCAGCGATGAGGCCGCCTCACCGCTCAGGCATTGTTTTTCCCTGAATAGCTCCGGGCGCTGCGCGAGTGTTTCTTCGGTGTAATGGTCGCAGATGGCGGAGGTCATCTCTAGGTCTCCTCGGTTGGCCCCGTATTGAGAACGAAATCAGGCGAGTGGTACATACTTGACAATGGCAACTATCTATGTGCTATTGTCAATATTCAGGGGGGGTGGCTCATGGTCGAAACTCTTGACGCGCAAGTGGCGGCGATCCGCGCCTTCAACCGCTTTTATACCCGCAAGATAGGCGTCGTAGACGGGGTCGCTAGCAGTCCTTTTTCTCTTGCAGAGGCTCGGGTGCTCTATGAGCTCGCCCATCGCGAGCAGCCGACGGCCACGGAGATTCGCAAGGAGTTGGGGCTAGACGCCGGATATATGAGCCGCATCCTGCGCGATTTCGAGCGCCGCAAGCTCGTGACGCGGCGGCAGTCGAAAACGGACGAACGGCAAAGGTTTCTTTCACTGACTGCCAAGGGGCAGAGAGCCTTTGCGCCGCTTGATGAGCGTTCGAATCGCGACGTGGCCGCGATGCTCGAAGAGCACTCGCCAGCGGAGCGGAAGCAACTGGTTGACGCTGTGCAGACCGTCGGCAGACTGCTTGGCGACAAAGCGGAGCCAAAAACTCCTTACTTGCTGCGACAGCACCAGCCGGGCGATCTGGGCTGGCTCGTTCATCGACAAGCAATTCTCTATGCCGACGAGTATGGATGGGATGGAACTTACGAGGCGTTAGCGGCGGAAATTGTGGCGCAATTCATCAAGAATTACGATTCGAAGCGTGAACGCTGTTGGATTGCGGAAAAGGATGGAGAAAGGGTCGCCACCGTCTTCGTCGCGAAGGGATCCGACGAAGTCGCAAAGCTGCGCCTGCTGCATGTGGAGCGGGAAGCACGGGGGTTGGGAATCGGCAAGCGGCTTGTTGAGGAATGCATTCGATTCGCGCGGCAGGTGGGGTATCAGAAAATGACGCTATGGACGCAGAGCATTCTTCACGCAGCGCGACACATCTACAAACAGGCAGGGTTCCAGACCGTGCGCGAAGAACAGCATCACAGCTTCGGAAAGGATCTTACGGCCGAGACCTGGGAGCTCGAGCTGCGGACGACAGGGTAAGCGCACCCGAAACACGGTCCAATGATTTCCACAAATGTCAGGGACGCTTCTACTCAAAGAGCGTGGGCAGGGCGGAGACGTCATCCGGCTCGCGAAAATTGCTGAGGCCCACACCAACAAGGCGAAACCGCTGCTGCGAATCAAGTCCAACTCGCCCGCGGAGTGACGGGGCGATGGTCGTCAATTCTTCGCAAGAAGGGGGAGGAGAGGCGGGCGTATGGCTGCGAGTGAGGATCTTGAAGTCGCTGGTCTTGAGCTTGAGCACTGCCGTGCGGGCGATGAGCGCAAGATACCCGGACTCAGTGCTGGTCGCCATCGATATCCACAAAATCGCTTTCAGCTAGTCCGTTTTCTCTTCACAGTTGTTCACGGCCAGAAGATATGCCTCGTCTTGTCCCAATGCTTAGAGTCCAAAAGGATTGCGTTCGACACCAAGATAGGAACCGAGTCCGCTAGTGCAGAGCTATCCTTGCGACCTGAAAGCTGTTGAAGTGATTGTCTGGCAAGGAGGATCGATCAGACCATTCGTCCCATCGAATGTAGCCGACGAGGTAAGGCGGCAAGGCAACGAACCGTCGAATAGCCCTCGGACAATGTACTCACGACCGCAAGGTCGGCATCGGAACCGCAAGGGAACGGTGCAACTGCTAGCATCGAGGCGGTGCGAGCCTAGGCTTGATAGCACGGCCAGAACACACGAACGTTCCATAAGCGTCGTCACTACTAGGGAGCGGAAGATGCTAGGCGCTCTTTTGCAGTCGGTACGGAGGTTGGATAGTCCTCCGTCATGGGCAAACCACACTGCCGGCGTATAGGAACGGGCCTAAACTATGGTGTCATTTCAACGGAACAGGGTAAGCCCGTATCGCTCCCTGGAAAGGGAAAGTACACCGCAAGGTGTACCGATGGCGATGCGGGTAGCGGAAACGAGAGGAAGCGAAGGTTGCTCAGTAATTGGGCAGATAGAGGTTGCGTCGCATCTGGGGACAACAGGACCTCGCCGGAAACGGAGCCCACTTCTCGTTGGTGCTCAAACTCGAAACCATTTGGAGAACCGAGGAAGGAAGCAATGCAAATGACGACGGTGCAAACCGTTGGTGCAGCTTCCCATACGTCGTCTGGATTTTCCACCGCCGTGTGACTCGGCTGCAAGATGAACAAAACGTCTCCTCCACCAAAGACTCTTCCGATCCTTGGCACTGCCCCAAGTGCGGTGGCCCGATGAAGGTCGTCGAGCGGCTTACGGCTGCTGAAATCCAACTTCGCTCTCCACCGGCGGTCACCGTTGCAGCATGAAAGCACTCGCTCCAATGCGTCTTCTTCGCGTGCCTCGGCGCGGTGCGCACCTCTCCGCCTGGCCGTCGGATTACTCTCTTCTTTCCGCTTCTTCAACCACCTTCTTCAGCCTACTTTTTCGCCGTAACGAGCTTCTGCACCCCAGGTGTCACGTGGTGTATCTTGGCGCTCGCCCGTGGCGAACCTCAACGCCGCTCCTTCCCATCATTGAATTTCCATAGGGCCCGCGTCCGCCGCAAACCGGGCGGCCACGTTCAAACGGCTGAATCGAACGCGCGCAGAGCACCGTGCCTGCCTT
>Ga0210409_10007949_pt1 | contig 10867 bp, 11 predicted proteins | sample IncBWH17MmetaG_FD_161649 | JGI IMG/M metagenome (GOLD analysis project Ga0210409, IMG submission 161649) | Forest soil microbial communities from Barre Woods Harvard Forest LTER site, Petersham, Massachusetts, United States - Inc-BW-H-17-M | ecosystem: Environmental > Terrestrial > Soil >...
CACGACGATCAATGAATTTCTGATCGTGCGCTTTCTGCTGGGCGCGGCCGAAGGGAATCTGTGGCCGGTTTGCAACGCGCTGACCAATCGCTGGTTCCCGGCGCGCGAGCATGGCCGTGTGCAAAGCTTCTGGGTCTCCGGATCGACTCTGGGCACCGCGGTCGGTGTTCCTTTGATGAGCGGGTTGATGCTGGCGAGCAACTGGCGCGGCGCATTGACGTTTTTATCGGCGGTTTCCCTGCTGCCGGTGCTGGTTTTCGTTTTCATCGGGAATCGTCCGGCTGCGGCGCGCGCCGGGGCGGCAAACAATTCTGTGCACACCGGAACCGGCGAATTCGGCGATCGCAAGGGTCTGCGCGATCTCTCGAGGAGCACTCCTTTCTGGCTCGTCACCGCCAGCCAGTTTGTCTCCTGCACCACGCTTTACACCCTGATCCAGTGGATTCCCAGTTACCTGACCTCCTCCCGGCACCTCTCGTTCAAGGCTATGGGTGCGTGGATCACCCTGGGTTACGTTTTGGCGACTGTTCTGACGCTGCTCGCAGGCTATATTGCCGACCGGACCATGCAGCGGTCCCTGACGGGCGTTGCGGTGTGCCTGGCGTTCGGCATTTTGGTGTTGCCGGCTCTGGCGCTATCGCCCGAGGGTAGCGCTGTCGCGCTCTCGACGCTGATTGCGGTCGCGGGAGCCACGGGTGCCTTGAACGGAGCCTTGGCCCATGCGATGGTCCGGCAGGATGTGATCGCCCGGGCTACGGGAATCTACACCGGGATCGGCAACGTGATCTCGGCCGTCGGGCCCGTCACATTCGGAGCGCTCATCAGCGCGCTCGGCGGCCGCTATTGGGGTGGATTTCTGTTCGTCGCGCTCCTGAACGCCGCCGGCGCAGCGATTTATTTCGCTCTCTACCGGCAGTCGAAAATGAAAAGAGCCACGGTCATGGAACCGGCCGCGCCGAGCCTTCCAAGCGAAGTGGCTGCGTCCTAAGGTCGCGCTTCGCTCATCGCGCCTCGTTCATTGCAATAGATCCCCGCGTGATCTGCGCCAGTGTCGGCGTGCCACATTGCCGCATAGTCCGCTGCAATTCGCCCCGCAGGATGTCGATCGCCCGCTCGACGCCTTCCTGCCCGAACGCCGTCAGACCGTATACGTAAGGTCGCCCGATGCCCACCGCGCGCGCCCCCAGCGCCAGCGCCTTGTAAATGTCGGTTCCACGCCGAAAACCTCCGTCGATCATCACCGGGATTCCATTGCCCGCGCCCTCAATCACTTCGGGAAGGCTCTCGATCGTAGGCCGCAGGTCCTCCGTCGCTCGGCCCCCGTGGTTCGACACCAGGATTCCATCGACGCCATGCTCCCGGCACAGCCTGGCGTCCTCGCGCGTCTCGATGCCCTTGAGGACTAATTTCATCTTCGTCAGCTTTTTCAGGCGATCCACGTGCTCCCAGGTCGCGTTCGCGGGGTTGATGCCACCGCTCTCGATGCCGTCGAACATGGGCGTGTGGCCCTTGGCGCGCGCAGTTCCGCCACCGTCGCCCGGCACGTGGCAACTGAAACAATTTCGGCTGTCCTGGCGCGCCAGCCGCGTCGCCGTCTCGGTATTCCGTCCGCCGAATAAATCCACGGTCCAGACCAGCACCGGACACCCGGCGCCCTCCACTCTCTTCACCAGCTTTTCGGTCGCGTCCCATTGCGTCGGCATGTAAAGTTGATACCAGGGAGGCATTCCCAACGCCTTGGCCACTTCCTCTACCGAAATAGAGGTCTGCGTGGATAAAATCTGCAAGCTCTTCTTGGCTTGCGCGGCGCGCGCCGAGCCCACCTCTCCATCGGGATGAAACATCCTCTGGCCGCCGACCGGGCACAGGAATAGCGGCGACTCCCAGGTGGTGCCGAATATTTCGGTGCGCATGTCGATTTTGGAAACGTCGATCAGCCGCCGCGGCCGCAGCTCGATGCGCTTGAAGCCGCCCATGTTCGCCTTTAGCGTCACGTCGTCGTCCACGCCGGTGGACACGTACCCCCAGTGGGCCGGCGGCAGCGTCCGACGCGCGATTTCCTCGAACTCCATCACGTCCAGGACGTCTTTTGCGCTCTTGAGCGCCGTGGGCAACGGCTCCGACGAGGTCTGCTGCGCCCAAGCCCGCGCGATCAGCGGGCTGCCCGCGAGAAACCGCAGAAAATTGCGGCGATTACGACCGGCGAGGGGATTCATAGCGGTTCATTGTATCAGGCAATTTTGCGCCCAGGAACCCCAATCCGACACAGCAATCCGATTACGGCCCAACTGCGAAGCAGTAGAACAATCCCGCCCCGCCGGTGCGCACTAGGGCGTCCTGGCTGCAGCCCGCGCTGGGGTGCGCCGCGTTCCACGAGGTGTTGGGCCCACCGGTGCGGTCAAAGTGCCCCAGCATCGCCGTGCCGGCCCCGCTGCTGGTCCAGTTGTTGCACGTATGGTCCATGGCATCGGTGAAGGCCCTGCCGTCGGGCTGCGAGCCGGTCAGCATGTCGTGCTGGTTCGGGTTATCACCGGCGCCCTTCACCGTATCGCCCTTCTCGGTATATGCGGTCACCTTGCTGAGGGCGTTACCCACACGCGCCTGTTCGAGAGTATCGCCGTGCAGATCGCCCACGTTTTGGGCAATGCGGTTTCCTTTGGCGCCAAACCACGGGCCCTGGCCGATACGATCACGCGCGTTCACCGCCCCTGGTCCCTGCGTGCTGAGATAGGCGTGCCAGGTGCGGTTCCCGGCGCCTGCCGCGGCGGCCAGCATCTGGCAATGCTGATCGGCGCCCGCCAAACCGCCCAGGTCCGCGCCCTTTCCGATACCAACGCTGGTCACGAAGAAACTCATGGGCGGTGGCGGCCCCTTTGCCTGGGGCTGCTGCGCGATCGCCACGGACGACCCCATCAAAAAAACGGTGAACACTGCAAGTCTTGCACTCATACAATTCTTCTCCTCATGGTGACGATTCTGAGCCCGCTTGCCCGTCCCTTCGGGCGCACGTCAGTAAGCGGTTCGGAGTGTTCATCAGCACCCCGCTCAAGAAGCGTATCACAAGCCGAAGCGGCTAACCGGCCGAAGCGGCCAGAGAACGGTGCCACGGGGCGATCCAAGGAGTCTCGGCGCCGTGTCGGGAAAGCGTCGAAACCACTCGCTGCGGATCTCCAAGATCACTCCAGCCAACGTCTCCTAGAGAGAGGACCGTAAGCTTGTCCGGCTGGGTCGACAGGACCTGCTCAGAAAAGTCGGCCGTCGCGATTCGGGAATAGGCCGCGGCCAGCGATTCGGCCATCTCGGAATGCGTACGGAGGGACAGCGGTGCGAAAACGTCATACAATCCGGGCGCGGCCAACTGAATCATCGCCAGGAACGCGCGCGCCCGCCCAACCATGACGAAAGTATTCCATAGGCACCCTCGCTCCAGGAGCATCCGGGCATCGGATTCGGATGGCTTCTCCCAAAATCGCCGAACCCGCGGCAGGGGATTCTCGCTGTCGTTCAAAGCGTCACCGTTCAAGGCGTCGCCGGAGCTCACATCGGGTTCGATCCATCCGTAGGCGACCTCGGCATGCCTCGCCAATGCGCCAAACAAAATCACCGCGTCCGGATCGGTATGGGCGATGGCAAAAGCCGATTCGATTCCCGCGATAAGCTTCTTCTCGTCGGCATAGTGATGATCTGACGGGAAAAAGGCAACCGAGGCGTCTTCGTCAAGCTGCACGATGCGAAGCAGCGCGCACAGAATCGCCGGAAGCGTGCCTCGATTCTCGGGCTGCACGATCATCCGGTTGCGGGCGACGTCGCTCAGTTCTTCGGTGTAGAAGCGTTCGTGTGAGCCGGTAAGAACAACTAGCGTCCGCTCGCGGCTGATGCTCGATTTAATTCTCGATCGGGTCTGGCTCAGCAGCGTTCTTGCTCCGAATAGCCGGCAAAACTGCTTAGGGCGATCGTCCCCTGAGATGAATCGCGTCAGCGGCCGCAGGCGGACTCCATCGCCTCCTGCCAGGATGACTCCCCAACGGTAACGGTGGTTCCTGCCCGAACCAGTACGCATTGATACCTCCGTATCGACTGCCGACGGGGCAGTAGTTAGAAATCTAGGATTGCGAATCGCCCTGCACTTCGATTGCCGCGCCATAAATGATTGAGGAAATGTAATGCCGATTCAAATCGTGTACTTTTCCCGGCCTTTTTCTCTGAAGAAATTACTGAGAGACTCCAAAACCGGCAAGATCTTCCTCTGCGAAAGGAGCTCTCCGGTTCCTCGTTAGGTGTGAAACAGTGACATAAAATCATCCAGGCTTTCCGGCACCGGGCTGCTCCGGAAGTGAACAGGAGATCTTAAGAATCATGAAGATTCGCGTATTCGCAATGACGATTGCGGCGACAAGAAAGACCGCCAGCCTGGAGTTTGATGCCGCTGGCAGCCGCATCCAGGCCGCTGTGGAAAACCCGGTAGCGGGAGAGCGCTCTGCCACCTTCAAGCTGACTGCCGAGGCGTGGCGGCAGGAAATCCGTTCGCGACGTCGGATTCTTGGGCGAGAACCATCACGTTTCTGAAGGACCACACCCGGTAGCTCATACCGGCTTATCTTAGTAGAAGGCGATTGCCCGTCCCGCTAGGCCTACGCCAAACCACAGGAACAGGGACAGGCCCGCCGCTACTTTGCCCCAGACCGGCGGGGGTGGTGCATCCCGTTTCGTAAGTTTCCGGTGAAGCGTAAACGTGAACACCAGCGCCGTGAATAGAAACCCCATCTTGACGAAAAAGGGAGGGCTGCCATAGCACTTCATGGCTTCCGACACGAACAGCAAAGATCCCGAGCCCATGGTCACAGCCATGCCCACCAGCATCCACGGCAGCGCGTCGCTCGCCACCGCTGCCAGGGATTGCCGCCGCAATCCGTAGCCGCACAGCCGCAGATCGACCAGCACCACCGTACCCAGCAGCAAAGTAAGCCCCAGCAGATGGAACACTTCGATGAAGGCAAACACCCACGTGGATCCGCGTATTGCGGCTGCCACGGCGCTATCGTCCGCCCAATGGAAAAAACGCAATACGGCCAGGGCAATCACTGGGTCCTACTTCATGCCGTACGCCGTCCATCGCCCGAAGCCGATGACGCCGATCCACAAGACCATCGAGCACCATCCGCACAGCTTCGCACCCGCGGGAGGATTCTGGCCCGCATCCCACTGCTCCATCCTGGGCTTGTACACAATCTCGAAGAATACCGCGTTCAGTGCGACCAGGAGCAGTAGCAGAAGCTTGATTCGGAAACTATTACTTCGGTAGCACTTGGCCGCTTCCGACCAGAACAGCAGGACTCCGCTTGCGACCATGGTGCCGAAGCCTATCACATACCATTTCTTGAGCTGGCCCATGATCTGCCCGGCTGGCGCGTGCCTCATTCCGGCCCCAATCAAGCGCAGATCGAGCATGATGATCATCCCCACCGACAGGGCCAGGGCCAGTATATGTATGGTCTCGATAATCGGGAAGGTCCACAATGACTCCCGTATACTTGTGCCGACGGCCGAGTTTTGAAGGGCCTGACAAATATCGAAAAGGGACAAAGTTTCCCGCCTGATCCTACGTTAGGATAGCGAACTTCCCCAGCCGGGTGTGGGCTCGCCTGACGAGCTAAAACGAAAAGAGGCCGTGTGATGAGCAACGCGCAGTTTTATTTTGCGCTGAGCGCCCCGCTAGTCGGCATCCTGGTAAACGTCGTCTTGATCACGATGCTCAGCCATCGAGTCGATCGGTTGGACGGCAGCGTGGATCGCTTAGAAGACCGCATCCACACCGGGCTCGACTTGTTAATCGGCAAGATTGGCGATTTCGACGCGCGGCTGGCCCGGCTCCAAGAACGCCTTTCCCACTAAATTCACTTCGCATTCGCAGCCAGAAGCAGGCCCGCTTGCTTCGCACTGAAATCAACGGCTACAATTGCCCAGGCACGTAAAGGAGAACCCAAGGTGAACTCTCGCCGCAAATTTCTCAAGACGCTGGCCGTGGCTGGAGCCGGGGCTATGCTCCCTGCCCATGCGCAGAACTCCGCGCGTCCCGCGGGCCGCATCGACGTCCATCATCACATGCAACCGCCGTTCTATGTGAACGCCATGCAGGACGAGCTGAAGCGCAGCAACTTCAACGTTCGACCGTGGACCCCCGCCGTTTCGCTCGAGGCCATGGACAAGCACGGCATTGCTACCTCCATGCTGTCGCCGGTGCAGCGCGTGGTGTCCGATTCCATGAGCGACCGCAGCGAGCGTGCGCGCAATCTGGTGCGGCAAAACAACGATTTCGGAGCACAGGTCGTTCGCGATCATCCCGGCCGCTTCGGCCTGTTCGCCGCGCTCCCTCTTCCCGATCAGGACGGCAGCCTCAAGGAAATCGAATACGCCTACGACACGCTAAAAGCCGACGGCATCGCCCTGTGGACCAGCTACCTCGACAAATGGCCCGGCGATCCAGCCTTCGAGCGCGCCTTCGAAGAGCTCAATCGCCGCAACGCCGTGGTCTTCTTCCATCCGGCCACGGCTTCCTGCTGCCGCAATCTGATCCCCGGCCTTCAGGTGGCAGGCATGATCGAGTACGATCTCGACACCGCGCGTGCCGCCGAAAGCCTGCTGGTGAACGGCACGCCGGGGCGCTTCCCCAATATCCGCTTCATTTTTTCTCATTCTGGCGGAGCGATCACCGTGCTGGCCGCTCGCATGATCGACGACTATCCGAAGAACCGCCTCGCCCAGTTGCCCAAGGGCGTCGAATACGAATTCAAGAAGTTTTATTACGAGACTGCGCACGCGAGCAAGGTCCCAGCGTTGGACGCCTTGAAGGACCTCGCGCCCGTCTCGCAGATTCTGTTCGGCTCCGACGTCCCTATCCGAGGCTACGAACTGACCACCGAGGGTCTGGACGAATATCCCGGCTTCTCACCGGCCGATTGGCGCGCCATTAATCGCGGTAACGCCGAGCGCCTCTTTCCGCGCCTCAAAGGGTGAGATGGCTATGTATGCCAGCCTCGCCCGCCCTCGTGTAGAGTGAAGGTGTGACTGCGCAGGAGGCATACGAGTTGACGACTCGGGGGGGCGCGACCGACTTTCGTCGGCTGATTGATGTGTGCGAGTCTTTCGGGCCGTATTGTCTGATCGGCGGCTTGGCCGTCAATTGTTACGTCGAGCCGGTGTACACGCTGGACGCCGATATCGTCGTGATCGCCTCCAACCTTCCAAAGCTCACGGCGCACCTCGGGGAGCAAGGCTTCAAGGCCGAAGAATATCCCCACTCGGTGAATGTGCTGGCGCCGGAAAGCGATCTTCGGATTCAGTTCACCACCGACGATAGATACCAGACCTTCCCTGCTCGCGCTACGGAAGCCGAAGTCCTGGGGGTCCGTGTGAAAGTCGCTTGCCTGGAAGACGTCACCCTTGGCAAGCTGTGGGCTTACGGCGATCCGCAGCGCCGTCTGAGTAAACGCAAGAAGGACGAACTCGATCTGATCCGGCTCGCCGAAGCTTATCCCGAGCTGAAATCTTCCTATCCTGCCGAGTTGCAGGCGCAACTCGATCGCGGCTGACCCAAGCCGAGATGCAGCATCATGAGATATTTTCCTCTGCTGTATCGACTCCACGCGGAGGAACGATATCTGATCTGGATCTCCAACGACAGGGACTCGCTTGTAGTCGATTCTGGTGGATTCATCCCGAGCTTCCGAGATCCGATCCGAGCGCCTCTTTCCGCGCCTCGAAGCCTGAATAGTCCAGCACCTATCAAGTCCATCATCCCAAGGTCGATCACCCGCTCGAATCACCCGATTAGGCGCTCGAGTTTGGAGCCCGACCGGATGATGGTCTCGTTGCGCTCCGGGCCTGTCGAGACGCCGCCGATCTCGACTCCGGTTTGGTCTTCGAGGAAGCAGAGATAGGCGCGGGCGCGGTCCGGCAGGTCGTCAAAGCGCGTGATCCCGCGCGTCGAGGCGAACCAGCCGGGCAGGTTCTCGTAAACCGGCTCGATCTCTTCGAGAGCACGGTAGGTGGCTGGCATTTCGCTCACTTCGGCGCCGCGCAAACGGTACCCGATGCACACGGGAATCTCCTCGAGTTGGTCCAGCACGTCGAGCTTGGTGATCATCAGCGTGTCGAAGCCGTTGACCATGGCGGTGTAGCGCAGCAGGGGAACATCGAACCAGCCGCAACGCCGGGGCCGCCCGGTGACGGCGCCGAATTCATTGCCCTCGCGGCGCAGAAGCTCGCCCCCGCCGTCGTGGCTTTCGGTCGGGAAGGGGCCGGAACCGACGCGCGTGATGTAGGCTTTGGATACTCCGACGATGCCGTGAATGCGCGTGGGGGGCACGCCGGTGCCGGTCGAGGCGCCCCCGGCCGCCGCGCTCGAGGAGGTCACGAAGGGATAGGTGCCGTGATCGATGTCCAGCATAGTGCCCTGCGCGCCTTCAAACAGGATGCGCTTGCCCTGCGCCATCGCCCCGGCGAGCAGCGCCGCGGTGTCGCACACCAGCGGGCGGATGCGGGCGGCGTACTCGACGTGTTGGCGGCAGATTTGCGTGTAGTCGATCGGCTCGTTCAACTGGAACGTTTCAGCCAGGAGATTCTTGTCCTCGGCCAGAGTGTCGTACATGACGCGGAAGCTCTGGGCGTCGAACAGGTCGGCGATGCGGATGCCGCGGCGCCCGGTCTTATCTTCGTAGCATGGGCCAATGCCGCGCGAGGTGGTGCCAATGGGAATACGGTTCTCGCGCGCCTCCGACATCTTTTCGATCAAGCGGTGGAAGGGGAAGATGACATGGGCGCGATTGCTGATGCGGAGCTGCCTGTCGACATCAATCCCGTGGGCCTCGAGCGCAGCCATTTCCTCGAGTAGCGCCGCCAGGTCGATGACCACGCCGTTGCCGATCACGGCCTGCACGCCGGCGCGCAGAATCCCGCTGGGGATCAGCTTCAGAATGAACTTGTTTTCACCGATGAATACTGTGTGGCCGGCGTTGTGACCGCCCTGGTAGCGCGCGACTACATCGAAGCGCTCGGCAAAAAGATCGACTACTTTCCCTTTGCCTTCGTCGCCCCACTGCGCACCCAGTACAACAATATTTTGCATCGACGTCTCATTGTAGCAATGCATCACGGGGGCTTCGTACAATAGCGTTAATGCAGATTTCCGATATTTTTCTGCGAATGGGCGAGGAGAGGTTCAGTGAACTGTTGCGCTCAATCTCCATGGGCCGGCTGCGGACCTTCCAACTTTTCGACGCCCTGAAGACGCGCGTGCACCTGCACAAGCTGAACTCCGAGACGCTCCGCAACGCTGCGCCACGGCTGTGGACGCGCCTGGGGGAGGAAAACAGCGGCGATCTTGCCGGCGACCTGGCGCAGGCGATTCTGGTCTCCCATCTGGACCTGATCAAGGCTGTGCTGGATGACTTGGGTGTGCCGCACGAGGAAGGTTTCTTCGCCAAAGACGCCGATGTCAGCGGCTACTTGAAAGACGGCTGGCAACAGCGTGTCTGGGAAAAATTTCACGGCCAGTTCCCGCCGGCGGCGCTTCTGTTTTACATCAACCATCTGGGCTGGGAAGTGGCTAAGGCCGAGGACGTGTTCGCTCCGGCGGCGTGAGGGGACGCGTGAAGGCGCACCAATGCAGAAACTCTTTGAGGCGATCCGGGCAGGGGATCGGGAGGGAGTAGAAGCCTTGGTCGAAGCCGACCGCTCGCTCGCCATATTCGCGGCTGCGATCCAGGGAAATACGGCCACCATCGAAACGCTGCTCGCAGCCAACCGGGCGCTGGTTTCCGCCGTGAGCTCCGACGGCTGGACGCCGTTGCACCTGGCAGCGCATTTCGGCAAGCAGGAGGCGGTTCGCTTGCTGCTCAACAAAGGGGCGAAGGCGGATGCGCGGTCGAACAATGCGATGCAGAATACGGCTTTGCATGCGGCGGCGGCCGGCCGGGCGGCCGGGGTCGCCGCCCTTCTGCTCGATCGCGGGGCCAGCGTCAACGCGCGGCAGCACGGAGGTTGGACCCCGCTCCACGCTGCGGCTCAGAACGGCGATATCGAACTCGCGCGGACGCTGGTCGAAGCTGGGGCGGATGTTAACGCTCGGGCGGACAACCGTCAATCGCCGCTCGACCTGGCGCTCATCAAAGGACAGCAGGCCATGGTCGACTGGCTGGAAGCGCGGGGCGCCAGCCTGTCCATCTGAGAGGTCCCTGCCTGAGGTCCCCTGCGCTTCGGCATAGAGGAGATCAGCCGTTCGGAAGTGGATGCCAACACCGCGCTTCCATTGGCTTGTGTGGGGGCTTTGTGGTAACCTTACTAGCCGGCAGCACGCCTACCTTGATGTAGTTGTCGGCGGTAGTCTGTCCCAGACGAGACAACGTAAACTTGAGCTAGCAAACGCGTGAAAGCAAACATATTTCCTCCCCAAAAAACGTATGCAGGGATAGGCCTCGCATGCCTCCTGTTGGCTGCGCTGGCGATCCAGGGTTGTAGCAAGGGCGATGTTTCCGCCGACGCTCCGACCGGCAAAGGCGGCAAGAAGGGCAAAGGCAGGGGCGGTGATGGCGGACCCGTCCCCGTGGTGGTTGCCAAGGTGGCCCAGAAGAGCGTCCCGATCGAGGCCCTCGCGGTGGGTAACGTGGAAGCGTACTCGACCATCAGCGTTGTGCCGCAGGTGGGCGGTCAGTTGAATGAGGTCTACTTCCAAGAAGGGGACTACGTCGCCAAGAACGCCAAGCTTTTTAAGATCGATCCGCGTCCGCTGGAAGCGATGGTCGCTCAGGCGGAGGCCAATCTGGCTCGCGACACGGCCCTGCTTCAGCAGGCCCAGGCCAATCTGGCGCGG
>Ga0210409_10007950_pt1 | contig 10866 bp, 11 predicted proteins | sample IncBWH17MmetaG_FD_161649 | JGI IMG/M metagenome (GOLD analysis project Ga0210409, IMG submission 161649) | Forest soil microbial communities from Barre Woods Harvard Forest LTER site, Petersham, Massachusetts, United States - Inc-BW-H-17-M | ecosystem: Environmental > Terrestrial > Soil >...
CTCGCCAAAACCATCCCCGCCCAAAAAACAAGTGCAGCCATATTGCCAACGTGGTGATTCCGAGCACGTTCGCAAAATGCGGATGAAAGGATTCGGTCATCTGAAGGAGAAACACTAAGTTAAGTTATCGCGGTGCTGAATTCCAAAGGTCCTAACGGCGTCTAGTGTTTCTCGAAAGGCTGAATCGTCGCATTCACGAGGAACTGGCTGTCCAGTTCGGTCACTTCTCCTGCGCTTTTGCCCTCGACAGGAAACAAGCGCGCTGAGAGCGGCTTGTGCCACTTCACGGCCAGGCTGGCCATGTCTCCGATGATCAGTGAAAGTTGCTCTACGCTGATGTCCCCAGGGAGAGGCACGGTATCAAGACCCGTGCCGCACACCGCGCTGTAACTGAGCAGAGCGTCCATCGAAATCCTGCCCTCGCTCCAACGCTGCGCCAGGCGCGTATCCTCCAAGATCGGCAGCATTAGGCCCGAGTAGCCGGTCTGCTTCACCTTGATGTCGCGCAGCGCGGCAGTGATGGTTGCTGCCGCCGTCAAAGTCCCGCTGGAGCCAACGGGTTGCGTCGTCAGATTTTCAATTGCCGCTCCAATAGAAACATCCTTGAGCGGGGCTGGCGATAGGTCGATTCCCATGTACGTCCAGCCGGTATCCATGTCCACGCGTCCTGCTTCCGACTGTATCGCGAAGGCTTCCGTGCTTAGCGCGTCCATCAGCCGGCGCCGCGCCGTGGCCAAATCCGTAGCGTTTTTAAAAGACTCGGCAACCAAGTTGGCGGACTCCAGGGCGATGGCAAACTGATGCCCGAAACCGTTGTGGTAGGCTGCCGGAAAAAAAGGAGTCAACGGCTTTACCATCGCGATAGCCGCAAAGCGGAAATTACCCTGGCTATGCTCGGTGTCTTCTAGTTTTTTCATGATACGTGCCGCGGCGCCCACCGCAGGCCAGCGCACGCCCTCCTCGCCTGCGACCACGAGGCTGGCATTCAGTCCTTTGGTATTCTTCAAAATCTCGGCCAGCAAGTCGGCTTGCGCTGGGCTATCGCCGGCGTTGGGCATTGCTGGTCCAATCGAAGCGGCAAACCCTTCTTGAGCAGCCATAGCGTCGTAATTCCGGAAAAACGCCAGCGCCTGCTCGTTTGAGAGACCCTGAATGTATTCCGGGAACGGCTGCGTGGCGATTCGAATGGTTTCCACTGGAAATCCGCGCGACTCAAATATCGTTCGCGCCCGTTTGAGCATCTTAAGGGCATCAGTAATCTGGATTTGATACTGTGTCCGGTCAAGATTCACAAAAGCGGTAATCGCCCGAATTTTCACTTTCGATTGTGGCTCGGCCTTCTTCTGCGCCCCGGTCAACCCAGTGAGCGAAAGAGAGAAACAGAAGAAGCAAGCGATAGCCCGAAGGACCGAACGGCGAGCGACGAACGCGGATGCAACCATGGAGTTGTCTCCTGTAGAACCGCAGCTCATCCCGAACATCAAGGAAGGAGTGCTGCGCCCCCATAGCATACAAGATTCACTGTGCGGCCGAATGGGTTAGCTGGAGTGGGACAGGCTTCAGCCCGTCTTCGTTTTGAAATCTAGACGAACGCTGCAATCCCGGTGATCTTCTCTCCGATGATCAATTTATGAATATCGTTGGTACCTTCGTAGGTGAAAACGCTTTCGAGATTGTTCATGTGCCGCATAATGCAGTAGTCGTCGACAATTCCATTCGCCCCGAGAATATCGCGTGCCTTCCGCGCGGTTTCGAGAGCAATGGCCACGTTGTTCATCTTCAGCATCGAGATGTGAGAGAAATCGACTTTGCCTCTATCCTTCAATCGCCCCACGTGCAGAGCAAGCAATTGCCCCTTCACAATTTCCGTGATCATCCACGCCAGCTTTTCCTGCACAAGCTGATGCGAAGCGATCGGCCTGTTCGCAAATTGTTTCCTCGTCTTCGCGTACTGCAACGCCGTATCGTAGCAAGCCATCGCCGCCCCGAGAGCGCCCCAGCCAATGCCATACCGCGCCTGATTCAAACAACCCAGCGGTCCTTTTAGTCCCACAACATTTGGCAGCAAATCTTGTTCCGGTATTTCGCAGTCGGTGAACGCCAATCCAGAGGTCACTGAAGCCCTCAGCGACCACTTTCCATGGACATCCCACGCCTTGAATCCCGGCGTGCCCTTCTCGACCAGAAACCCGCGGATTTTCTCGTCCTCGCACTTGGCCCAGACCACGGCGACGTCTGCAATCGAGCCGCTGGTGATCCACATCTTTTCCCCATTTAGAACGTATCTCGAGCCTTTTTTTACCGCGCGGGTAAGCATGCCGCCGGGATTCGAACCGAACTGTGGCTCCGTCAATCCAAAGCAGCCAATGGCGGTACCTTGCTGAAGCGGCGGCAGCCACTTCTCTTTTTGCTTTTCGCTGCCGTATGCATGAATGGGATACATCACCAGCGCGCTCTGCACAGAGACGAAGCTACGCAATCCGGAATCGCCACGCTCCAGCTCTTGCGTCACCAGGCCATAGGCGACGTTGGACATCCCGGCACAGCCATAGCCCTGTAAACTCGCGCCAAAAAATCCCAGCTCCCCAAGCTGCGGGACCAGGTGCTTTGGAAATGTTCCCTCGCGACTGTGTTTTTCGATGATGGGAATAATTTCGTTGTCGACGAAGCGCCGCGCCGTCTGGCGGACAAGTTTTTCTTCGTCGTTCAACTGCGAATCAAAATCGATGAAATCGACACCGGCAAATCCAGCCATTCCTTCCTCTTTCTGACCACTCTCTGGGGGCGGCAGTTGCGCGTGATTGTAGCAAGGCCTTTCTGGCTCGAGCAATCATACCGGAGTTCGGCGAAGCGGGATGCCGCAAGGGCGGGATGCCGAACCAGCTCTAGCGGCAGCTCGAACGGAGCTTGCACCACTATGGCACCGCGCCCATGTGAAAGGCTCAAAATAGGAATTCCCAGGGGGCGAGGCGCACCTAACACATTGAAAATAGGAAGTTTGTCTCTAAAGGTAAAAGAAATTAAACTCGGAGTGATCGCTCCGTCAGAAGTCTTGCAAGGCGTAAAGGTCCTGGGCATTAGAGAAGGAGAGTTTTCATCTCGTGCTGACGGATGTGCAGATGCCAGAGATGGACGGGCTGGAGGCGACCGCGGCAGTCCGGGAAAAAGAGAAAACCACCAGGCTCCGCCAAGCGGTGGTGGCGTTGACGGCGCACGCGATGAAAGGAGATCGCGAGAAGTGCATGGCCAGTGGGATGGATGGTTATCTGACGAAGCCGATTCGCCCCCCCGGAACTGGACGAGTTGCTGGAGACTTACCTAGCGCGACACATGGAGGCGCGAAGCCTAACGGAACACGTGGCGGGCAGAGTATGAAGGTGGCGACGTAGGACGGCCCAAAAGGAAGAGGCAAGTACGTGCGCCGCATTGCCGAAGAGGAACTTTTCTGCTCCAATTCTTAAGTGACGTACTCGAAAAAGATTTGGCCTCCAAAAATCCTCATATTTGACGTGGACGGCGTGTTGGTGGACGTTCGCCAATCGTTCTGGCTTTCTGCGCTTGAAACGATGCGTTTCCTGACCGGCAAGCGAGTTGCCTGGTCCGAGTTGCACAAATGGAAGAGCAAACCTGGCAACAACGACGATTGGAACATGGTCTCGAATTGGGCAACGGCACTTGGGCGTCCCACAACTTATGAGGAAGCGCGCGATGTGTTCCAGCGATTTTACTGGGGCCAGAACGGAAAGCCTGGCAACGTCCGCAAGGAAAAGCTAATAGTGGCACCGCGGCAAATTGAAAAGTGGGCCAGGCGGTGCGAACTGAATCTTTTCACTGGGCGAACGCGGAAGGAGTTTTCGTACACATTTGACCGGTGGACGGCATCGCGGCACTTCCGCACGGTCATCACCATGGACGACGTGCCGCGGAAGAAGCCTTATCCCGACGGTCTGCTGAAGATTCTGGGGGGGCGCGATCCGGAGACGGCGCTCTACGTTGGCGATAACGTGGACGACGCGCTTTCCGCGCGAGACGCGCGCGTGCCGTTTGTTGCGATTTTGCCGGCAGGCACTTTCGAATACCGCAAACGTGCCGCGCGATTCCGCGAATTGGGGGCGCTCGCGCTGGTGCCGCGAGTTACGGCGCTTGACGCACAGTTGCTTTTGAAGATCTAGCGGGCAGTGGCAGGTCGGTTCGATAAGGGCTATGTCGCACGGACTGCGGAGGCAGAAGTGCTAGAGTTAGCATCATGAAGGGCGCAGTCATCAACCGGCTCGACGTGCTGATCAACCCACCAGAAGGAATGCTTGGCTCCGTCAATGCTATTTACAGCGGTCGGTCCAGACGCCATTTGGTTGAGAACTACGCCGGCCCGCTTTCCGTTAAGACAATGATTTCTGGCGCGGCTTTCTGGCATACGGAAGCGGGAGCGCAACGCGTACAAGCTAGTTCGTTTCTCGTTCTGAACAAAGGAACGAAGTACACGCTGGAGATCAACTCTCGGGAACCGTCGCACACCTTCGTGTTGTTTTTCAGGAATGGATTTGTCGAAGATGTCCAGCGCTGCCTGAGCTCGTCAGGGGACGCCTTGTTGGACCATCCACTGGGTTCAGGCTCGGAGACTCCTTTCATCGAGGCCATTCATTCGGCGGGAGAATCGGCTGTTGGTGCCGCGCTCGACCAGGTCCGGCGTGTGTGGCTCCGCGGAGGTAGTGCTGCGGCTCTCGAGGAAGAATTTCGTCGCGTCGCGGTGGAACTAGTCAGGCTTCAGGATGATGCCTCGCGCTTAATTTCTGCCGCATCGTCGCTGCGACCATCTACGAGAAACGAGTTGTTCCGACGCACCCAGCGAGCGCGGGTGCGGATCGCGGATTCCTACCTGGAGGATCTGTGCCTGGAAGACTTGGCGGAAGAAGCATGTCTTTCGCCTTATTATTTTCATCGCACATTTCGGGAACTCTATGGAGTAACGCCGCACCAATACGTGCAGCGACTGCGGCTGAAGAAAGCGGCGCGCTTCCTGCAAGAGACGGACCTTCCTATCGCCGCTGTTTGTGCAAAGAGCGGTTTCAAAAGCGTGCCGTCCTTCTCGACTCTTTTCCATTCGCGGTTCCGAATGACTCCGAGCCGTTTCCGAGGGCTCGCTCGAAAAAGCAAGATTCGATAAGCGGTTTCGCTTATTCTCGACACGATTCGTTTTGAGGAGTTTTCACTTTGAAGCGATTGCCCCGTAGGGAATTTCTTTCAGAGACTGCTGGCGGCGGATTGGCCGCTGCTTTGGTACCCGTGAGAGGAATTTGGTGCGAGTCCATGGTCACAATGTGGAATAGAGCGTCACCGGATGAAACATCAAAAAACGTGCTGGCGGCAGAACTGATGAAACAGGAGAGGAACCCTTTTCGCCGGGCGGTGTTGAGCGGTGATCTCGAGACCGTCGAACAAGGACTGGAGCATGATCCAGCGTTGCTCTATTCGCGCGATGCGCATGGGCAATCGGTGTATCTGCTCGCCTGCTACGCGAGGCAGACGGCGGTGGCAAATTTGTTCGAATCGAAGGGGCTCGAGCTGGATGTTTATGAAGCGGCCGCTGGCGGCAAGGTGGAGCGTGTCAATCAATTGGTGCGTCCCGCGCCGGGGGTGCTGAATATGCCGAACCTTGCGGGGGACACGCCGCTGCACGTTGCTGCGCTCTGCCGCCGCTCCGAGGTAATCGAGAACGCTATCGCCTATGGGCCGGATTTCGCCTTGCGTAACAAGAAACGCAAGAATTCCACGGCGGCGCATCTGGGTTTGCAGTCGTCGCCCGAGGATGCGGCGGAGGCAATGGCATTCGCGATGATCGGCAATGGGCTGGATCCCAACTTGGCTAATGCGGATGGCGACACGATTCTGCACTGCGCTGCGCGCACAGATTTTCCTAGGGTGATCCGGCTCTTGCTGCAGAAAGGCGCCGTCACGGGTGCAAAAAACGAAGCCGGACAGACGGCTCTCGACATCGCTATCGCTGCAGGAAATGTTGGCGCAGCGGGCATGCTGCGCAACGCAGCGTCGATCCCTCAAGACTATTACCCGCAGCGATATTCCTATGACCCCAAATTTGCCCCGCTGCGCCGCGACGACACGCAGGGGCTTCCGAAAGATTTCATCAACAATTTCATTGTTTTTTCGCATTTCGGCTTCGACCGTGTGAAGAAACTCATTGAACTTTGCCCGGAGCTTTTAAATACCCGTTCGACGTGGGACGAACTGCCGGTGGAAGCCGCTGCGCACATGGGGCGCGCTGATATTGGCGGATTGTTTTTGGATCGAGGCGCTTCCTATTCCATTTGTACTGCAGCGGTGTTCGGTTCTTTGGCCGACGTTAAGCGCATGCTGGTCGAAGATCCTCGGCGAATTCATGAGCGAGGAGCGCACAGCTTTCCGTTGCTCTTTTATACCGCGTTCGGGAAGCCACAACTCGAGACGGCGGAACACTTGATCAGCGCCGGCGCTGATCCAAGGGAAGAAATGCGCGGCCGCACGGTTTTGCATACAGCGGCGTCGGCCGGGCATCTCGAATTGTGCCGGTTCTTTCTGGAAAAAGGAGTGAACCCACGGCAGAAAGGTACGAGTTTTCTGGGGGTGCAGGATGCCGTTGAGGCTGCCGAACTGGCCAAGCATCCGGAAGTTGCCGCGATGATCCGCGATTGGATGACGAAACGCTCTTGACGGTCGGGCTGACGAACACGCAGGCTGGGCAACCCTTCTCTTTTTTTTGTCCTCTAGTTCATGGAGGGTATTTTCCCAGCCGCGACGCGGATCCCACCTCCCCTGTCGCATCGCGGTTCGGACAATGGAACTTTCTTCCAACGAACCGGGAATCATGTGCATAAGCAAGGGGTCATCATGAAGTGGCATAACTCCTCTATTTTCTTGACGCTTGGAATTCTGGGTGTCGCTGCACTCACGATTCCTGGTTCTCTTCGCGCCCAAGCACCTGCTGGACCGTTGCCTGCAGCGCAGCCGCAAGCTGCGTCTTCTGCACCGGCCACGCTGAATCAGCCGCGCGTCGAAACCAGGACATCCATTTTTGGGCAATGGAAACTGAGCCGCGATGAGAGCGACGATCCTCGCAAGAAAATGGAGGATGCGCGCACAAGCCGGGGAAGCGGACCCCGAAGCGGCAGCGGCGTGAGCATTGGCGGGTTCCCGATTGGCGGCCATGGAGGATATGGGGGGCGAGGCGGAGAGAGCGACGAAGACCGCCAGCGCACGCAAGAGTTCATCTCTCCCGCGAATTCTCTGACGCTTGAGCGAAAAGATTCCAAGAATCCCGAGGTCGATCTTACCGACGACCAAAATCGCAAACGCGCCCTTTTCACGGATGGCCGCAAAATTCAGAAGGTCGATTCCAAGGATGATAGCTATCAGGAGATTGCGGCACACTGGGACGGTTCCCGGCTCGTTACCGAGGAGAAGAGCCCGCGCGGCGGCAAGATGAGCCGCACTTTTGAGTTGTCCTACGACGGCACGCAGCTCTACGAAACCTTGCGTCTTACGACGGGACGTTCCAACACGCCACTCGATGTGCGCTACGTGTATGACCCGATGCCCTCGGCCGCCGCGCCAAACAACCGGTGAGGATAAACCTACGCTGTAGGCACCTGTGTGGTTAGTTGCCAAGCCGTTTAGGAATTCCTCTCGTCTCAACTTCCGCACTCGGCTCTTAGATTCGTTGACGGCCCGCACCGCGAGGTCTAATATCCGGGCATCGAACGCGCGTCCAACGTGAGCACCGAGGAGAATTCTTTGGAAAATGAGAATGTAACATCCTCGCCGCGCCGGACTGGGCGATGGAAGCGCTGGCTGGGGCGGGGACTGCTTGGTCTTCTTGTCCTTGTCGTCATGGCCGCGGCTTTGGGCGCTTGCTACCAAGCCCTCGGAAACAGAGCGGATGCGCGCAGATTCCCGCAGCAAGGAAAATCCGTTTCTCTGGGCCCCGCGTTTGACAATCTGATGCTGAGTATCGATTGCCGGGGACAAGGTAGTCCCGCAGTGATTTTGGACACCGGGCTCGGCGTGCCTGCAGTCGGATGGAATCCGGTGCAAACGGAAGTCGCCAAATTCACGCGCGTGTGCTCCTATGACCGTGCCGGCTACGGCTGGAGCGGCGCGACCTCTGCGCCACGCACCAGTATTCAGATTGCGAAGGAATTGCACGCTCTCCTCGAAGCGGCGAATGAAAAGGGGCCGTACATTTTGGTGGGGCATTCCTTCGGGGGGTTCAACGTTCGTGTTTACAGCGGTCAATATCCAAACGACGTTGCCGGAATGGTCCTAGTGGATGCCTCGCACGAGGATCAAAACGAGCGCATGCCTCCGGCCATTCAAGCATTCATGAAGAAATCAATCGAACAGCTTAAGCGCCAGCAAATGCTGGCGCCGCTGCTGATCCGGTTTGGTGTCGCGCGATTCGCGCAACGAAATCAAGGGGAGGCACCAGGCATTTCGAAGGAATTTGGACAGGAATTGCTCTATTTGCAGCTTCAACCGAAGTTTATTGATGCGAGCGCTTCGGAAATGGGCTCGTTTGCAGAAAGTGCCAACGAAGTCCGCGCAGCCGGCAATCTGGGAGACAAACCGCTCGTAGTGCTGACGGCCGGTAAGTCGGCCGATCCGTCACAGTTGCCTGCGGGCTTCCCAAAGAAAGAGTTCGACGACTTTCACGAGGTCTGGGTGAACGATTTGCAAGTGAAAGAATCGCAGCTTTCGACGCAGGGCAAGCGAGTTATGGTTCCCGATAGCGATCACATGATTCCCTTTGAGCGGCCCGACATGATCGTTGCCGCTATCCGCGAAGTCTCCGCGGCGGCAAATGCCGCCAAAACCGGCAATCCGGGCAATCCCAAGTAGGCCAGCTGTTTGAATATTGCTCGAGTTGCCGGACGTTGGCACTTGATTGGGCAGCATCAGAAACACTGCCGAATGGTCACCGCCCAGCTCCCGGGTCACGTTGACGCAAAGCTGCAACGGATGTTATAAAATACTGTTCAAATAGGCAGCGTCAGGCCCACCGTATAGCCCCTTCCCGGGTAGGGGCGCGGCGCGGCTGCCAATCAGGTGGCCGGTCCGTGGCCCCAGAGCGAGTTTTAGGCTACACAACTTAATGCAAGAAATTGTTCGCCAATTGGGAGAACTTTTCCTTCAGGCTGTGCCTACAGTCCTGATCATCCTCCTTTTTTACTTCATCTTGCGGGCGATTTTCTTTAGGCCCCTTCTTAGAGTGCTGGCCGAACGTGACGCTCGTACCGTGGGCGCGCAGAAAGCGGCGCAGCAGGCGCAGGCGGCCGCCGCGGCGAAGGCTAGGCAGTACCAGGACGCGCTGAAGCAGGCCCGCGCCCAGGTTTACGCGGAGCAGGAAGGTGCGCGCAAGAGACTTCTTGATGAGCGAACCGAGTTGATCAAGGAGGCTCGCGCCGCGGCCTTGGCGCAGGTTTCCGCGGCCAAAGCGCGCATCGCTGCCGAGGTAGCGGCGGCGCGCCGCGAAATCGAAGCTACCATCGCACAGCTCTCCGCCGAAATTGCTCGACGCATTCTACGAACGCCGCCTCGCCCCGGCAGCTCGAGAAGAGAGGCCCGATGACGCAGAAATCGATGAAACCAAACCAAAGACAGGAAGGCGGGCGGCCTTACATTATTTCCAGTTTGTTTGTTGTCTTTTTCTGCGTCACTCTGAGTGCGCATGCCGCCGAAGGAGGCGGCAGCGCGGCTACCGACCGCGCGAACGAAGTATTTAAGTGGATTAATTTTGCGATTGTAGCAGCGCTCATGATCTGGCTCTTTGCAAAGAAGCTGCCGGAGTGGTTCCGCGGCAACGCCGACAAGATCAGTTCCGCGATTCGCAATGCCACGGCCGAGAAGGACGAAGCGGAACGCCAGGTCCGCGAGGCGGAAGCCAAGCTGGCGAATCTCAAACAAGAAATCGCCTCGCTTCAGGCTGTCGCGAAACGCGAAGTCGCCGAAGAAGGCGAGCGGATCCGCGCACTCGCGGAAAGCGACGCGAAGAAAGTTGGCATCGCGGCTCAGGCGGAAATCGAAGCTGCGGAGCGCGCCGCGCGGTTGGAGTTAAAAGCGCTGGCAGCTTCGCTCGCGGTTGACGGAGCGGAATCGCTTCTCGCTAAACAGCTCACGCCCGCAGCGCAGGAATCGCTGGTGGACACGTTCGTGAAAAGCCTTGAGAGGAGGCCAAATTGAAGTCTGCCAGTCTGCAATACGCCAATGCGCTGGCGGATGTGGCGCTCGCTCAAGGCGCTGCCGATGCGGCCCTTAAGCAATTGGGTGATTTCACGGCGGCTTTTGCTGCGTCGGGCGAGCTGCGAAATTCTCTGACGAGTCCCGGTGTGCCACGAGAGGCAAAGCACGGCGTCATTGAAAAGATCGCTGCCCTCGTCGGCGCAGGAAAGATCATTCGCAATTTTCTTTTTGTGATCGCGGATCATCAGCGCACTCACATTCTGCCGGAAATCGCAGCCGCTTTTCAGGACGTCATCCGGCAGCGACAAGGAATTGCCGAGGCGGAGATTTCCTCCGCCGTCGAGCTGAGCGCTGCGCAAAAAAAAGATTTCGCGCAAACACTGGAGCGTCTGACCGGCAAGAAAATACATTCCAAGTATTCGCTGGATCCTGCATTGTTGGGCGGCGCAGTGGTACGTGTAGGTGACACCATCTATGACGGCTCGGTGCGCAACAGTTTGAACGAAATGCGCGCGCGGCTGTTGGCGGAATAGCGGAATCGAATTCAGGAGCAGGCATGGCGAACATCAAGGCAGACGAAATCAGCAAGGTTCTGCGCGAGCAGATTGAGAATTACGAGCAAAGCGTTTCTGTCGA
>Ga0210409_10007952_pt1 | contig 10863 bp, 20 predicted proteins | sample IncBWH17MmetaG_FD_161649 | JGI IMG/M metagenome (GOLD analysis project Ga0210409, IMG submission 161649) | Forest soil microbial communities from Barre Woods Harvard Forest LTER site, Petersham, Massachusetts, United States - Inc-BW-H-17-M | ecosystem: Environmental > Terrestrial > Soil >...
CTGGAAGTGCGCAACCGGCGCTGCAAGAAATCCACCGGCCGCCTGAGCATCCAGGTAGGACATGATCTTGACGCTGTCATCCTGCGGCTTGAAGGCGCGCAGCGGCCGGAGCAAGGCATTTCCCATTCGGGGATCGCCGCAATAGCAGACATCGACTTTGAGTCTTCGGCCGTGTTCGGATGGCAACAGCTGGGCAAACGCGTCCACTTCATCCGGGGCCCCAGCAAGAAACTTCACGAAAGCCTGCAAGAGATCTGGAATGCGTCCGGGCGGATAGGTGAGGGCTCCCGACAGAACCTGGTCGACCGGATGGAGTTGGTACTCCAGCGCGGTGACCACACCAAAGTTGCCGCCTCCCCCACGAATGGCCCAAAAAAGATCTGGATTGGACTTCGGGCTGGATTCGATCTGTCTCCCGTCCACGGTCACCACTAGCGCCGATAGCAGGTTGTCGCATGCGGCACCGTACTTCTCCATCAAACGACCTTCTCCCCCACCCAGCGTAAGGCCGGCAATTCCGACCGTGGGGCAGCCGCCTGAGGTTGTGGCTAGCCCGAAGTGCTGGGTAGCAGTGTCGAGGTCACGCACCAGAGCGCCAGCCTCTGCGCGGGCCACTCGTTTGCTGATGTCCACTTCGACTCGTTTCATCGCGGAGAGGTCGATCACGACGCCGCCATCGCACATCCCGAACCCGAGCCGGCTGTGGCCTCCGGCACGCACCGCCAGTGGCAAATGCTGAGCCTGGGCAAAATCGAGCGAGCGCGCGACATCGGAAGGGCCACCGCAGCGCACGATCACCGTGGGACGCCGATCGAACGCGCGGTTGAAGATTGAGCGCGCCGCGTCGTAATCGGCGGCTTCGGGCGTGATTACTTGACCGACAATTTGGGAAGCCAGCTTGCGGATCGTCTGCGGGTCCGGCGGAGCTCCATTCTGTTTCGCGTCGAGAAGCCGGTGCGATTCACCTATCGCCCAAACCGGGCATCTACAGAGTGCAGCGGCAAATGCCATTTGCCGAGCGAAGTGTCTCCGGGTAATGAGCGCCATATTTTCGCTCCGTCATCCCTCGTCGCTGGAATCTCATAGAGAATTCCCGAACGAGACTCAGAGGTTACCACGTAGAGCAGCAGCCCATCGTCGATAAGATGCCGGATAACGTTAGTGCTTTTTCGGAGGCGACGCCGGGATGAATGCTCAAGGCTGAAAAAAGGTGTGAGGCGTCGCGTTCGAAAAAGCCGTCGGAAGGAAGCCGCGGGCGCGGCGGACGCGGGACTTATGCAAATTCAAGACAGGGTGTTCTGGCGGTCTAGCGGCTTCGCATCGGAGCGTCGTCACTTGAAACTCCCCTTCTTTGGCAAGTTCGAAGGTCGCCACAGGCAGGGCCAATTGCACACGATCCCTCTCATGGGGCAAGAGCCTTTTCTACTTTGTGCGTGTCGTCACAATGGGCTGTGGCGTGGGTCACATAGCCCTCGCGACTCTCCGGCCTATTCTCCCTCTACTGCTGGCCGATGGAGTCCATTAAATGGCCGACGACACAGCTTCCGGTAATCTGCATCACGTCCTCGAACATGGGAGTGAGCTAGTCCACAAGCCAAAGTCGACGGTTCTGTTCCGGCGTGGAGAGAAGGCCTCCGGCATGTTTGTTGTTCTCAGCGGCAAGGTGAGATTGGACCGTGGGTCGACTCGGCTGTCGGTCGTACTTGTGGTCAAGGCGCCCTGGTTGGCTTGCCGTCTACCTTAACGCGGCAACACTACAGTATGACCGCCATGGTCAAAGAGGATGCCGAACTCGGGTTTTGGAGTCCCGACGCACTGGATTCTTCATTGCGCACGCAGCCTGATTTCTGCCAGCCGCTACTGGCGATTCTGAGCGCGAAGATAGCAGAGAACCATGAGGTGGAAAGAGCGTTGCTGCCCCGAGATAAATAGCCAGCCGTCTGAGACGACATCTGATGAGGCTGCAAATGGAAAATCAATTCGAAACTCTAGCGAGTGCTTATGATTTTGTCGCACTGCTGGCCGAGACTGTGAACGAAGCGAAGCGACAACTCGAAGGCGACGTGCAGCGAGAATCCGCCTCGGATCATTCACGCCGTCTGGATGCGCTACGAGTGGCCTTATATAGCCTCGACAAACTTGAACTTCACGTAAATCGAAGCCAGAGGATTCTTAACGATCTTCGTTCGCTGCGACGGCTGTTGTTCGAGGAGCGAGGAAAGACTGGCATAGCCCAATCCGCGACTGCACAACATGCGAGTCGCGCCGTGCGTTAGCTCCCGATTCTCTCGGCAATGAAAGTCAATTGGGCGCAACAGTTCAGAATTCCATCGCTGCCTAACCCCACATGGGAGGTATTCCATGCCCGACAATCTCGCAGACTCAAACGCACGACTGGAGCGACTGGTGGCGCGAATTATGAAAGAAACGGACCCAGTGAAGTATGACGAAATTGGGTGCGAAATCTGGCGGGCTCTCAGCGAACGCGAACGCCTTATGAAACAGACTTCTCCGCCCAGTAAAGCAGAGTGGTGAAACCACCATCAAGAACGTCGCGTGAGCCCAATCACATGATGCCGTACTGCAACACACCGTGTGTTCCTCCTTTCTCTGTCAACCTACGCTGAAACCGAGGTGTTTTATGACTCACAAAACCGCAGAACATGCATATTTAGTAAGTGCATGGTGGACTTCCGGATGAACCGGTATCGCCAAGTCGGACTCCGCCCCCAATGCCATCCACTTTACGGCCCCAAAGGAATTTGGCGGGTTGGAAGGTCGCTGGACTTCAGAAGAACTCTTGTTGGCTGCCCTCGCGGGGTGCTTCACCACCACGCTGCGTGCCATCGCGGGCAATGTGCAATTCGACTTTACCGATCTGCAAGTAGAAGCCAGTGGCACAGTCCGCAAAGCCGCCTCTGGTTATAGTTTCAGTGAAATCGTACTTCGTGCAACCATGAAGATCGCCGAGTTCGACGAGCGGGAGCGGGCCCTCGATCTTTTGAAGAAAACAGAGCGGCTCTGCCTAGTTGCTCGCGCGCTCGATATACCTTTAAGGTTCGAGCCTCAGTTGGAAGTTACCACAGCGGAAGTCTCAGTCTGAAGCAGAACAAGAAACTCGCAAGCCACCCAGCTCAAGACAGCCGCGCAAAACGGAGGAAAGAAAAATGGCTACAGAGTTCTGTCAGAAGTGCAAGCAGACTCATCCGAGTCGAACCTGCGACTATGACGAAAAAGGGGAGTGCGCCGAAACGCTCGACGTAGATGAGAACCCAAAACCATCCGGCGAAGCGTCAGAAAAGAAGCCAGTCGCGGCGAAAGCGCCTCCCGGCCAAGGCTCGTACTCGCGATCTTGAGGACGCACGAACCCGAAAACCCCCACTGGACTGGCCGACGCAAGCCTTTCGTTTGTCCATTTGTCCAAGACAGGGTGTTTCGTAGATCTAGCGGCTTCACGCTGGGGTGAACAACATCAAACGTGCCTTGGTTGAGTCCGCCCCAAGAGTTCGCGTCTCACTCGTCCTTTCCACCGGGACCTGCACATCCGGTGACGGACGCATCTCCATCGTGCATGACATAGGTTCCGGTCTTCGGGCAACCTAGCATTATGGAGGCGCAACTGTGGGGCTTTTGGCGGTTGGCCCTCCAGTCCGTTGCCATGGATTCCAGTCCATGGATGCAGGAGAAGACGCGGTCTCGTTCTGCCAGAGTGGATTGCGGATCGTCCTTACCGCATTTCTGTTCCGTTGCGGCCTTTACGGCGGCATTGCAGCTCTCTTCTGTGAAGTCAGCCGGACGACTGCTGTACATGGCTACGAGAACAGGGTCCGGAGGAGCGGGAGCAACAACAGGTACGGGTGCAGGTTGCACCGCTACTTCCTTCGTACATCCAACTAGCAGCAAGGTTGCTAGTGGAATCATTATCAGATTTAGTTTTCTCTCGTTGAATTCCATCACCTTATACCTTCCTCAAGGCCATTCCAGCACAGTTAGAAAACGGCGAGATCGTTACAGAGGTCACCTGCCAGGGCGCATATTGCCGTCAGAGGATGGTGGGAACCAATCGCGGGGCTGGGGTTGAGCCGATCTGCAATAATCTCTGCATGTGCGGACGTTACCGACTCTCCCGGCGCAAGCAAATCATCGAAGAGCACTTCGACAGCGTCTCTGGTGAGGAAGACTGGAGCCCGCGATACAACGTGGCTCCGACCCAACCTGTTCCTATCATCCGCCAGCATCCGAAGGAACCACGCCGCGATCTCTCACTGGTTCGCTGGGGCCTCATTCCGTCGTGGGCCAGAGATGCATCTGGCGCAGCCGCAATGATTAATGCGCGGTCGGAGTCAGCGGCCATAAAGCCTGCATTCCGCGATGCGCTGAAATCTCGCCGCTGCTTGGTTCCTACGGATGGGTTCTACGAGTGGATGCGCTCAGGAAAAACCAAACAGCCGTACTGCTTCGAGGTCAATGACGGCGAGCTATTCGCCTTCGCCGGGCTCTGGGAGCGGTGGAAAGATCGGAGTGGCAACTGGGTTAAGACTTGCGCGATTCTGACCACGACGCCGAATGCGGTCACCTCTCAAGTTCACGACCGTATGCCGGTCATCCTTCATCCAGACACTTATGATCTTTGGCTCGATCCTGGATTCAGCGACGTTGCCGCTGTGTCAGAAATGTTGAAGCCCTACGATGCGCTGCTGATGAGATCTTACCCGGTTAGCACTCGGATCAACCATACCGCGAACGATGGTCCGGAGTGCAGCACACCCGTCGCCGCAGAATCCCCTTCACAGAGCCAACTGTTCTGACCGCCTCCTAAATCGCTGCTGCAATTGTCTTCAATTGATGGCTGCGAGTTTCCACTACTCGTATCCCGCGTGCTGCCCTTGGGTCCGCACGAACAAATGTTGCGAGATGCGCGAAACACGGTACATTCTCCCTGATCCTCTACCAGAATCGTTCGATTTTGAGTGCTCGCTTTCCCGTTCTTTCTTTAACTGCTGACCACTGCTGACATGTGTTTCATTGAGACCCCGGCTGAATGATAGCAGGACGACATGACACACAACAGTCTCGAATCTGGCTCTGGGCACGGCTCTTCACGTGTACCTATACGGGTGGCGCATTCGAAAGCTTCAGTTGTACTAACCCGGCACCAACGGGCGAGAGCAGTCAACCATCGTGCCAGAGACAGCATGCTGCTGCGCAGGTAGTCTCGCCGCATAAACACTTTCCCTGGAGCAAGTGATTGCAGATAGCCTATTGCCCGACATGCGGGATGAACACAGGACACAAGCGCGCCCTTGGCGCGGGCACCATACTCCGTACCCTTCTTACAGGCGGCCTGTCTCTTATAGCTGTGCCGGTGTATGGGAAGCGCTGCATCATCTGTGGCCTCACTGTCGAACAAGCAAGGCCGCAGCAAGCGAGTGGGAATGTCCAGCTTCAGGGATGGTGGGTGTTGCTGGGTGTTGTGCTCCTGCTCGTGCTGGTCTGGCGCTGGTAGCCTCGCCCGCACACGCTATCAACCTTTTCTCACTATCTCCTCCGCCCACTCGACAAACGCCGCTATCAGTCCTTTTTCCACGCTCGGAACAGTCGCTCCATTTGTTCCTCACTCGGTTCCTGCTTCAGCGCTTCCTTCTTTATAGTCATCGGATATTCTCCTGCAACTGGGAGACGCTGGAGCCGCGGCCTCACTACCCCTCAACAATTCCAGCGCCTCCCATGCGCAATATAGCCAACGAACACTGTGATCTGCCGCAGAGACCGGTTGGTTAACAGGTGAGAAGATTCGTAGTTCTAAGGTTGCGTTCGGCCCAACCCTTCCCCCACAGATCAACCTAACGCAGGTCGGAGATTCCCAAGTGAAGCCAAAGATGATGATGTGGGTGAGATTGTAGTGCGGCAGGAGGCAAGAGGATGGGTGACGAGAAAGCCTTGATCAAGGTCGACGATCTTGCCGGACTTTCCAAGCCGGCCGACACTTTGATTAAGAAAATTTCCAAAGCCATTGGCGGATTATATTTACGTCGCCAAATTAGGAAAGTTGCGAGAGCAAAAGCAGATGCGACAATCATTGAGGTCCAACGCCAATGCGGAAGTGGAGATCATTCGGACCAATACAGAAATCACGGTGTCTGCACTTCAGCGCCGTGCTAGGTGGTTGAAAATTCAGAAAATAATCTGGTCTGCGGGTTTCACCGTGATTACGTGATCCCCGGCGCCAAAATCATCAAGCACAAAGTTGTGATGCGCGATGATGTTTGCCGCGGTCAGTACTCCATTGTTCCGGGTAAGGTGGGCATCGCCTGCGAGCGTAACGTCATAGCCGAGACTCGTAGCACGTCGGCAAGTGGTGTCCACACAATACTCGGTCATTCCCCCAGCAACGATGAGGTTGGTAACGCCTCTGTTTCCAAGTTCCCTTTGAAGTTCTGTCTCGAAGAAAGCGTCTGATTCTCGCTTTCTGACGATGGGCTCCCCCGCGACAGGGTTGAGGGAAGGGTGAATTCCCCAGCCCTTTGTGTGGGTCTCCAGTGGATGCCCCTTCGGGCCGTCATGCTGAATGAAAATCACTGCGATTTCCGAAGCGCGCGCCTTCGTGAGAAGCGTTTTGATCTTGGACAAAACACTGCTCTGGACTTCTGGAGGCACTAGCTCCACCAGCCCGATCTGCACGTCTATGACCAACAAAGCTGACGAACGATCTTCCATTCGCTGATATTGTAGATCGTATCGGTCGCAGCCTTGAAACCCTGTGGAGTCCCAGCGGCGAGTAGGTTCACACGTTCAATTTCCAATATCCTCTCAGGGGAGCCTTTTGCACTTTCTGCTCATTGAGCAGCAGGTTCAGCGCGGTAATCACTGCGTCGGGTCGCTTTCGAAGCCGCTCCGCTAAGTCTCTCTCGCTGACGATCACGTCCCCGGTGGGGTACCGTTGGTGGGTGTTGTGGCCATACGACGAAATTCTCTCAGCCAGCGACCGCAATTCTTTCTTCTGTTTCCGCTCGGATCGCTTGGCTCGCATCGCATCTGTTGCCAAAACCCGAAGGCATATTGCAGCGATCCCGAGAGCAGAAACGATCAATGCGACCCACCAGCGGAGCGGTAGCGAGGAATAGACACTTGTCAGGAAATTCATGGAATTGGTTAGCAGAATGCAATCGTATGCAGAAAGAATACCGCGCAAACTAATTGCCGCGAAGATTACGAAGGTCTTAATGGACGACCGTTCTCAAAGCCGAACCCAAAGGAGTCGCCGCAGCAAGTCAAGACAGGCGCAGACTCTTAAGCGAGGCGCGAGCCGTTCCACGACTGATGTCTGGCACAATGACCAGTTCGAGAACGATGACATCGGAGACTTCAACCCGATATTCCTCGACCTCGCGGATTGAGTTAGGGGGACTGAAATTCCATTGCTGGCGAACGATTTCTCGAAATGAGTGTCCGCCATCCCCAGACCATCGCAAGTCGAACTCTTGGGTTCGCTCTGTGTCGGTTTCTTCGAAGACGAGCAAGATGCGCGTGAGTCTTTGCGGCTTGTCGAAGATTAGCCGGATCGTTTGAGCGCCAGAATCAGCGGCACGCCAGCCCTGCATTTCTTCTGCTCCGAACGCAGACTCGACCGGATATTGCTTCTGTTCCGACGTGACCTCGACCACGGCTATACGGTCGAGGTCCAGCCAGCCTTCGTCGCGAGACGGAACATCCTTCTGACTAGTCGTGATTAGGCCCTTGCGCATACCGCTATTCTAACTCGTCGCGCTCAGCTTGACTGCTTGCTTCTCAGTCTAGTGCGTCTGTTTCTGTGATTCTCGACAGAGCCTCTGGCCGTTGGCATTTTCCACGCTGGCCCACTGGTGCCATTCCTCCCGTGAGGCTCGAAGCATATGGTGATTGTGAGCAGGCCTCGGGGAGGGTTGCTCGACTTGGCGTCTTAAGATTCGATGAATCTGGGGCGCTTTCGTTTGCGGTTTTGGAAAGGGAAATGAGTTTGTTCCGAGGAGAACCCAAAGACCGAAGCATGCAAACCGGACTCGCATCAGTTCTTGCTGTGGTAGTTCTTTTTGCGACCGTAAACTTCTACAGATTTTTCCGCTATTTCCCGGCGTAAGCGTCCTGCACATGCCAGTCGCGGTCATTTCGAGTTGGAGGTCAGTCGCCACGCCACTCTTGAAGCCGAGACGGTGCTGCAAGCCCACTGGGCCGAAGGGGTCCATTCCGTGGCAGTCGCAACCTGTTGAGCCACAAACATCGCGATTGACTTGTCCGGGTATGGCCACGAGGGTAAAGGCTCTGAGCCAGCGGTGGCTCACGCGTCCGTTGAATCGGCGTCCTGTTGACATAGCCGCTTTGCACAGCAACAATGTGCGGATAGCCGCCCATGCTTATACGCGTGTAACTTATACTCCCGTCTCCAAGACATATTTCACATGGCGAGGAGAGAAGTCTAACGACGCCAACGCGTGGAGCGAATTCATGGTGATCGAGGCACATCGTAGCAGTAGCGATTGAAAAGGCTCCCGTTCTTGCGGATAATCGCACCCATGCCAAGAAGCACAATCAACTTCAACACCGTGCGAAAGATCGGCTTGGCATTGCCCGGCGTGGAAGAGAGCACAGCCTACGGGTCACCCGCGCTCAAGGTTCATGGAAAACTTTTGGCATGTGTGCCTACTCATCGTTCGGCTGATCCAGGTTCGCTTGCCGTTCGTGTCGGTGTTGACGACCGCGCCGAACTGCTTGCAGCGGCTCCCGATGTTTACTACGTGACTGACCACTATCTCAACTACAGCGCCGTGCTGGTTCGTCTCTCCGGGGTCACGCCGGATGTCCTGCGCGATTTGCTCGGCATGGCTCACAAGTTTGTGACCGCGAGGAGGCACGATGAGTAGAGAACGTGCGCTGAAGGTTGTACTGGTCGTGGTGGGATTGCTCTTTTGCGCTGCCGTTTATCCGCTAATTCTGATGGTGAAGCAAGACCCCGCGCTGGCGATGATGATGAGTCTTTACGCAACGCTCGCCATTTTCTTGCTGCTTGCTTCGCGCAACCCCTCAGCGCACCGCAGCCTGATCGCTTTTGCGGCTTGGTCGAGCTTTGCCCATGCGGCACTTATGGCAGTGCAGGCATTTCTTAGTTTGATCCCACGCAGAGAACTGGTGGGCGTGGCTGTGTTCATTCTCACTGGTGTAGCCCTAATCGCGTTGGCTCCGACGAAACAGCCGGTCGAGCGGGTATCGGCAGCCGTTGCCTAGGCAACGCAACATCCCATCCTGAAACGAGCAAAGCGGAGTACGCGAAGGTGGAATAGCCTGCTCGCGCTACCATGTGGTAATTGTGTCCACAGACAGGAGGGCACCATGAAGACAGAACTTGCCGTGAAGATTGTATTGGTATTGGTGGGCTTGCTCTTTACGGCTGGTGTTTATCCCCTGGTCGGCTCTTTGTTGCATCCGGCTGGCTCCGATATGGGCGACACCATGATGCTCAGCCTCTATGTCGTGCTCGGCGTTTTCCTGCTCATCGCGGTGCGGAATCCATCGGCGCATCGCAGCCTGATCGCCTTCGCTGCATGGTCAAGCTTCGCCCATGCCGTGGCGATGTCGATATTGGGACTCGAAATTCCGAACCAACGCGTAGGGTTTCTGGTCGGATCGGCTGTGCTTGTCGTTATCGGTGTAGCCTTGATCGCGCTGGCTCCGGCGAAACAGCCAGTCGAGCGACCTTCTGCGGTGGTGGCGTAGGCTCGCCTCAGCATGGACGGAGCAGCGTTAAGGGACAACGAACTCACAGAAGAGACTGCAATCGTCCACGTCAGTAATGCGAGGTGTAACTGCCAGACTGGAAGCAAGTTTCTCAAAACTCGCCGTATCCGCAGTTGTTGCGCGAAAACCGTCTTTGCAGACAATCATTCCGTTGCCTGTGGCTTAGTCCAGGGAACCGTTAACTTAACCGAGGCGGGATGTGCGCAATTCGATTGCTTTCAGTGCCAGGCCGCGAGCTACTGACGTAAACTCGTTTCCACCGCGAATTCGCTCTTCTCCAAATCGCACTTCGAAGATTCTCCTTACCGCTGGAACAAATGAAGAGCCCCCCGTAAGGAAGACCATATCGACGTCTTTTGGTAGAACGCCTGAAGTTTTAAGAAGAGAATCGACGCATCCTGCGATCTGTCCAAGCTCTTCAGAAATCCATGTCTCGAAGGATGTTCGCTCCACCGTCGCTCTTAAATCCACAAACCCGTCCGAAAACTGGAATGTGGCCGCCGGAACATTCGACAAATCGCACTTAACCTTTTGCACGGCGCGATGGAGGTGGAATCCGAGATCTTCTTTTATGAAGTGAATGAGTGCTCCGATTTTCTCTGGTTCAAGCGATTGTGCGTGAACGCCCCTAAGCATGTTCAGCACGTCCCTGCCTCTCAACAGGGACAGGTGATGCCAGCGCTCTAGCCTGATGTAAACCCAGCTTGGAACCGTTAGAATCTTGCCCAGCGACCGCAATTGGGATCCGGCACCGAGAGACGGAGAAACGAGGTGCCTGATGATCTTTGCATCAAAGGAATCTCCTGCTACGCCGACTCCGGCGTTACCCACGATATCGCCCGGGACTCTGCCTCTTCGACGGACGGTAGGGCCAACGTGAACTAATGAAAAGTCGCTCGTACCACCGCCGAAATCCCCGATGAGGATGAGTTCGTCATGATCGAGCGTGGATTCATAATAGTGAGCCGCTGCTACGGGTTCCATCTCGAACTCTAAGAACTCATAGCCAGCCGAATCAAAAGCCAACCGGAGTCGGCCCTCCGCATAGCGGTCATCTTCCTGGTTCTCTGCTCCCACAAAATGAACCGGTCTTCC
>Ga0210409_10007953_pt1 | contig 10863 bp, 5 predicted proteins | sample IncBWH17MmetaG_FD_161649 | JGI IMG/M metagenome (GOLD analysis project Ga0210409, IMG submission 161649) | Forest soil microbial communities from Barre Woods Harvard Forest LTER site, Petersham, Massachusetts, United States - Inc-BW-H-17-M | ecosystem: Environmental > Terrestrial > Soil >...
TTACGCGGGTCGGGCAGGGGCTGCTGGCGGTCGCAGCCACCGGGGTTACCGTGCTTGTATTGTTAGTGTAAGGCGATGCGAAAACCCGCACGGACACGGAGGAAAATATTCGACGAGATTGTGTCGAATTAGAGCCTCCGTGTTCGTCTTTAAGTTAGTGAACGGCAATTTAGCGAGTAACGTAATGTCTTCATTCTTACAATCGATCTTCAGGGGCCCGCCGCTGCGAATCTGGCGCCGCATCGCGCCGATCACGCTGAAGCTGGGGACCTGGTCAACGGTTGCTTTTGCAACGTTCAAGAATCTCGCACAGTATGCGGCGATCGAGCTTCTGCTGCCATTTCGCTAAAGGTCATCCAAAGCCAATTTGCGCATACACTAGGCAATTCGGCACCATCGTGTAGGTTCAGTACGCGGGATTGCTGCGCGTCAAAACGTTGGATGGGATTCCCCACTACGAATTGAAGTACTTCGTCGAATGCGGCAAATGCATGCACGAGGCAGCAACGATGATAATCACCGCGGTGGATCGGCCCGGCCGGCCGGGGATCAACAGTTTCGAATTCGGGTTCACTAGGGAGCGGTTGCAATAATCCGTCGGATCCGGCGACACGCGGTCGTCACGGACGCTCGGTCTATGCCTATCTAGACCCGTAGCAACTGGCTAAACTCATCTGGCTACCACCTCCAGGGATGAATCACGATGCTGACCGCTTTCTCGCTCGCAGTCACCCTAGCCGCATCCACCGACCCCTCTGCACCCACGCCGCCGGCGCCGCCGGTGCATACGTACGCATCGCTGGCTATTGCACCGGCCGGTGACCAGCTTGCCAGTATCGAGAATCAGCAGTCGTTCACGAGCGCAGAGATGCTGCACGGTTCCGTTATCGTACGATCAGCGCGCGATGGGCGTGTGCTGAAATCGATCGATTCTTGCGCGGCCTGTAGCTACAGCGGGCTTGCGTGGTCGGCGGATGGTAGGGCACTCGTACTTCTCGCAACGGATGGCGCTGCCGGTACCGTGCAGATTTTGTTGGCTCGTGATGGCGGCGTGAAGACACTGGCCACCTTAAGCGGGGTCGCCAATACGCCGCGTTTCTCGCCGGATGGCCGAACGCTCGCGGTGCTCGCAACGATTGCTGCCAAGAAGAAAATCGGTGCGCTCGAGGCCGGCGTGCCCCAGGTCGGCGATATCGGCGCGGCGCCGGACGAACAGCGAATTGCCGTGGTGCCCATCGGCGGCGGCGAGGCGTCCTTGATCACCCCCGAGGACACCTATATCTATGAATACGACTGGACGCCCGACGGCAAGGGCTTCATCGCGACTGCCGCCAAGGGTGATGGCGACAACAATTGGTGGCTCGCCGAACTCGATGCTTTCGATCTCGCCAAAGGTGCGCGACGGCGGATCGCAAAGCCCGATTTTGCGAAATATCAGATGTCGATGCCGCGCATGGCGCCCGACGGCAAGAGCGCAGTCTTCGTCGGCGGCATCATGAGCGATTTCGGACCCCTGGGCGGCGAAATCTACGAGGTCCCCTTCGCCGGCGGTACGCCGGTGAGTCTGACGCCCGGGTTTCGAGGTTCATTCAATTCGATTCTGTGGCGCGGCAAGCAACTTTACGGAACGGCGATCATGGTAGACCGCGCGGCGTTGGTTGCGGTCGATGCTGGTAAGCGCTCGACGCGGACGCTGTGGAGCGAACCCGTCACGGCCAATGCCGCGGAAAGTAGTGTCGCACTCAGCGCGGACTCCCTCGTGGGCGCCGCGGTGGTCGAAGATTTCGGTCACGCGCCAAAGATCGTCGCGGGCCCCATAGCGCACATGGTCGCGATCACCCACGACAATGACGCGCTTGCGGTGGCTCTCGAGGTTCACAGCGTGCAGTGGAAGAGCGACGGCTTCGATGTGCAGGGGTGGCTCATCGGCCCAGCCAGCCGACCGGCCGGCAAGATGTATCCGATGATCGTCCACGTCCACGGCGGCCCGAGTGCCGCGGTATTGCCGCTGTTCGGCACCGACTACTCACTGTATACGACGGTGCACGAATGGGTTCAGCACGGCTACTACATGTTCATGCCAAATCCCCGGGGCAGCTTCGGACAGGGGAACGCGTTCTCGCGCGCTAATGTCCGAGACTTAGGCGGCGGCGACTTCCGCGACATCATGCGGGGCGTCGACGCAGCGGAGAAGATCGCACCCATCGATGATAAGCGTCTGGGCATCCACGGGCACAGCTACGGCGGCTTCATGGTGATGTGGGCGGTTACGCACACGGATCGCTTTCGCACCGCGGTTGCGGGTGCCGGCATATCGAATTGGATTAGTTACTATGGTCTCAACGGCATTGACACCTGGATGCTGCCCTTCTTCGGGTCCTCCATGTATGACGACCCCGCGATCTATCGGGCCGTGTCGCCGCTCGAGTCGATCAAGCGCGTGCGCACCCCGACGCTTATGTACACCGGCGAGTTCGACGTCGAGGTCCCTGCCGAACAATCGTTTGAGTTCTGGCATGCACTGCGCTCCGTGGAGGTACCAACGGAATTGCACGTCTACTCCGGGGAGGGTCATCTCATCCAGCAGCCGGCACACATCGTGGACTTGAGGCACCGGTTGCCCGAATGGTTCGACCGGTATCTTGCTCCTTGAGCGAGTAGGTACGGGTTTTGCATGCACAAGAAGGGTGCAGAACAGGGCGGGTACTGCACCACCGCCGCGCGGCGCCGAATGTTGTTTACACCGCACTCGTAGAGCTGATACAAAAACGCCTCCCTAGTCCAATTAATAATTCGCGGGGATGAAACAGTGAAAGACTTCAACCGAGCCTCGTTACTTCTGATATCCACGGCTGCGCTCGCGGCGAGCGCAGCCTCGGCGGACCCTGCCGATACCGCAACCAGTCGGGCAGAGCGAAGCGATGTCCTGGTGGAGATCATCGTCACCGCCGAGAAGCGCGAGTCGACCGTGCAAAACACGCCAATCAGCATGACGGCCCTGTCCGGGGATCTCATGCAGCAACAGGGCATCACCAATTTGAATGGCATCATTCAAGCGGTCCCCGGCATCTCCATGCGCACGGCCGGACCCGGACAGACCGAACTCGAAATGCGGGGCCTGTCCTCCTCGGGCGGTTCATCGCCGACCGTGGGCTTCTATCTGGATGACTATCCGCTCACACCGCCGGCCGCGGCCCTGAACGGCAAAGTGGTCATCGACCCCGACCTGTTCGATCTAAATCGTGTGGAAGTGCTGCGAGGGCCGCAGGGCACCCTTTACGGATCCGGGTCCATGGGCGGCACCATCAAGCTCGTGACGAATGCGCCGAAGCTCAATGCTCTCGAGGGAACGGTCGACGCCACTGCCGCGGGGATGGACGGCGGCGGATTCAACCGCGGCGGCAATCTGATGATGAATGTGCCGCTGATCAATGACCTCTTCGCCATGCGCGTGGTGCTTACCGACAAATATACTGATGGGTGGATCACTCGATACGTTCTCGGCCAGAACTTTCCGGTACCGACCAATCCGGGCCCTTGCGGGGCCGGCTGGCCGGGCTGCACGCGCGGCGATGTGGGGGCGGTGCCGCCGGAGGCCACGGTGCCGCGGATCAATTGGGAGCGTCTGCAAAGCGGGCGCGTCGCCTTCCTCGCGCAGCCGACCGACGCACTCAAGATCGACGCGATGGCCATGTACCAGAAAATCACCATGGGCGGCTACAACGAATATGACTTACCGCCAGGAGATCCGACCGCACACTACCAGCCGTTTAATAATTTCGAGCCGTTTTCCGATGAATTCCGGATGTATGGGATGACCATCACTTACGACATGAGCTTTGCGCAACTGACCTCGGCGTCCGCCTACTATTCGCGCGGAGAGAGTCAAACCTCGGATGTTTCCGAGGCGATGTGGAGCGTCGTGGGACTCTTCGGTGCGAGCATCCCGCAGTTTTATCAGATACCCTTCAATGAAACCGATTCGACGCGGCAATTCAGCGAGGAGGTTCGTTTGGCCTCGACCGGCAACGGTCGGTTTCAATGGATCGGCGGTCTCTATTTTAGCAAGTTCGAGTCCATATTCACGGAGTACAACGCCTCGGTACCGCTGGCGTTCATTTCGGTGGGCGGCGCTGCAGCCAATCCTCTCGGTATCATTTATCAGGCGCACAATCCGTATCACTTGAAGCAATACGCGGCGTTCGGCGAGGGCACGTACGCGTTCACCGATACCCTCAAGCTGACGGCCGGCGTGCGCTATTACAAGTTCGAAAGCAACGCCGATGAGGAAACCTCAGGCTTTGCCACCAGCTCGGGGAACGCCGGCGTTACCCTTAATTCATTTGAAACCTCTAACAGCGGCGCGAACCCGAAGGCCACGCTCTCTTACGAGCCAAGTCGCGACTTGACGCTGTACGGCACGATCGCTCGCGGCTTCCGCCCCGGCGGCATCAATCAACAGATCCCCAGCAGCATCTGTACGATCAGCCCCGAAACTTACGGTCCGGACAATACGTGGAACTATGAGGTTGGCGAAAAGGCGAGGATGCTGGATGGCCGCCTGGTCTTGAACGCCGATGTTTACTACATCAAATGGACGCAAGTTCAACAAATCGTGAATCAGCCGTGCGGATATCCGTTGACCGTGAACGCCGGCAATGCGGCCTCTTACGGCCCTGAAATCGAACTCACTGCGCTCTTGACGCCGGAGCTAACCTTGGCGTTCAGCGGCACCTACACCCATGCGACAATCACATCGGCGAATGCAGCGGTGACGGCCGTCGACCCGGCCTTGACCAGTGGCTTGAACATACTCAACGTTCCGAAGTACACCGAAACCACCTCGTTGACCTACGAGACGCCGGTATTGGAGCATTACAAGTTCATGGCTCGGGTCAACAATTCCTATGTGGGTGAATCGACGGATATCGAGTACACCTACGCCACCTTACCCTCCTACAATCTCGTGGGGCTGCGCTTCGGGTTGATCAGCGACAAATTGTCGGGGTACGTGTTCGCCGACAATCTGACCAATAAGCATGCGGAGCTCGGGATCAACACCACCGGCTTCTCCTGGACCATACCCTCGCTCGAGCGGGTGGTGACGAATCAGCCGCGAACCATTGGGGTCGATGTCAAATATAGTTTCTAGGGTAGCGGAGTTCGGGACGGTTTCTATGCGGCGCGCGCAGATTCTTAAGACGTATGCCGATATTCCGTCCGGCATCCCCGCGCGGTCTACGCGTTTCGTGGCAAGACGAGGCGTTCAAATGGCTCGAGAAATCGGGCGAAAGTAATTGCCTGTCGAAGCCACTTCGCGGTCAGCGGCACCACACCGTCACGGGGTGTTCGTAAGTAATCCGCGCTCCACGAGCACCGGTGGATGGCGGTGGTGCGTCGCCTGTTCCCAGCTGTAAGCGTAACCGATCAGATCGCCGTCCTTCCATGGTCGGGCGGAAATTTCCAACCCGAACGGCAGGCCACCCGGATAGAATCCACCGACGACCACAACCGCGGGGACACCGATCATGTTTACCCAGCTCGTAGCCGAGTGAGGACCCTCGGTAACGCGTCCATCCTGCGCCATCGTTTCATCGACTGGCGGCATCTGGATTGCTGGATAGACGTAACCGTCCAGGCGGAGTCGCTCGAGGGGCTCGAGGTAGGCTGCGAGCGCTCGCCGGCGCGGATCAAAGTAGTTCGCCTTCGACTCTGAGGACGTCTCAACGTCGACCTGTGTAACGACAACGTCGCCAATACGCGTGTAGATGGGCTCTTGGCCCACGATAGCTTCCCCCATTGGCGATCCCAGTGCCTTTTCGTACATGGCGGCAGTGTGGTATTGCAATGGACCGAAGTTCTTGAGGAACTGGTCGGTTCCCTCACGAACATATGGATACGTGCTGACCCGGCTCGCGATCTTGGCAAAACTCTCGGGTAGTATCGAGTCGTCGAAGACTACCGTGGCACCCGCCGCGCGCAGTTCTTCGACTGCCTTCATAAAGGCCGCACGGGTCGCCGCCTGCAGAGGTATAGACGCCGCCGCCTCGAGCTTCGCCGCCGCCTCTTCGGGAACCGCGAACGGCACGCCGTGGAACGGGATACCAGACGCCTTGAGGATGAACACCGGTACACCAAAGCGTTTGCCGCGCAGGGCGTCGGATTTTAGGTACTGTGTATAGGGTCCGGGCTGTGCTCTAGCCGCAGAGCCAGCCGTTGCCGGGTCCAATGCGTCCTCACCCGCCATAACCGACAGGGCGATTGCGGCATCGGTCACGGTGCGGGCGATGGGCCCCGTGTTGTCGAGCAGCCAGTCAAGCGGCGCAATGCCCGCGATGCTAACGAGTCCGCGAGTCGGGAAGACACCGATTACGGCGCTAGTTGCCGAAGGCATGCGGATTGAATTGCCGGTATCAGTGCCATTGCCGAGGACGGCCATGTTGGCGGTGACCGCAGTCACGATGCCCCCGGAGGACCCGCCAGGAGAAAAGCGCACATCGTACGCGTTACCAGTGCGTCCGAATGAACTGCTGCGGTTGGTGTCGCTGTTGGCGAAATCCGGCATGTTGGCATGGCCGATAATAATCGCGCCCGCCGCCCGAAACTTCGCAACGATCGGGGCATCTTTGGGAGCTACCAGCTCATAGTCCGGGATCTTAAAACCCGCCCAGCCGTTTGTCGTCACCTGACCTTCAATACTGGTATTCGCCTTGATGATGATCGGTACGCCCCAGAGCGGGCCGCGAACCACGGAACCGCGTGCCGCCTCCGCGTCTTCGCGTTCGGCCGCTGCAAGCGCGTCGGACTCCATGACTGATTCGATCGACCTATAGATCCCGTCGTAGCGGTGAATCCGATCCAAATACCACTGTACGACCTGCGTTACCGTGTATTTGTGCTGCGCGTAGTAAGTCTGTAGGCGGGAAACTGTGACCTCGAGCAGGTCATCATCTATTTTGGTTTGGTTAGGCGTCCGAGCGAGGCAAGTGTTCCTGGACAAAAGGGCGCCCAGGCACAGCAGGGCTTGGAGAGCGAGCGCAGATTTTGGCATTGGCAGCGTCCCATCCTTTCGATTCCGATGGCAGGTAGCAATTCTTGCGGACAACTTCTAACTATTATACCGCGTCGAATGGTATGGACTTGTAACGCTGGCACCAACAGGTAACGAACAGCGGGCCTTGACGCGTTAGGAATTGGGTGAAGCCTGAATTCGCGCTACCGATTCGATCGCAGCGACCGTGATCTCCTATGAAGACAAAAAAGGTCATTGGCACAAGGAGAAATCCGCGAGACGATCCTCCGGACGCGGATGTCGAGGGTTGAAGGCGCTGTAGCCATCGCCTCATTCGGGTTTGAGCTGACCGTGTTTGCGTAAAACTTGTTGGAGCTGATCGTGGGGCAGTGCTTGGACCGTCCAATAGTCTGCGCCGGTCATCGTCTTGGCGGCAACGAGCGCATTGATGATGGCCTCCTCGGTGGCCTCGATGACGGCGGTGAACATGGGATTCATCTTCCAACTTTGCATGCGCTGTATCGTGGCGTTGGGTGCAGTGAACGGAGGTTCCGCGCTATTTCCTTCGTCAGCTCCTGGATTGGCCGTTGAAAATGCAAGGAAGATGTCGCCCGAGCCGTCACCTTCAATGGCTCCGAGCCGGCCTAGACTGACGGAAACGCGTCGCGCCAGGCGCTTCAATTGATCGGGCGTCAGGGGGGCATCGGTGGCAACGATCACGATGATGGATCCCTGCTCCTGTTTTCGAACACCTTGAGCGGTGGCCGCTACGCGTGCATCGCATAGAGGTGCCGGGTTACCGTCATGGTCGAGAACCGGAGGACTGAGGAGTTTCTGGACGCAGGGCTTCTGTAGATTCATTTCTCGGGCAACGGCGATGCCGGCGACTCGCAGTTGCTCGCGCCTGCCGTAGTTGCACTGGACTAGCACTCCAACCGTATAGCCGCCTTGCGCGGCGTCGAGCAGCCGCGACGAAGTTCCGGTGCCTCCTTTAAAGCCGTTGCAGATCATGCCGGTGCCGCCGCCGACGTTGCCCTCGCTTAGAGGGCCGCCAGTAGCGGAATCGAGGGCATCCTGAGTGACTTTTGCGGTAACGTGCTGGCCCTTGATGTCGTTGAGCGTCGAGTCCGCGGTTTCGGCAGCAACCGGATACCAGAAGGGACCCGGATGCTTGTGTTGCGCCATCCACGCTACTGCAGCGTCTCGTACAACGCCGACACTGCCTGTATTGGTGATGAGGATGGGTGTTTCTAGAAGGCCGCTTTCCTCGATCCAATGAGTGCCGGTCATATCGCCGTTGCCGTTTCCCGCGAAGTAGCCAGCGAAGACGCTTTTTGTTCCGTGCTTGCCGCGCGGCAGAATGGCCGTTACGCCGGTGCGAACCGGGCCTTTGCCGATGATAAGCCGCCCTTCGCCGGAGATGAGTGTCGTGTACCCGACTTCGACGCCGGCAACATCGGTGATGGCATTCAGGGGTCCGGGGGTGCCATCGAAGGGCACGCCGAGATCACGCGCGCGCGGCTCTGTGTGCGTTTGCGCACGCCCAGGCGTGCTCGCCAGTGTCGATAGGGCTAGCACGATAAGAGCGAGTGCGTGGAAGAGTGACATGGGAGCTCCTGACGTCGTTATTGTGGTTCTACGCAGCAAGATCATTATAGGTGCTCAAGCGCCAGCGCGGTTCAGCGACCTAGAACAAAATTGGTGATTCATGCGCCGTCACCGCGTCGACTCAAAATCAGAGAGGCTGGCTCGGTTCTTTCTACGGTTGCGTAAGAGGCTTGAGGGCGTCCTGCGCTCGTTTATTTTTGGGATCGAGCTTCAGTGCCCGGTCAAATTCCGCACGCGCCTTCGGGTCCTCACTGTTTTGGCTGGAGACTAGCGCGTGAGGCAACAGGGGTAAAACGCGGTCCTGCTTGCTTACAGCGATACTATCCGTGAGACTGCCAAAACTGCTGTAGGGAGCGCGGAATGGCGGGGGATAAGGGGTGGTGGTCACGAGAAGTCATGTTCCGGGCCGCTGTTGATCCATTGCGCTGCGCAGTCCATGCTTCGCGGCCCGGTGTGGCCATGCCGGGCCACCCGTTCGAGGCATGCGTCTCACCCCTGGACGCTGCGGGAAACGCGTCCCTGCGTTTCACGCCCGGGCCCATGACTCTGCGCACCCACCTGGGTACGATTCGCACACTCTTCCCGATTATTGCTCCACCGCCCGTACCTGCATGAGTCAGGACTCCGCCAATCAGACAACCGTAAACGCTCACGTATTCGTGAGCTACGCGTCGCAGGATGCCGCTGTAGCCAATTCCATCGTTGGGAGTCTCGAAGCTCACGGACTCAAATGCTGGATGGCGCCGCGGGATGTGAAGCCGGGCGCGCAGTATGCGGATGCCATCGTACGGGCAATCAATGAGGCGAAGGCGCTGGTGTTGGCGATGTCGGCAAGCGCTGTCGACTCCGCCCATGTGGCGCGGGAAGTGGAGCGGGCGGCGTCGAAACGCAAACCCATCATTCCGTTTCGAATCGACGCGGCACCTTTAAGCGCTGCGTTGGAATACTTCCTGTCGGCGTCGCAATGGATCGATGTGCCGAAGCTGGGTATGCCGGCGGCCCTCAATAAACTCAAGGAAGCGGTGGGGCAGGGGTCGGCGAGTACGTCGCCAGGAATTCCAGCCGCACCGGGGAGCCCTGGAAGGGGCAAACGTATCGCCATCGCTGCGGCAGTCGTCGTCGCTCTGGGAATTGCGGTGGGCTTAGGGTTTTACCTTTGGTCGTCGAAGCATGTCGCACAAACTCCTTCGGTAGCCGTGATAACTGACAAATCGATTGCGGTGCTGCCGTTCGTGGATATGAGCGAGAAGAAGGATCAGGAGTATTTCTCGGACGGTTTGTCGGAGGAACTGATCGACATGCTCACGAAGGTTCCTGAACTACATGTGCCAGCACGGACTTCGTCGTTCTACTTTAAAGGCAAGCAGGTGACCATCGCCGATATCGCCAAGGCGCTTGGCGTTGCGCACGTCTTGGAAGGTAGTGTGCGCAAATCTGGAAACGCCCTTCGTATCACGGCGCAGCTGATTCGCGTCGACAACGGCTACCACGTCTGGTCCGAAACCTACGATCGCAAGCTAGATGACGTTTTCAAGATTCAGGATGAGATCGCAGACGCCGTGGTAGCGGCCCTCAGAGTTCACTTGTTACCCGTGCAGCAGCCATCGGCTCAGAGTGAGCTCCACACTGGGAATCTTGAGGCGTATGAGCTGTACCTTCAGGGCCGGCAGAGCTACAACCAAAGCGACACCCCCGGCTATCAACGTGCTGTGACAGCATTTCGGGCCGCGACCACGATAGATTTGCACTACGCGGCGGCGTACGCGGACCTCGCCTTGGCGCAATTCTGGCTGACCGACGACACTTACTCCGGCATTGCCGCCGATGTGGCTGGCTATGAGAGTGCGCTGGCGGCCGCAGAGAAGGCCGTCTCTCTCGCGCCAGGACTGGCAGCGGGCTACTCCGCGCGGGGATTCCTGCGTGCGGTTTACAAGTTCGACTTTGCTAACGCGCAGGAAGACCTGGATAAGGCGGTAGCTCTTAGCCCCGGCGACGCAACGGTTCTGCACAGATCTGCCGTATTGCTTGGCGTGCTCGGTGAGCTGCCAGCGGCTATTGCCAGAGAGCAGCAAGCCCTCGTGCTGGATCCGCTGTCGGAGGAGATCTGTCGGCGTCTGGGATTCTTTCTGGCTGCCAATCAACAATTGGCACAGGCTCGACCCTTATTTGAGAAGGCCCTTGCGATAGCTCCAAACTCGGCGCATGCCCGCTTCAACCTGGGAGAGCTATATCTGCTGGAAAAT
>Ga0210409_10007954_pt1 | contig 10862 bp, 11 predicted proteins | sample IncBWH17MmetaG_FD_161649 | JGI IMG/M metagenome (GOLD analysis project Ga0210409, IMG submission 161649) | Forest soil microbial communities from Barre Woods Harvard Forest LTER site, Petersham, Massachusetts, United States - Inc-BW-H-17-M | ecosystem: Environmental > Terrestrial > Soil >...
GTAATGACGGAGATCGTATACGTCTTCATTTGAATTTGGCTGGATTGTGTATCCGCAGCCCGAACCGTTATAGACCAGGAAGAGCCTCCGGAGTTCCCGGGCGCCACGCCGTTGCAGGTTACTATGCTGGTGGTGGGGTCCTGGGTTCCTGTGCAAATGGTTCCTTTGCTGGAGGTGTTAGAGGTATCAAAGACAAAACCGGGTGGCAGGTGGTTTTGAACCACGCTCCAGACTACGGACCCGACATTTCCGCTGGTGGTGAGCTGCTGAAAAAAGGCGACGCCAATTTGGCCACTCAGGGACGGATTAGCCGGCAGGATCGTGAGCCCTTGGCCGAGCGTCGCACCGGCGAACGCCAGTAAAAACAGGATCGGTAGGAGCGCGCGTCTCATTGCTGGACTCCTTCCGTTGAAGCAGTCACATCTAAATGCAACAGGGGCGCGGCCAGGACTTGGCCGACGTCAGAATCGAAGAGCTGGAATGCGCCGGAGTCCAGGCCGTTAAGCCGGAAGGCCGCACGCCCCATGGGGAACAAACCCTGCGGGCTACAGGCACATTCGGCGGTTTGCACGGCGCCGCTGGTCAGATCGAGTTGAGTGATCCGGCCCCGGGGATCGGCGAATATCACGGTCTGATTTCCGCGGGCCACGGCGACTGCCATGGCGTCCAGGCGTCCCTGGCCGGTGAGAAGCACCGAGGGAAGATTCGCGCCGCCGACGTCGCCGACCTGGAGGATCTGCTCGTGGGTCGCGATTACAAGGTCATGGGTACCGTGCAGGAAGGCTACGGAGGGCGCGATGGCTTCGACCGGCAGGCGGTTGACTTCGCCGTGCGGGCCGAACGCGTAGTTGCCGCTGCGCCAGGCTCCGGCGAGCCACTGGCCGTCGTCGCTGATGGCTAGTGAATAAGGAACCGGCCCGAGGAATGTAGCATCGATCTCGCGCACCTGCGGCGACCGCGGCAGGCCGGCGATCACCTGGGCGTGGCTGATGGAGGCGAACCACAGCGCGGCGGACGCACCTTCCGGACTGATCACGATTTCGTCGGGGGCGGCCGCAGCGCCCTTCAGAGACGTCAGGGTTCCATCAGGAGCCATCAGCACGACTTCGCCATTGTCGGCGGTCGAGGCCAAGGCGTAGTCCTGGCGGGGAGATGCCGACATGCGGGCGATGCCCCGAGCGATCGACAATCGATCGGCGATGAAGGCCCCGGCGGGAAGACCGAACACCGGCCGCACGCTGCCTCCGTCAGGAACGAACCCCAAAACCGGAGCGCCCACCTGCCCGTAGAGGGCAGCGGTGAACAATACGGTTAAACCAAAGAGCAACCAGAATGTCTTTCTCATCAGTGTGTCGGAGCCCCCACGCTTACTGTACCGGCGGTGATGGTGACGGAAGGCCCGATAGCAGCTGTGCCCCCGCCTCCTCCGCCTCCGCGCGTCGCGGCGATGATGCCGCCGGCCGCGGCTGCGCCGGCAATCGCCAGAATGATGCCAACTTTCGCGCCGGTACTCATGCCCCCGCCGCCAGCAGTGGAGGATGGAGCGCTGCCGCCGGTAGCGCTTCCGCCTACGTTGGTTTGATTGATCACGGCGCTGGCGGTCACGCCTTGAAACGAGGCGGTCACGCGAATCTGCATCGAGCCGTTGACGTTGTTGGGACGGATTCCGGTGGCCACCGCCCGGCCTTGCGCGTTGGTCATTACGGTCAGGGTGCGCGAACCGTTCACGAAGGTTCCGCTGGCGCCCTGATCGGGCAGGAAGAAGACCACGGCGGCGCCGGCGATGGGCCGGTGGTTTTCGTCTTCCACCTGCACGATGGGATCGCGGTTGACGCGCTGCTTGACGTTGTTGATCGCGCCCTCGCCCTCGACGATCACGATGTTGAGCATGGGAGGGGCTTGCGCGAACGCGGGCACGCCCGGCAAATTGCTCAGGATCAGGAATACCGCGAAGACCGCTCGTATTGCGGTAGGCGTCATAGTTGGCCTCCGAATCCCAACACTAACACTACAGTCGGGAGAATTAAAGTGAATAGTACCATGAGGTCCAGTACAAAAGATTTCGGCACACGTGGTTCCGAGAGAGCGGCGCGGAGTCCGGCGCAGAGTCCGGCGAAGTTTCGAAGGTAGCGGCGCCCTAAACATCCAGCTATCGAGTATAAAACACTTCCGGTCAAAATTGTTTCAACAATTTCCTTGCAACCGTGGCTAATCTGTGGGGACGCGGATGAAACCAAAAAGGCCGGCCTTACTTCTGTCCGGGTTCGTCGCGTGAGGAGCCGAGGAACAGCTTCTTGCCGTCCTTGAAAGTGATGGAACTGCCGTTGGCCTTGAAGTCGCCGCTTTTGGCGCGGTAGCCTTCGACAAAAACTTCTGTGCCCGGCTCGAGCGACTTCTTGGTGAAGCCGCGACGCAGGAGACCGTTGGGCGTGTTGCCCTCGATCATCCAATCGGTTTCGGTGCCGTCGTCGTTCTTGACCTTGACGTGAATCCAGGCGTGAGGGTTCACCCACTCCATCTGGGTGACCGTGCCGTGCAGCTTAACGACCTGCTTGTCGTCGAATTCCGCGGTAAACGAATGATGCGCCCACATGGGCGCCGCCGAAAGCATCACGGCGGCTGCGGCCCCGGCAACCGAAAGCTTGCTTGGCATCCGAACAATCTCCTTCATGCAGTCTAGCCGATTTCGGTCCTTAGAGAAACCCTTCTTTATTTCTTTGCCGCGGCCTTTCTTTCGGTCTCGCGGAACCCCTTCAAGATGTCCGACAGTCCATAGTTCGCCTCGTGACAGGCGTACTCGTAGAGCGTGTATTCAGGATCCGCGCGGAAGGGCACGTGCATGGTCCAGGGGCGGGCCCAGGTTCCGGGATCTTCGATGGTGGCGTCGTAGCTCAGTTCGTTGGGAGAGGTGCGGGTGAAACGCTCCACGATGCGCAACCGGTCGGTCAAGAGGGCCTGGTTGATGCCGTTCATCCCGATGTCCTTCTTGAAATTGGTGGTCTCGACCACCAGCGTGTTGCCTTCCCAGTGGCCGCGTCCGTCGCCCATGTAGGTGCGGATTCCCTGCCCCACGTGGGGGCGCTTGTCTCCGGGCCGATCGATGGGAACGATGCGCGTCTCATGCACCATTTCATTGCGGATCACCACCAGGCCGGGGGCCTGCACGATCTGGTTGCCCTTGTTATAGAGGTTGCCGGGGAGCATGGAACCGACCAGACCTTTGGTGATGCAGCGGCCCCAGAGGTCGAAGTCTTCCCAGGAATCGGCGCGCCTGTCGACACCGCCCAAGCTGGGCGGGCCCATGCCGTCGCGCATCTCGCGGTTGCGCTTCTCGGCTTCCGGAATCATGGGAGGCAGCCTGCCGTCGGGCGGGTCGACGACTAACGAGGCTTGATAGCTGGCGGGGTAATACTCGATCCAGTGGCCGTTTTCGACACGGGTGCGTTCGGCGGCGTCGCGATCCTGAAATTCTTTTTCGGTGAGAGTGGCTCGCGTCCCCATGCTGGCGGGACGCTGGAGGGGGATATTCACGCTTCCGGGCCACAGGCCTTGCAGATCGGGATCGCCCCAGGGAGTCTTGGGGGGAGCGTAGGTCTTGATCGAAGTGGCTGGCTTGGCTGCGGCAGTGGGCTTCGGCGGCGTCGCCGGAGTTTGCGCCCAAGCGGCCGTGAGCATGGCGAGCAATGCGGCTGCGGGAATCAACTGGCGCGTCATTTCGCGGCTCCCCTAGCATCGGCATTCTGATTCTGGGCCCACAAGGCGAGTTGCCTGACCCACAGTTGCTCGTCGGAGGAAACCCAGTCGAGCAGGGGAGCCGCGCCTGCGCCTTCGCGCGAGCCGAGGGCCAGCTTGCGGCCGTCCTTTAACAGAATCGCGCTGCCGCTGGCGATGTTGTCGCCGCTGCGGGCACGATAGCCCCGGACCACGAGCTCGGTCCCGGGCTCCAGCGTCTTCTTGGTCAAGCCCGCGCGGAGCAGGCTGTTGGGAGTGTTCCCTTCAATTCGCCAGTCGGTGAGCGTGCCATCGGAATTCTTCACGGACAGGTGAATCATGGCGTGCGGATTCACCCATTCCATTTGGGTGACGGTTCCCATCAGGGTCACCACCTGGTTCTGATCGAACTCGGCTGCAAACGAGTGGTGGGCACTCAAAGGAACGGCCGCACCGGCTAGGCCGAGCGCGGCCACCCAAATGAAATATCGTCCTGGCATGGGGCGGGTTACCTCCTACGCTTTTACTGCGTCCAAAAAACCCGCCTTCTATTCTACAGTGCAATCGCTGAGCGAAGGTAGCGCAGGCGCGTGTCACCTGTCACTTTGCGGAGTTGCGCACTGCGCCGCCGCCGGACTTCTGCGTATCCGGCTGAGCTTTACTCCCGGCTGCTGAAGCCTGGCCCGAGAATTCCAGCACCTGGTTGGTGCCGCCCAAACGGATTTGCATCACGCTGTTCTTGCCGTCGCCGACGTCATAGCGAACCGTGGTGGAGCTGAACTTGCGCTGCTCGGTGCGCACCTCGACGTCGGCCTGCGTGGTCTGTTTTCCCGTGGCGATCGTCACCTTGCCGCCATCGACGGTGAGACGATACTCGCCCGGTTTCAATTCGACTCCGGCAACGACCGCGGGCCGGTCGAAGGTTACATTAAATTTGGAAGCCGCGCTGGCGGAGCCGGACGCGAAGGTCACTCCAAACGTAGCGGTAGCGAGCACAAGCAAGAGCTTGCGAGTTTGCATGAACGTTTCTCCTTCTGGTTAAGTCTGAACTCTCGGAGCGGCAACAAACTATCCGTTTCTTGCCATCACTTCCGGAAGGTGATCAACCCCGTTGTAAGCTCATACGCGCGGACCGAGAATTGGTTCCGCACTTCACAAAACTTTTACAAACTCACATTTGCAATCAAAGTGCGTCTAAGAACTTGCGAACCAGGGTCAGGGCGCATGCGGCAATCTCAGGGTCTTCGCCGAAACCCTCGAGCCAGCGTACGCGCTGGTCGCGGCGAAACCAGGTCCATTGTCGCTTGGCGTATTGACGCGTCTCGATTTCGCATTGGGAAATAGCGTCAGGCAAGGAAAGCCGCCCTTGAACGTAAGCTAGCGCGTGTTTGTAGCCCAGCGACTCGAACGGCTTCTCGGCTCCGGTACACGCGCGTGCGAGCAAACCGCGAACTTCTTCGATGAGACCGGCCTCGAACATGCGTGCGGTCCGGATGCGAATCGCTTCGGCAAGACGTTCGCGATCGGGCGAGAGCCCCAGGATCAGGGGAGCGTAACCGGCCAGGGGCTCCGCGACCTGCTGGGGCGGGAGCGCGGCGCCGGTGAGCAATCGCACCTCCAGCGCCCGCATGGTCTTTTGCACGTCGCGCTGGTGGATTCGATTGGCCGCCTGTGGTTCCAGGCGGGTCAACAAGCGATGCAGCGATCCGGGCCGCCGTTGCTCGCGTTCGGCCAGGCGAAAACGGAGAGCTTCTTCGCGGGCGGGAAGGGGTGGCAAGCCGTCGAGGAGCGCACGCAGATAAAACCCGGTGCCCCCGACAATTACGGGCAGATTCCCACGTGCGGAAATATCTGCGATGGCCGCGCGCGCGGATCGTCCATATTCACCCGCGGAGTAACGCACTGATGGGTCCAACACGTCCAACAAGTGGTGAGGGACGCCTTCGCGCGCGTGCGGGGGTGTCTTCGCGGTGCCGATATCGAAGCCGCGATAGAGTTGGACGGAGTCGCAGTTGACGATTTCGCCAGAAAAGGTGCGGGAGATGCGTAGTGCTAGAGCGCTTTTGCCGGATCCGGTGGGCCCGACGATCGCAATCAGCGGGGCAATCGGGGGCGCGGCGGTGGACACACCAGCATGTTAACCCGCCGCGGGTTTGAAGCCGTTATACTAAGGCTGGAAGAGTGTATCGCTCGGATTGGTTAAGGGTCACGCCGGGCGGGAAACGCGAGAAACCGGAAATGCAAAAGACAGCATGGGCAGTGATGGCACTGGCAGGGACGTTGTGCTGGGGGCAGGCGAATCCGGCGGGGCAGAACACCCGGCCGGTGGATCACGCCGATTCTTATTATCACTACGCGCTGGCCCACATGTACGCCGAAATGGCCGCGGCCGAAGGCAGCCGCGATTACCTGCTGCGGGCCATCCAGAATTACAAGGACGCGATCAAGGCCGACCCTTCCGCGGCGATGCTGAGCGAGGAACTTTCGGATCTCTACATCCAGACGGGCCAACTGAGTGAGGCCAAGGCGGACGCAGAAGCCGCTCTTAAGGCCAACCCCAACGATCTGGCTGCGCGCCGGCTCCTGGCTCGCATTTACACCCGCCAGATCGGCGACCAGCAGCGCAACCGCATCAATGAAGACATGCTCAAGAGCGCGATTGAGCAATACCAGAAGATCACCGAGATCGACCCCAAGGACGTGGACTCCTGGCTGATGCTGGGGCGCCTGCAGAAGGTAGCGCAGAATTCCGTGGATGCCGAGAAGGCGTTCCAGAAGGCGCTGGCGGTGGATCCGAACAACGACGACGCAATGACCAATCTGGCGTTGGTATACATCGACCGGGGCGACAACAAGGCCGCCACGGATCTGCTGAAGAAGGCCGCCGAGAAGAGCCCGTCCGCCGAGAGCCTGCTGCGTTTGGCCGGCGCGTATGAGCAGATGAAAGACTTCACTTTGGCCGCCGATACATTGAACCGGGCCCTGGAAATGAACCCCGGCAACGCGGGTGAGGTGAAGCGACAGTTGGGCCAGGATCTGATGTTCGCGCAGCGTCTCTCCGACGCCGAGAAGGTGTATCAAAGCCTGGTCGAAGCGGAGCCCAACGACGCGCAATCGTACCTGCGGCTGTCGCAGATCTACCGCGAGATGCGGGACTTCAACAAGGCTCGCGAGGCGGCCGATAAAGCCCGCGCCATCGAGCCTAACGATATCGAGATTCGCTACAACGACGTCGCCATCCTGGAGTCCGAGGGGAAGACTCTGGACGCCCTTAAGACCATGCAGGACATTTTGTCCAGCACGCGGAAGAACTATTACAACCAGGGCGAGCGCGCGGCCCGGATCACCTTGCTGGAACGGCTGGCAGCACTGCAGCGGGATGCCGACCAGCCCGATGCCGCTGTGGATTCCTACCGGCAGGTCGCGCAACTGGACGCGAACCTGGGAAGCCGCATGAGCGCCGCTATCATCGAGACCTACCACAGCTCGCGGCAGTTCACCAAGGCGGAACAGGAAGCCGACGCGGCATTGAAGAAGTCGCCCGACGACCGCGACCTGCACGTCGCGCATGCGTCGCTGCTGGCTGAAATGGGCAAGATCGATCCGGCCGTTGCGGAAGTCAAGAAGCTGATGGACGGCAAGGACGATCGCGGTATCTACCTGACGCTGGCGCAAGTGTACGACAAAGGCAAGAAGTGGAGCGACATGGGCAAGGCCCTGGACACGGCGGAGAAGCTCTCGGCAACGAAAGACGAGAAGGAAAATGTGTGGTTCATGCGCGGGGCCATGTATGAGCGACAGAAGAACATCGTCGCCGCCGAGGTGGAGTTCCGCAAGGTGCTGGCGGCGGAGCCGGACCACGCCTCCGCGCTCAACTACATCGGCTTCATGCTGGCGGACCGGAACACGCGGCTGCCGGAAGCGCTGGGCTTTATCCAGAAGGCCGTCGATAAGGAACCCTTTAACGGCGCGTTCCTGGACAGCCTGGGTTGGGTCTACTTTCGCATGGGCCGTCTTCCCGAGGCTGAAGATTACCTCCGCCGGGCGGTGGAACGGACTCCGCACGATCCCTCCTTGCGCGACCACCTGGGTGAAGTTCTGATGAAGGTTTCGAAGACCAAGGAAGCCGTTGCGCAGTGGGAGCTGTCACTCAAAGAGTGGGACGCAAGCTCGCCAACCGAGAAGGAAACGGCTGAAATCAACAAGGTGCGGGAAAAGCTGGATAGCGCCAAGGTTCGCCTGGCGAAAGAGGGCGGCTCGACTAAGTAGGCGGCTCTCAATTGCCGCTGGCCATGCGCGCTGCTCGCAAACGGAGTTACTGAATCGCGCCATTAGTGCAGCTTTCACTCGGGCGGCGTGCAGGTGCGGCGATACTGCGCTGGTAAGGCGGCTGGCCCCTTGGTAGAGCGGCGCGCCTCTTGGTAGAATGACAAGAACTATAAGGAGTCTCAACCAAAACATGTTGCGTACGTCTCTGTTGCTCGCTCTCGCGGTGTGTGCAGTCGCAGTCGCTCTGGCGCAAGCCCCCCAGACGCAAGCTAAGGTGGCAGTGATCAACACCCAGCGCGCCATCCTGGAAACGTTGGAGATTAAGAAGGCCTCCGCCGATCTACAGACCAAGTACAAGCCCCGCCAGGACCAACTGGACAAGCTTCAGCGCGAGATTGCGGATCTGCAAACCCAGCTGGAGTCGAGCTCCGGCAAGCTGAGCCCGGCCGGACAAGCCGATTTGGAGGCGCAGGCCCAGCGCAAGCAGCGCGAGGCGCAGCGCATCTCTGAAGATCTGCAGGCCGACGTGGACCGCGAGCGCAACGACGTGCTCCAGCGGGCGCAGACGCGCATGAGCGAAGTCCTGAAGAAGCTGGCGGAGGAAAAGGGAGTCGACGTCCTGGTAGACACCGGGGCTGTACCGTACTTCAAGGTCACCTTCGAGATCACCGACGACGCCATCAAGGCTTACGACAAGGCCTACCCCGTAAAGTAAGGCGCGCGCGATAGCCGGTTGTACGTGGAGAAGACGTGATGGCAGGCTTCCTGGACGACTACGGGACTGGGGACGAACGTCGTGAACGGCTAGTCAAGCGCATCGTCATCTGGGGCCTGGTGGCGGTCTTCGTAGTATCCTTCGGGTATTTCTATTTCCGCACGTGGCCGCAGGAACGGGTAGTGAAGGCGTTCCTGGCTAGCCTGGCCAAACAGGATTATCAAGGTGCTTACCAGATCTGGGGCTGTACTCCGGAAAAACCATGCCGCTATTACACGGCGGATAACTTCATCGAAGACTGGGGTCCTTCATCACCGCATTCCAACGGGGCCGCGGCGAAGATCGACCTGATCGATTATTGCGATTCCGAAGTGGTCTTCGATATCTCCTTCCCCACGGCCCCGCCCGATTCACGGTTGGTAGCGCTGTCGGTGGAGCGCGAAACCGACAAGATCAGCTTCGCCGCATGGCAGCGGTGCCCGGGCCGGCATCTGCAACTCGGACAGTTCATACACAATTTGTTCGGGCGGTGAGCCGCCGATTTCGGAGAAGTTCAGTTCTGGGATGGCCGTTCCATCCGGTCGATTACGATTACCTCGACGGGAGCCCGTTGAGACTCGAGCCGCAGGCCCAGCTGATCCTGAATCGCGGTGAAGATGGACCCGCGGTCGTTCCCCGGCGCCGAGGGCACGTCCGCTCCCAGCACGCCCCCTTGCGGGATTGGCGCGTCGTCCCATCGGAGGGACAAATCGTACTGCCCTTGGAGTCCGGTCCTGTCGATGACGGGCCGCCCCAGGGCCGCCGAGAGAAGCTGCGTCATGCGGGTGAGATCTCCGCGTTCGAGACTAATGGAGTTACCGGTGATTCGATAGTTGGTGGACCCATCTGCTCCAGCTTTGAATTTTGGACCACCCTTGGCGACGGTGAGTAGATACGCCGGACGCTGCTCTGTTTCGGGGTGGATGCGCAGCGCAAACCGCTCCACCAGCAGGTTTTGAAGCATGCGGTGCGTCTCCTCGAAGCTGTGCTGTCGCCCATCATCGGTCTGCGCTTCGATGTCCCACTTGTCTGTTGCGATCCAGCTTGGGCCCCCGACGATCTGGGTCTCCTGGACATCGTAAGCGACCATCAGGACCAGCTTTGCAATGCTCCCCGTGGCGCTGAACCGCCCATTCGAGGGCATTTTTACTCCGAAGCCGTTGTCATCAGGAGCATGTGGGCGGACGCTGGCTACATCGAAGGCCGGAGCATCCGCGCCTCGAAGGCACAGCAGCGAGATGCATGCGAGGAAAATTAGTCGACGCATGAAAGCTCTCTTAGAACAAACATCCACTCGGTCGGTTTGTGGGGCAGGATGCCATCCTGCGGCGGGTGGCCAACCCGCCTGCTCTGGGCTCACAAGACTCAAGCCCCAGCCGCGACCCCCATCTTCTTGGCCCACGGCGTCGCACCCGCCAGCGCGGCATTCACCGCGTTGATGTTCTTCACCCCCTGATCCGACAGCCAATCTTCCAGCGCCTTCGCGCCCTTCGTCGCGTAAATCGACATCCCGTCCTTCCACGTCGCCCGGCCGCACAGCACGCCCGAAAAATCGGTCCCAGCTTCCTTGGCCATGTTGAGACTCTCGATGAACTGCGGGTTGTCGACCCCCGCGCTCAGGTAGATGAACGGCTTTGTCGCGACCTCGGCGGCCTGGCGATAGTAAGCCAGTGCCTCTGCCCGCGTGTAGGCCTTCTCGCCCTTGTACACCGAGCTGCCCTCCACGAATTCGGCGTTCACCGGCACTTCCACCTTCAGCACGTCCACGTTGTATTGGGGTTTGGAGAACTCCCGCATGCAGCCCATCACCACCTGCGGCTTGATCTTGGCGAACTCCAGCCCTTTCTCGTTACCGCCCTTGGGATCGTAGCCGACGAACTCCAGGAAGAACGGGATCTGGTGGAACTCGCACTCCGCGCCGATGCGCTCGATGAAACTGTGCTTGATGTCGTTGACTTGCGGGTCGTCGAAGGGCGAGTAGTAGATCAGGATCTTGACGGCGTTCGCGCCCCAGTCCATGATGCGCTTGGCCGAGACGTGCGGCAGCAGATCGGGCAGGCGTCCCGGCTTGGTGTTGTCGTAGCCACTCTCCTCGTAGGCCAGCAAGAGCCCGGCGTTGGAGGCGCGA
>Ga0210409_10007956_pt1 | contig 10859 bp, 15 predicted proteins | sample IncBWH17MmetaG_FD_161649 | JGI IMG/M metagenome (GOLD analysis project Ga0210409, IMG submission 161649) | Forest soil microbial communities from Barre Woods Harvard Forest LTER site, Petersham, Massachusetts, United States - Inc-BW-H-17-M | ecosystem: Environmental > Terrestrial > Soil >...
ACCCTCTCCTGGACTTGTTTCATCAGAAAGCATCGCTGCCATCCGAACTGTTTCTGAACGAACTGCGCAAGCAACGCCGCTCCCATCACCCTGATTCAGCCGAAGAGACCATTCTTCCCGTTTAGCTGTTTCCGCTTTTCTCGGCCACCTGTATTTCTTTTCGTCGAGCTCTTTTCGCCGCTGTCCCTGCGCTACATCCTTGGCCGAGTGCGTGGTCGAGTGACCACGCCAGTGCACAATCAGGTGCCGAAGTTCGAAGCGGTTTTTGACACTGCGACTAAAAAAACCCACGACGAGCTCAGCGGGATTTTGCTTGCTCAATGTGGTGCGGGCGGAGGGAGTCGAACCCTCACGAGCCTTTTAAGCTCTGCGGATTTTCTTACCGACTACGGCTTTTGCCGCCCGGATGTACTACGACCCTTTATCCGGTTTGCGGTCTGGACTATCCCTTCACCCTCTCCCGAATGATCGGGGCTTAGGTGCTGCCCGTCTAGTCTCTACACCTTCCCGGCTGATGTCTCGCCGAGCTTGGCTCGGGATTGCCACCGTGAGGAGGTTCCCCCGACTTTGGGCAGTTCTGCATCGCCGGTTTCCAGGCGAGCACTCAAGTTATCTCAAGTCCGCTGCGTCTGCCATTCCGCCACGCCCGCACCCTTTCTTTACTTCGATTTATGATACATCAACCTCGCCCTTTAGGTCCGCTGCGTCCGCCGATTTCGCCATGATAATAAAAGACTTATCTCGAAATAGCTGTGAAAATGTGTAAGCAAATGTGTCAGTTTCGGGCATTTTCCACAGATGGCACAGTGATGGCTGTGTCGCTGACCCAAAGCATTCTGCCACGGCCTACCAAACCAACATCAATCCAAATTGAACCTGTCGTGACGTTATCGACGTGCTCGTAAATTGCCCCTTCATTTCGGGGCGCTCCGCTGCTTACTTGACGGCGCGCGCGGCTGTCTCGATCACCCGGGCGACAGCGTCAGGGTGGGAGATGTAGATCAAATGGCTGGCCTTGACCTCGCTCACTATTGCCCTTGAACGCTTGTACATCCAACGTGCCAGCTTGGGATTCAGCACGCGATCGGCGGTGTCATCTGCCGGGATAGGGGTCCTGGAGAACGGCGGAGCCGGTTGGCCGGCAATTTTCTGGCCGGGCTACACTGGAAGAGGCACCGTGCCGCGACTTGCTCCTTCAAAATGATCTCTTTCTCAAACATCAATAAGCAGTATGGCAAGCAGTTGCTCTTCGTGGATGCTTCGCTTCAGTTGAACCCCGGCGAAAAAGTCGGCCTGGTCGGCCCCAATGGGGCGGGCAAGACAACGCTGTTCCGTATGGTGGTCGGCGAGGAAACTCCCGACGAAGGCGCGGTCTCTGTCCCCAAGAAGTTGACGATCGGCTACTTTCGCCAGGACGTCGAGGAAATGCAGGGCCGTTCGGTCCTGGATGAAGCGATCGCAGGGAGCGGACGCGTCGGCGATCTACACCACGAGCTCGAAGCCTTGCAGCGGGAAATGTCCGACCCCGACAAGGCTGATGACATGGAGCGCATTCTTGATCGCTTCGGTCACGTTCAGGAGGAGTACGAGCATTTAGGCGGTTACGCGCTCGAATCGCAAGCCCGTGAAGTGTTGCACGGGTTGGGATTCAAAGACGATCAGATTGACGGTGATGTAGGCGCGCTCTCCGGCGGATGGAAGATGCGGGTTGCGCTGGCCCGCGTCCTGCTCGGAGTGCCGGATGTATTGCTGATGGACGAACCGACGAACCACCTCGACATCGAATCCATCATCTGGCTCGAACAGTTCCTCAAGTCATTTCCCGGCGCGTTGCTGATGACCTCACACGACCGCGAGTTCATGAATCGTCTGGTCTCAAAGATCGCGGAGATCGATGGCGGCGAGATCATCACCTACTCGGGTGACTACGACTTCTACGAACGCGAAAGGGCCGTGCGAGAGAGCAATCAGCAGGCAGCATTTGCCCGGCAGCAGTCTATGCTTGCCAAGGAGCAGCGCTTCATTGATCGTTTCAGGACGCACGCCGCCAAGGCGGCCCAGGTGCAGAGCCGGATCAAGGCCTTGGATAAGATCGAGAAGATCGAACTGCCGAAGAAACGGCAAGTGGTGAAGTTTGAGTTTCGTCTCCCCCCGCGATCCGGCGAACAGGTGGCCGTCCTTGAGAATCTCCACAAGAGTTTCGGCCCGCGTGTGATTTACGAAGGGTTCAATCTCACCATCCGCCGCGGAGAACGCTGGGCCGTCATGGGGAGAAACGGCGCGGGCAAGACCACGCTGCTCAAGATGATTGCCGGGGCCAGTGCTCCAGATGCCGGAAGCGTTCGGCTCGGCGCCAGCCTGTGTATGGGCTACTTCGCGCAACAATCGCTGGACGTGCTCAATCCCTATCTCACCGTCATCGAACAGTTGCAACAAGATTTTCCCCAAGACGGTCTCGGGGCGCTGCGGACCCTGGCGGGAGCATTCCAGTTCTCCGGCGAAGACGTGGATAAGAAGATCCGCGCACTCTCCGGCGGAGAAAAGTCGCGGCTGGCAATAGCGCGCATGCTCTACAACCCGCCGAACTTCCTGGTGCTCGACGAACCGACTAATCACCTGGATCTCGCGACCAAGGAGATGCTGGTGGACGCCCTGAAGGACTTTGAAGGCACCATGATCTTCGTATCGCATGACCGCATGTTCCTTCGCGGTCTCGGCTCACGGGTGCTGGAGCTGGGTGGTGAGAGCGGCACGGACCGCCATCCCGCTGTTTATCCTGGGTCGTACGTTGAGTACGTGCAGAAGCTTGGACATGAGGCGCCTGGGATCTATTCGTAGGCCTTGCAGGGCTTTTGTTCAACGACTCGCCGGGTGGAGATCGAAGCCTTCGTCGCAGCTAGAAACCACGTGGCAGAGTAGATGAACCACGGACCCAACACCTACGGAGCCGACGGAGATACTCGCAAAAGCAGCCGCCGTCTATACGCCGTTGGCTTTGGCGTTCTATGTCTTGGCGGTCTTGGAGCTTCCAATTCCTTTGTCTGGCAATGTTCCTCGCATGTGCTCCTGGATTTCTACAACCAGCATAACCAGTTCCCACAGATATCCAGATGCTTATCAGAGATAACTTTCTCGATAGATGCCGGTTCCCGTCGGCCGCGCCGAAGATTGCACTGTTCGATTTAAACCCTCACAGCCTCGCGAAATCAGCAAAGCGCCTGCGTCAGTACAATCCGACCTGCTATCTGGGCAACGCTCTTCACCGCATCGATATCGACGTGTCTGGATTTGATTCCATCTCGCTCAACTATCTCTTGCATTGCCTCCCTGGTGATTTGGCGAGCAAGAGCATCGTATTTGAGAACGTGAAGCCATTGTTAAGAGATGGTGGGGTAATATTCGGCTCCACAATCCTGGGCGAGAGTGTGCGGCACAACCTACTGGCCAAACAACTGATGAAGATGTACAGCTCGAAAGCAATTTCCAGCAATTTGTCAGACTGGCAGTCTGATCTTGAGGCAGGGCTCAAGGCACATTTCGATGAGCACACAATACACATTGCGGGGTGTGTAGCGCTGTTCAGCGCCAGAAAACGAATGGCTCGGACGGTTACCGGGGCTCGTCGTGCCGTATCCGCTGAAGTTCCGCGAAAGATCCACGACGGCCTTGCCTCGTTGTGGACAGAGATGTGTCTCGCAATGCCGGCGATCCAGGCGCAAGGAGAGGAATTTGAGGTCTACGTTGTGACCGATGCTTCGGGGGAATCTCGCCAGAAGCGCGATATGGCGATCGCAGGATGGTTCAGGCTGGCATTGTGCCTATCACCTGAATGGCTCTCTTAGGGGAGTGGCAGCGTGAGGCGCGCGAGAAGACGCTGCTGGATCTCGCCGATTCGCTGCTCGAGCATGGTGGTGCCACGGGCGTGGCGTATGCTTGAGAATTGCAACTTCTGGCTGAGAACAAGCAGCCGGGCTTTTGATTTTGTTAGGGGAATCTGTCACGGCAGAGGCCGCGGGTTCGAATCCCGTCGCTCCCGCCAAGATTGTGGGGTACTCGGTCGTTTCGGGGTTGGATGAATAAGGGCTGAATCGTCGTCCATGGCGATGAACTCCCGGTTTGCTCGTCATCCGTCCAGAATTGGACCGGCCATTTGGATTACACGTTCGAAAATAGTTCAGCGAAAGTATCCCTATGACGGTTCCCCTACCGTTGTTGTCTCTGGTTACGTCGAAATCACGGAGGAATCGATCATGGGTGGACTGATTCCGTTGAGCGATGCGTCACGGCGGCCCGTGCGCATGCCTGTAGTCACTCCTCTGATCATTCTGGTGAATGTCCTGGTCTTCCTGCTTGAGCTGACGCGTGGCGATTCCTTCGTCATGGCGTGGTCAGCGGTTCCAGCGCAGATTGTTTCGGGCCATCACTGGATCACAATTCTCACCTCCACGTTCATGCACGGCAGCTGGTCGCACATCATCGGCAACATGGTTTTCTTGTGGGCCTTTGGTCCAGAAATCGAAGATGCCATGGGGCGGGGCCGCTATCTTATTTTCTATTTGCTTGGCGGTTTGATAGCGATGCTTGCCCAGGTTGCAGCCAGTCCGCATTCAACCGTCCCCAACTTGGGTGCCAGTGGAGCGATCGCAGCAGTCATGGGCGCGTTCATCGTGACCTACCCTCGCGATCAAATTAAGGCAGTTCTTTTTATCTTCATTTTCGTACGGATCACGTTCATTCCGGCGGCGCTCTTGATCGGTGTCTGGTTCCTCATGCAGCTTGTGCACGCCGGTGCCGTCGCGCAGGTACAAACCGGCGGTGTGGCTTACTTGGCACACGTCGGCGGATTTATCTTCGGAGCCGTAACGGCCCATTTCTTCGAAAACTCGCGTCGCATTTTACTCACCCAGGATTGACCAGAGACTTTCGCGCTTTGTTTTCAGTTCAATCCACGACCAGGCTAAATACTGTAGCTGCATGCTCGGGTCATTGGTTCCGGTAGATGGAACTTCACGCTTTATGGACCGCTCGCATCTCTGGCAAGCGCTGTACCTCACCAACGAATTTTGCGAGCAAGGGAGAGGTATTGTCCCTTCTCCAAGCGAGAGCGAGCGTCAGAGGCACGTTCAAATCGACCACGGGCAAGATGGTAACGGTTGGTGGGCACCGCCAGCGCGCGCTTCCGAGCACCCATCCCACGCCCAAGCCGGTCGACACTAGGGTCAGGATTGTTGCCTCGTTAAATCCCTCTTGAACGATGTGCGGGGACTTCAATCCACCGCGATAACATGCAAGCATCATGCGGTCATAGAACGCCGGGTTTGGATACCTTGGAAACCAGACAAACGGAGCATCCGTGAGGTCCCGGAGGCGGAGCTTCTTCACTCTGGTGAAAGGATGTCTCTTGCGCATGGCCAGCTCGACACGCTGCCTAACGACGAGAACTTGGTCCAATTCCGGATCGGCTTTTGGCATGAAATTAAGGAACCCTGCATCCAAATCGCCGGATCTTATAGCCTCTAACTGTTCCAAACTCGCTGCTGGTTAAAGTTGCAATTCCGCGAGGCCTACGCACATTGCGCAGACCGTCGTGATGCGAAAGGCCAGATGGCTCTGTTTAGCTCAGACACACACTTCGTGGTGTACATGAATGGGGCAAGGACCCGAAGCCTTCGCAGGAGCTGCATTCGCGCGAGGCACTCGCTCCCGTCTTCGCGGATCTGAACAAGTACGTAGCCACGATGCACTTCCTTGGACAGACCACGGTCCTCACTCTGGCCAGCGATCGAGGCACGGGGGAAACTTATTGCATGCCCCATCACCTCACCATTGACGGTGGAAAGCGGCAACTCATGATCGCCGCCCTCCGTTACTACGACACATTTGTGAAAGTGGATGGCGCGTGGTTGTTTGCGGAGCGCCTGCTGTACGTTGACTGGATCGAGGAACGGGTTCTCTCAGGACAACGACTAAACACCCGGATTCGGGCGCGTCGATGGCGGTTCCCGCTGTCGGCCAAAAGCGTCTCGTCATTGTGGGCGCGACTGGAATGGTCGGGGGATGCGCCCTTCGCTTTGCGCTCGACAACTTAGCCGTGAAGAGCGTCACTTCGATTGGGCGCAGCATCACGCACCCCAAGCTAAAAGAGGTTCTCCATCAAAACTTCGCAGACTGTTCGCCACTCGCAGATATCCTCTTCGATCAGGACGCGGTGGTCTATTGCTTAGGAACCTACACCGGGTCGGTATCGGACGAGCAATTGCGCGTCATAACCGCCGACTATACGATCGAATTCGCGCGAGTTTTCCGCGGCAGCAGTCCTAATGCCGCATTCTCGTTCTTGAGCGGGAATGGCGCCGACCCGTCGGGACGAAGCCGGCTCGCCTTCGCACGCTACAAGGGACAGGCCGAGAAGGCACTACTAGCAGCCAGATTCCCTCGCGTTTACATCTTCCGCCCCGCATACATCTACCCCGTGGAACCGCGCAACGAACCCAATTTCAGCTACCGGCTCTTGCGAGCGGTCTATCCGATCATTCGGGTGCTGTTCCCAAACCAAGTAATTCGCGCTGACGACTTGGGCCGGGTCATGGTGGATGTAGCCATCAACGAAACAGGGGAATCCCGAAACGTAGTTTTAGAGAACCGTGACATCCGAGCGATGGTTGAGTCGCTTCATCGCCCTGCCGTGCAAGGTTACTCGCGAACCAATCAACCGCGCACGTGAGGCACCTCATGCTTGCTAAGAATGCTCTTGTCTTAAGCAAGACTTTCCGCACGTCGACCGATCTTTTTAAGGACCAGTTCAATCTGTTGCAACTCTTCTACGGAGACATCCTGGAAGGCACGTTTGATGAGTGCTGTGTGTCGCCGAAAGAGGGGGACGAACATTCGCCGTCCTTCTTCAGTCAGGGATATTGTCCTTACCCGACGATCTTCGCTGCACTCCACCCGGCTGACAAAGCCCTTCTTGTATAGACGATCCACCGCCACACTGACTGATCCCGGGTTGAGGTAAACCTCCGGACCAATGGCGTTTACTGGCATCGGTCCTTTATGCAGGAGGACCTCGAGGACGCGAAAGTCAGATTCTCCTAACCCCTCCTCGAGCAGTGACGGCAGGAGATACCGGGACATCGACTGCCAGGCCTTCAGCATGATGAGCCAGGTGTGAAGCGTTTCCGGGGGTTTTTGGCGTTCTGCCATAAAAATGTGAATCTCACGATTATACTCGACATCAGATATATCGATATCGATATGACGTAGATCGATGAAATAAATAAGGAGGCTACCATGGCCAACGCAGCAGCTCCTGTACAAACGTCAACCACCACCTGGAACATCGACCCCGCTCACTCCATGGCGGAGTTCAAAGTCAAGCACATGATGATCGCGAATGTGAAAGGTCAATTCTCCAAGGTTTCGGGAGCTTTGTTTCTCGATGAATCGGATCTCGCGAATTCCCGCGTCGAAGCCTCGATGGAGGCGGCCTCGATTCATACCCGTGATGAACAGCGTGATGCGCACCTGAAGAGCGGTGATTTCTTTGATGTGGAGAAATTCCCGACCCTGCACTTCAAATCCAAAAACATCAGCATCGTCAGGGATGGAGAATTGGCGGTCGAAGGCGACTTAACCATTCGTGGTGTTAGCCGCAAGGTCCGCTTTGCGGTGGAAGGTCCAACACCACCTACGAAAGACCCCTGGGGGAACACACGAGTTGCGATCTCGGCGACCACAAAGATCAACCGAAAGGACTTCGGCCTGACCTGGAACGCTGCGCTCGAGACCGGCGGCATTCTGGTTGGTGACGATGTGACCATTACCCTCGATGTCGAGTTCGTGAAGGCCTAACCGCATCGCGGTTCGCGGAATGGTAACCGTATCGCGCACATCATTCATATATGAAAACTTCAACGAATACGCACGAACGGCGAGTGGCCTTGGTGACCGGCGCCGGCCAAGGCATCGGGCAAGCGATTGCGTGGGCATTGGCGGAGCGAGGAGCACAAGTGATTGCAACCGACCTCAAGCCCCCAAAAGAAACCGTAAACAAAATCGGTCCCAAGGCACACGCATTCCAACTCGATGTGACGCGGGAAGAGGACTGGCAGTCGGTAGCCGTTAAGAGCCGAGATGTCGGGGAAGTGGATATCGTTGTGAACAACGCGGGCTATTTTCCAAATCGTTCCATCGACGAACTGGATCTCGCGACGTGGCGAAAGACCATGGCTACGAATCTAGACTCTCACTTTCTAAGTGTGAAGTATTTCTTGGCAGGTATGAGAAGCAAGAAGTGGGGCCGCTTCGTCGGAATCTCGTCGAATATGGTTGGCCTGGCTATACCCGGCATGAGCCACTACATCACCACGAAAATGGGGATTATTGGTTTCATGCGGGGCCTAGCCAATGATGTGGCGAATGATGGCATTACCGCGAATGCTGTGTTGCCTGGTCTAACGAATACGTCGGCAATCGCGCCTCAATCGGAAGAGCAGAGACGCTCCACGTGGGAACAGCAAGCAATCAAACGACTGGGAGAACCCAGCGATGTCACAGGCACCATTTTGTTTTTAACGAGCGATGATGCCGCATTCATCACTGGGCAGGCAATTGTCGTGGATGGCGGTCAGTACCGCATCGGCTGAGGCCGAAACGCAAAAGCAAGCATTAAAAACTCTGGGAAAGTCGTACTCGTTCCGTAAAAGAGAAGAGACCAATCATGTCCTACAGCATATCAACCTTGCTGCTTCGCAATCTGAACGACGTATTTGGCGAGAATGACGCCCTGCGTCGTCGTGCCGCAATCGAGGAAATCTTTCACGAAGACGCAGTATTCTACGATCCCAACGGCGGAGTATTTCGTGGTCGTGACGAGATTGATCGTATTGCTGGTGTGATAAAAGCAACACATCCAGAGTTCAAATATCAGCCCCTCTCCCCTCCCGAGGAACGAGGTGATGCCGGCCGGGTTCGATGGGTATCTGGCACTCCCGGCAAACCACCAGCTTACGCGGGGACTGATTTTATCGTCGCCCGAGATGGCCGCATTGCTTCGGTCTATCTCTTTTTCGACAACTCAAATGAGCCTCCATCGGGACAAGATGATCAACACGCATAAGAAAGCACACAAAGAAACAACAAGGGATCAAGCCGCGCCGCACTACGAGCCGGCGTTCGAGCAAATTCAAGTGCGGGCCTACGAGATTTATGTCCAGCGGGGCCGACAAGACGGATTAGATCTTGACGACTGGTTTCAAGCCGAGAAGGAGCTGAAGACAAGTGATCACAATCGCAGTCGGGTGGTTGGGCAACGTGAAAGCAACTGAGCAAGTAACGTGTTCTTCCAAGCATGGCTGTTTGTGAAAGCCGCCAGATTCAGACCTCGGTCGGCGCATGAAACGCGGACTGGCATGGAGCCGCTCAACTCTCCTCCATCAGCGCGGCAGCCCGCTTGCCGACTCTCTTGAGCTTCACTTCCAGGACACGAAGCTCCTCCGGGCTTAGTTCGGAGAACACTCTCTTCATCTGCCCGGAATGCTTTCGAAAGGCGGAAACAATAAGATCCTTGCCTTGTGGGGTGAGGGCAACGATCCGAACGCGTCGGTCTTGGGCGCTCTCGACCCGGCTGACCAGGCCCTTCGCGACGAGGCGATCGACCGCGATACTGATCGAGCCCGGAGTCAGATCTACGATTGGACCTATCGTATTGACGGGCAAAGGCCCTTTGCGCAGCAGGAGTTCCAGCACACCAAAATCCGAGAGGCCGAGTCCGGTCTCTTCAATACCAGCGGTTGCGTATCTTGTCAGGGCGCGCATCGCCTTCATCATTACTATCCAAACGTGGTCCGTCCCCTGATTAGCTCGGGTCATAAAAAACCTGAATCTCCGAGAAGTATACATCATCAAGTATATTGACATCAATATACATGACGCCAATGCAATGACAACGATTAAAAAAGGAGAATCCGGTATGAAAACCGTTTCCGTAATCGCCCGATATCTGGCGGGCGTGATCTTTCTTGTGATGGGGCTGAACGGCTTCCTGCACTTCATTCCCTTTCCCCCGCCGCCCGGCGTTGCTGGACAGTTCATGGGTGCCCTTTATGTCTCGCATTACCTGTGGGTGATCTTCGCGTTTCAGGTCATCGCAGGTGTACTTCTGCTGCTCAACCGTTACGTGCCCTTGGCTGTCGCAGTGCTGGCACCGGTGATTGTCAACATCCTTACCTTCCACGCCTTGATGGCCCCGAGCGGGCTTCCGATGGCCGTCTTCGTGGCTCTACTGTGGGCCGTGATCTTCATCGACGTGCGACTGGCCTTTTCCGGGTTGTTCCAGTCGCGCTTGCAACCGCGGGTTTGACCGCAGAAGAAAGGAAACAAAAACATGGCACAAGAGTTCACCGTCGTCGTCACGGGATCCACGGGTAAACAAGGCGGCGCCGTCGCGCGTGGCCTCCTTGAGCGAGGCCACAAGGTCCGCGCCGTCACGCGCGACCTGAACTCAAGCCAGGCCAAGTTGCTCGCGAAAGCCGGAGCGACGCTCGTTACGGCGTCGCTCGAAGACACTGCGGCGATTATGAAGGCGCTCGAAGGAGCGACCTCTCTCTTCGCGATGACGATGCCGTCCGGAGGCGCGGACGCCGAGACACGACAAGGTATTGCTGCCGCCGACGCAGCCAAGGCAGCAGGCGTGCATCTCGTCTTCACTTCCGTCGGCAACGCCAACCGGCAGACGAGCATTCCGCACTTCGACAGCAAGTACGAAGTCGAAAAGCACATTGACAAAATCGGCGTCCGCGCAACGATTCTCGCGCCCGTTGCCTTCATGGAGAACCTGTATTTCATAAAAGAGCAAGCTC
>Ga0210409_10007957_pt1 | contig 10858 bp, 16 predicted proteins | sample IncBWH17MmetaG_FD_161649 | JGI IMG/M metagenome (GOLD analysis project Ga0210409, IMG submission 161649) | Forest soil microbial communities from Barre Woods Harvard Forest LTER site, Petersham, Massachusetts, United States - Inc-BW-H-17-M | ecosystem: Environmental > Terrestrial > Soil >...
TCCAGACCCGCCTCTACGAGCGCGTCGTCAGCATCGGCGGCTCCGACGGCAATTTCGTGGTGGACACGCTCGGCTGGTCCGATGTCCGCCATCAATATCACGGAAAGAAAATCATCATCGCCACCGGCTACTACGACCGCCCCAACCTCCTTGGCATTCCGGGCGAAGACCTGCCTCACGTCTCGCACTATTTCACCGACGCGCACCTGTACTGGAACCAGGATGTCGCCGTAATCGGCGGAAAAAATTCGGCTGCCGAAGCCGCGCTCGATCTTTTCCGCGGCGGCGCCCGCGTCACGCTCATTCATCGCCAGCCAGAAATGGGCAAAAGCCTCAAATACTGGGTGAAGCCTGACATCGAGAACCGCATCCGCGCCGGCGAAGTCCACGCGCTATTCTCAACCAACGTCACGCGCATCGAGCCGGGAAAACTCTGGGTGAAGAATTCCGGCCCCGAGAAATCCATTCCGGCCGCGCAGGTCTTCGCCATGACCGGCTACCACCCCGACTTCGGTTTTCTCGAGCAGCAGGGAATTCAGCTCGATCCTGAGACCCGCCGCCCAAACGCGAATCCCGACAGCCTTGAGACCAACGTCCCAGGCATCTACGTCGCCGGCGTCGTCGTCGGCGGCTTAGAAACCTCCGACATCTTCATTGAGAACGGCCGCTTCCACGGCCGTCAAATCATCGCCGCTATGACCGGGAAGGGAAGGCTGCCTGACGCCGCGCCCGTCGCGCCGCCCGGAGAATAAATGCGGGTCGCGAAATTCCCGGCGGTCCGGAAATCTACGGACGCGGGTCGAAAATTTTGCTAAAGTGAGTCATCATGGCTTCGATCGTTAGAGAAGTCGTCGAAACATTCGGGACGCTCGCGAAGGGTTTCAGCGTCACGTTCCGCACCATGTTTCGCAAGACGACCACAGAAAACTATCCGGACGTCCCTGCCAGCGTCCAGCCGCGCTATCGCGGAATCCACGTCCTGCAGCGCGACGAGAACGGATTTGAAAAGTGCGTAGGATGTTTCCTGTGCGCCGCGGCCTGCCCCGCGAATTGTATCTACATCGAGGCTGCGGAGAACACCGACGACGCCCGCATCTCCGCGGGTGAGCGCTATGCCAGCGTCTACAACATTGATTATTCCCGCTGTATTTTCTGCGGCTACTGCGTCGAAGCGTGCCCCACCGACGCCATCACGCACGGACACAGCATCGATCTCGCGCCGTACGACATTAACGCATTGATTTATCGCAAGGAACAGCTCCTCGAGCCCTGGCCACCCCGCACCTCCGCGACCTGACCCGTCACCATCTCCATCGCGGCCGTGAATTCGCTGGTTGCGAGCAGCGCCCGCTGCTCCACAAACGTCGCCGGAGTGCCTCGCGCGCCGTCAAAGCATTAACCGTCGCAAAAAAGATTGCATCGCTCGAAAACTACTTGCGCCACGAGATTGGCGCCGCGAAGATTGTGAGCTTTCGTTGACAGGCGTTGCTGACTCGCGTATTCGCCGCCAATGCTTCGACTTGTGGTCGAGAAGCTTCGGCAATCCACATTCTCGCCGCGTTCAGCTTCTCGCGTCGGTTGCATGCGCCATTCGAAAAGACTGACCCTGCAGCGTTATCATGTCTCTATCGATTCGCAATATGTGCTCGTTCGTTGGAGTTTTGCCGCAACGATTTCCTGCCCCCGGACAACCCTTTTTTAGCGCGAGCTTGCTTTCACCATAGCATCACGCCTTTTCTTCGTTCGCGGTTAAGTCACGCGTTGGAAGAATTCCGCAACGTCCGAAACTCGTCAGATTGGTGTGATGGCCAGGAGTTGATATGCCCCGCCGTAAGGTATCACTCCAAACTGACGCAATGCTTCTTGTCCGCGGCAATTTGCGGGTTCTCGCGGTCTCGCGCTCGATGCAGTCGTCGTTCTTTTCCTTGCGGCCAATTGCAGGGTACGCGAAGTCTGGCGCCTTCCCGTCAATCGCGCGTGTGCCACGAGTCAGATAACCTCTCAACTCCGGAACCTATTCGCATTCGTGGCAAGTGATGTCTGCGTGCGTGAAATGCAACGTCGTCCGTTCGGCGCGCATTCGCGCCATGCATCGCTAGGTTCGCACCGTCGCTGCAAATAATCCTTTCGGTCAGCCAATCGTCCACGTCGAAATCGTGGCAAAGCTTCTCACGCTCCTTCATCCACGATCGCCGCTACGCCGTGAAAACTTTCCCGGGTTTGTCGTCCCGCGCCGCTCTCCGTCGCACCAATGGCGCCATCGCAACAACAACTCTGCGAATGAATAGTTTATGTTGGCGCGCGTGGGGCGGCCGCGATTCGGCGTCCGAATAGGAAAAGGCTCCGCGAGAAAGTGTGCAATCGAAGGCGCGGGAGTGCGAGAAACAGGATCGGAGGCAGCGCGGAAGAGTGCAATCGAAGGCGCGGGAGTGCGAGAAACAGGATCGGAGGCAGCGCGGAAGAGTGCAATCGAAGGCGCGGGAGTGCGAGAAACAGGATCGGGGCTGCGCGGAAGAGTGCCGTCGAAAACGCGGAAGTGCGAGAAACGGGCTCGGGGATTGCAAGGAAAACGGCAATCGAAAACGCAAGAATTCGAGAAACAGGGGTGGGCGCTGCAAGGACGCGTGAAGTCGCGAATGCGGGCACGCGAGAGACAAAATCGGCCGCCGGTGCGGTTCGCTCGCGCGTCCAGGACGGCCGGGTGTTTGGCGATGCGGCATTTTGGCGGCTCGGAGGATGCGAGATGGAAGTCGGCGTAGGCAGCGACAGGTCGCAACTATCAGGATTTGGACAATTCTGGATTGCGGTGAAGCAAATTTCCGGCGCGGATCGCGGCCAATGTCCTGAGGGGCACAGTGCGAAGTGGAGCCAGGCGTGAACGAGGAATCGCAGGCGACGAACAGCCGAGGCCATGGGAGTCGAATGAACGCGTAAACCCTAGCGCCGATACGTAGAAGCGAAAAGGCGGATGGCGCAAACACTTCGATTCGACTAAGGGCCGAGCGTCAACAAGATCTCTCAAGTGACTCTTAACCGAGGTCGTACGAGCCAAATAAACATGCATTTCGACGAAATCGAGTGCGTGGAAGCGATAAGCCGAATGGCGCAAACACTTCGAGGCGACGAAGGCTCAGGCGTGAACGGACGAGGGCAACAATCTTTGCGCCCGACCCGACTCAACTGCGCGAGAGCACGGCGTCGAAACGGACAGCCAAGAGCAAAATGACCGGAATCGTGACGCATCGAGCGCGACAGCGAAACGTGGGTGCGACATGGGGCGCAGCGTTAGCGTGTGCGACGTTGCGAGCAACGGGGCAAAGTGACGTGACGGAGACAGCGCGTCAGCGACTTATCGAGGACGCTAAATCGCGGCTTCGTCTCGCGATTAGCTTGCAGAGAGCTGCATCTGCCAATCGTGCCCTTGCCGCTGCGCGCGTCGCACCGCAGGCGGTCACCGCTGTTCTGCGAAAACGTTCCCCCCGCAGTGTGAAAGGAACGGCCGCTCTCCCCTGGCGCCCTATGAGGCCGCAGCAGCCCGGTCGTGGCGCACCGGGCCGACGCGAAACGGAACGCGCGCCAGCGGCGCGGGACGAAATTCGTTCCGCGGTGCAGGCGCCAGCACTCCTCGGTCGGCGTTTGCTCGCGGCGCAGGATCGTCACGCGTTGCGCGCGTGTGACTCACCGCTGGCGCGCAGCTCGCGACTTCCGGCGTGGGCGCGGCGGTGTTCAGGAACTCGCGCTGCAATTCATCCGACAAACCAGAACGAGGGACTGGCGGGCTGTCGCTTAATGTGCATACGTCACCTTTCGGCCGAGAGCGAGACCGCCCGGAAATACCAGCAACGAGTTTGTCGACTGCGCCGAAATACGTGGCCGCAGCCTTCGTCAAAGAATTGGAGCGAGCGCACGGTGACGCCGGCGAAACAGCGCGTCCCGGATCTGTCCGGCGGGTTCGCGACGCCGCCGGCGCTACTTCGCGTGGCTCAGTGCGCACGGCGGGCACAGTGCTCGGCGACGAGTCCTCCTGCCGTTCGGGCAAAGTCGGCGCAGCGGGCGCAACCGTTTCGGGAAGAAATGCGATGGCCAGCTGCTCGAAATGAGCGGGCTTGTCCGCCGAACGGCATGGAAGATTCTCGCCGGCATCGTGCGCACGACGCCATTCGAGCAGCGTGCGGGCCAGCCGCGCATCCGCCTCGGCATCGATCCACTCTTCCAGGATTTCGTGAAATTCTTTGCGCAAATTTGCTGCGCTATTTAGTCGCGAGAGTTCAACGGATTCCAACGACATCTCCGAACAACTTGCCAGGTAATCGAGCGATGGCCGGGTGGGGCTCATTGAAGTGTCTCCGATGCCTCGACGTCCGACAGCAGGACGACTGCGGGTGCGCGCGGATAGTAACACAAGCAGTAGCTGGTGCAATGGTACATGGACAGAAACAAGTGCAGCGGTTCACTCACGCGTCCAGAACGGCCGGGCGTTTCGGCGATGCGGCATTTTGGCGGCTCGGAGGTAAAGATGCTCTGCCGTAGTTTCCCGGCCAAACCTGGCGCCGGACACGCGAGCGCCGCTCGAGCCCATCGTTTGTTTCTGGAGAGGCGCCGCGTCTACAACCGCCTGTACATGCGTAGTTGGCGTGCCGACCCGAGGCATCGCGCGTGCGAACGCGAGCACCGTCGGCAGTGGCATTACGCGCGCAAGCTGCGCGACGCGCTGCGCGTTCATCATCCCTACGCGAACGACCGCGGATGTCCGGTGTGCGGTTTTTGCCGCAAGAATCCGCCGGTCACGAAAGTGTGGCGCCTGGAGATACGCGATCTTGCGCCGCGTGGTTATGTAGAAGTTCGAGTGCCGTACTGCGGCGAGTGCTGAAAAGCGGTGCGAAGGTTTCGGATGCGTTCTGAAGCCGCGCTGCTGCGGACTTCCGTCGGCCAACTGATGCGAGGTAAGGACTACAACGCGGGATTGCGCGGCGTGCTTTTCGAAGCGCGGCACTACGAGCGCATGGGCGCGGCGATTTGGCTCTACGGCTGGCTGGTGCTCAGGCAGACGCATCAGCAAGGCGATATCGGCTGGGTGCTGGGCGGCGCGCCGATCAGTTATCGCGAAATCGAAGAGGAGACGGGATTCAACGTCCGCACGCTCGAACGCTGGATGCGCTCGCTGCGCCAACACGGATACATTCAAACCCAGGCAGCGCCTGCGGGCATAATCGTGCGCATCACCAAGGCCAAGAAATATCCACAGGCCGGCCGCAAACTTGCGGAGGGCGTACGCAGAATTGCGGGCAGGTCCCCGGAAAAGTGCGTAGCAAGTGAGCGTTATCCCTTGCAGAAGCAATATGTTGCGGGCGTCATAGGTAGTTCATTTATAGCTCGATCACCAGAAAGAACAACAAGCGCAGATTTCCACAGGGATTTCCACAAAAACGTTAGAAACCAGTCGCCGGAAAGCGAAACAACAAACTCAAAACCTTCCGGTTTAGAACAAACACAAAATCAAAATCGAAACCGAAAAAATTCTCCCGATGCGGATTTTCCTGCCGGGCCGCATTTTCAGCAGCAAGCCAAATTTTTTCTCGAAGCGCGATTGCGCCGCCAATTGATCCGCGCGGAGCGCGAAGAAGCGGTGCGTCGCGAACTCGCGGTGGGCAGCGGACCTGAGGTTCCACATTCATGAGCGTGCTGATGAAATTGCGCAGGGAAGTGAGCCACGGCGGAATCGTGCCGCGCGGCTGGCAGATGGCGTGGTACGAGCCGCGCCGGCGGATCGGCGTGTATTATCCGTCGCCGCTGCACTGGTTGCTGCGCGCCGTGCGCGAAATTATTTACCGAGCGGCGATGGCAGTCCGCGCGCCGGCAATCGAATGCGCGCAAATATTCGAGATGCAGCGCACGCAACGCGATCGCCAGCGCACGGCGGACGACTACGCGCGCGGCTATCTCATCGGCTGGCGCGAATGTTTTCACGAGTGCCTCGCGGTCGTGGAAGACGAGCTCACGCGTTCGAACGACGTCTGGGAAATCGGCGCGCTGCTGACCGATACGCCCAAGCCGCGCGAGGAAAATTGACGATCCGGGCGCAGCCCGCTTGGCTTGCACTTGCACTTTCTTCGTAGGGGCACAGCATGCTGTGCCCGGTGCGGCGCCATCGAATTTGCGACGATACCCGCAGCGTCGCGCTCGCTGGTTTTCGTAACGCCGGCATTTTGCCGGCGGCAAGCTGCTCGCCACTCGCCACTAACCACCAGCCACTGAAGTTCACGATGAAAGCCACCGAAATATTCGACGAATGTCACGCCCGCTACCGGGGGCTGCGCGAATGGCTGGCCGACTCGACCGGCTCGGTGCGTTCGCTCGATTTCGAAAAGCCCTCGACGGGCTACCTGTGGCGGCCGGACCGCGCCCGCGCCTGCGAATACATCGCGGATTTCGAACGCATCGGACGTCACGCGCTTCGCCGCCCGGAGTGGAAAGGGCGCCTGAAGCTTTTCAACATGTATTTCGTGCGCGGCGCGGATTATCGGCGCGCGGTTCGGCTGGTGGGCGTATCCGAGTGCACCTTCGACTATTGGTATCGCGAGGTCAAGCGCTCGATCGGCGCGGAATTCTCGCGCACCGGACTCTATCCTCCGTCGCGATATTTCAATGCGCGGTGAATCGCATCCGGCGCTCCTGCAACGAACCGCTCAGTCAACGGTTGCCGAAGCCGTGCGCAAAAAACGGTTCAGAAATGGCGCTCTTTGCGCGAGCCGACCAGGAGGTTTCGGATCAGTGGAATTCCCAACGTGAATGGGACGAACAGGAGATTCTTCATCAGGCTTGAGCGCTGTTCCAGACGTTCGTGCGCCGCGTCCGCCTCGTTTTTTTTCGCCGAAAGCACCGCGTTGATGTATTTCAGGAAATCAACGCCGCATTTTTCGCACTGGCCGCCGTGCCGCTGCTCATGCTTGCACGAAGGACACTCGTAGCGCAGCGTGGCGTGGCACCGCGGGCAGAACCGCGCGATGTCGCGAGCCTCGGTATTGCATTTGGGGCATTGCATGAGGGTATTTTACGCGGGTTCGGCCGACGCAGCAGGATCGTCAAGAGAGTCGTGCGCCCACAGCGTTAACACCACTCGCCGGCCAGCTTCGCCCCGCATTCGTCGCGGTGAATGGAATTTGTAGGCGCGCATGGTGATTATGCACTTCACGCATAAAAGGAGTAACCGATGAAAGCCGTGACAAGGCAGTGCGATGTTATCAAAGTAGCGGAGAGGATCGTAGCAGTCTGCGATGAGCACACGAATAATAGCGGCCTAGCAAGAAGCGCCATTCAGATCGCAGAATCAGTTATCTCTTCGCGGCAATTTGCTGAAGAGAGTTCCTTATGTGCTGAAGCTCCGTAACAATTGCGCGTAGAGCATTGACGATTGAGACCGTATCCACCGAGCCGTTGGCCATTGTCCGCCTCCTGAGCGCGGGCGAGGCTATAACACAATTAAGTAACGTGCAAGGCAATGGGCTATACTCCGATTCGACCCGAATTGTTGGCGAGTTTAGTTTCGCCTAAACTTCTATCTTGACACACGGTTTAGCTACAGCTAAACTTCTTTGGCCGTGCTTCCCTGGATCGCCAATGGCCTACCGAATAGAACGCATAGACGACATAACCTATGAAAAAGGCCGGAGGGACGTAGTTTTCATCAGTTGCACGGACAACGCAACAGTCGATGGATGGCAGGTGTTCAGGGAACTGAAGGCAAAGAACCGAGGCGAAATGCTGGGTCGGTTTGAATTATGGAAACGAAATGAGCAGCACCATAACAAGTATTTTCACGGATTCAACGAAATCGGATACCGAGACTGTTTTGTATTCAAGAGAAAGGAGGCAGGGACGTATCATCGCTTCTATGGATTCCTGTTCAACCCGAGGCCTTTAACAGACCCTGGGTATCAGTTGTGCGTATTAGTTCAGCATGGGCAAAAGAATGAGGAGAACACCGATCCTGCGGAAATGGACTTTGCGAACAAAATTCGTACCGACGGACAAGCGGTCAAGGCGATTAAGGAAGCATTTCCAGAAATAAAAGGAGGGACCAATGCCACATTACACAAGCGGTAGCGAGCAGGCTTTTGTCGATAGGCTTGTCTTTGATTTTGTCGCTCAGCTTGAAAGCAAGCTGGATTCCTCTGGAACGACTCAGACCGAGCTGGCGGAGAAGCTTTCTGTGACTGAAGGCGCGGTCTCTCAGTTCCTAAACATGGAACGCTCGAATCCGAGCGTCAAGACCATGCATAGATATGCTAGGGCCGTGGGAATGAAGCTCGCTATCGTCGCATACGATGACGGCGACCCCAGTAATCAAAATGGCCCCGTGGGTTCGGAGCTTTTTGCCTTGGCATGGGAGAAGTTGGGTAGGCCTAGGGACTCGTGGAGCTTGAACGAGAGTCTTGAATCCGTCACCCCTAGTCGGTCGCTTAGTACTTCCGTGCCCGCGTTTAGTCTGGTGTGGAACGGCGACTGGACGAATAGTACGTTGGCCGGAGTGACGGGCACTTCGCCCCTTGTACTTCCGCCCGTGACAACAACCGAGGAGAAACGGAGCACTGTCTATGCCCGAGACTAAGAACTACATCTTCAATCACCTAGAGCTTGCGGAAATTCTAATAAAACGACTGGATCTCCATGAGGGATTTTGGGGCGTTTACTTTGAATTCGGTCACGCAGGAGCGAACGTGCCGACATCCCCGGACTCTAAATCATTCCAACCTGCCGCTATTACAATCATTCAGAGGGTTGGAATCCAACGGTTCGATGTAGCGAACAACCTGACGGTGGATGCTGCACAGGTGAACCCGATCAAAGGACGGGCTAGGAAATGAGAGGGGCCTGCGGGATCAGTCACGCGCGGCGCCGCCGCTACCCACGCCGACGACGCAGATCGCGCTACGAGCTGGTGCGAAATCGGATATTTGGCGAATACCCTGCGGCCTTGCCGCCATTTCCGGCAGCGGCTTTTCGCGCAGCGTCACCGGGACGCGCCGGCGCCGCCTGCCGCTTCGCCTGAGGCGTCGGCGCGAGCAATCGCACCACGTGCCCGAGCCGCTCCTGGCGATACGGTTTCGCGATGCACACCACCGCGCCGAGTGAATGCGCGTTCGCGTAGTCGCTCGGATACGCCGAGCTGGTCATCAGCATCACCGGAATAGTTTGCAGACGCGGCGTGCCTTTCACATACGCGCACAGCTCGTATCCCGGCAGATCCTCGCCTTCGATTTCCGCGATCAGCAGCGCGGGCGTGAACATCTCCAGCACATGATGCGCTTCTCCGGCGCTGCTCAGCGCCACCACTTCGTATCCTTCGCCGCTCAAATACGCCTTCAGCGATTCGCGCACCGAAATATCCTTGTCCACCACGATCACCAGCGGCTTTTTCGTGCCGAGTTCCGGCGAGTAGCAAGGCTGCGCTTCAGGTGCGTTGAGTTTGCGCCCCCCGGAATCCACCAGGTCCTCGCCGGCGCCCGATCGCAAAATAATCGCCACCGCGAATCGGCCGTCCGGCATTTTCGCCACGCGCGCCACGCGCCCCGGCTGTTCGGCCTGCACGGCCACGGGAGACTTGCAATAGGGAAAGGCGACCATCACCGGCATGCCCACTTCGAAAGCGGCATCCTTCGCGGCGAAAAGCACTCCGCCGCGCGACACGTCCAGCGTCGTCGAGATTTCGTCCGGGCCACCGTCGGTGACGTCCACGCTGCGCACGCGCACCGGCGCGGAAATCAGCGCGCGGCGACGGCAGCGGCGTTCCTCGCGCGATGATGCGGGCTTCGCTGCGGCGTCGCATTTGCCGATCGTCTCCGCGGATATTTCCGCGGGCCGCTGCAACGGCGCAGCGCCGCCTTGATTTTCCTCGGGAACCCTAAACTCAAACGAATCGCTCATTCTCGATTGCCTCTTCTTCTATACGTGCGTGTCCGAAGAAACAATTTAGCAAACCGCGCCCCGCAAGCGCTGTAGAGGCAAAGTCACATTCAGGCAGTACCACGGACGCCCGCTTTGCCGGTACGTCCGTACCATCGAATTCTGGTACCGGGCCACCGGCGTTTTTCGTGGTGGCATGACATGCCAAAATGGCTCGCCCGCCCGCACCGCCAGTGCGTCGCACTCCCGCGGTACACGTGCGACAATCGCCTCGCGATGCCATTCGATCTCCAGCCAACTCTGCGCGGCGAAATCCTCGTTCTCCGGCCGTTGCGCCAGGACGATTGGGACGCGCTCTTCGCTGTCGCTTCCGACCCGTTGATCTGGGAACAGCATCCGGTCCGCGATCGCTATACGGAGCCGGTCTTTCGGGAATATTTTCGCGGCGGGATCGCATCCGGAGGCGCGTTTCTCGTTCTCGACGCGAAGGACGGCGCGGTGATCGGCTCGACACGTTTTCACGATTACAGCGAAGCCGAGAGCGAGATTGAAATCGGCTGGACGTTCCTCGCCCGCTCGCGCTGGGGCGGCGCCTACAACCGCGAAATGAAGCAGCTCCTGCTGCGCCACGCCTTCCAGTTCGTGGCCACAGTGGTCTTTCGCGTCGGAATGCAAAACATGCGCTCGCAGCGCGCCATGGAGAAAATCGGCGGCGTCCGCTCGGGCACGCGGCCAGACGACCGCGGCGTCGAAAACGTCCTCTTCAAGATTACCGCTGAAAGTTTCGCCCGCACGTAACCTGGCTCCGAAGCGGCAGTCCTCAAGTGGGAGAGGTCCGTTTGGGGAATCGCCCACCTATTGCGCGATCCACTAGCCAACCTACGAAGTAGTACCACGCGAACAGCAGGGGTGGCATCGTGGCCATGAAACTCACGAGCTGACTGAGTCCCAGCCT
>Ga0210409_10007958_pt1 | contig 10857 bp, 12 predicted proteins | sample IncBWH17MmetaG_FD_161649 | JGI IMG/M metagenome (GOLD analysis project Ga0210409, IMG submission 161649) | Forest soil microbial communities from Barre Woods Harvard Forest LTER site, Petersham, Massachusetts, United States - Inc-BW-H-17-M | ecosystem: Environmental > Terrestrial > Soil >...
TATGTGGCGATTCGTCCTGGAGGGCTTAAATGTGTCGTTCTATTTCGGCGGCACCTCGCTCCTGATCGTGGTGGGCGTCGCCATGGATACGGTTCAACAGATCGAAGCGCAGCTGGTGATGCGCAATTACGAAGGGTTCGTCAAGAAAGGAAAGCTGCGGAGCCGGCGGTATGCCTGAGGCTGGCGTGGCCTCAACCTCGAGGGGATTGGGCCGTGCCGTCATCTTCCTTGGTCCGCCCGGCGCGGGGAAAGGCACGCAGACCAGGAAAATCGCCGAAAGCTACAACGTACCGCATCTTTCTACGGGCGATATGTTCCGCGAGCATGTCGGTCGCGGCACGCCGCTCGGTCAGCGGGCCAAGCCCATCATGGAGCGCGGGGAATTGGTTCCGGACGATCTGGTATTGAGCATGGTCGAGGATAGGATTTCGCGGCCGGATTGCGGCGATGGGTTCATACTGGATGGTTTTCCGCGGACGCTGCCGCAGGCGGAGAAGCTGGATGAAATTCTGCGCCGGCGGTTCAAGAGCGAGCCCTTGGTCGTGCATTTTGTGGTCGACCCGAATCAATTAATGCGCCGGCTCACGGGGCGCCGCACGTGCGCGATCGGCGGCGAGATTTATAATGTATATGACCATCCGCCGAAAGTGCCGGGCCGTTGCGACCGCGATGGCGGAGAGCTGGTCCAGCGTCCTGATGACCGCGAGGAAGTGATCGCGGAGCGGCTGGCCGCTTATGAACGCCAGACCCGTCCCTTGGTCGATTATTACCGGGGCCGAGGGGTGCTGAAGGACGTCGACGGCATGGACGCCCCGGCGGCGGTAACGAAAAATGTTCTCGAGTTGCTCGCGCAGAAATGATCGTTTGTAAATCCGCCGCGGAACTCGAGACCATGCATCGCGCGGGCTTGGTGGTCTGGGATGTGTTGAATCGCCTTCGGCAGGCCGTGCAGCCGGGCATAAGTACTTTGGACTTGGAGAGAATCGCAGCTCAGGGCGCTCAAGAACATGGCGCTCGCCCTGCGTTTAAAGGCTACCGCGGTTATCCATGTGTGTTGTGCGCCTCCATCAATCAGGAGGTGGTTCACGGGATACCCTCGGGAGCGCGCCGCTTGAAAGAGGGAGACATTATTTCCCTCGACTTCGGCGTCGAGCTGAATGGTTATTATGGAGATGCGGCGGTGACGCTTCCTGTCGGCAAGATTCGCCCTGAGGTCGGCGACCTCTTGCGAGTAACACGCGAATCGCTGGACAAAGCTATTGAGAAGGTCCGGCCCGGGAACCGATTGAGCGATATCTCCTCTTCGGTGCAGCAGTGGGTGGAGAAACACGGCTTCTCGGTAGTTCGGGAGTTTGTGGGTCATGGCATTGGCACCAAGATGCACGAAGAGCCGAACCTGCCGAATTATGGCGACCCCGGGCATGGCCCGCGCCTCGAGGAAGGTATGGTTTTCGCCATCGAGCCGATGGTCAACGCAGGGGGGCCGGAAGTGAGGGTTCTCAACGATAAGTGGACCGCGGTGACCACCGATGGAAGCTTCTCAGCCCATTTCGAGCACACGGTGGCGGTCACTTCGAATGGTCCTTGGATTTTGACGCGTCCTCGAGAAACAACGGGAGCATCCTGGTAGCCTTTGGAGCGTATGGCGAAGACTCCTCAACCCGAGAAGAAAAAAGCGGATTCCGGCAATCCGAAGGAAGACGCTATCGAGGTGATGGCCACGGTTATCGAGCCTTTGCCGAACGCGATGTTTCGCGTGCAATTGGACAATAAGCACCAGGTGCTGGCGCATATTTCGGGCAAGATGCGCAAGAATTTCATTCGCATCCTTGCGGGCGATAAGGTGGCGGTTGAACTCTCGCCCTACGATCTGACTCGCGGCCGGATCGTCTATCGATACAAGTGACCGTCCGACCAGGATGGGCACCCCGAGCGACCGGCCTTGGGCGGAGAGCCAGGGATCTCTCTGACGGCGGGGTCATGAATCCCGACCGAGCCAGCGATCATCTGATGCTTCGCCCCGCAGCACGGAACGAAGAACGGAGTTGGAATGAAAGTTCGAGCCTCAGTCAAGAAGATTTGCGATAAGTGCAAAGTTATTCATCGGCGCGGCGTGGTTCGGGTGATTTGCAGCAACCCGAAGCACAAGCAGCGCCAGGGTTAGGAGCTCTTATGGCGCGTATCGCTGGAGTGGATTTGCCGGTTAATAAGCGGCTTTGGATCGGTTTGACCTCAATCTACGGCATAGGGCAGCCCCGTGCCCGCGCGCTCTGCGCCAAGGCCAAGGTGGACGAAACCAAGAAAGTAAAAGACCTGACGGAGGAAGAGGTAAATCAGCTTCGTCAGCAGATCGAGTCGGAAGGCCGCGTCGAGGGCGATCTCCGCAAAGAGATTCAAATGAATATCCGCCGGCTGATTGAAATCCAGTGTTATCGCGGGCTCCGTCACCGCCGCAATCTGCCGGTACGCGGTCAGCGGACGCACACCAAGGCCCGCACGCGGAAGGGTCCGCGCAAGGGCGCAGTGGCGGCCAAGAAGAAGGTCATGGCTCGCAAGTAACCGGGGTTCGATAGGGGGACGCATTGGCGAAGGAACCACAAGAGGGAGCGGCAGCGCCGGCAGCAGGAAAATCTGCGAAGCGCAAGAAAGAGTTCAAGAAAAAGCGTGAGCGCCGGGTCGTGCCTCATGGCTTGGCCTGTATTCAGGCGACTTTTAATAACACGATTGTGACGATCACGGCCCCGGACGGGCGCGCGGTCTGTTGGTCGTCCGCGGGGTCCATCGGGTTCAAAGGATCGCGCAAGGGAACTCCCTACGCCGCGCAGCAGGCCTCCATGACCGCTGCCGGCGTGGCGCGCGACCAGTACGGGATGAAATCGATCGAAGTGCGTGTCAAAGGGCCGGGATCGGGGCGCGAATCCGCGGTTCGTGCGCTCGCGGCTGCCGGGTTGCACATTGCGCATATCAAGGACGTGACCCCGGTTCCGCACAATGGTTGCCGTCCGCCGAAGCGCCGGCGTGTCTAACAGTCGCGAGCGATAAAGGAGAAGCGGAGTGGCAAGACATCGAGAAGCGGTTTGCCGGCTGTGCCGGAGGGAAGGCCAGAAGCTCTTTTTGAAGGGCTTGCGTTGTTTCACGGAAAAGTGCGCCATCGAGAAGCGGAATTTCGTGCCTGGACAGCACGGGCAGGCGCGCCGGCCCAAGATCGCAGGTTATGGTTTGCAGTTGCGCGAAAAGCAGAAGGTGAAGCGCACCTATGGGCTGCTGGAGCGTCAATTTCGCGCCTATTTTCGCAAGGCGGAGAAGGCCAAGGGACCCACAGGCGAAAATCTGATCGTCATGCTGGAGAGGCGCCTGGATAATGTTGTGAATCGCACGGGGTTCGCCTCTTCCAAGGCGCAAGCGCGCCAGTTGGTATTGCATGGGCACGTCAGCGTGAATGGAAAAAAGGTGAACATTCCTTCGTACCTCGTGACCGTGGGTGAAGAGATTACGCTCAAGCCGAAAATGCATCAGAACACCATGGTGCTCGAAGCGCGTAATGTTGCGCAAAGCCAAAACACCGTTCCCTGGCTGGAAATCGATCGCGACAATTTCAAGGCGCGAGTGGTGGCTATGCCCAAGCGCGAAAATATTCAGACGCCGGCATTCAATGAGCAGTTGATCGTGGAGTTGTACTCGAAGTAATCCGGCCGGCTGCGGATTTGCAAATTTCGTGCCCCGCGCTGCGGGGAGGAAGGATACGACGAAAATGTGGAAGGGCTTTCAGAAACCGAAGCGGTTGGCGGCGGAACTCGACTCTCTGACGGACAAATACGGAAAGTTTTCCGCCCAGCCGTTTGAGCGCGGCTGGGGCACCACGGTGGGCAATGCGCTGCGCCGCGCGCTGCTCAGTTCCATTGAGGGCGCGGCGATTACCGCCGTGAAGATCGAAGGCGTGCTGCACGAGTTCAGTTCGATTCCGGGCGTGGTGGAAGATGCCACGGATATCATCCTGAACCTCAAACAGGTGCCGCTGAAGCTCAATAACGATCAGGCCAAGACGATCACGCTGAATGCCGAGGCTGCGGGTGTTGTGACGTCGGCCATGATCGAAGAAGATGCTGATTTTGCAGTGCTCGACAAAAGCGTGTACATCGCCACGGTGAGCGAAGGCGGCAAGTTGCAGCTCGAAATGCGAGTCAAGAATGGGCGTGGATATGTGGGCGCCGACCGCAATTTCGATGAGGACTTGCCGATCGGCTACATTCCCGTGGATTCGGTGCACTCGCCGGTACGCAAGGTGAATTATTCGGTAGAAGCGGCGCGGCTCGGCCAGATGACCGACTACGATCGCTTGATGCTGGAAGTGTGGACCAACGGCGCCATCACGCCACAGGATGCCATCGGCCTGGCGGCCAAGCTCATCAAGGACCACATGAGCATCTTTATCAACTTCGAGGAGCCGACGGAGCTGCCCGAGGAATCCGTCGAATCGTACAATGATCCCCGCCTCGAACACTTGGATCGTTCGGTGGAAGAACTCGAGCTTTCCGTGCGCTCCTACAATTGCCTCAAGAATGCCAATATCCAGACGATTCGTGAGCTCGTGCAGAAGACCGAAAATGAGATGCTGAAGACCAAGAACTTTGGCCGCAAGTCGTTGAACGAGATCAAGGAAATTCTCACCAGGATGGGTCTGGGCCTGGGGATGAAATTTGACGAGCACGGGCGCATCATCTGGCCTCCGCTGCCGAGCCAGACAGCTCCGCCCACGCCGGAGGAAACTGCCGGCCTGTAAGGCCCCGCACTCGACCGACCATGCGACACCTTAATTCAGGAGCGAAGCTCGGCCGCAATCCGGCGCATCGCCGCGCAACCCTGCGCAATCTGGTGACCAACGTCATCGAGAAAGAGCGCATCACTACAACCGTTCGGCGCGCCAAGGCCGCGCGACCCTTGGTGGAACGAATTATCACTCTGGGCAAAGGCGATTCCTTGCACACGCGAAGACAGGCAGCTTCCTATCTCCTTACGCCCGTCGCAACTCGCAAATTGTTCGAAGATATCGCTCCCCGCTTTGCGGATCGCGCCGGGGGATACACGCGGATCATTCATGCCGGCTTTCGCATCGGAGACGGCGCGCAGCTCGCGATTCTCGAATTGCTGGGCTCCAAGCTGAAAAAGAAGGAAAAGAAAGAGAAGCAAAAAGCTAGAGCCGAGGGCGAGGAGAGCGCCGAAAAGACCGAGTCCAAAGCCTAGTCGAAATTTAGCTTAACGTCAGAGGCCCGCTTTCCCTAAGAAAGCGGGCCTCTTGCTTTGGTGCACTGAGTGAATTCCTGCTCCAGGGAAAGCGACAGTCACCGGTTTACGATCCAGGCCGCGAATTGCGCTACGCTGGCGCCCGCCGTATCTAGCAGTGCATCCCATATGGAAGCGCCGCGGCTGGGCACAAAAATCTGGTGAATTTCGTCGGACGAGGCGTAAAGTGCGGCCACGAGGATGGCCAGAAAAGCCCACCGCAATTTCCAGCCTTGTTCGGGAATTCTGATAGCACGAAATAGAAGCACACCAAAAACGAAATACTCGCCCACATGAGCGCATTTGCGGATGAAGTCATGGAGCATTAGGAGCGTGCTCTCAGAGGTATGCTGAAAGAAAAAACGAAGGACGCCGATCACGACGCTCTGCGTGTGGTCGCTCGAAAAAGTGTCGGTCGAAAAGGTAAAAATTACCGCCGCCCACACCATCACGAGCAGCCAGGCGAGAAAACGGGAAGTTCCAGGATTATTCCACCTGATAGTTGGGCGCCTCGCGGGTGATGATGACGTCGTGAACGTGGCTTTCACGCAGGCCGGCCGAAGTGATGCGCACAAAACGACTGTGCTCTTGCAATTCGCGAAGATTGGCCGCTCCGCAATATCCCATGCCGCTGCGCAAGCCGCCGGTGAGTTGATCGACGAGGCCACTCAGAGGTCCTTTGTACGGCACGCGGCCTTCCACGCCTTCGGGCACGGATTTTCCGCGATCGGCTGTCTCCTGCGCGTATCGGTCCGCCGATCCGGCTTCCATGGCCCCCAGCGACCCCATGCCACGGTAAGACTTGAACGTACGTCCTTGATAGAGAATGGTCTCGCCGGGAGCCTCCTCCGTGCCGGCGAACAAGCCCCCGATCATTACGACGGAGGCTCCGGCGGCAATGGCCTTGGTAATATCTCCGGAATATTTCACGCCGCCGTCGGCGATCACCGGAACGCCGGTGCCCTTCGCGGCGCGCGCCGCTTCGACTATGGCGGTCACTTGCGGGACTCCGGCGCCGGTAACAACACGCGTCGTGCAGATCGATCCGGGACCGATCCCGACTTTGAGGCCATCAATTCCGAGGGCGATGAGGTCACGCGCGCCTTCGTAAGTGCCCACATTTCCCGCCACCAACTGCATATTCGGCAGGCGTTGCTTTACCGCGCGAATCGCCTCCATCACCCGCGTCGAATGACCATGCGCGGTATCCAGCGCCAAGACATCCACGCTGGCGCGCTCCAATTCGACGGAGCGTTCCAGGAAATCGCCCGTCGCGCCGATCGCCGCGCCCACGCGCAAGCGCCCTTGTTCATCTTTTGTAGCGCGCGGATATTCGAGTTTCTTCTGAATATCCTTTACCGTAATCAGTCCCTTCAGGTTGAAGTGCTGATCGACAACCAACAACTTTTCGATACGATGCCGCTGCAGCAGGCGTTCGGCTTCTTCCAGAGTGGTTCCCACCGGAACGGTAATCAGATTCTCTTTAGTCATCACGTTGCTGACGCGCTGCTCGAGATTTTTCTCAAAACGAAGATCGCGATTGGTGAGAATACCCACGAGCTTGGAATCCCGTGTTACGGGCAGCCCCGAGACGTGGTACTTATTCATGAGATCTAGAGCATGGTGCACGGAATGTTCCGGTGAAATGGTCACCGGGTCGACGATCATGCCGCTCTCGGAACGCTTCACGCGGTCCACTTCTTCGGTCTGACGCTCAATGCTCATATTGCGGTGAACGAACCCAAGCCCTCCATGGCGGGCCATGGCTATAGCCAGGTGCGCTTCCGTAACTGTGTCCATGGCTGCAGAGACCATGGGAATGTTCAACGCGATTTTGCGTGTCAGGCAAGTACGCGTATCCGCCTCAGCCGGAAGCACGGAGGATTTTCCGGGCAGGAGCAGAACGTCGTCGAAAGTGAGGCCTTCTATGATGGCGCCTTCCATGTCTCTCCTAGTCGTTGCAAAACAGAGGCCCAAAAAGGGACCCAAAACTTCACAGCCCAGCGGCGAGCCACTGGGCTGAGAAAAGCTCGTTCCGATTTTCCGCGGCCATGAATAAAGACCGATTGTATGGGTCGCGCTAATATTGGTCAAGGATGGCGAAGACCGAAATTCGCTGGCGGACGACGATGTGTCAAAAGACTTCAGAGTTACGGCGTGTTTTCAGAAGAGAGATTCTTTGCCACGCTCGGGATAAACGTGACGAAATTTGAGCCGCATCCGCTGCTTCGCAATTCGCATGTGATGACGGTGGCGGGCGCTTTGCTGCCGAGGAGCACGCCGGAACTGCGCCGTACCGAGGCCCGCTTGTTCGAAGTGGAGGCAGGAACGCAGTTGCTGGCGCGCTGCCACTGGCAGCCAGAACCGAGTAGCTCACCTACTCTGGCGCTCGTGCATGGCCTGGAGGGCTCAAGCGAATCCACATACATGAGGACGTTGGCGATGAAAGCTTTTGCCGCCGGCTTCAACGTCGTACGGATCAATCAGCGAAATTGCGGCGGCTCGGAGCTGCTGACGGCAACGCTCTACAATTCCGGGCTGAGTGCCGATTTCCGCGCCGTTCTCTTTGAGCTTATCGAACGCGACAAATTGCCGCAGATCGTGTTTGTGGGCTATTCGATGGGCGGTAACCTTGTCTTGAAAATGGCCGGGGAGTTGGGCGCGGCGGCGCCGCGCGAACTGCGCGCGATTGGCGCTGTGTGTCCCACGCTGGATCTGGCGGCTTGCGTAGATGCGATCGCGCGGCGCGAGAACTGGTTTTATCAGTGGCATTTCGTTCGCCATCTGAAATCCAGAATGCGCCGCAAGGCAAGACTCTTTCCGGGGCAATTCAAACTCGACGGCATGAAACATGTACGGACGGTGCGTGAGTTCGACGAGGCTATCACGGCCCCCTGCTGCGGCTATCGCAACGCCGCGGATTACTACGAGAAGGCGAGTGCGATGCGCGTGGTGCGCCGCATTGCGGTGCCGACGCTCATCATTACTTCGAAAGACGATCCGGTGGTTCCGTTCGAATCTTTTGGCGCCTTAGAGATCGCCGGGAATCCACAGATTGAAGTTGCGGCGACGGAATTTGGCGGACACTGTGCGTTCATATCGCGACTGAGCGGGGTGGAACGCTACTGGGCAGAAGCTCGGTTAGTAGAATTTTGCATTGGGCATGTACTGGTGTGAGTGCAGCGGGCACGAGTGTCAGAAGTTGAGAACCTTACAAGCGTCCAGCTCAAGAAGGCCGCTCGACTCGCGAGAATCTGTGCTGGCTTAATTGAAGCAAGCTTCCCAGAATCAGAATAAAGTGCTGGACTTTTCCGCACGCAAGCGTCGCGTCGCGCCGGACATTGAACTTCGGTACACCGTACACTCCACTGCGCTCCTCTGACCAGCTCACAACCTGTCCCTCTCTGGTCATTCGGTTCCTGCACCAAATCTAGCCATCGTGCCAGTCGATCCTTTCTCTGACTCGTCATAGTCTTGTGCCCGCTTCGGACGCCCTCTCCGATTGAACCGACGCAACGCACAGCCCAGTCAGCGTACGCGAAACCAGCAATCTGACACGAGGAGCCCATGCGAGCTATCCGAAGTCGGAGAGGGGTTGGTTCGAATTGGATGCTTTCGATTGTTTTGTTATTCGCGACCGGCGCACCAGCGTTTGCCACGATCACTACGAGTCCCAGTTCCGTTGGATTCGCTAGCCAAACGGTCGGAACAACGAGCGCGCCAATAGCTGTGACGCTCACGAACCTCAACTCAGACTCGATTGAAATCGTTAGAGTCTCATGCTCGCTGCCCCAATTCTCTTATTCCGGTCCCTCGCTTCCCATTATGCTGCCCGTAGGACACAGTTTCGCGGGCAAGGTGACGTTCCATCCGGCCTTGGTACAAACATATAGCGGCAGCCTGATATTCACCCGCGCGAATGGTTCCACGGTCAAAGTCCCACTGGGCGGTGCTGGTATTCAAGCGATGGCTCCTGCTATCAGTGCCCAGCCAACAAATCAAGGGGTTATTGCCGGCCAGTCGGCGACGTTCTTTGTCGTCGCTAGCGGGACAGTTCCTCTTAACTATCTCTGGAGCAAGAACGGTGTTTCGATCGCGGGCGCAAATTCCGCGAGCTATTCCACGCCAGCGACAACAATTTCGGACAATGGCGCCCAATTCACGGTTGTAATCAGCAACGGGATGGGCACAGCTACGAGTAACATCGCCACCCTGACGGTGAAGGTGCCTCCATCTATTGCTGTCCAGCCGATGAGTCAAATCATAACTGCCGGGCAAACTGCCACGTTCTCGGTCACAGCTTCCGGGACGGTACCCCTGAGCTATCAATGGCGGAAGAATGGAGCTGCCCTTACGGGCGCGACCGTCTCCAGCTACACTACGCCGGCCGAAACCACTTCCGATAATGGCGCGCAATTCACCGTCGTCGTCAGCAACTCGGCTGGCACCGTCACCAGCAACGCGGCTACGCTGACCGTCAACAGCCAGGTTTCTAACTCCGGGCCCCCGCTTGATCAGTATGGCGGGCGCATGGATATCAAGTGCACTTCGTCGACGGGCGCATTCACGACCGAGAAAGTCAACGGCCGCTGGTGGCTGTGCACTCCCCTCGGGAATGCCTTCTTCTTCCAGGGCGTGGGCGACTGGACTTATCCGAGCGGGCCAGGGTGGGCTGGTTCGGGCACCGTGCTATCTTCCAAGTATGGCGGCTCGACCGATGCTGCGGCCTTAGCTATTCAGAAAGAGTTTCTTTCGTGGGGTTTCAACGCCGTGGGCGAAATAACCTACGGAAAGCTCGAGCCCGTCGGTCCCTGCACGGGCTGTCGAAAGTTGCCCGAGATTCAAACACTTGGGTTAAGCGGCGGGGCGATGTTCGACCGTAATGGCGTCGCTCCGTCATTTCAGCCGAATAAGTCAGTGACTTGGGGCAATAACGGCAACGGCAGTCCATCATTTTGGAAGGCGCTATCGGATCCCTTCGATGCCAACATGGGCGGATATCTCTTCGCTTGCTATGCGAACAACAACTGCGTCACTCAGAACTACTTTTCCACCCCCTATTTCATGGGTGTGCTGAGCACGGATACCGATTATTTCGTCGGAGTGGGTTGTGGGCCTGATTTCGATTGTGGCGGCTCAAAGTACGGAGGCGGCCACAACGATAGCGATGTGGGCCGCATTGTTTTGACGACCTCTCCGGTGCAGACCTTCGACCAGAACCCTACTCGTAACTATAGCGGCGACACCGAGCTCTATACCGACACGAAGGTTTACTCCAAGACGGCTATGGCGAGTCCGCCGGCGACTTGCACGGTGCAGACGCCCTGCAGCCTGCGCGACTACTTGGCCAAGAAATACGGAACGGTGGGCTCGCTGAATGCCGCCTGGGGCAGCAACTACACCAGTTTCGACTCGACCGGGACTGCCCAGTCGCAAACCATCTGCGCGAGCACAGCCTGGAATGGCAGCATCGCAACCTGCAGTGCCACGCTCACGAATTTGAATGTCTCTCCGGAGTCGGTGCATGTAACCGTGGATGGCACGCTGCAAGCCGGCGACTGCCCCTGGTTTGCCTAT
>Ga0210409_10007959_pt1 | contig 10856 bp, 5 predicted proteins | sample IncBWH17MmetaG_FD_161649 | JGI IMG/M metagenome (GOLD analysis project Ga0210409, IMG submission 161649) | Forest soil microbial communities from Barre Woods Harvard Forest LTER site, Petersham, Massachusetts, United States - Inc-BW-H-17-M | ecosystem: Environmental > Terrestrial > Soil >...
GGGAGACATATAGGCGGCGGTGCCCAGGATGGTGCCCGCCTGGGTCAGACCGATGGTTGCTGTCTCGTCCGCCGCCCGCTTGCGGCCACCACCGTCGCGGCTCAATAGCGCGAGACCGAAATCGAGCAGCTTGATGCCGGACGCCGTCACCAGAATATTGGCGGGTTTCAGATCGCGATGTGTGACGCCCTTGGCGTGAGCGGCAGAGAGCGCGTCGGCCATCTGAACGGCATGGCGAAACCCAACATCGAGAGGCATAGGACCTGCGAGCGGAGTACCCTCGATAAACTCCATGGCCAGATAGTTTGGGCCGACGTCGTAAACCTGGCGGATGTTCGGATGATTCAGCGCGGCGATCGCTTTGGCCTCCCGCTCGAAACGCTCCGAGAACTGGGCAGAGGAGACCTTAATGGCCACGTCGCGATTCAAACGCGGGTCTCTGGCGTGATACACCTCGCCCATGCCACCGGCTCCGATGGGCGCGGGGATTTCGTACGGGCCGAGTTTGTCGCCGATAGAAACGGGCATTGGGGTGACAAAGCTAAGTTTATCCGATCAGGAAACAACTAAGTCCTGGTTGACGGCGCATCCGGAAGTAATCCGGGGCTGTTCCAGATTGCCAACCGGGAGTTGATAGTATGCTAAACGCATGCAAGACAACCTGCGAATCCCTTTCCCTGCTGGCTCCCCCTACTCGCGTACCGTTGTTGGCGGCAAGCATCGGTACTGAGGAGCCGTGACAGCGGAGATGTTTACCTGTGGTCATGGGATAGGGGATAAACATCGACCGCGGTCCGCACCGCTACCAAAGCCGCCTCTCGGTTGCGGCGTTACGCCAACGCCGGTTCTCGGCGGCTGCATCACGAATACGGCCTGGAAAAGGAGGCTGCTTGATCCTTAGATTGAGTTTTGGCGGAGCATGCCCGAAAATGGAGGATGCCGAAACCCTAAAGGAAATTCTCGCCGACATCGGGGTAATGAAGTTGCAATCTAGCCTAGAGTTTCTGTCGGGCAATATCGGGCAAGGAGCCATGGCAACATTGGCATCCACGGTAGGCGCGGCAATGTAGAATCTGTAAGTTGCTGCTGGCATTGAGGCGGTCACGTACCGAATCCCCCCTCTCCGCCAGAAACTTGAAATTCCAGCCGCAATGCAATTAGGTTCCTCGTGGAACGGGTGGGGCCCGCACGCGCTCCAGGTTGCGAAACGAACCCAAGCCTGAGCGAACGCCCTAAAACTTCCTTGACCACTCTCTGGGCCAGCGCTCGATCACCACTTTCTTATCCGTATAGAACTCAACCGCGTCCCGCCCCTGCCCGTGCATCACGCCCAGAAAGCTGTCCTTCCATCCGCTGAACGGAAAGTAGGCCATGGGCGCCGCCACGCCGATGTTGACGCCGATGTTGCCGGCCGGTGCCTCATAGCGGAATTTCCGCGCGGCCGCGCCGCTGGATGTGAAAATGGACGCCGCGTTTCCGTACCGGTTGCGAGCCAGAATCCGGATCGCCTCGTCCAGGTCCGCCGCCTGGGCGAGCGACAACACCGGACCGAAGATCTCGGTCGCCATCAACTCGCTGCCGCTGTCGATTCCGGCGATCACGGTGGGCCTAAGGAAGTTTCCGCGCTGGCCGCTCCCGCCCGCCTCTTCTCGCCCGTCCAGCAAAACTTCGCCTCCGTCCTGAACGCCCTTGCCGATCAGCCCCACGATGCGGGACTTGCTCTCCGCAGTGATCACCGGACCCATCTGCACCGATTCATCCAATCCGTTTCCCACTCGAATTTCCGACGCCAGCCCGAGGACCCGCTCGATGAACCCTTTCGAAGCCTGGCCCACGGTCACCGCCGTCGAAATCGCCAGGCAACGCTGTCCAGCGCATCCAAACGCGCTGTCGCTCACGATCTTGGCGGTCATCTCCATGTCGGCATCCGGCATGATCACGACGTGGTTCTTGGCTCCTCCCTGGCACTGTACCCGCTTGCCGTGCGCGGATCCTTCCGCATAAACGTGGCGCGCCACCGCAGTGGACCCCACGAAGCTGATGGCCCGCACGTCCGGATGGCGCAGCAGCGCGTCCACCGCCGCTTTGGCTCCCACCACCAGATTCGCCACGCCGTGCGGCAATCCCGTCTCGTGCAGCAGCTCGAAGATCCGGCGCGCGGTCAGCGGCACTTTTTCGGAGGGCTTCAAGATGAACGTGTTCCCACAGGCGATCGCGTAGGGCAGGAACCACAGCGGAATCATGGCCGGGAAGTTGAAGGGCGTGATCGCGGCGGTCACCCCCAGGGGCTGCCGGATCATGATTTCATCGATGCCCGAGGCGACGTCCTCCAGGTTGTAGCCTTGCATCAGCGTCGGAATCCCGCAGGCGACTTCGACGTTTTCGATGCCTCTCTGCAATTCCGCGCGCGCCTCGGCTAGCGTTTTCCCGTTCTCGAGCGTGGTCAGCCGCGCGATTTCATCGGAGTGGCCCTGCAGCAGTTGCCGCAACCGGAACAGGTACTGGATCCTCTCCTGCGGAGGCGTGCGGCGCCATTCTGGAAACGCGGCCGCGGCCGATGCCACAGCGGCGGCCACGTCGCCCGCTTCGGCCAGCGCGATCCGCGCCAGCGATTCCGAGGTGGCTGGATTGATGATCTCCATCGCCGCCGAGGACTGGCAGCGCCGCCACTCTCCACCCACATAATTCCCCGCCAGATTCGCGCTATCGCTGACTAATGTTGGTTCCATAGCTTCCTCAGATTCAGATGGTGCGAACCGAGAGTTCCAGGCGGTCGCCAACGGGGACTTCGACCGAGACGTATCCCCTACCAGGATTCCGCACGTAGGCAAGATAGGGCTTGTGTACCTCCGGAAACAGATCGAGGTCGTCCGCCACGACCATTGCACCCGGTTCGAGCGCCGGCTCCAGCAGCTTCAGGACGGGCAAGTAAAGCTTCTTCCAACCGTCCAGGAAGAGAAGCGTCACGCCCCCGGTGATATCCCTAAGGGTCTCGAGCGCGTCACCCTCACGCAGGTCGACATACTCGAGCAATCCCGCTTTACGAAGGTTTTCGCGCGCTTTTTGCGCTTTGCCGGAGTGAAGTTCCGTCGCGATCACTCTACCGTCTCCGCGATCCCGAACCGCGGCCGCCAGATAGATCGTGGAAATTCCCAAGGAGGTTCCGAACTCAACCACCGTGCCGGTCTTGATGGCCCGTGCCAGCGTGTACAGGAAGCGTCCCGCGTCAGGGGAAACCGGGATATAGGCGAGGTCCAGCACGTGAGCCATCTCATCGTCCGTCTTGTCGCCCATCTTGTCGAGCAAGGGAGGGTCCACGGTATCGGCCTGGGAGTGGAGCTCGTCGAGAACGCGGCCCGCAATGGGATCATGCAACGAAGAAGCCATTGCTTCTACGATACGATACCAGCGTGGCGCGTTCGTCTCAACCGGAGCGGGATGCAAACCCCGGCCGCCGATCTTTAGAAAGTCAGCTTCGCCCCCAATTGAAGCAATCTGCCACCCGGCGTTGCGACTAGCCTGCCGATGAAACCGGCGCTTCCCCCAAAGACGGCGGGTGTAGGAAGATAAAAATGGGCCTGATTGAAGAGATTAAAAACCTCCGCCCGGAACTGCACATTGATCCGCTCGGTTGGTTTGAATACCTTGGCCAGCGAAGCATCGGTATCGAAAAGTCCGGGCCCGATGATCGTGTTTCGTCCCAGGTTGCCATAACTTCCGGGCACCGGCTTCGAAAAGGCGCAAGGATCGTACCACAGGGTCTGAGTTCCCAACGGCGTTCCCGGAGCTACGCTCTTGCACGCCGATGAGATTAAGGGAGATTTACAAGCATTGGCGATCGTGGTTAAACCCGCGCACCCTTGCGTAACTCCCGATGTGGGGTCGGGGCTGAAGCCCGCGTTCAAGTTGGGACGGTCTGGAGCCCACCTGTCTCCGTTTGCGGAACTGTTGGTATTCACGCGTCCCGTGAACGGTTCCCCGATGCGGAACGTGCCGATTCCATTGATGCTCCAGCCCCCCAAAATGGCCCCCATGACCTTGTTCTGGAAGTGGAACGGGAAAGGATAGGTGGCCGTGAAGACAAAATTGTGTCGGGCGTCGAAGGCGGAGAGGCCCCGGTCGCGGGTCAGGTTGGTGGCATCGAGAATCGTGGTCACCTCCTGGCGTGTGTCGCCGCCGGCGATGCTCGATTTTTCATCTATGGATTTGGACCAGGTGTAAAACGCCTGATACTGCAATCCGCTGGCGCTTTTGTGCCGCAGCGTGACCTGCATCGCATTGTAATCGGAATTCGCTCCCCACTGGTACGCCGTAAGCGAGGCAAAGAGGGGGTTAGTGCGCGTGCCCGTCACGAAAAGCCCTTGGCTGTTAAGAAGAGCAGGATTCTTTTCGTAGGCATATTGCAAATGGTGAGATTCCGAGCCGATGTAGGCTACCTCGAGCACGGTGTTCCTGACGATCTCCCGCTGCAAAGTCAGGTTATATTGGATTTTGCTCGGTTCTTTAACCGAGGCGGGCATGGGATTGAACTGAGGAGGCGGAGGGGCTCCGGTGGTCACGTTCGTATCTAGGGGAAAGGTGGGGTAATAGCCGGTCTTCGGGTTCACCAGGTCGCTGAGTGTAGTAGCGAAGGGAGGGGTCCCCGAAGCATTTGCCACAAAACTAAAAGGAAGGATGTGGTCGTGGAACAACCCGAATCCTGCCCGCACCACCGTCTTTCCGCTTGCGTCGGCCTGCCATGCAAAGCCGACCCGAGGCTCGAAGTCCTTCTTCGATATAGAGACGAAATGGTCCGCCTCGACCGTCGTCTTTAGATCGGTGATGTTGAACAAATTGGCCATCTTTCCATTTACTTCCGTGGGATCGGTGAGGAATTCGTACCGTAAGCCCAGGTTGAGGGTCAAGCGCGGGGACACTTTGAAATCGTCCTGGATATACGCCCCGAACAGGGTTTCCCGGATACCCCGGTAACCGCTCTCGCCCGGCGTGAGCGCGTCAAAGCGGCTGGGAATGGCGGCAAAAAAGGTCGCAATATCGTTAAATGTGTAGTTGCCCCTGCCGTTGGACTCAGTCGTCTCGTTGTCCTGAATGCGCTTGACATCCACGCCCATCTTGATGCTATGCCGTCCCTTCACCCACGTGAGGTCGTCACCCTCCTGGAAGTTGTTATACGTGTAAATTCGGGGCGCCCCGTTATCGATTCCCAGGAAATTCAGCGGGCCACCGCCGCCTTGGCCGTTAAGCCCCTGTGCACCAAAAGAGACGGTCCCGAAGCTCTTGCCGGGGATAAAGCCCAAACTCGTGGCTGCCGGGTTGACGATCGCATCATCGAAGTTCTGGTAGGTTCGGTTGTAGGCCCAACGGAGCGAGTTGATTAGTGTAGGCCGCAATACCTGGTTCAACTGAATGGTGGAATACTGCCGGCGCGATTGATCGAGCTCATTGGCAACGGAACTGCCGTTAAAGTTGGGGAGCACGTTAGAATCTTTGTCGAAGCTGTATCGGAAGAAGATCCTCGTTTTTTCGCTGATCTGATGATCCACGCGGGTCATAAAATAATTTTCCTGGCCAACCCCGACGGGCGCGGCAAAGAAAATTCCCGTGCCGTCTCCTAGGTCCGCCTGGGAACCGGGCGTCGGAGCCTGGTAGAGCCTCATATAGGGCTTGACCGTGGGGTTGATCGGTATCGTGCAGGTGGTGGCCGTGGTCGCCGTACAGAGCGACGTTTCGGGCGTGTTCAAGCAACCTTGACATGGCCCAGTGTTAGGCAGGACGTTTCCCTGTACGAGACTCAGTGGCAGGATTCCCGCCTGGGTTGCGGCGGTCGGCACGTCGGCCGATATATTTCCTCCAACGCCTCGCCTCAGCCCTTCGTAGGTGCCGAAGTAGAAGGTTTTATCCTTCCTGATGGGTCCGCCCAAAGAGCCCCCATATTGGCTTTGCCTATAAGGGGCCGTGGAGCCGGTCCCGCCGTTTTTAGCTTCATCGAAGTAACCCGGCGAATCCAGGTTGTTGTTGCGTTTAAACAAGAAGGCGGAGCCATGCAGGCTATTGCTGCCAGACCGCGTGACGGCCGAGATCACGCCGCCTGAGGACCGTCCATATTCCGCGGGCGACACGCTGGTGTTGATCTTGAATTCCAGGACGCCGTCCACCCCCAGGTTGGTTCCGGCCGCCCCTCCCGGGGTGCCGTTGGCGTGATCGTTGATATCGGTTCCATCCAGCATGAAGCTGTTGGCATAGCTCCGGCTTCCGCTCACGCTGAATCGCACTCCGGTGCCATAGTCGAACGCAGCGCCTGCTAGGCCCGCGCCCATGGTTACGACACCCGGTTGGATCAAGGCGAGTTGGTCATAACTCCTGCCGTTCAGCGGCAGGTCGCGAATGGTTCTTTCGTCCACGAGGGAGCTTAAGGCGGAGCTGGTTGATTCCACCAGCGGCGCTTCCGCGGTGATTGTGACCTTGTCGGAAATCTGGCCTACTTTGAGCCCCAGGTTGACCACCGATTCGCGGCCTACCGTCAGCGTAATTCCGCTTCTAACCTCGGTCTGGAAGCCGGACTGCTGGGCTGTCACTTCATAACTGCCCAGCGGCAAATCGGGCGCGATGTAACGGCCCCCCGCGTCGCTGGTGAGGGTTCGGACAGCTCCGGTATCCACGTTCCGGACGGTCACCATCGCTCCAGCAATGCTGGCTCCCGACTGATCTTGCACCACCCCGGAAATTGTTCCCGTGGAAACCTGGGCAGAAGCCACAAGCGCGCCCAAAATGACACCAATCAGCAGTACTTGCAAATATCGAGACATTTTCGCTCCCCTCCCCTAATCTGGAAATCAGCCGCTTTCACTGCTACCCGGTGCTCGGTAAGAGAAATGCTTGATTACGAATATGGCGGGGGCTGGTGACTGCTCGAAGGTCGCTTGTAAGCCGGTAACTACCGTCAACGACTCATCCCCCTGGCGGCGCAATTACCCGAAAATCTGCCCCTTTCGATAAAGCAATCGTCTTGGACAGATTGGGTTGAGTCTACGCCCGTTTTGCCGAGCGTGTCAAGTATTTTTTCTAGTTGTCAACTGCCTTTAGGCTGTAGACCACAAGGCCATAACGGCTTAACAAACAGATCCGCATGGCATATGTCGTTGATTCCTTGTTTCAGCCGGGGTCGTAAAGAGTCGGCGGGCTGGCATCCGGCGCATATCCGAGGCAATTATAAACGGTAAGGCCGACCCGCCGCACTCGATGTGCGACAGATCGGCCTTGGTCGTGACTTCTGGCTTCGGGTTTTAGAAAATCACCTTTAGCCCCAACTGAGTCAACCGGCCGCCTGGGGATGAGATCAACTTGGTGGCAACACCGGCGGTTCCTGAAAAGACGGCACGCCCAGGTAGATAAAAATTGGCATGGTTGAGGAGGTTGAAAAACTCTCCCCGGAATTGCACGTTGAGCCGCTCACTTGGCTTGAAAGTCTTGGAAATAGAAGCATCGATATCGTCAAGCCCGGGCCCGGTGATGGTTTCTCTTCCCAGGTTGCCGTAGGTCCCCGGCGCCGGCCTCGAAAAAGCACAAGGATCATACCAGTGCAGGGGAGTTCCCAGCGGCGTTCCCGGGGCTATTTTGCTTGTGCTGCACCCTGCTGAAACTCCCGACGTGGGATCGGGGCTGAAGCCCGGTTTCAAGTTGGGACGGTCAGGGAACCACCTGTCTCCGTTTAGGGAAACGTTAGAATTCACGAGCCCGGTCATCGGTTCCCCGGTACGGAACGTGCCGATTCCATTCACGGTCCAGCCGCCCAAAATCGCCCCCACGAATTTCTGCCGGAATTTGAATGGAAACGGATAGGTGGTCGTGAGGACAAAATTTTGTCTCGCATCGAAGGCGGAACGTCCCCGGTCGCGGCTCGGGTTGAGGAAGTCGAGCACGGTGTTCGGTTCCTGGCGTGATTCGCCGCCGGCGAGGGTTGATTTGTCGTCGATGGATTTGGACCAGGTGTAAAACGCCTGATACTGCAATCCACTGGCGGTCTTGTGTCTCAGCGTGACCTGTAACGCATTGTAGTCGGCATTCCCCACCCATTTGGCCGCCGTAAGGGAGCCATAAGCGCAGTTGGCGTTCCAGGTGGCAACGGTGCAGCCGGGCTGTAGCGTGGGCTTGGCCGTCGGGAAAGTTGGCGACCCGTTCACGTAAGTAGGAATAGGAGTGTTCAATTCCCCGTTTAATTGCAAATGGTGAGATTCAGAGCCGATATAGGCTGTTTCGAGCACCGTGTCCTTCATCACCTGCTGCTGCAAAGTGAAGTTGTATTGGATTTTGCTTGGCTCCTTGATCGAGCCGGGAAAAGGACTGAACTGGCCCGGGGGAGGCGGACCGCTGGTCAAGTTGGGATCTATGGGGAAGGCCGGATAGTAGTTCGCCCCGGGGTTTGCTAAGTCGCTTAGTGTCCTGAAGTAGGGAGGCGTGCCATCAACACCTGTCGCCCAGGAAAAAGGAAGTATGTGGTCATGGAAAACACCGAATCCCGCCCGCACCACTGTGGTTCCGCTTCCGTTGAGCTGCCACGCAAAGCCGGCCCGAGGCTGGAAGTCCTTTTTGCCTATGGAAAACCAATGGTCCTTCAAAACCGTCGGCGCCGGGTCCGAAAGGTTCACCAGCCTGGACATCTTCCCATTCACTTCGTAAGGATCGGTGAGCACTTCATACCGTAAGCCCAGATTGAGCGTGAAGCGCTGGCTCACTTTGACATCGTCCTGCACGTAGGCCCCGAACAAGGTTTCCCGGATACCCCGGTAGGCGTCTGCCGCGGTGGGCGGCGGCGCGTCAAAACGAATGGGGGCGTTGGCGAGAAAGGTCGCAATATCAAGAAATGTGTAGTCGCCCCTGCTGTTGCCCGAAGCGAGCTCGTTGTCATCAATTCGCTCGGCACTCACGCCAATTTTGATGGAATGTCTTCCCTTCACATACGTGAGATCGTCACCCCCCTGGAACAAGTTGTAGTAATAAATTCGGGGTGCGCCGTTATCCACTCCTAGGAAATTCAGCGGTGCGGTGGAAAGCCCCTGCCCCCCAAAAGAGATAGTCCCCAGGGTTTGGCCCGGGATAAAGGTCAATTTAGATGCCGCCGGGTTGACTATAGTATCATCGAAGTCCTGGAAGGTTCGATTGTAGCCGACGCGGAGCGAATTGATCAGAGTAGGCCGCAATACGCTGGTCGCCTGAATCGTGGAATATTGTCTGCGGGCCTGATCGAGCTCATTGGCAATGGCACTGCCGTTCACGTTCGGGAGCACGTTAGAATCTTTATCAAAGCTGTATCTGAGGAAGATTCTCGTTTTCTCGTTGATCTCATGATCTCCCCGGATCATAAAATAATTTTCGTCGGTAACCTGGAGAGGCGCAGCAACCCAATTTCCCGTGCCGTCTCCGAGGTCCAGTTGGCCTGGTACGTTCGGAGCCTGGAAGAGATTCAGGTACGGTCGCACTGCGGGGTTCACATTGATCTGGCAGGTGTTGCCGCTTATCACCGCGCAGAATCTCTGTTCGTTGCCGGCCTGCCCGGATGTGGGAACGATGCTCAGCGGCAGGATTCCCGCCAGGGTGTTGGCGGTTGGCACTTCGGCCGCTTGAATAGTTCCACTACCTAGTCGCAGCCCTTCGAAGGTGCCGAAGTAGAAGGTTTTATCCTTCTTGATGGGGCCCCCCAAAGAGCCCCCAAATTGGCCGCGCCTATACGGAGCCACCGAGTCGGTCCCGCCGTGGTTTGACTCATCGAAGTAACCCAGCGAATCCAGCGCGCTGTTGCGCAGAAACCCAAAGGCGGAGCCATGCAGGCTATTGCTGCCGGACCGCGTGACGGCCGCGATCACCCCGCCTGAGGACCGTCCAAATTCCGCGGGGGACACCAGGGTGTTGATCTTGAACTCCAGGATTCCGTCTACCCCCAGGTTGGTTCCAGCCGCCCCTCCCGGGGTGCCATTGGCATGATCGTTGACATCGGTTCCATCCAGCATGAAGCTGTTGGCATAGGGCCGGCTTCCGGTGACGCTGAATCGCGTCCCCTCGCCAAAGTCAAACGCGGCGCTGGCCTGCCCTGCGCCCATGGTTACGACGCCCGGCTGAAGCAGTGCGAGCTGGTCATAACTTCTGCCGTTCAGCGGCAGGTCGCGAATGGTTCTTTCGTCCACCAGGGAGCTCATGGCGGAAGTGGTCGATTCCACCAGCGGCGCTTCCGCGGTGATTGTCACCTTGTCGGAAATCTGGCCTACTTTGAGCCCCAGGTTGACCACCGATTCGCGGCCTACCGTCAGCGTAATTCCGCTTCTGACCTCGGTCTGGAAGCCGGACTGCTGAGCTGTCACTTCATAACTGCCCAGCGGCAGATCGGGAGCGAGGTAACGGCCCCCCGCGTCACTGGTGAGGGTTCTGACGGCTCCGGTATCCACGTTCCTGACGGTGACCATCGCTCCAGCAATGCTGGCTCCCGACTGATCCTGTACGACCCCGGAAATTGTTCCCGTCGAAACCTGGGCAGAGGCCACAAGGCCGCCCAAAATCACACCAATCAGTAGTATTTGCAAATATCGAGACATGTCACTCCCTCTCCTATATCTAGAAATCTCCGAGGCGGACAAGTCCGCCTCCTATGAGAAATGGTGGGGTTGGTGGCCGGAGTAAGAACACACAAGTGCTTGGGTGTCCCTGCTCGAAGATCGTTTGTAAGCCGGTAAGTACCCTCAATCGGCTCATCCCCCTGGCAAAATCTGTCCCTTTCGATGAAGCAAATCGTCTAGGACGGATGAGGGGAGTCTACGCTCGTTCGCAGAGCTTGTCAAGGGTTTTTTCGGTTGTCTGTCAACGGTTTT
>Ga0210409_10007960_pt1 | contig 10853 bp, 13 predicted proteins | sample IncBWH17MmetaG_FD_161649 | JGI IMG/M metagenome (GOLD analysis project Ga0210409, IMG submission 161649) | Forest soil microbial communities from Barre Woods Harvard Forest LTER site, Petersham, Massachusetts, United States - Inc-BW-H-17-M | ecosystem: Environmental > Terrestrial > Soil >...
CGGCAACCTGCCGCGGGAGCTGCCGCGCGAGATGCAGGCATCAATCGAGCTGGGGTCGTGGCCGGTGCTGCCGATTTTCCGCTACCTCGCGCGGCTCGGAAAGATCGAGCGGGACGAGCTGCTGATGACTTTCAACCTTGGCGTGGGAATGATACTGGTGGTCCCGGCGAAGCACATTTCGCGTGTGGAGGCGGAATTGAAGCGGCGCCGCGAGAAATTTTATGTGATCGGGCGCGTCGAGCGCGCTACGCACGCGGCGGCTGCGGGCGGGCGCGGAAAATCCCGCGTCGTCTACTCGGGCAAGCTGCCGATCTGAATGCGCGGCGCGCCCGTTCGGCGACGCCGGGAATCATTTCTGAAAGGAAAGTGAGGAAGACAAAATGAGCGCCTTGCAGGATTTTCCGCGGATTGCGCCGTTTCTCTGGTTTGACGCGAACGCCGAAGAGGCGGTCGCTTTTTATATGAGCGTTTTCAAGAATTCGCGGCTTCTGCAGGAAGTGCGCAACACCGGCGACGCGCCCGGTCCGAAAGGCGGCGCTCTGACCATCGCGTTCGAGCTCGACGGACAGAAGTTTACGGCGCTGAATGGCGGCCCGGCTTACAAATTCACCGAAGCGATTTCGTTCACGGTGCGATGCGACACGCAGGAGGAAGTGGATTATTACTGGTCGAAGCTCACCGCAGGAGGCAGCGAAATACAATGCGGCTGGCTGAAGGATAAATTCGGGCTGTGCTGGCAAATCGTGCCGGCGCGGCTGCCCGACCTTATTCAGCATCCGAAGGCCATGCAGGCCATGCTGCGGATGAAGAAGCTGGATATCGCGGAGCTGGAGCGGGCGGCGAAATCGTAGAAGGCGATCGCGCGGGAGTATCCCCGTCGACTTTTTTCACGAATCACGCGCAAACCGAAGAATCGACTTGCGGGCCGCTTCGCCGATCCCTCGAACTATGCTAATTTCGCTGCGCCATGAAAAAGCGGATTGGCGTGCTGCTCTCCGGCCGCGGCTCGAATTTCGACGCGCTGGCGGCGAGCGTGGCCGCGGGGCGCATTCCCAACGCTGAAATCTCCATCGTGGTGAGCAACCGCGAAACCGCACAGGGAATCGAGAAGGCTCGCGCGCGCGGAATCGAGGCGCGGGTGATTCCCTCGAAGGGGCTGGAGCGCGACGCTTACGACAGGCTGGTGGTGGCGGCGCTGCGCGAGAAAAATGTGGATCTGGTTTGCCTGGCGGGATACATGCGGCTGCTGTCGCCCTATTTTGTGAAGGAATTTCCGCAGCGCGTTCTCAATATTCATCCGTCGCTGCTGCCGGCGTTTCCGGGGCTGGAATCGCAGCGCCAGGCGCTGGAGCACGGCGCGAAATTTTCGGGCTGCACCGTGCATTTCGTGGATGAAAATCTGGATGCGGGGCCGATCGTGATGCAAGCGGTGGTGGCGATCGAAGACCGCGACACGCCAGAAACGCTCTCCGAGCGGATCCTGCGCGAGGAGCATCGCATCTACACCGAGGCGGTGCGGATTGTCCTCGAGGGACGCTTCCGCATCGAAGGGCGCCGCGTGCTGGTGAATTCGTAGGCGCGCGGGGAGGGACGCGATGGAACAACGCATAAGTATCGTGACGCTGGGAGTTGCGAACCTGGAGCGCAGCCGGAACTTTTACGAACATCTGGGATGGCGGCGCGCGGTGGAGAAAGCCGAAGGCATCGTTTTCTTCCAGGCGGGCGGGATGGCGCTGGCGCTCTACCCGCGAACGGAACTTGCGAAGGACGCGAATATCGCCGGAGAAGGCCGCGGCTTCGGAGGAATAACGCTCGCCTATAATGCGCGCAGCCGCGACGAGGTGAATGCGGTTCTTGCCGAGGCGCAAGCGGCCGGCGCGAAAGTTCTGAAGCCCGCGCAGGACGCTTTTTGGGGCGGCTATTCGGGATACTTTTCCGACCCTGACGATTTTCCGTGGGAGGTCGCCTGGAATCCGACGTTTCCCATCGCGGAGGATGGAAGTATCCGGCTGCCGAATTGAACCGCCAGCGCGCGGGGACACGAGGAAAAATATTTGGCTTCCCTGAAATTCAAACCTGTTGACGAGCAGATCGCCTACCTGAAAAAGGGCGCCGCGGAAATTATCCGCGAGGAAGATCTGAAGGCCAAGCTCGAGCAATCGGCCAAGACTGGCAAGCCGCTGCGCGTCTATCTCGGCGTGGATCCCACCGCGCCAGATATTCATCTGGGCCACACCGTGGTGCTGCGCAAGCTGAAACACTTTCAGGATATGGGCCACACGGCAATTTTCCTGATCGGCGATTTTTCGGCGATGATCGGCGACCCGACGGGGCAGTCGGAGACGCGTCCGCCGCTGACGCGCGAGCAGGTGGACGCCAACGCGCAGACCTATCTCGCGCAGGTGTACAAGATCCTGGACCGCGAGAAAACCGAGGTGCGCTATAACAGCGAATGGCTGGGGAAAATGTCGAGTTTCGACGTGGTGCGGCTGTGCGGCCACTATCGGCTGGCGCGCATGCTGGAGCGCGAGGATTTTCGCTCGCGGCTCGACAAGAATCTGCCGATTTCGGTGCACGAGCTGCTTTATCCGCTGCTGACGGCGTACGATGCCGTGGCGCTCGAGTCCGATGTGGAGCTGGGCGCGACCGAGCAGAAATTCAACATGCTGGTGCACCGCGAAATTCAGCGCGAGTACGGGCAGATTTCCGAAGTGGTGCTGACCATGCCGATTCTGGTGGGCCTCGACGGCGAGCGGAAAATGTCGAAGAGCCTGGGGAATTATGTCGGCATCACCGAAGCACCCGGCGAAATGTTCGGTAAGCTGATGTCCATCAGCGATGAGCTGATGTGGTCCTACTACGATCTGCTGACGGATTTTGGGCCGCACGTGATCTTGGGCGTCCGCGAGGAAGTGCGCACGGGAATTTTGCATCCGATGGACGCGAAGATGCAGCTGGCGCACGCGGTGATCGCCGGTTTTCACGGCGAGGAGGCGGCGACGAAAGCTCGGGACGAATTTCAGCGCGTCTTTCGCGACCGGCAGGCGCCGGAAAAAGTGCATGAAACGAGGTTTAAACGGGAATCAGGATCATTGGTTGCACAAATGCACCGTACGGACGGCACGGTCGTGCAGATTGTGACACCGTCGCAGAGCAAGTGGTCCCAGCTATTAGCCTATCTCGGTGAAATTCAGTCCGTGGCCGAGGCCGAACGCCTAATAAAGCAAGGCGGTCTGGAAATTGACGGCCAAATCGTAAAGAACCCCACAGCCAAGATCGATCCAGACCGCGTAGCGATCTATGACTTGCGGGTTGGCAAGAAGAAATTCCTGCGCATTATCGTCGAATAACTCCGACATTTAGCCTGTTACTTCCAGATCCACGCTAGAAAAGGAGCAGGGGAGACGCCGGCGGTACGTGAGTCCACGTCGAAGTCGGATGGCGGGATTACGCCAAGAATTTGTTCCGGGCGCTGCATGCTGCGCCCCTACCAAACCTTCACCAACGCGAAAGTTGTGGGGTGTGTGCTCAGCGCGAGGACGTGCCGGTGGCGGAGCGGATCGGAATCATCAGGGGCTTCGCGGCTTCGGTGGGCCCGAGCATGTGGCATTGACCGTCGAAGACGGCGCCCGGCTCGATGACCAGGCAGGGGCTGTGAACTTCGCCAGTGACGATGGCGTTCGGCTGGATTTCCACGCGGCCGCGGGCGTTGATTACTCCGTCGAAGCGGCCGGCGATGATCACGCAATTGCCGTTGATGTTTCCTTCGACCGTGGCGTGCTCGCCGAGGACGAGCGTGTCGTCGGAAGTGATGGTTCCCTTCAGCGCGGAGTCAATGCGGAACGTGCCGGAGGCTTCGAGCTTGCCCTCGACCTTGACGCCCTGCTCGAGGAAGCCTGTCCACTCGGCCGGATCGTGTTTTTTTCGATCGAACCAACCCCACGCCACGCGACGCTCCTGGGTGCGAAGCCCTATTCTCTCATCAGCTGGTCGTAAAGGCGGGTCAAATCGGCGGCATCGTAGTACTCAAACGTCAACTGGCCGGGCCTGCCAGGCCGCAGCGGATGCAGGACGATTTTGGTGCCGAATTTGCGCTGCAGCTCGTCAACGGCCCATTTTGTATTCGGATCGAGCGATTCGGCGGGCGATTCGGGCTTCACTCTTGCGCTGCGCGCGACGAAGCGTTCGAGCTGACGAACGGTCATGCCGCCGCGAGCGATCTTGCGGGCGAGTTCCAGGCGCAGCTTCGGCTCGTCAACAGATAGAAGCGCGCGCCCGTGGCCCGCTGACAGGCGCCCTTCTTCGAGCAAATCGAGGATCGATTCCTCGAGGCGCAGCAGACGAACAGAGTTCGCGATGGTGGCCCGGTCCTTGCCGGTGCGTTCCGCGACTTCTTCCTGGGTGAGATGAAATTCGTCGGTGAGCCGCTGGAAGGCGTGCGCCTGCTCGACGGGATTCAGATCCTCGCGCTGGAGATTTTCGACCAGCGTCATCTCCAGAGCCATCTCGTCGCGGACATCGCGCACCACCGCGGGCACGCGGCTGAGCGCGGAACGCTGCGCCGCCCGCCAGCGGCGCTCGCCGGCTATCAATTGAAATCGCGGGCCGACGCGGCGAACCACCAGCGGCTGTACGATGCCGCTGGCGCGAATCGAGCGCGCCAATTCCTCGAGCGCGTCCTCGCGGAAATGACTGCGGGGCTGAAACGGGCTCGGGTCGATCAGATCGATATCAATCTGGAGAAAAACCTCACTCGGAGCCAGAGCCGGCGCCACCGCCGCCGCCGCTCCCGCCGCCGCTACCGGCTGCTGCGGCGGAAGTTGCTGATCCTGCTTGGGTTCCGGGTCCCTGATCAGCGCGCTCAATCCCCTGCCCAACGCGTTTCTGGGCATTGACGATCACCTCCTTGGCAAGTTGGATGTAGCTTTCTGCACCTCTACTATGTATGTCGTAGAAAATCACCGGCATGCCGTGGCTAGGCGCCTCGGCCAGGCGGACATTTCTGGGAATGACGCTGTCGAAGACCTGCGCTCCGAAGAAGCTGCGCAGATCGGCCGCGACCTGTTTCGATAACGTGGTGCGGTCGTCGTACATGGTGAGCAGGATGCCTTCGATAGCCAGGGACGGATTGATGGCGCGGCGAAGCCGGGCGAGCGTGTCCAGCAGTTCGGAGACGCCCTCGAGAGCCAGAAATTCGCACTGGACCGGGACGAGAACGGAATCGCTTGCCGCGAGGGCGTTGACGGTGAGGATGTCGAGCGACGGCGGGCAGTCAATCAGGATGAAGTCGTACTTGTCGCGGATCGGCCGAATCACGTCCCTCAATCGGTACTCGCGATTCTCCATGGAGATCAGCTCGACGGCGGCGCCGACTAGGTTCTTATCCGATGGAATCAGATCGAGGCGATCGATTTGTGCGTCTATGGCGATGCGCTCGACGGGTTCGCCGAGGATCAGAGCCTGATAGAGGGTGCGGCGCGCCGGATCCTTGGCAAATCCCAGGGCGCTGGTGGCATTTCCCTGCGGATCGGAATCGATGATGAGGGTGCGCTGACCGGAAGCAGCGAGAGAGGCACCGAGGTTTACGGCTGTGGTCGTCTTGCCGACACCGCCCTTTTGATTGGCGATGGCAATGATTCGCGCCAAATGGAGCCCCCAGATAGCAGCGCGAATGTAACAGAGAATTTTCGCGGTAAGCAAGATGTTTCACGTGGAACATTTGAATCGTGGAGCGGAGGGCTGGCGAAAATGTTCCACGTGGAACAATTCAACGGGTGCGGTGGAGAAAATGTTCCACGTGGAACATTCTAGCCAGGAATCGGAGTGTAGGGGTTGAATTCGCGTTTCTGGCATGAGAAACGACGATTCTGCCCAGGGGCTGAAGGCTCGTGTTCTTGCTGGGGTTGCGCCGGATCCAAAGCCACGGGGTCCTGAAGGCCGATGTTCTACCGAGAGATGTCTGAAGGCCGGCCTTGAGCAGGGGATCCCGCGAGCAGATAGCGTCGTTTCGAGCCAGGGATGAGGATAGGCCTGTCCCATGTCCATCCAGGAGCACGCGATAGTTTCCGCGCGTCGTCATCGCCGAGCCAGAGGACGACCTTACCGCCGGGCGCGAGCTGCGATAGCGACCATTTCAGGAGATCGTCGAACTGGCCGAGCGCGCGGGCGGCGATGAAATCGAAATTAGCCGAGCCGGGCGGGAATTCCTCCATGCGTCCGCGGAAGAGGTTTGCATTCGGAAGATTTAATTCCCGGATAACTTCAGACAGGAAGGCGCATTTCCTCGTGTTCGACTCAATCAGAGTGACATGGAGGCCAGGAACGGCCAAAGCGAGAGGCAAACCTGGGAAACCGGCGCCTGATCCAACGTCGGCGAGCCGACTTTCGGCGAATTTGAGCGCGGAAGCGGCAAAAACGCTCTCTCCGAAGTGAAATCTGATGACTTCCACGGGATCGGTGATGGTTGTGAGGGAAATGGACCGATTCCACTTCAGCAAAAGCGCTATGTAGGCGCGAATCTTCTCGACGGTTGCAGGCCCGATCGTCGCACCGTACGGTTCGAGCGCATTTGAGATTTCTGAGGCTGAAAGAGTCTTCATCTTATTACTATAATCATAGTATATGGAGCAGTCTAAGTATCCGATACTGCGCCAGTTGCCGGCGAGACGCCTTCGCGGAGCGACATCGCGGCACGCAGTCGAGGCGGCGCGAGAAAGCCCGCGGTAATATCGGCGATGAAGTGGGCGATCAGGGGAGCGATGAGGCTTCCCGTCCAAGCGCGCACACCGGAGAAGAGCAATCCAACTACGAACGTCGTAATCAGACCACGCCGGCCCTGGTAGAGGTGGGCGACCGCAAACAAGGCGGCGGAGCCCAGAATTCCGGCGAGGATGAGGCCGCCCGACCAGTCCTCAAAGACGCGCTGGGCGAAGCCCCGGAAGATCAATTCCTCGCAAACGGCGACGGTGACGACCACGGCGAAAAACGCGAGACGTTCCACAGAGTCCTGAGGAAATATTTTCAGGGCGAGCTGAGGAAGGACGCCTTGCGCTTCGGAGGGGTTCGTGGCGAGGCGGCGCAGGCTGACGAGTTGATTTGCCAGAATCAGAGACGCCAGCACGACGGAAACAATCGCGGTCAGCGCAGGACTTGGAATGGCGAGGCCGAGAGCCGCGAGCGGAATTTGGTGGGCGCTCGCGCGCCATAGAACGACGGCCGCGGCGAGCCACTGAAAGGCGACGGTGGATGCATAGAGCACCAGGCGATCGCGTTTGGTGGTCTGGGGCATGCGCGTGAGGTGGCGAATGCGGCGCCTGCCGAGCAGCGGCACGGCGGTGGCGAGAAAAATCAGGATGAGGGCAAAGTCCCAGTGCATCAGGTGAAATGAAAGCATCTTTGCAGCGCGGGGGCAAGCGGAGCCGGGAGTTGGCGACGGTTTGGGAAAAATCTTCAGTTATTGCGGCGGAGGTTTTCGAGCGTTGCGCGGAGGGCCTGGAAAAAAGCCATTTTCACCGCGAAGGTTTTGGCCGGCGCATTGCGGCGCGCGCCTTGTCCGGTACGGAGCTGTCCCGCGTGCGAACCGAATACCGGTTCGTCCACCGGGAGCTGCCGTCTAAAGCCGCCCGAGTCGAGCGGGGCCGACATTGTTATGCAATCATGTGGGTTCCAGTGCCCAAGTTACCGGTTATCCGACTAATCAGGAGCTAGCTAAATATTTGTTTCGAGTATGATGGCCGGAACCATGGGAGGCGCCTAGGAATTTCAATGCGAGTCTCCGCCAGCGTCGCTTCAGCCGTGCTCTTCGCCTTTTCATTTGGTACAGCTGACTCGGTACTCGGTGATTCTCCTGCGCCCCAAAAGCAGTTGAAGACGTACCCCCTGCCCGACAACTTGAATTCGGCCGACATCTCGCCAGATGAGCAATGGGTTGTCACTGAAAGTACGACCATGGCTGACGCCTCAAACGCCACAACGAGAACATTTACGGATGTCGTGCAGCTTTGGAACTTCCGGGAAGACCGACTGGTTTCGGCATTCAACGCAGAGCGAGTGGATGTAGAAGCGTCCCCCAAGGGCTTCTTTAGAAACCCGGCTCGTGGCGGACATATAGTTAGATACTCTCCAAACGGAAATCTGGTGGTGGCGTTGATCGGTCAGACGATCCACGTTCTGCGCGCGACGGATCTATACGAGCTTCGAACGATTGCTCTCGTTGGCCCAGGTAATACGACGCGGACGATTCACGGCCACACTGTAGTTAACGTCCCTCGTGTAACTGCGGCTGAGATATCTCCAGATGGAAACGCAGTGGCCGTATTGTGGGTTGGAGAACTCTTAGACGGAAAAATCGAGCTCTATGACCTCTCATCCGGCAGGAGTATCCAAAGCTGGAACACTCCGCAAGGATGGGTAACCTTCACGAAGGGGCTGGCGTGGCATCCAGACGGTCAGCTCCTACTCATCGCGATTCCCAACGAGACCCCGTGTGGCTCGCCGAACAACGAACCTGACGTTTTCGCGTTTGATGTGCAAACAGGAAATCTCAAATACAAGTTCTCGACAGGATTACTCACAGTGAGCATCGCAGTCACTGCGGATAATCGTGTGCTTGCTGTGGAGGGCGATTGCATGGGGGTCCTTAAGGATCGCAACCCGAAGCTCAGGATATTTGATCTGATTACCGGCAAGCACCTACGCGACGTCTCCGGCAGGGAAACAGGTGTGCGCTACTTGGTATCAGCGTCTGCAGACGGATCTCGTTTCCTGGGGTTTACAGGCAAGATGAAAACGAAGTTCGACTGGATAGACTTCGTTTCCAACGACGCAGTGGTTGACAGAACGTTTTCAGTGTGGAACCTCAATACTTATGACGAGGTAGTCACTTCACAGGACATACCAGGACTGAACCCCGCGACAATTCGGCTGAGCTCGAAAGGCCGTTATGCGGTCTCAGTTGGCAAATCATCGGCTGTTTACGAATTGCCGTAGCCTAAGTCCTGATTAACGCGCTTACCGGAAAAGTGGGTCCTAAAACCCAGATGTCCGGTTATCCGACTAACCGGGAGTTACGCCATGCGGGTAGCGTCGTAACTTCGAAATCTCTTCTCGAATGGAACTCTGCTCCAAAGCGTGAGAGCATTGCGAAGGCGTTGACGATGAGTTCTTCGAGCGAGCTCCGGGTTGATGAAGTTATTCTCTCCATTACCGAAACATCTTGGAGGAAAGTCGCATCTGTGATTATCAAAGTCGCAGAGACACTGGGTAGTGACCTGCCGGAAGGAGATGCTGGGTACAATATTGTTGCGAAACGTATCGATAGTCTTGTCCGCGATGGCCGCTTGTTGGCGCAAGGTGATATCAAGAAATGGCGGCACAGCGAAGTAAGGAAACCGAATTAGGTCCCTATATTGTTCGGTTATTCGACTAATCAGGCACAACTTGGTCTGTCTCCCCCTCGATCATTCTCTGTGGCATACTTCGGCAGATGAAGCACCGCTTCCTACTTCACGACCTCAATCACACCGTGCTTGCGGTGGACATCACTGAAATGGGCATACCAAAGACCCCCGTCGAGTCCGAAGGCCAGAAGCAGACCGTTCCTTCTATCCGATTCCGAACTTGGTCTCATGCCAAAGAATATTTTACGAAGCTGGGGGCCAATTCGGATTCACTCGTCAAGGTCGCAGATAGCCTGAAAAAGACTGCCGTGGCCGTCCTGACCATCACTTGAACTTGTCCGGTAACCCGACTAATCAGGCACAAGTAGCCAATTCACCCTTGGAACCAAGCGAGTTCGTGGCAACATACTGAGAATTGTGGGGTAGCGGGTCGAAAGAATTCTGAAATCGTGCAAGTAGTCGTGAATAGCTTCCTGGAAGTAGCGCTGGGATTGATTGTCTGGTCGCTGCTTTATATGAATGCACGGTGCGCCTATCGCGTTCCGGGAAGCCTGATGAAAACCACAACTGAATTAGCATTAGTTTGCGGTGCTGCTGGCGCATTCGTTCTTCAAGTCCTTCTGATGAATAAGATGTTGCCGGACGATTCTCGCCGAGGACATTTCTTCATATTCGTGCTGATTGAGTGCGGTGGTGGTATCGCGATCACACTGATCACACTGCTGGTTGAAAGGTCGAAGTCCATCGTCCGACCGTGAAGTGCGCTACGAGGCGTCGTACTGGTAGCCAGTTGTCCGGTTATCCGACTAATCAGGAGTTGGCACGCTGTCGTGAGAATGCGTCTAGAATCTGTCTATGCCGAGTGAAGCTACAAACGAAGCAACAAGAAGTGAATGGCGCGAACTTGGTTTCTTTTACGACCGAGACGACCAGAGCAAATTGTGGAAGCTGACGGGGTCACGGGCGGGCTTGTTGCGCTTTCGAGATGCCTTGCTCTCATACGTGGCTGATCCTCGCAACGCGTTGAAATCGGAGCACGAGCATTACGGCCCTTACGCGTACCTTGAGGTCATGACTTGGCCAGAAGCTGGGTTCGACCATCACGCAATTCGCGGTCCCGTGGCCGATTTGGCGCGACTATCGGCACTCATCGAAGCCAAGCTCGCCACAGCGCGCCCTGGTTCGACAGTTAGAATCCAGGAGGAGTTCGCGCCCAAGAGTCCATACGCTCTTGTTCTCGACTTACGGGAAGATGGATTCGACCCAGCTGCGGCGGACCCCTTGTTAGCGGCTGAAAATAGTTCCGACTCAACTCCTGATTAACGCCTTAACCGGACATCTCTAACAATGTCGGCTCTGTCAAACTCTTTTTGAGCGCACTTCTCCATTCACTTCGAAGAAGTGTCCTGTTTCGCTTTCGTGGGGCCTTTGCATTGACGACCGCGGCTCGCTCGT
>Ga0210409_10007961_pt1 | contig 10852 bp, 4 predicted proteins | sample IncBWH17MmetaG_FD_161649 | JGI IMG/M metagenome (GOLD analysis project Ga0210409, IMG submission 161649) | Forest soil microbial communities from Barre Woods Harvard Forest LTER site, Petersham, Massachusetts, United States - Inc-BW-H-17-M | ecosystem: Environmental > Terrestrial > Soil >...
GGCCTTCCATCTCAGCATCAGCTGGCTGGAAGCGCTGCTGATCAACCGGGCCAACGCGGCGCATGGCCATACCTGGATCTTCTGGACCATCCTGTCGCCCACCCTTGGCGGTTTGGTTGTCGGCCTCGGGCTGACCTATTGGGCTCCGGCCGCGGCCGGGAGCGGCATTCCCCAGGTAAAAGTTGCGTATGTGCTGCGATACGGGCTTGTGTCGGTGCGGGAAACGATCGGCAAGTTCGTTTTATGCGCGGTGCAGATCGGGTCGGGCGCTTCGCTGGGCCTGGAAGGCCCCACGGTTCAGATTTGCGCAGGAGTAAGCAGCCTGCTGGCCGGCGCGGCCCGGCTGAGCCCGCAAAACCGAAGGCGCATGACTTCCGTGGGTATGGCGGCAGGAATCGCGGCAGCCTTCAATGCACCGATCGCGGCCATCACCTTCACGATTGAAGAACTGGTCGGCGACCTGGACCAGACCATGCTCACGGGCGTCATCGTGGCGGCAGCGCTGGCCGCGGTCGTGGAACACTCCATTCTCGGCGCCAACCCCGTCTTTCGCGTACCGCGCCTCTATGTGCTGACGAAGGCATCTTCCCTGGTGTGGTACGCCTTGCTGGGCGTGCTGGCGGCGATTGTCTCGGTCGCGTTCACTGATTCGCTCCTGTTTCTGCGTGCGTGGTTCAAGCAGTTCGCGGCGCTGCCGAAGTGGGTACATCCGGCTATCGGTGGCATGGCGACGGGGGCGCTGGCCGTGGTCGGCCTCGAACTCTTCCACATGAATGGAATCGCCGGCGATCCCTACAATACCCTCACCCTGGCGCTGACCGGGACGTTGCCGGTTACGATGATGGCCGCCTTTTGTGTCCTCAAACTGGCTGCGACCGTCTGTTCGTACTCCAGTGGTGGCTCCGGCGGCATCTTTGCTCCGTCCCTGTTCATGGGAGGAATGCTGGGCGGCGCCGTGGGCTATATCGATGTCACGGTCTTCCATCATTCCACCGACGCCATCGGCGCATTTGCGGTGGTCGGGATGGGTGCGGTCTTTGCCGGTATCGTGCGCGCGCCCATGACGTCGATTCTTATCGTGTTCGAGATGACCGGTGGCTACGGGCTGGTGCTGCCCATGATGATCGCCAACATGAGCGCATTCGCGCTGGCGCGCTATTGGCGCAACGTGCCGGTCTACGAGGCGCTGCTGGCCCAGGACGGAATCTGCCTCCCCCACGGAAGCAACGGCGCTGGTCCGGGCGGTGCCTCGACCGATATCCGCGCGAACCTGACCGCGGAAGCCACCGAAGACGCGACGGCGTAAAACCAGCCTGCAACTGGCTGCTTCGGATTCGCGCTGCAAAGCATTACGTCGACGAATCCGACTATTTTGACATTCGAGACAATCCGGGCAAATTCACCAGTTCGTAACTTGCCATTGAGCGGGCGTTCAGCATTTGTTTGCAGACTTGTTAAAACGATTCCGCGAGGAACCGTTTGGAGGCCTCCTGATGCTGCAAGTCATTCGTTTGCGCAATCTGCTGATGTCTGTAGCGCTTTTCATATGTTCATTGGCCATACTCGTCGCCCAAACCACCAAAGCCAGCCTCCGCGTGGTCGTAAAGGACGCGGGCGGTGCGGTTCTCCAGGGCGCCAAGATCCAACTCGAACCAGCGGTCCAGCCGGCGACTTCCGATGTGCAGGGCACTTTTCTCTTTCCCAACCTTGTTCCCGGTACATATAAGGTCATCATCTCGTTTGTCGGCTTCGACGACTTCACCACCAGCGTGGATTTGAAGGCGGGGGACGATACGCACATTGATGCCACTCTCAAAGTCGCAGCCAACAAGCAGGAGGTTGAGGTATACGCCGGACGCCTGTACGGCGATGCCGAGGCCATTAATCGGACGCTTGCGGCGGAAAACATCCTCCAGGTGCTCCCCGCGGACGTAATCACCTCCCTGCCCAATGCCAACATCGCCGACGCGCTCGGCCGGATGCCATCGGTCACCATCGAGCGCGATGAGGGTGAGGGCAAATACGTGCAGATTCGGGGCACCGAGCCGCGGCTGAGCAATACGATGGTGGACGGCGTGACCATAGCCTCCCCTGAATCAGGCGTCCGCCAGATCAAGCTCGATACCATTGCATCCGATTTGGTCGATTCCGTTGAAATCAACAAGACGCTGCAGGCCAACATCGATGGCGACGGGATCGGCGGTTCGGTCAATCTGGTCACCAAGACCGCCGCAGATCCGCTCAGCCTGATGCTGTACGGCCTCGGAGGCCACACCCCGATCATCGGCGGCCGCGGGGTCATGGATACCGGTGGAACCATCGGGAGCCGTTTTCTGGCCAACAAGAAGCTGGGCGTTCTGGTAGGTGGAACCTACAATTACAACGGCCGCGGCATCAATGACCTCGAGCCCGTGCCGACGGCGGGCGATGCAACTCCTCACTACAGCAGCCAGGACTTCCGCGACTACATCTACAACCGAACCCGCTGGGGAACGGCCGGCAGCGTCGATTACCAGCTCAATCCGGGATCGAATATAGCCTTCCGCGCTTTGTTTTCGACCTTCCGCAACTGGGGCAACAAGTGGGTCTACACGCTCATGGACGGCGCAGCCCCGGCGTACAGCCAGGACTGGCGGCGGCCCAACATGGCCATCCTGAGCGGGTCGCTGCAAGGCCGGCACAACTTCAACTCCAACTCGATCATGTGGAATCTGGCCGCGGGCCGGTCGCGCTCTTTGAGCGGCAGCGGCGGCGCCAATTTCCAGTGGATGGGCGATCCCGGTATCAATTGTCTGAATGACCAGAGCCGGTCAGTCAGCGTCTATCGGCCGGGATGGAGCACCGGCTGCTTTGGCACCGGCGCAGACAACGCCTTCGACCGCAACAATTACGGATTCAACGAATTCGATTATCCGACCTTTGGTCAAAGCGCCCAGGTGAACCTGATGGCGTCCGGTTCCTATGCCCGGACGTATCATTTCGGTTCGCACTTCGGCACCTTCGAACTGGGAGCGAAGATCCGCAACGCGCACAAATACGACAACACCTACAATTCATCTTGGTTTGCTCCCCAGGACGCTAACGGAAACTACATTCCGGTTCCCATCGCGCAGCACCCGGAATGGTATGGCTCTTTTACCGACCCCCAATACTACGACAAGACCTATGGCCCCTACCCAGCGATCACCGACTGGGGCAAGTTGAAGGGCTGGGTTCAAAGCAACGAGAGCCAGCTCGTATTCAGCGGCGGGCCGGGACCCAATTCCAATAACTACGACCTGATCGAAACCATTCCCGCGGGCTACATCATGAACACCATCGAGCTCACCCCCAAGATTCGCCTGGTTGCGGGCCTGCGCATCGAGCATACGAATGTCAACACGACAAGCTTCGACGAAACCACCAACGCACTCGACTACAAGGCGGGCGGGGACTACATCAACTGGCTTCCCAGCGCCTCCTTGCGATTTGGGCTGGACCATCAATCCGACCTGCGCCTGGTTTATGGTCGCGGCCTGGCGCGCCCCGATCCGCAAGACCTCTCCGCGGCCGTCGGCCAGCCGACTCTCAACCAGGTGCCGGTCACGATCAGCATCGGGAACCCCGCCCTCAAGGCCGAGCTTGCCAACGACTACGATGCCCTGTACGAACGCAATCTGAATCCGCTGGGCCTGATCCAGGCAGGCTATTTCTACAAAGACCTTACCCTGCCCATCGTCAACGAGCAGTTCTACTCGACCGCAACCTATCCGCACGTCCCACCGGGGACCAATGTCCTGGTTTCTCAGCCCATCAATGCGGGCAGCGGCTACGTCCAGGGTGTTGAATTCGCGTTCCAGCAAAGGTTGTCTTATCTGCCGGGGGTGCTCGGAGGAGCAGGCATTTCCGCCAACTACAGCTACACCACGTCGAAAGCGCGTGACCTGCCCAACCGTTCCGATCAGCCGGCGCTACAGCGCCAGGCGCCCAACAGCTGGAACATCGGCCCCACCTACGATACGAAGAAGTTCTCCATGCGCGTGGGCATGAGCTTCGACGATCGCATGATCTACCAGTACAACTGGGTTGATGGCGCGGACTCGGTCGGCATCCATGGTCCCTCCGGCGACGTGTACCTCTACCCGCATTTTCAATTCGACGCCCAGGCCAGTTACAGCATTCCCTGGGGATTGCAAATCTACGCCTATGGCCTCAACCTCAACAACGAAGTATTCGGGTTTTACCAGGGCAGCGGACAGTACATGATTCAGCGCGAGTACTACCACCCGACCTATGCGGCGGGCTTGCGCTGGACGATGGCCCGCGAACGGTAAGCAGCTTCGGCAACCGGGCCGCTCCCCGACCGGGAGCGGCCTTTTCGTCCCGCGCGAAATCATTGCCAGGGATAGAGATCTGCGCCACCATGCTACAATTCCGCTGCTCCTCGGAGGCGCAGGATGTTCAACTCCAACATCATCGATGTTGCCATCGGTCTTGTGTTTATCTTTCTGCTATTGAGCCTGATTTGCTCGGCAGCCCACGAAATCATCGAAGCGTTCATGAAGGCCCGTGCCGCCAACCTGGAGCGCGGCATTCAGGAACTCGCCGGAAGCAATTCTCAGGCATTCGTTACCAAGCTCTACAGTCACGGCCTGATCAATTCGCTGTTCAAGGGAACCTACGCTGAGGCGAAGAAGGGGTTATTCGCTGGGCGGGATCTGCCTTCGTATATTCCTTCGAAGAATTTTGCACTGGCTCTGATCGATTTGAAAAATACGGGAGCTGACCTCCCTCAGAATATCAAGGATGCACTGCAGGCATTCGAGCGCGTGGCGGGGCAGAATGTCGCACAGCTGCAGCTGCACATCGAGGAATGGTACAACACCTCGATGGACCGGGTGTCCGGCTGGTATAAGCGCCGCAGTCAATGGATCATCCTGGTGCTGGGGCTGGCAGCTGCCATCGCCGTGAATGCGGATTGCATCGCTATCGCGAAGCGGCTGTCAACCAACTCGAACCTGCGGCATTCCGTAGAGCAACTGGCGGAGTCGACGATGAAAGATATGCCCGCGCCAAATGCCAGTCAACCGGCAAACGCGGGCAACCAGACGACCGACACCACGAGTCCAACTCCGGGAACGCCGGTCATTCCGGGCGCGTCGACCGGGAACACCGGGGGACAGGACACGGCTGCAGCGATACGCAGCATACAGCAACATCTCAGTACGCTCGATGCGATCGGCCTCCCAGTGGGCCGGGATTATTCGCTCAAAAGCCCGGCCCAGTTGTGGACAGCCGCCCGCGTGCACTGGCTCGGCTGGCTTATCACCGCGCTGGCGGTTTCTCTCGGCGCACCGTTCTGGTTTGACATGCTGAACAAGGTCATGATCGTCCGTTCAACCGTCAAGCCGAGCGAAAAGAGCGGGGACGAAGCATCGAAGGATGCGAAGCCGGCTGCCGCACCGGCGCCTGCCCCCGAGGTTCCGAATCCGGCTCCTGATCAGCCAGACGGCAACTGACGCACAGAATAAGCCTCAGGGCGCAGCATTCGGGTAAAAGGTCCGGAACGTCGTCAATCCCTCTGCGTCGGGGCCTCCAATATAGGAGGTGGGCCACTCGACGCCGAAAATACGGCCGAGCTGGAGCATGGGATAATCCTGGATGTTCTTCGTTGGGCTGTTTTGAGCATAGGCCCATCCCAATCCGCCCAGCAGCAGACCGTTTCCATTGGTGACAAAATCCTGCACGGTCTGAACCTCATCGCTGGTGAATGCCGTGGTCCGATTGTTGATGACGACCACGCTGCAGCCCGAAATCGTAAAAGAGTTGATGGTCGCAGGCACTGACGAAACCTCAAACCCCGCAATATTGACGGCGGTCGGAGTGCCCGCCGGGCCGATCTCCGGTTCGCCGTGGGCAACGGTGAAACAAGCCTTCTGTCCTTTACCGGCAGCGAGCCACTGGACAAGGTGAGCGATGAAGAGCGGGTTGTCAGGGTGCTTGTCGGCGAAAGCCAAAAAGCCGGGATGGCCAAGAGCGGCCACACGACCCGCCTGGTATTGACGGGCCATCACAAATGCCTTCGGGCTATCGACGTTCTTGTCGGCGGATGCGATCGTCACCCACCCGTCTGCCGTGGCCGCAACCGGTCCGGCGACGCCCTTTTCGCCCAGAGCGATCTGCTTCACACCGGAAACGATGGAGTCGAAAGACGCAGGAGTGGCGGCCTTATTGGGCACGGCGGGACCAGTCGAAGGCTTGCCGCCGGAGAGCCCAATCCACGCCAGAACGATAACGACCACGAGGATCGCCGCGCCCGCTGCGATGATCGCCACACGTGACTTTCGTGGCCGGGCGGAGGGAGTATCCGGCGGAGAAACGGCAGCGTTGCCGGTTTTGGATGGGGTCGCGGTTCCGATGCCGGGCGCTGCGGGCGGCTGCACATATGCCCCAGCCCGAGCAGATGAGCTGACGACGGGAGACGCGGGCGCTTGCGGACTTGTCCGAGGCACAAAGGTGCGGGTTCGTTCAATCAGCCCAAGCCGCTTGAGCATCTCGCGAACATCGGACTCCCATCGCGTGTGGCTTATCTCGAAGCCATTGCGGTAGGCCAGATCCTGAAGGTCCGTCGGCAGCGTATCGGGCGAGGGCATGCTCGCGCCCTGCAGGAGCACCGGTGTGACCGCGATGTTTCGTTTTAGAGCCGAGGAGATTTCCTGGCGCACGAAATCCCCGGGATTATCCAGCCGGCGGTTTCCAGCCGCGTCCTTTGCCTCAAGCCAGTTGGGGCCGATCAACGCCAGCATGATGTCGCAGGCCTGGAGGCTTTCCTGAAGAACCTGGCGGAAATCCCGCCCCAGCGCGATGCTGTCCACATCCATGAACACGGAGTCCTTGCCGATCAGGTCCCCAAGCTCAATCGACAAAGCCCTGGCCTGGCCTTCGGAATCTCCTCTGCGATAGCTGATGAAGACAGCGCCCATCTTTCGCACCTCCGGCGTACATTGGGAATTTAATAGCGATGTCTTTTTGGTTCCGGGAAGCCCTTCAACTATACAAGGAAAGCCTTGAGCGGTTTTCATTCCGCGTCGAATGCGTCAATCAGTGACCAAGCTCTACATGCAGAAAGGCCGCCCGCGACGCGGACGGCCTTTGTGTTATTGCAGTGATGTGAGGAGCGACTAGTCGCCGGCGACTGGCTCGGCTTCCTGCTGATTTGCGGTCTTGGCTGTACCGTTCGAGGCGGGAAGGATGGCGTCGAGCCGGACCAGGCCTTCGATGGGCTTTTCACCGAGGACTTGCTCACGGTAAAGCTTGGCCATGCGGGCGTTTTCGGCGTCGGCCTTCACCTTGTCGGCCGTCGTCTGGTTGCGGGCGCGGAGCTTTTCTTCGCGGGCGTTCTTGGCAATACCGAGGGTGTCGAGCGTGTGGTTGGCTTCGGCGTTGACGTGGTCCATGTTGAGGTTGAGGGTGTGGCCGACTTCGGTCATGCCCACCTTCTTTCCGCCGGCGAAGATTTCGTGACGCCCGTGCTCCTCGTACCATTTGGTGAGGGTAGCGGTCATGTGCATCTTCTCGATAATGTTGCGCCAGCCCACGCCGGTGTTGTACGCGCAGAAGCTGATCTCGCCTTCCTGCGTGGCGTAGGGGATGATGCACTGCTCGGTGCGGCGGAAGTCGTAGTTGAACAGGTCCTGGAACCACATGCCGGCGATGAAGAGGAAGTTCCAGCGGTCCTGGCGGCGCTTCTGGATATCTTCAAGGGTCCGGTCGCCCTTCACGCTGCCGTAGTTCTTGCCGGTGGCGTTGAAGGTCTTGTCCATCTTCTTGAGCATGTCGGTGATCTTGAAGTGGGTCGGCGACTGGAACGGATCGTAGTTGCGCATCAGCGCCAGGCCAAAGCCGAGCACCGAAAGCCACTTGCCGCGGGCTGCATCGTTGACCTTGGCCAGGTCCTTGGCCACCTTGTTCATGTTCAGGAATGCTGTGACAGGAGCGGCTTCCTTGGTCTCCTTGTCGATCATCAGAGCCATGCCGATGCCGCAGTTGGGGTGGCATCCGCAGGAGAGCTGCCCCCACTCGGCGCTGGGCCCATGAATCAAATCGGCCCAGTCAGAGAAGGTGCTCATAAAGCTGATGGGGAACCAGTCGCGGGCAGGCTCGCCGATGCCGACCTGGTTCTTCACGTCGTGGGCCATGTGCGAGAGGGTGTAGCGCTGCGCTATGCGGCGCTCCTCGGAGATGTCCTCGTCGCGGCCGGTGAAGCTGACCGGCTGGAAGCTGAGGAAGCTGATCTTCTTGGGATTGTCGAGCGCGAACTCGATGATGCGGCCTACCTGCTCGTTGTTAATGCCGTTGATGATGGTCGTCACCGGGACGATTTCAACGCCGGCTTCATGCAGGTTGTTGATGGCCTGCAGCTTGACGTCAAACAGGTTGCCGACCTTGCGGTGCGAGTTGGCAGCGTTGCCGATGCCGTCGAACTGGAGATAGACGTAGCGGAGGCCGGCTTCGGCGGCAGCGCGACAAAGTTCCTTCGACTTGGCGAACTCGATGCCGTTGGAGGCTGCCTGAACACTGTTGTAGCCCACCTTGCGGCTATAGGCGACCGCGTCGAGGAAGTAAGGCGAGAGGGTAGGCTCGCCACCGGAGAACTGCACGCTCATCTGCCGCTTGGGCTTGATGGTGATGGCGTTGTCCAGCATGGTCTTGATTTCTTCCCATGTCAGTTCGTGGACGAAGCCCACCTGGTTGGCGTCCATGAAGCACGGATCGCACATCATGTTGCAGCGGTTGGTGAGGTCGATGGTCAACACCGAGCCGCGGCCGTGGGTCACCGTGGATGTGCCGTGGTTGTGCAGCTTCTCGTCGCCCTTGCCGTGGGCGCGGATATCGCGGCCGGGAAAGCTCTCCTCGAGGTGCTTGAAGAAAGCGGTGTCCATGGACATGACGTCTTCAAAGTGCCCATGCTTGGGGCAGTCCTTGACCATCAGGATCTGGCCGTCGCGCTCGATGATCTGGGCCTTGATCTCGCCGACTTTCTCATTCAGCAGCACTTCGTGGGGCAGCTTGCCGTCGAGGATCTGCTTGCGAATCTCGGGAACGCACTTGGGGCACAGCGAATCGGTCGTACGCGGCCAGCCCAGCGGCGGCTTCTCCTTCTCATAGGACTTCAGGAGAGGCTTATCGCTCCACTTGGGGGTGAACGACGGGTTCGGGCTGATGCGGTTGAGACGCTCATATACGACCCACGCGCCCCTGGCAGCGTAGACGGCTACTTTCTCGGCGTACTTGATCGCTTTTCCCATAATTCGTTCGGATCTCCTTCAAAATTTTGTCTGGCGGGCTGTTAACTCAGCCGGTCCGCCTCCGGATGCCCCCGGACATGCCGGGGCATGAAAAGTCATGGGTAGACTAACCTCCCCGCCTCGTCAACCCAATTCAGCAGCAGCGAACGGCGAAATCATGGATTGAACGGCGTCAGAGTGCAGCGAACGGTGAGGCGTTCCGGAGGTTCCAAACCATCCGCGGCCGCCTCCGGATCTCCTTGCCTTCAAACAGCTTATGCTTAAATCCGCTCACCATGAGCGTGAAGGTAGAGGTGTGCTGAAGCGGGCCCGAGGCGGCGGTGACGCCACGGTCCGGCCTTTCCCTTTTGCTCGCGAAGGTTCGCTCCTCATGACCAGAGTTCGCGGTCTCCCACCGTTCCCGCAGAAAAAAGCGGAAAGGATGGGGCACGGAGATTCGTGGTTGCGCCCGCGGGCATACCCGGCCGTAACTCGAAGTGCGTGTCCGAGGGCCTCGTGCCGGGCGAGTGGAACCCTCGCGCTAAAATTTACTCATGCCTGCCGCTGCTGTGTTGTCGCCGGAAATTCTGGCCAAGTATGAGCCCGTGATCGGGCTGGAAGTGCATGTGCAACTGCTGACGGCCACCAAGGCGTTCTGCGGTTGCGAGAACAAGTTTGGCGCAGAGCCCAATACAAACATATGCCCGGTGTGCCTGGGGCTGCCGGGCGCGTTGCCGGTTCTGAACGAGAAGGCCGTGGAGTTTGCCACGCTGGCCGCCCTCGCCCTGCACTGCGACATCCGCAAGCGCTCGACCTTCGCGCGCAAGAACTACTTCTATCCCGACCTGCCCAAGGGCTACCAGATTTCGCAATATGACAAGCCGCTGGCTGAGCATGGCTGGATTGAGGTCCCGACGGCAGACGGTTCGATGAAACGGATCGGCATCACGCGCGTGCACATGGAAGAGGACGCGGGCAAGAGCCTGCACGACGGCTTTCCCGATTCGGCAACGAAGACTTATCTCGACTTGAACCGCTGCGGTACGCCGTTGATCGAGATCGTCTCCGACCCTGACATCCGCACCCCAGATGAGGCCTTCGAATATCTCACAAGGCTCAAGGAGATCCTGCTTTACACGGGCGTGTCGGACTGCAACATGGAGGAAGGATCGCTGCGGTGCGATGCGAACGTCAGTGTCCGTCCGAGGGGGCAGGAAAAATTTGGCACCAAGGCGGAAGTGAAAAACGTGAACAGCTTCCGATTCATCCGCCTGGCGCTGGAGTACGAGATCGAGCGCCAGATTGAAGTCATCGAGAACGGCGGGAGAGTGAAGCAGGAAACGCGACTGTGGAACTCGGTCGAAGGGCGCACCTATCCCATGCGCTCGAAAGAGCAGGCGCACGATTACCGCTACTTCCCCGAGCCGGACCTGCCGCCGTTAGTGCTCACGCCCGTATACATCGGCGAGACGGAGAAAAATCTGGTTGAACTGCCCGAAGCGCGGCGGGCGCGCATGATTTCCGAGTATGACCTGAACCAACAGGATGCGCGCACGCTGACCGCTTCGCGCGACTCCGCCGACCGG
>Ga0210409_10007963_pt1 | contig 10851 bp, 8 predicted proteins | sample IncBWH17MmetaG_FD_161649 | JGI IMG/M metagenome (GOLD analysis project Ga0210409, IMG submission 161649) | Forest soil microbial communities from Barre Woods Harvard Forest LTER site, Petersham, Massachusetts, United States - Inc-BW-H-17-M | ecosystem: Environmental > Terrestrial > Soil >...
AAAACGTATGCGAGCCAAGTGCCGTTACCCGCGAGAGCGCAAACCAGTGGAATAGTTGCTACCGGAGTGGTGGTTGGCGCGATTGTGGACACCGACTGCGCAAGCGTCTCCATTGGAGAAAGCACTTCGCGCCGCAATCCATAGCCCATCTCAGGATGCGTTTGCGCCATATATCCGCGACCATCCCTTCTTATGCTGCGAAATCGCGCAAGAGGATATCACGGCTGAATTTTTGGCATTGCATGCCTGCGATTCAAATACCTGTTTCGGTGAATTTGTTCATTGCAAGCCAAGTGGATTGCTTCCTGACCGCGGATGCGCTATTTATCCCGCGACTCAAAGTCACGGCTTGTCTATTTTTCAGCTTGTGCGGTTGGCCCTGCTCATCTCAAGGCTTGTAATCGGGTTCGCTCTGTTTCGGAGAATCTAGCTTGCTGAAACGCTTTCAGCTCCACGAAAACCACACCACCGTACGGCAAGAATTGCTCGCCGGTCTGACGACGTTCATGACTATGGCGTATGTAGTCGTGGTGAATCCGCGCATCCTCTCGGAAGCCGGGATGCCCGTCGATGGAGTCCTATTCGCCACGTGCGCTTCCGCCGCGGTCGCAACATTGATCATGGGTTTGTGGGCCAACTATCCCATCGCTCTCGCCCCAGGCATGTCTCTCAACGCTTACTTTACTTACTCCATCGTGATTGGGCGTGGCGTCCCGTGGCAAACCGCCCTCGGCGTGGTCTTTCTTTCGGGCGTTCTCTTTCTCATCCTTACGCTCACGAAAGTGCGCGAGCAAATCGTCAATGGCATTCCGGATTGCCTCAAGCACGGAACCGCCGGTGGCATCGGGCTCTTCATCGCCTTCATCGGCTTGCGCAACTCAAAAATTATAGTCGCCAACCCGGCTACATTTGTTGCCTTTGGCAAGATTTCTGACCCGCAGGTCCTCTTGGCCGCCATCGGCTTGATTTTTATCGCCATCCTCATGGCTCGCCGCTTCAGCAGCGCCATTCTGCTCGGAATTTTGGCAATCACCATAGCGGGAATTCCGCTGGGCCTGGCGCATTGGCCGGATCATCTTTTCTCTTTGCCTCATCCCAGTGGGACGCTCCTAAAGCTCGACCTGCGCTCCGCCGCGAAGCTCGGCCTTGGCGACTTGATCTTCGTTTTCTTCTTCGTCGATCTCTTTGACAACGTGGGCACTCTAGTCGGCGTTTGCGAAGAAGGCGGCTTCCTGATCGACGGCAAACTCCCGCGCGCCAGCCGTGCTTTGCTCGCCGACGCTTTCGGAACCATCTTCGGCGCGCTAACCGGCACATCCACCGTCACTAGCTACATTGAGAGCGCCGCGGGAGTGGCCGCCGGCGCACGCACCGGCCTGGGCAATGTGGTCATCGCTGCCCTTTTTCTTCTAGCCATGTTCTGCGCGCCGCTGATCGCCGCGATTCCCATCTACGCTACCGCTCCAGCCCTTATTCTTGTCGGTGCTCTCATGTGTGGTTCTATCGCTCGCGTTCGTTGGGACAACTTCAGCGAGGCTTTTCCAGCATTTCTTACCCTCGTCGCCACCCCTCTTACCTTCAGCATCGCGACCGGACTCAGCCTTGGCCTCCTCTCCTTCACCTTCATAAAACTCGGTACCGGCAAGTATCGCGAAATCAGTCCGCTCGTCTGGGTTCTCAGCCTCCTCTTTCTCCTCCGCTATGCCTTCCTGGGCAGCGAATAGTCTTCAATCAAAGCGCGCAAGCGTTTCAAGTGACAGCCTTTGCAGCTGCCTCGGAGAACAAAGCCTTCGATTGTGTTAGACTCCGCGCCTTGTGGGGTCGTTGAAGCCAGGACGTATCTGTTTGAATCGTTTTAACATTGGCGGTCGGGCAGCCATTTTAGTGGGTTGAATTCGTTAAATGCTCTTCGGAGAGAACTTATGCGACGTTGTTGCGTTGCTCTAACCCTGGCTGGACTGCTCTTGACCAGCCTTGCTGCTGCGCGCGCGGGTGAGCCATCAAAGACTTACTTGCATAAGGATTGGCAGATTCAATCGTCCTGTGAAGTGAAAGCGAGCGCGGCAGAGATTTCCGCCCCGGGTTTCGATGCAACCGGCTGGCATCATTCTGATATTCCCAGCACCGTGGTCGGTGCTTTGGTTGCCGACAAAACCTATCCCGACCCGGATTACGGCGTGAACCTGAAATCCTTTCCCGGGATGAACTATTCCTCGAAGAGTTTTTTCGCGAATCAAGACATGCCCAAGGACAGCCCTTTTCGCTGCTCCTGGTGGTTTCGCACCGAATTCACGCCACCTGCCGATGCGGACCACAAGACCAACTGGCTGAATCTTCTTGGCATCAACTATCGCGCAAACGTCTGGCTCAATGGGCAGAAAATCGCGGACGCGAAGGACATGGCCGGCACCTTCGCTACTTTCGAATTCAACGTCAGCAAGTCCCTCCGTCCTGGGGCGACGAACGCGTTGGCGCTGGAAATATCCGCGCCGGGTAAAAACGATTTGGGAATCACTTGGGTCGACTGGAATCCAACGCCGCCCGATAAGGACATGGGCATTTGGAAAGAGGTATTTCTTACATCCACTGGAGATGTCTCTCTGCGCAATGCGTTTGTGACGTCCAAGCTCGACTCTGACTACAAGAATGCCGCGCTGACCATCCGTGCCGATCTACACAACGCCGCGAACCACGCCGTCATCGGGGCACTCCGCGGGGAAGTAGACGGAAAGCAAGTGAGCCAGCAGGTCTCCCTGAACGCCGGCGAAATCAGAACCGTCAGCTTTGCGCCGGAACAATTTGCGCAACTCAAGCTGGAGAACGCCAGGATTTGGTGGCCGTACACCATGGGCGAGCCGAATCTCTACACCGCGAAGCTCTCTTTCGAAATAGGTAATCAGACTTCCGATGCTGCCATCGTCAGCTTTGGGGTGCGCGAGGTAACCTCCGAGTTCACGAACAAGGGCTACCGCCTGTTCAAGATCAACGGTCGCAAAGTCCTGATTCGCGGCGCAGCGTGGGCGCCGGACATTTTGCTGCGCTGGTCATCCAAGCGCCTCGATGCGGATTTGAACTACGTTCGCGATATGGGCTTGAACACTATTCGTCTTGAAGGCCGCATTGACCGCGAAGAACTCTTCGATAAGGCAGATCGGCTTGGAATCCTGGTGATGCCCGGCTGGACCTGCTGCGACGCTTGGGAGAAATGGAGCAACTGGAAAGAGGAGCAGCACAAAATCGCCGCCGAATCGCTGCGCAGCCAGATCCGTATGCTCCGCAATCACCCCAGCGTTTTTGTATGGCTATACGGCAGCGACGGGCCGCCGCCCGCCAACGTCGAGAAAATGTATCTGGACATCCTCAAGGACCTCAATTGGCCCAATCCCTCCGTGTCATCCGCCAGCGCTACGGCCACCACCGTGACCGGGCTGTCCGGCGTGAAGATGACCGGCCCCTACGAGTATGTGCCACCGGTCTATTGGCTTGCGGACACCAAGGCCGGCGGAGCCTACGGCTACAACACCGAGACGAGTCCCGGGCCCGCGATTCCTCCCCGCCAATCCCTCGAACGCTTTATTCCCAAAGATCATTTGTGGCCAATCGATGATGTCTGGAATTTTCATTCGGGCGGCGAACGCTTCACAACCATCAACGTCTTCACCGACGGGCTGAATCGCCGCTATGGCACCGCGACTTCTCTCGACGACTACGAGCGCAAGGCGCAGGCTGTCACCTACGACGGACAGCGTGCCATGTTCGAGGCCTACGGCCGCAACAAATACACCGCGACTGGCGTGATTCAGTGGATGCTGAACAATTCTTGGCCATCGCTGATCTGGCACCTCTACGACTACTATCTCGTGCCCGCCGGCGGATATTTCGGCACAAAGAAGGCCACCGAGCCGATTCACGTCCAATATTCCTACGACTACAATTCCGTTGCCGTGGTGAATAGCACATATGAATCCGTGCAAGCACTGAAGGTCAGCGCGAGGCTCTACAACCTGGACGCGACGGAGAAGGGCGCCCGCCAGGGCACCATGAACGTAGCGCCCGACAGCAGCACGAAAGCATTCGACCTCCCGACGGTCGACGATTTGACGAAGACCTACTTCCTCCGCTTGCAACTGCACGACTCCGCCGGAAAGCTCCTGAGCGATAATTTTTATTGGCTCTCAACAAAGCCGGACGTCCTCGACTGGAAGCACAAAAAAGATACCGTGTACACGCCGCAAGCAGAGTTCGGCGACCTGACCGGTCTGAACTCGCTGCCTGAAACAAAGCTGGACGTTACTTCGTCGAAGGAAGCAACCGGCGGCAAGGCTGGCGTGCGCGTCAATGTCCGCAATCCCACCGCGAACATCGCATTCATGGTGCATCTGCGCATGACGCGCGGTAAGGGCGGCGAAGACTTGACGCCAATTTTCTGGTCCGACAATTATTTTTCGCTTTTGCCCGGCGAGCAGAAGCAAGTCACCGCTACCTACGACACCTCGGATCTCGACGGGAAAGCTGCGGTTCTCGAGATCGACGGCTACAATGTCGCCGCACAAAGCACTGAATTGCCATAATCCGCCGGTCCCCACAAACAAAAATAGTGCAGCGCCCTAACAGCAACTTGACTTTGTGGTGACACCCGCGAACCTGCTGAAACCTACATTGGCACGTGGCGGCGCGCTGGTTTAACACACAGCCCGGCGCCGCCGCCGTGGAGTTCACGGCCAGAGCAACTCGATCATCGATGTAGCCCAAGCGGCAACTCCTAATCTCAGCGGAGTTGCGGCGAACAACTAAAGCAGCACAGCAATCTGTGATCCTGAATTTTTATTCCCGGTCACATTTTGGGCTTTGCCGCTTCGCCGGCCAAGTACGGGTGTGCGAACACCATTTCAAGGCTCGAATTGATTCTAAAAGGAGAAAGAGATGAAGAAGGATGAAACCGTATTCAGCGGCCGTAAGAATCGGCGGTCGTTTTTGAAAAATGGCATGGTCGCGGCCGGTGCCATGACCGCCGGAGTTGGTTTAGTCTCCGGCTCAGTCGCGTTCGCGGATGAAGATGACCGCGCTCCCATCACCAAGGGCGACATGGCCATCCTGACCTTCCTAAGCGCCCTGGAGCAGGTCGAAGCCGACCTCTGGATTCAGTACGCGGAACTTGGCGGACCGACTCCAAACGTCCCCACCTCCATAGGGTTGTCTGGCATCGATCTGCAACAGAATGGCAAGGCAATCAGCACGGGACTCGCTACGGGGTACGTCACTGCTCTGCAAGTGCTTGACACCGACATGCCGCAGTACATTGCGGACAATACAGACGACGAGATCAGTCATCACCGATTTCTCAACAACTATCTCGAATCAAAAGGCGCCAGACCCATCGATCTTAGTCAGCAGTTTGCCATTCTGCCTCCCAGCAGGGTGACAGGGGTGCCACACACTGGACGGCTCACGAATCTAACGCAACTGAAGGTGGATACAACTTGGTGGACGCGCTATCGCAGTGCGAACGCCAATCCTGACTTCGGAGGTAAATTCGAGAATGCCATACCCGATCTCGCCGCGAATCCACACACGGCCATTCCGCGCAGTAATGACGAGGCCGCACTCAACTCCGACGGCACCATTCCCAATCACCTTCAAGCCATTGCCAGCACGGCCGGTTTTCACTTTGGGTTCATCGAGCAGGGTGGCAGCAGCCTTTATCCAACCCTGGCTCAGAAAGTAACTAACCTGGAAGTTTTGCGCGTCCTTCTCAGCATCGGACCGAGCGAGACTATGCACTTTCAAGTCTGGCACGACAAAGCTGGAAACGCGCCCAACATCACCGACGGCAATCTGACCTTCCCGCCGCTCAATACCGGAGTCGATCCCAACACGGGTGCGACCGGCTCAATAGGTGGCGGCGAAACTGTTGCCGATGAATTCCAGACCAATCTGATCATGCCGGAACCAACATTCTTCCTGCAGTCAAAGTTCGGCCCCGTAGCCATTATTCGTCCTACCAGCGAAGAAGGTGGTGGGGGCGCAGTAGCCGCGGTCAAGAGTTTCGTCGACGACGGGCTCTTCATCGATCCATCAAACAACAAGAATACCGGAATCGTCGCAGTACTCATGGGCTTGGCAGAGGCGGCCGACGACGCGCGACGTAGGTTCTAATCCCGGTAAACGCTGCTCCTCGACAAATAGGGCTCAGGCCCCGCTCAGGCCTGGGCCCTTTTCTTTTCCTTGCTGTTGTGTTGAACACTGTGTTCGGGCAATATCCCGCCCATGGCTCCTCGGTATTTTCCTTCTCTGATTTTGGGTTTCGCGCTTTTTTTCTCAACTTGCGTCTTCGCCCAGTATCGCCAGATCGCCGCTGCCCGCAGCGGCGCCGCGAATGCGTCCATAGCAGGCATTGACGAGCAGGTTGCCGCCGACATCCTCAGCCGCATCGAAAAGAGCGGCGCGGACGTTGCCGTCGCGTTTCGCACTTTCGACGGCAAATTGGAATGGTTCTCGCGCGCCGACGAAGTCTTCCACGCCGCCAGCACCATGAAAGTCCCCGTAATGATCGAGCTCTTCCATCAGGTGCGCGAAGGCAAGCTGAAGCTCGACGATCCCTTGCCCATCAAAAATGAATTTCACAGTTTGGCCGACAGCTCGATTTTTACGCTCGATCCTACTGACGATTCCGAAGCAGATCTGTACAAAGCCGTCGGCCAGACCCGCACCCTCAGCCAGCTCTGCGAGCTGATGATTACCGTAAGCAGCAATCTTTCCACAAATCTCCTCGTTGAGAAGCTTGGCGTCGAAAATATCCGCGCGTCCGTGCACTCCCTCCACGCCGAGGGGATGAGCGTTCTGCGCGGCGTCGAAGACAACAGAGCGTACGAGAAGGGAATGAACAACACCACCACCGCTCGCGGCTTGCTCATCCTTCTCGAGGCCATCGCTAAAGGCCAGGCCGTCGACCCCGATTCCTCGCGCCAAATGGTTGACATTCTCGCCCGCCAGAAATCCAACGAAGGCATTCCCGCCGGTCTGCCTCCTGGCCTCCGCGTCGCGCACAAAACCGGTGAACTAACCAAGATTCATCACGACGCCGCCATTGTCTACGGCCCGCATCCTTTTATTCTCGTCGTTTTGGTGCGCGGCATCCCCGAATCCAAGGACAGTGCTACGCTCATGGCCGATGTCGCCCGGCGCATCTATCAGTCCACCCAATAAATACATCTTCTAGCCTTAGTGCGACATCAAACGCATTAGTACCGCGAGGGGCCGCCCGATCTTCTGATCAGTTGATTTTGCTGGTCAGGCGGGGAAAAATCGGCGAAAATCTCGCGCATCATGCCGAGAGGGGAATTACTACAATGAAGCGTTTCGTACGTTTTGTTGCCACAGCCGCCCTGGGTCTTCTGTTTGTCACCGCCTTTGTAAAAAGCGCGGCTGCCGACACGTTGGAATTAAAGGATGGACGCGTCCTGCAGGGCCGCTATCTTGGCGGCACGCAAGCGGTGCTCCGTTTTGAAGTCGAAGGCAATATCCAGACCTTTGGCGTCAACGATATCGTCGCGTTGACCTTCACTCATGGCGGCGGCAGCGCCTCCGTGGCCCCCGCGCCCGCATTGGCTCCTACTAGCGCGCCGGTCGCTCAGCCGCAACCCATTCCCGTCGGCGGCAGTATGACCATCCCTGCAGGTCAACCCATTCTAGTGCGCATGATTGATAGCGTGGACTCCTCCAAAAACCACGTCGGCGATATCTTTCACGCCAGCTTGGAAACCGATCTCACCGTAAACGGTGCCTTGGTGGCTCGCAAGGGCACCGATGTGTACGGCAGATTGGCAGAGGCCAAGGAAGCTGGTCACATATCCGGCAGCTCCGAGCTGCAGCTCGAGCTAACCCGCATGGTCATTGACGGCCGCGACTATCCCGTCGTCAGCAGTGATTACACGCTGCAAGGTAAGGGTCGTGGCTCGAACACCGCTAAGAAGGTCGGCGGCGGCGCGGCTCTCGGCGCCATAATCGGCGCGGTCGCTGGGGGCGGCAAGGGCGCGGCCATCGGAGCCGGCGTCGGCGCGGGCGCCGGAGGCGCAGTACAAGTGCTCACCCGCGGCCAGCAGGTCAAAGTCCCCAGCGAAACTCTCCTGGAGTTCCGCCTACAACAGCCTGCGACCGTTACCGTAGCGCAAAACTAGGCCGCTTGAAGCATTAAGCAGTTGATGCGCGCTGTCACATCTCGATAAATTCAACAGGACGCGCTCGCACCATTTGGAACGGGCGCGTCTCGCATTTCCGCATCTCTGTATTGCCCACCCTTCTGTATAATCGCCCCCTATTTCATCTGAGCCCATGTTCCTGAGGAGGTTTCATGTCTGAGCCATCTTATGATGAGTTGAAAGCCCGTTTGGCCGAACTCGAAAAGCAGGGAGGCACTCGCCGCACTGGGCAGCTCGATTTCCGCGTTGGCGAAAAAGGTGGCGTTAGCGTCTACGGTCTCGGCCGCTTTCCGGTCACGCTGTATTACGAACAGTGGACCCGCCTCCTGGACGCCAGCACGCAATTGCGCGCCTTCCTCGAAGAGAACAAAACCGCCGGCAAACTCAAGCTCAAGGAGAAATAGTGAAGAATTTCCTGCTGGGTGTCCTGTTCGCGTCCCTTGTGCTCATCGTCGGCGGTCTCGCTTATCTGCGGCTCGGATATGCGGAAGTACGCGCCGATATTCCTCCCGGCAGTCGGGAGACCGCGCTGCTGTTCTCTTCCGTCCATGCCTCCGTTCGCCGTCGCGCGCCGGAACTTCCCAATCCCGTTTCTCCCACCGATGAAAATCTGATCGCCGGTGGAAAGATTTACCGCAACGAGTGTGCCGGCTGTCACGGAACGCCGGGCAAGCCAGATTCGGGAAACTCGTTGTATCCACCCATTCCGCAGCTTCCTATAGCCGGCACTACTTACACGGAAGCCCAAATCTTCTGGGTCGCCAAGCATGGCATACGCCTCTCTGGTATGTTTGCCAACGGCCTATGGGATTCCGACCAGAAATTATGGACTGTGGCCGCCTACATCAAGCGCATGAATTCGCTCCCTGCCCATGTTCAGCAGGAGCTAGCCAAGCCCGAGCCGCCGAAATAGGAGGTGCGACGATGATGACTAGGTTGCGAAGCGGCTTAATTTTGGTCGGGTGTAGCATCGGGATTTCTCTTTTAGCCTCCAGCTTCCTCGTTGCGCAAACGCCTTCGCCGGCTTTGCTCGTCCTCGAAAAAAGCGACAATATGCTCGCGATCGTCGATCCCGGGTCGCTTAAGATTGTTGCCCGTGTCCCCGCGGGACCAGATCCTCATGAAGTAGAGTCTTCGTCCGACGGCAGACGCGCGTACATTTCCAACTACGGCGGCTCCGACAGCACCTTGCACACCATCTCCGTGGTCGATCTCCTTGCGCAAAAAGCTCTGCCTCCCATTGATCTCGGCGCTCTCCGTTCGACCCATGGATTGGCTTTCGCCGGCGGCAAGCTCTATTTCACCGCGGAAACCAACAAGGTCGCCGGCCGCTACGACCCCGCAACGCAAACCATCGATTGGCTGATCGGCACCGGTCAAGACAGAACGCACATGGTCGTCGTCTCCCCCAATCTCGACCGCGTCTTCACCTCTAACGTAAGCTCCGCAACCATCACCATCATCGAACAAGTCGACGCACCAAGCTTTGGTCCGCCTCCCGGACCTCCTCCAAGTAGCCCGCGAAAAACCTGGCGCATAACAAACGTTCCAGCAGGCCGCGGCTCCGAAGGTTTTGACCTTTCCCCCGACGCCAAACAAATCTGGGTAGCCAACGCGCAGGACGGAACCGTCACAACAATAGACGTCGCCACAAAAAAGTCCCTGCAGACTTTCCCAATTCCAGTGCGAGGTAATCGCCTCAAGTTCACTCCCGACGGCAAGCAAGTGTTAGTCTCCGGCAGCCCCTCCGGCCAATCTAAGGCAAACATAGTGATTCTGGATTTCGCGACACACAACGAAGTAAAAACCTTCGACCTGGGCGGCGGCTCCGCAGGCATCCTAATCCCTCCCGACGGTTCCCGCGCCTACATAGCCGTAAGCGCCAAAGACGAAGTGGCAGTTGTAGACCTAAAGAAGCTCGAAATCGTTGGCCACATCCCAACAGGCAAGGGCCCCGATGGCCTGGCCTGGGCCGCCCAAAAATAATCACCCGACGCCGCAATGTTTCGAGGAAACTGAGGGCAAGGCTTTTTCTTCGTCTTTTCTTTTCTTTTCTTTTCTTTTCTTCGTTCTCCCTTTCAAGGATCTGCAGCGTCCATTCCAATCAGGCCACCATGCGTCGTGATTTACACAAACACTAAACCGACGCTCGGCCTTGGTCGTCGCACTGATTTTGTAACGAGATTACAGCCCAATTCGTCACATGGATGGCGATTGAGTTGGGCTGCAATAGCATCGCGATGATGCAAAAGAGCCCGCAAAACTTTGCGCCGCAGAACGCGTACCGCCACGGTGACCGGTGTCTGTCTGGCGACAGAGTAAGAAACCCAATTTGAACAAGGATTTGGCGATTTGCCAGCGCCCAAATCACTCTTGCAGACTATGGAGCTTTGTCCTGGCAGCAATCTCCCTGATACTTGCAGCCTCTCACGGAGCTCCAGCCCACGATACGCCCCAGGATCCTGCGGCCGAAAAACCCGCGCCAGCCCATTATCTGAACACGCAAACTGGCGTGGAGTATGTTGGCGACCAGGTTTGCGGATCGTGCCACTCCTCTGAATACAAGAGTTTCAAGCAAACTGCGATGGGTAGATCGGCTTCGGTTCCCTCTCAGGACGATCTACAGTCTTTGGCAAAGCCCGTTACCTTCTCC
>Ga0210409_10007964_pt1 | contig 10851 bp, 3 predicted proteins | sample IncBWH17MmetaG_FD_161649 | JGI IMG/M metagenome (GOLD analysis project Ga0210409, IMG submission 161649) | Forest soil microbial communities from Barre Woods Harvard Forest LTER site, Petersham, Massachusetts, United States - Inc-BW-H-17-M | ecosystem: Environmental > Terrestrial > Soil >...
ACGCGCGGGCCCACGCCCGTTTCAAAAGTTTCCTTCCTGGCCGCAATAAGCGTCTCGCGGTCGTCGGGATGGATTTGTGGCGGCACGGAAGATCCACCGAGCTCCTCGCGCGTGTAACCAAGCCTGTTGTACCCGGGGCTGTCGTAATGGCGTTTGCCGTCGCGGTCCACGACCGTGATCAAGTCCTCGGCATTTTCGGTAATCAAACGAAACACTTGTTCCTGATCCATCAGCTGCCTGCGAATACGGTGGATTTGGACCTGCTGGTAGATCGTGTATAGATTGAAGAGAAAAACCAGAGCAACCAGGCCGCGAACGGATCCCCGGACGGTAAATGAAAAATTGGGATCGGTTTGTTCGAATAGATAGGAAAAAGAGGCCATTCCGGCCGTCAACAGAAGCGTGATAATAATGGCCGAAGCCCAAAGCCACCACTGCCGCCTTTCAATGTTCTTGACGCGCGTCCAGAAAGACGCGTCGTAAGGCGTCGGCACGTTTCCCGTTAGACTCATCGGTGTCACATATCCATGAAAACAAGTAGGAAGCTTAGCTGGCAATAGTACTGGCGGCGTATGTGTCCAATAATGACTAACAGCTTCTATGTACATTTTCTGTTGGCCGGATAGGCCCGGTGATCCCGCAGGCGAGCTGTACGGGAGCCTATATTTCACAAGTCATTTAGATAACGTAAGTTACAGCGATTCCTTGACAAGCAGCGGACCTCGTAATCTCGATCTGGAGTGCGCCTTAGATTCCACCCTTTTCACGCCCGTCGAATGTCGTTTGAACGAGAAATTTCAGGCGAGGATGGGTTGCTTGCCAACATAGGTGCTCGCGGCGTCCCGGCCATGCGGAAACAGGGCAGGTCTGAGGTTGGGAGAGAAAACGCATCGGGACGAATTCCATCCGGATTGGCCAGGATTGCGCCGACGGTCCGAGAATCCTTCAGATCGCAGTAAGAAAGAATTTGATCGGGTGCTAACATTTGAATGATTCAATTGGGAGAGCAATAGACAATGAGTTGGATCCATGCAGATAGCCGCGTGGCTCCAGGCGCGGTCCGGCACGCGGATGGAGCCTGGGAATTTTCAGTGTGGGCTCCCGGAAGAAAAAAGCTTGCTGTGCATCTCAACGGCTCTCACGATCGCTTCATCCCCATGACCAAGAATCAGCTTGGCTACCATCAGGCACTGGTGAGAGATATCGAGCGTAACTCTCGTTACGTCTATCAACTGGACGGTTTAAAAGAATATCCGGATCCCGCCTCACGGTTTCAGCCTGAAGGTGTTCATGGCGCTTCCGAACTCGTCGACTTGGCCGCGTTCCAGTGGACGGATGCCAAATGGAAAGCACCGAGCCTTGGAGAGAGCATCTTCTACGAGCTCCACGTGGGCACCTATTCAGAAAAGGGATCGCTCGATGGCGTGTGCGCGCACTTAGCCGAGTTGGCCGATCTCGGAGTAACTACAATCGAATTGATGCCGGTCGCGCAATTTCCCGGATCGCGCAATTGGGGCTACGACGGCGTCTATCCTTTTGCAGTCCAGAATAGTTATGGAGGCCCGCTGGCGCTGCAACGATTCGTGAACGCGGCCCACGCCCACGGGCTCGCTGTCGCTTTAGACGTCGTATACAACCACCTGGGGCCGGAAGGAAATTACCTGGGCCAGTTCGGGCCTTATTTCAGCGACCGGTATAAAACGCCGTGGGGACAAGCCATTAACTACGATGGGGCCGAGAGCGGCCCTGTTCGTCAATTTTTCGTCGACAACGCTATTTACTGGTTTGAGCAGTACCACATTGATATTTTACGGCTTGATGCGATTCACGGAATCTTCGACTTTGGCGCCTTTCATATTTTGGCGGAACTCGAAAAACAAGTGGAGCTGGCAGGTAAAAGGCTGGGGCGTGAACTCCGCCTGGTCGCGGAGAGCGATCTGAACGATGCGAGAGTCTTGTTTCCAACCGCAAAGGGCGGATATGAACTCCCCGCGCAATGGAGCGATGATTTTCATCATTCCTTGCACACGCTTCTCACGCATGAAACAAAGGGCTACTACGCCGATTTCGGCAAGGTAGGCCATTTGGCGAGCGTGCTACGCGATGGATGGTTTTACCAGGGGCAATATTCCAGGTTTCGCCGCCGGCAGCATGGAAATTCTCCCGCTGGAATTCCTCGCTCGCATTTTGTGGTGTGCAGCCAAAATCACGATCAGGTGGGGAACCGGGCGCGCGGCGAACGCCTGAGTACTCTCGTCAACTTCGAGGCGCAGAAGTTGGCCGCCGGGATGACTTTGCTCTCGCCGTTTGTTCCGCTGCTGTTCATGGGCGAAGAATACGGGGAGCCGGCGCCGTTCCTGTATTTTACAAGCCACGGAGACAAGGATCTGGTCGAGGCGGTACGCCGCGGGCGCCGCGAGGAATTCGCCGATTTCGGATGGAGCAACGAAGTACCCGATCCTCAGGACGAGACGACCTTCGCGAAATCAAGGCTGCAACACGTCTTGCGAGATACGCGTCCGCATGGCGCGCTGCGGCTCTTCTACCAGGAATTGATTCGATTTCGCCGGGCAAATTATTTAGGCGCGGACGCGGATTTGGAAATTACGGAAAACGAGAGCCATTCGTTCCTCACTTTTTTCAGGACCGCGGGAGGCCGGCGCCTGCTGATGATTTTCAACTTCGGCGCCAGCGAAGTTGAAATTCCTTCTGTGGTGGGCAGTGGGAAGTGGACCACGGAACTGCATTCGGCCGACGCACGGTGGCTCGGACCGAGCGGCCTTTTCCCAAGAAATGTAGGTCCTAGGGACAGCATTAGGCTAATGGGCGAATCGTTTGTCGTGTTCAGCCACGAAGGCGGAGACTAGGGGGTCCGCGGGCGCCATGCAATTCGATGTTTACCAGCATCGGCGGGTACTCGAGGCGCCATGATTTGCCTTTTTGAATCCACAGCAAGCCACAACAAGATCAACTGGCGCAAGAATGCCGTTGCGTTGTTGTACAGATGGGAAGACAAGTTCCTTCATTTCCGGTTAACATGGCGGGATGTTGTCGGCTGTGCCATAATCGACCCCGTTCAGATTGCCAATTTATACAGCAAATTCCGTACAGCGAAGCCGGTCTGTGGCCTTATACGATAAAGAAATGACGTACGTGCGCTTTCGCGGTCACTCTGACCAGCCACCACGAGAGAAACTTTTCCTAGTAGGGATCGAGAGACCGGGCGGGCTTGCCGGCAGAGCTTTGAGAGAGGAACTGTCTCACCTTAGCAAACGGCTGAGGATCCTCAGTCCTTGAGCTAAACCATGTCTGAATTTTCAATGCCAGTAGCAACCTACCGGCTTCAATTCAATGCTGATTTCCGGCTCTCGGACGCTACCAATCTCGTTGAATATCTGGCGAAACTCGGAATCACGGATATCTACGCTTCGCCCATGCTCACGAGCCGTAAGGGGAGCAAGCACGGTTATGACGTCACGGATCCCACCCAGGTGGATCCCGACATCGGAACCGCCAACGAATTCGAGCAGTTGCAAAACAAACTCAACGAATGCGGGATGCGGCTGATTCTGGATATCGTGCCGAACCACATGGCCGCCAGCAGCGAGAATCGCTGGTGGATGGACGTTCTGGAAAACGGCAGCGAATCCGTTTTCGCCTCTTATTTCGATATTGACTGGCATCCGCCCTCACGAAATCTGGAAGGAAAAGTGTTGTTGCCTGTGCTCGGGCGCTCCTTCGGTGAGACCCTGGACCGCGGCGAGTTGCGTCTCTTTTTCCAAAACGGAAAATTCTTCGTTCAGTATTTCGATGCGATTTTCCCGCTTATGCCTCGATCTTATCGCCGCGTACTCAAGCACCGGATCGACGAACTGAAACACATCTTGTCTGAGGACTCGCCCACCTTCCAAGAGTATTCAGGCATCGTCGCCGCCTTGTCGTCGTTGTCGGAACCGGCGCGATCAACCGCGGAGGCCGAAAAACGGGTCCGGTTGGACGCGATTCGTGAACGGCTGCGGCGATTGGTGGCTGAAAATCCTGGAATCGCCGCTTTTATCGATGAAAACGTCGCTAATTTCAATGGCCGGCCAGGCGATGCCGCCAGCCTGTGCGCGCTTGAACACCTTTTGGGCGAACAAAATTTCCGGCTTGCGTACTGGCAAGATCCCAATGAGGCCATCAACTACCGCCGTTTTTTTGCTATTTCTGAGCTGGTGGGAATTCGGGCTGAGGATCCACTCGTCTTTGACGCGACCCACGATCAAATTTTCCACCTTTGTGCAAAGGGGGCTATTCGAGGTCTGCGGGTCGATCACATCGACGGATTGCGCGACCCGGCAGGCTACTTGAACAAGCTGCAAGAGAGATTGGCGGCGTCGCAGGCGCCCGGATCAGGGCCCACTTACCTGCTGGTCGAAAAGATTCTCTTTGGCAGTGAATTACTGCCCGAGGACTGGCCTGTTTCCGGAACAACCGGTTACGAGTACTTAAATGCGGCGAATGGTCTGTTCGTATGTCGGTCAGGCGCGCGCAAGCTGGAGAAAATATATTTCGATTTTATTTCCAAGGACATCAATTTTCCCGATGTCATCTATGAGAAGAAAAAGCTGGTCATGAACACGCTGCTGCGAGTCGAAATGAGGTCGCTGGGACGCGAACTGTCCGACCTTGCTTCCCACGATCGCTACGCCAGGGACATTTTGCTTCCCGAGTTGATGGACGCCTTGATCGAGGTAACAGCGTGCTTTCCCGTTTACCGGACCTATGTTCGAAATCTCGATGCCTCCGATTCCGCGAAGCTGATGATCGAGCGAGCCCTCGAGGAAGCGAGCCAACGGAGGCCGCAGCTAAGCCGGAAGTGTTTCGATTTTCTGCGCGATGTGCTCACGCTTGCGAATCCGGCTCATATTCTTCCCGATCAGCGCGAGGAGCGCCTCGCTTTTGTGATGCGCTGGCAGCAGTTCACCGGACCTATCGTAGCGAAAGGCCTCGAAGATACGGCGCTATACGTTTACTACCCTCTCCTTTCCCTGAACGAAGTCGGAGGAAATCCGGAACCATCGAAAATTCCGCCAGAGGAAGACTTCGTCGAATTTGTGCGGGAGCGGCAACGGCGATGGCCGGATTCATTGAATGCCACTTCTACCCATGATACGAAGCTCAGTGAGGACGTCCGCGCGCGTCTGAATGTCCTCTCGGAGATTCCCGACACGTGGGCAAAAGAAGTTACCGAGTGGTCAAAGGAAAACGAATCGCACAAACAATCCATCGATGGTCGCAAGGTGCCCGACCCCAATGAGGAATATTTGATCTATCAAGCTCTGGTGGGCGTGTGGCCTGCCGAGCGGTCCGAGTTGACCTCTATCTCGGAGCGCCTGCGGGATTACGCCATAAAAGCGATTCGGGAAGCTATGGTGCACACACGTTGGACGGAGCCGAATAGGGCTCACGAACTGGCGGTGAGCAATTTCATCCACGGGATTCTTTCTCCTCATGACAGTTCGCCATTTTTGTGCGGCGTCGAGCGTTTACTGCGAAAAGTGGATCATGCGGGCATGATCAATGGCCTCAGCCAGGCCTTGCTGAAAATCGCATGCCCCGGAGTCCCGGATTTTTATCAGGGCTCCGAACTTTGGAATCGCCATCTCGTGGATCCCGACAACCGCCGACCTGTCGACTTTCAAAGTCGATCCGACGCTCTGCAAGCTTTGGTGGACGGCGCGCATTTCGAGACGGCGAGGATTGCCGGCGACCTGCTGGCGCAATGGCCTGACGGGCGCGTGAAGTTATTTGTAATCTGGAAAGCGCTCGGCTGCCGGCGTGAGCATCCAGCATTGTTCAGGGAAGGAGAATTTATTCCCCTCAAGGCAGTCGGCGAACGATCCCTTCACGTCGTTTCTTTCTTGAGACGGCGCGGCGAAGAACAGGTGGTGATAGTGCTTCCAAGGTGGGTTGCGAATATTCCGTACAGTGCGGACACAACCTTGGCCGGAGAATTTTGGCAAGGAACCCATCTACAGCTGCCACCGGAAACTCCGAACTCCTGGCGAAATGTTTTCACCGCGAAGACAACCGAGAGCAGGCCTGGCGGCGGTAATCCGTTTCTCACGGTGCGTGACTTATTTGCGGATTTTCCGGTAGCCTTGCTGGTTCCCAACGAAACCTCGACAGCCAGCGCCTAGCCCGGTCGCGTAAAGGCCGCCTGCCCTGGCAAGATTTGCACGTTTAGAACGCCCGATTCGCGTGAGTATTTCAAAAACAACCGGAAAATAAAGCAAAAGATTGAGACCTTGCATCGTACCAGTTGCACTAGTATGTAGGAGAACAGCCCTCGAAGAAAATCCTAGAGGTATCCTTAAACTAATTGCATGCTATGACGAGGAAAGGGGGGGCTTTGCGCGTGCCGGAAGAGCCAGTGGATGGGCGGCGTCGTGTGGTAATCGAGTCTGTTTCGCCACAAATCGATTGCGGGCAATTCCCGATAAAACGCGTGGTTGGAGAAAAGGTGGTCGTGGAAGCAAGCGTATTTGCAGACGGCCATGACCAGGTCGCATGCCAGCTTTTGTATTGGCGGAAAGATGACAAAGCCGTGCAATCTTCTCCGATGATGCCCCTTGGCAACGATCGCTGGAGGGGCGAGTTTTCTGTTCCGAGCGTGGGAGGATACGGTTATACGGTAGAAGGCTGGATCGACCGTTTCAAAACGTGGCGCGGCGACTTGATCAAGCGCATGGATGCAGGCCAGGACGTTGCCACCGAACTGCTCATCGGAGCACAGATCATTCAAGATGTGGCCGCGCAAGCCACGGGCGAGCACGCTGATCTATTTCGCCGGTCCATCCGCCGAATGCGCGACGATAAGGACATTGAAGCGAGGAAGAATGCGGCGCTTGACGCGGAACTGCTCAACACCGTCCAACTTTACCCGGAGCGTCGACTCGCCACTCAATATGAGAAGCGGTTAGCAGTTGTGGTGGATCGCGAGAAGGCGCGATACTCGACCTGGTACGAGGTATTTCCCCGATCGTGCTCGCCTGAGCCGGGGCGGCATGGAACGTTCCGCGATTGCGAGGCCAGGCTTCCCTACATTGCGTCCATGGGTTTCGACGTTGTCTATCTTCCACCCATCCATCCGATCGGGGAAACTTTCCGGAAAGGAAAAAACAATTCCGTTTCGGCGCTGCCGGAGGATGTAGGCAGCCCCTGGGCGATCGGTTCTGAAGAGGGCGGGCATACTTCCATTCATCCTCAATTGGGAACAGTGGAAGATTTCAAGAAATTCATCTCCAGCGCCAAACGATATGGGCTGGAGGTGGCCCTCGATATTGCGTTCCAATGCACGCCGGATCATCCCTACGTCAAGCAGCATCGAGAGTGGTTTCGGACGCGCCCGGACGGCACGATCCAATATGCCGAGAATCCGCCGAAGCTGTATCAGGATATTTTCCCGCTCGATTTTGAAAACCCCGAATGGCGTGCGCTGTGGATCGAGTTAAAAGACGTGGTCCTTTATTGGATGAAACAAGGAGTGCGCATCTTTCGCGTCGATAATCCGCACACGAAGCCGTTTTTGTTTTGGGAGTGGTTCATCAGAGAGATTCGGGAGAAGGATCCGGAGGTACTCTTTCTCGCAGAGGCGTTCACCAGGCCTCCCGTGATGTACCGGTTGGCCAAAGCAGGGTTTTCCCAGTCTTACACTTATTTCGCCTGGCGCAATACCAAACAGGAATTGACCGACTATTTCAACGAACTCACGCGCTCCGAAGTACGGGAATATTTCCGGCCGAACTTGTGGCCGAATACTCCCGACATTTTGACCGAATTTTTGCAAGCCGGCGGGCGCCCGGCGTTCATGATCCGCGTTCTTCTGGCGGCGACGCTGGGGGCCAGCTACGGAATCTATGGGCCGGCCTACGAATTATGCGAAAACGCTCCGTACCAGCCGGGAAGCGAGGAATACCTGAATTCGGAGAAGTACGAACTCAAGCATCGCGATCTTGACGCGGCCTGGAGCTTGAAGAATCTGATTGCCCGGATCAACCGGATTCGCAAAGAGAATCCCGCATTGCAGAGCGATCGCAATCTGCGCTTCCACGGCACCGATAACGCCTCGTTGATTTGCTACAGCAAAGCGACGGAAGATCTTTCCAACATTATCGTGGTCATTGTGAATCTTGACGCCTTCCACCCGCAGGCAGGCTGGGTTGATCTCGATCTCCAGTCATTCGGTCTCGACGCAACTCAGGCTTTCGAGGTTCACGATTTGCTTGGCGAAAGCCGCTACCGGTGGCAAGGCGCGCGGAACTATATAGAATTACTGCCGGAGAGCCGCCCGGCGCACATTCTGCAGGTGCGCAATCGGGTTCGCAAGGAAACGGATTTTGATACCTACCCTTAGGGGAAGCGTTCCAACCGGAATCTCACGGCGCCAGGTAAAGCGCAAAGAAAGGAATCATGGCTAAACGGCCGGGCAGCGCAGCAGATCCTCTGTGGTACCAGAATGCCATCATCTATGAACTGCATGTCCGCGCGTTCAAGGACAGCAATGCGGATGGAATTGGCGATTTTCAGGGATTGCTGCAGAAATTGGACTACCTGCAAGATCTGGGTGTCACTTGCCTGTGGCTGCTGCCTTTTTTTCCTTCGCCGCTCAAAGACGACGGCTACGACATTTCCGATTACCTGAATGTCCATCCAATGTATGGCTCCATCGAGGATTTTCAAACGTTTTTGGACGCCGCTCACTACCGCGACTTGCAGGTGATGATCGAACTGGTGGTGAATCACACATCCGATCAGCACCCCTGGTTCCAGACGGCGCGTCAAGCTCCCCCGAATTCTCCGGAGCGCGACTTTTACGTATGGAGCGACACCGATAAGAAATACAAAGATGCCCGGATTATTTTCACCGACACGGAACGATCCAACTGGACCTGGGACCCGATCGCCAAGCAATATTACTGGCATCGTTTCTTTTCCCACCAGCCCGATCTGAATTTTGACAATCCCAGGGTCGTCGAAGAAATCGTCAAGGTGATGCGTTACTGGCTGGACATGGGCGTGGATGCGCTGCGTGTGGACGCGATCCCGTACCTGGTCGAGCGCGACGGCACCAGTTGCGAGAATCTTCCGGAAACGCATGCGGTGATCAAGAAGCTTCGCCAGGAAATTGACGCCGGATATTCCAATCGCATGATTTTGGCGGAAGCCAATCAATGGCCGACCGATGTGCGTCCGTATTTCGGGGATGGCGACGAATGCCACATGGCGTTTCATTTTCCGCTGATGCCGCGCATCTATATGGCCCTGCGCCAGGAGGACCGGCTGCCGATTACCGACATCGTCGCGCAGACCCCGCCCATTCCTGATTCGTGCCAGTGGGGCTTGTTCCTGAGGAATCACGATGAACTGACGCTGGAGATGGTAACGGATGACGAGCGGGACTATATGTATCTCGCCTATAGCGCGGACCCCAGAATGCGCATCAACCTGGGCATCCGCAGGCGTCTGGCGCCGCTGGTGGACAACAATCGCCGCCGAATCGAGCTGCTGAACAGCCTGCTGCTTTCCTTTCCCGGCACTCCTGTCCTCTACTACGGGGACGAAATCGGAATGGGAGACAACATTTATCTCGGTGACCGCAACAGCGTTCGGACTCCCATGCAGTGGAATGCCGACCGCAACGCCGGCTTCTCCACGGCAACGCCCGCCCGGCTGTACAGTCCAGTCATCATGGATCCAGTCTGGGGTTACGAAGCGATCAACGTCGAAGCCCAGCAGAGCGACACTTCTTCGCTCTTTCACTGGATGCGAAACATGATCGCTTTGCGCAAACTTTTCCGCGTGTTCGGGCGCGGCACGATCGAGTTCCTCAACCCGGTCAACCGCAAAGTTTTGGCGTATCTGCGCGGTTATGATGGCGAACAGGTACTGTGCGTCGCTAATCTCTCTCGTTTTGCCCAGCCGGTGGACCTGGACCTTTCAAAATTGGAGGGCATGATTCCCGTAGAGATGCTGGGGTACGTGGAATTTCCCGCGGTTGAGCGTCAGCCGTACAGGCTTACCTTAGCGCCTTACAGTTTTCTTTGGCTGGAGCTTCAGCGGAAGACTGAACCCGCCGAAGCCGGCGTGGAATTCGTCGAACACGCGCCGTTCGACGTTACCCCCGGTTGGAAAAGCCTCCTCGAAGGCACCAGCCGTGCCCGCCTGGAAACCGTGGATCTTCCGGAGTATCTGCCGAAGCAGCGTTGGTTTGCGGGGAAATCCCGGATCATCGAGACGACGAAAATCATGGATTGGGCTGATTTGGACGCATCGCAATCGGCGCTGGCGCTGGTAGAAGTGCAGTTCGATGGCGGATTGTCGGACACGTATCAATTGCCGCTGGCCATGACGTTTGGAGAGGCCGGAGACGAATTGCGCCGTGCCGCCCCCAACGCCGGCATTGCAGCCATCGTGTCGAAGGGAGCAGGCGGCCTGTTGCACGACGGAGTTTTTGACGACAAGGTGTGCGAGGCGATGTTCTCGCTGATCGAGAATGCCCGCAAATTTGAAGCGCACCACGGCCACGTTCAGGGCCTGCGCGGCAAGGCTTTTCGGGAAATTTTAGGAACCGCGGAAGCGCCGCTGCAGGTGCGGCGCGGCTCGGCGGAGCAAAGTAATTCGTCGATTCTCTTCGGAGACCGGTTCATCCTCAAGCTGTTCCGCCGCCCGGAAGCCGGTGTAAATCCGGATTGTGAGATCGGCCGGTACCTGACGGAGAAAACAAGCTTCCATGGAATAGCGCCGTTTGCCGGGTTGGTCGAATACGTGCCGGCTGTGGGTGCGGAACCGATGATGCTCGCGATGCTG
>Ga0210409_10007965_pt1 | contig 10851 bp, 9 predicted proteins | sample IncBWH17MmetaG_FD_161649 | JGI IMG/M metagenome (GOLD analysis project Ga0210409, IMG submission 161649) | Forest soil microbial communities from Barre Woods Harvard Forest LTER site, Petersham, Massachusetts, United States - Inc-BW-H-17-M | ecosystem: Environmental > Terrestrial > Soil >...
TGTTGTTCAACTTCAAATTGCTTAAACCTGAAAATGCTGCCCATGGACTAACGTTCGTAGATTTCCAGGGGTAAACCGTCGGGATCGTTAAAAAAAGTAAAGCGCTTTCCTGTGTATTCGTCGATGCGCACCGGTTCGGTGACTACACCCATCAATTGCAAAAGATTTACAGTGGTATCTACATCATCTACTTCAAAGGCCAGGTGTCTTAAACCAGCAGCTTCTGGCCGTGATGGTCTTTCTGGTGGGTTCTCGAAAGAGAACAACTCAATTTGGTAGTGGTCGTTTATGGCCAGGTCAAGTTTGAAGGATTTACGCTCGGCTCTGTAGGCTTCCTGAACTATGGTTAATCCGAGGATACGGACGTAGAAGTCTTTGCTCTTTTCATAATCGGTGCAGATAATGGCTATATGATGAATTCTATTAAACATTGTCGTCTTTTCTGATGAGTTATGCCAAAGGTAAAAAAAATGAAGACAAATCCGGGATGCTCTTCGCAGACTGGAGTCTTTGCCTCGATTCGCTCTTGTGGCAAAGCCCCCTGAGGTCCGCTCTGAGCAATCCCGGATTTGCTGGGCGCATACCCTGTCATTTTTATACTTTGGTTTAACGCATAGGCAAAGAGACCGGATGAGGGTGGTCATCCGGGCATATCCCACAACTGGCACAGCAGTATGCGAACGAACTGGCCTACCTGTTTTTGAGTTGTTCTACTTCTTTTTTTAACTGTTCAATCTGTGCTTGTTGCTCTTTGATTGCTGCAACCAGTACCGGGATCAAACTTTCGGTTTCTACTTTTTGATACTTTGCTGTTTTGGTACTGTTTTTACCGGAAGTATAGATCTGAGAGGTTTCGTAAACCAATTCAGGAAATTCCGCTTTTACATTACTGGCCAGAAAACCGTATTGCGTTCCTGCAGGAAATTTGAGATGCTTAAATTGAGCCGTATTGTACTGAAAGGCCACGGGCTGCAGGTTTTGCAGGTGCGCGGCTGGATCAGCAATTTTATTGATATTAATTTTTAGATCCTGTTCTTCAATTTTTTGTGCCTTTGCGGCGATTGCTGTGCTCGTTAGTAAAAGTGAAAGTATTGCTCCTTTAATTATAGATGGATATTTCATAATGATGTGTTTTAATATTAAATAATAGATTATGGGAACGTAATTACCATAGATCATAATAGATGGGATCATAAAGAGGTATTCCATGATTATTTATGATACCCCGGATATTTAAACAGCTTCTCTAGTTCAGATGTCTGTTAATTCCTGTTCGGAAATCTCTTCAAGAATGATTCGGGAGGCGAATAGAATGCCGGGATCGACGGATCTGGACAGCTCATATGATAACGAATCAGCATCTTTCTGGAAAGCGCAGTATAGAACATCTTCATTTCGGTAAGCGGGATAAAATCATCGTCCATAAATTCAAAAGATTTCAAATCCTTCTCTTCCTCACCGGAACAAGGGCTTTGCAGATCTTTTGTATCGGATGTAACGCCTCCATCAGAGCCTGTTTCAAAACAGAAAGACTCCACAGATCTGTTCATTTCAGGGCCTGCAGCAGCATAGACTTTACTGCACTTCAATCCAAAAAATGAAATCAAAACGAGTAGACCAACTAATTTCCGATACATAGTGTTACCTTATAGAATACGCATTATTGTACGGCACAAATATAATCATTTCCACCTCCTTCCCTCTTCTTCCTGCTGGAGAAAAAATGCTGGATGGCGTTTTTTTCCACTTTAACATTTTTTAACTTGTATCCGGGCACATTATTTGTATTATTACTGTAAAAAAAAGACTTAGCCCCGCCCAAGCCTACCTATGAACAGCAATACAAGAAAGTCTTTTTATATTTTTTATAGTTTCCTGGTCCTGATTCTATGTATAGGTTCCCGAACTTTTGCCCAGAGCACTGTAGTTTCCGGAACCGTAACCGACAGCAAAGACAAAAGCCCGCTGCCGTCGGTAACGATATTGTTTAAAGACACCAAAATAGCCGTCAGAACCGATGCCGATGGAAAATTCAGTATAAGTGGTAATGCCGCATATACCCAATTGCAGGTCCTCTACATGGGCTATAAAACAAAATTCGTTCATATTATCCCTTCTACAACACAAACCATCAATATTGTGCTGCAGGAAGAATCGCAAAATCTGCATGAAGTCACCATCAGCAGCAAAGCAAAAAAAGTACCGTACCGCAATAAAGGCAATCCTGCTGTCGAGCTGATCCGTAAAGTGATCGAAAATAAATCCATAAACCGCCTGGAAAGCCAGGATGCTGTCGAATACAAACAATACGACTGGATGCAGTTTTCCATGAGCAATCTCTCTGATCAGTTCAAAAACAAAAAGATCTTCAAGCATTATCAGTTTCTGTTCGACAAACAGGACTCCACTGAAATCGGAGGCAAGAACATCATGCCCATTTATCTGCGCGAACGTCTGTCCCAAAACTACTTCCGTAAGGACCCAAAAAAGAACAAAACCATTATGCTGGCCGACAAACATGTCAAGTTTGACGAAAGCATGGTAGACAACAATGCACTGGGCAATTATTTTGAGAGAATGTATGCCGATGTGGACATTTATAAAAACAATATCGTTTTTACCAATAGCCAGTTCCTGAGCCCAATTGCTGAAAGCGCCCCGCTTTTCTACAAATTCTTTATTACCGATACTGTAAAAAATCAAACACCCAACCTGATTGAACTTTCCTTCGTTCCAAGAAACCAGAACGCCCTGCTCTTTGAAGGGCAGATCTATATTACGATGGACGGAAAATATGCCGTACAAGACGCCTTCCTGAAAACAGGAAAAAATGTAAACGTCAATTTTGTAAGGGCCTTAGAAGTTAAGCTTGATTTTGAAAAAGATACTACCGGAAAATATCATATGAGCAAAAGCCACCTGGTGATGGATTTTGGACTGGGTAAAGATGGAGGCAAAGGATTTAAGGGAGAACGGACCGTTACTATTAAAGATTATAAAACCAATATCATCCGGCCGGACAGTGTATACCGTGGTCTTGACCTGGAGGTTGTTCCTGATGCTGAAAAACGCTCCGCAGCTTACTGGGCCAGCAATCGCCTGGATACCATTTCAGCAGAAAAACTGAAAATTTATGGAAACATAGACAGTTTAGGCAAAATGAAATCCTTCAAGAGAATGATGAATCTTGCTGCCTTCTTCTTTGTGGGCTACAAACAATATGGCCCGGTTGAAATAGGTCCCTTCTATACCTTTTATACTTTCAACAGCCTGGAAGGTTTCAAACCTCGCATCGGAGGCCGGACTACAACAGATTTCAGTACCCGTTTTTATTTCGACACCTATGCGGCTTATGGGGTTAAGGATGAAAAATGGAAATATTATTTTAGCGGGGCTTACGCTTTTAACAACAAATCGATCTATACTTTTCCGCAGAGTTTTGTACGCGCCAGTTTTCAGCGCGATGTGAATGTTCCCGGTGATATGTCTAAAAACATTGTGTTCGAGGACAACTTTCTGGCTTCCTTCAAACATGGAGAAACCTCCCAGTTTTTATACAGTGATCTGTATAAAGCGGAATACATGCAGGAATATGCCAATCACTTTTCCTTCAATCTGGGTTTTACCAAATGGACACAACGACCTGCAGGATCACTTACTTTCACCACTGCAGAGAATAACCATCCTGTAAATATCGACCAGATCACCAGTTCGGAGCTCAGCTTGCAATTGCGCTATGCTCCTCACGAGCGGTTCTATCAGGGTAAAGTTTTCCGAGAAAGATTGATTGAAAAATACCCGGTCTTCTACCTGAACTATTCGCAGGGCATAAAAGGATTCTTTGACGGAGAATACAATTACAAGAATTTAATGGGATATATAGACAAACGCTTTTATATGTCGCAGTTTGGCCGTTCGGATGTACGCCTGGAAGGTGGTTATATTTTTGGAAACGTGCCTTTTGCACTATTAGACATTCATCGCGCCAACCAATCTTATGCTTATCAGACCTATGCTTACAATATGATGAACTTCATGGAATTTGTAAGCGACCACTATGTAAGTTTAAATATTGACCATAATTTCAACGGTTTATTTGTTAACCGGATTCCACTCATCAAACACCTTAAACTACGGGAATACCTTACTTTTAAGGGTCTTTATGGTGGCTTGAGAGCAGAAAACAATCCAGACCTGCATCCTGATCTTCCACAATTCCCCCTGAATGCCGCAGGTATTCCAACCACCTATGTACTGGGTAAATTACCTTATATGGAAGGCAGTGTGGGCATAGGAAATATTTTCCGGGTCATGCGCCTGGATCTGGTTCGCCGCTTTAATTACCTCGATCATCCGGGTATCTCTAAATATGGGATAAGGGCAAAATTGCAGTTTGAATTCTAAGTTTTTATCAGACCAATTTAAAACGTTTCATTCAGGCCAAGAAACAGACCGCTGGAGCCTGAGCTTCCAAAGCCATAATCAATACAGAGATTGGAACGGGTATGTTTGTTAAACAAGATCCTCAACCCAGCCCCACCTCCTGGCTCCCAGTATTGAAAGAGCTTTGTTTTACGCTGATTGCTTGCAGTTTGTGCGTTGATAAAAGTAACTCCGCTAAGGAGTTTATCTTTAGTGATGGGAAACCGGTATTCCAGTTCGTTATAGAAATAAGACGGGCCTTTAAAACGGCTAATCGTATAACCTCTGCCGCTTCGCTGGTCTACATCACTACCTGTTCCTGGTAATTCCAGGTAAGGAATAGTGCCATTGATCAAATAGGAGCCCCACATCCAGTAAGCCAGTACGTGTTCTGGATTCTTATGCGAAAGGCTCCAGTATTTCCTGAGCTCTGTTTTTAGTTGTGTGGCTTCCTGTTCACTCCCCAGCACTTTGGTATTTACCCTGAAGATTACATTTGCGTATATTCCTTTATAAGGCCTGTAAGGTTGATCCCGTGTATTGTACTGCAGGTTCACGAGTACACCGTTGGCGAAATATCGCCCGGGCGAGAAACCGTTCTTTATGCTGTAAAAGTGATTAAAGGTTTTAGATACGCCTGGGTTTTCCTTTTCATCATCAATATTGCCATAAAAGTTGAAGGCCAAACCTGCTCCTGCGTAAAAGTGGTCAAATATTTCCCGGTAAATGTTTTCGTTCAGCCGCAGATAGGTGAATTTAATTGGAAAGATTCCCGGATCATCGTGCCCCGTTCCTATTCCATGGTCTAGGACCTGATTTTTCCCTACTTCCCAGCTTCCCTGAAGGTTCCAGTTATTGTCTGGCAAGTAAATATTATGCTTGAGCTGCAGCAATGCTGTTTTCTTGGTTGATAACGCAGTATAAGCTTCAAAAACAGATAATGTTGTTGTTGCCGGATCTCCAAAATATCTGGTTCCCAATACGTCTGCTCCGAGTTGAAATCCTATACTGGGTGTATAACCAAAAGTTGGCAACAGCACCAGACTTCCATTTTTTTTATGCGATGTATCTGGCCCGGCATGCTTTTTAAAATACCGTTTGTACAAATCGCTCACATCTGTTTGGGCAATAGAATCCTTTTGCGGCTTTTCTTGCGCATTTAGATGATTAAAAATTAAAAGCAGGCCCGCAGTGAAAATAAGAAAACGTTTTATAACCATACTGCTTCGCCTATGCTTCCGTAACGGGAATCTTCATTTGTGTTGTTATGAAAAGATAAAATTACAATTTATATTTTCATTGGAATATATTTTTTTCGAGGTTATGAAGTGATCATCTTCTACCAAAATTTATTCGTTTCAGTCTGTGTATAAATAAAATAAAAAAGAGGAGGTGAAATTTATATAGAAAAAGGTATATGCTGCTTCGAGGCTAACGATATCAGGCGGCTGAAAAAGCCGCAGATCTCTGAGGCCTCTCACCAGCATATACCTTTTTCTTAGCAAATTGCAGAGGGAGGGTGCAGAAAAACTGATGGCCTATTTTCAGTCCCATCCCCTCTACTGAATTTATTGATTGATGGTAAATGACAGAGGCATATTATACCTTACCCGTACACTCCTTCCATTTTGCTGGCCAGGTTTCCATCTTGGCGATTTTTTAATCACTCGTAAAGCCTCCTCATCACAACCACCTCCAATTCCTTTAACCAAGGTCACATCTGAAACCGATCCATCTTTTTCCACCACGAAACTTACAAATACTTTTCCTTGTATTTCTTGTTCTGAGGCCATACTGGGATACCTCAGGTTGCGCTGAAGAAATTTAGCCCAGCCTTTCATCCCACCTTCAAATTCAGGATAAGCCTCCAGACTACCCGTTCCGTTTTCATATATATTATTATCTACAGCCTCGCCTTCACCGTTCCCTTTACCTGTGCCGATTCCATTTCCGGCACCTGCTTCCGGTACAGTAGCAATATTGGTTTCCACTCCGGCCTGTGTAACCGGGCCTATGGCTGCATGTTCTATTTCTTTAAGTGTTGGCGGATCCTTCAATACCGGATCACTCACAACGACAGGTCTGGAAGGCAAACTCACCGTTTTGATCTTTTCCTTCATAGGTTCAGCTGGCATTTCCTTCTTTTTCTCTTCTGGTTTCACCTGATCAGGAAGTGTAAGTGTGTTTACCTCTATAATTTTGTCCGGAACTACAATTTCTGCAGGTTTCATGTGCCTTAACACCGCAGGTATAACAAAAAGCAGGATAAAAGCAGAAGAACTGATCAATAAAGCCCTGAAAGTGATCTTTGAGGATTGCTGACGAAGTGTATAAGCACCATAATTCTGATTTCTGTTCTTGAATACAAGATTGAGCCACTCTTTCTTGTACAGGTTTGATGAATTTATCATAGTTCTTAGATTATTTTAAAATAAGATGTCTATTTCTTTCTTTTTCCATAAAAGCCGAAATATTAATATTATCATAATTTAAGGCACTCAAACGCATCAAAAACCAAAGATCAGGACTCAAAAAACGACTAAAAATGAAAATTTAACAAAATCTTAACCTTCGAAAGTTATTAACAACATATTTTTTATCAATTTTTTACGAATTATTGAGATAATATTATATTTTTGGTTCAAATTTTAAAGAAATCAATGAAAAGTTTAAGAACAATTGCATTAAAAGAGGCACAATCTAGAATTTCACCCGAGGTTAAGTCGCCATCAACCAAAATTTCGGAGTTTTTTGGCTCTAATGTATTTGATAAGAAAAAAATGAAAGATCTCTTATCAAAGGAAGTTTATGAAAAATTAATTTCTGCTATTGATCAGGGCGTGTTAATTAACCAGGACGAAGCCAATCACATTGCAACAGCAATGAAAACATGGGCAATGTCTAAAGGCGCAACACACTATACTCATTGGTTTCAGCCCCTAACTGGTACAACTGCTGAAAAACATGATTCGTTCTTCGAGCCAAGTGCAGATGGCGCAATTGAAAAATTTGCAGGAAGTGCATTGGTACAACAAGAGCCAGATGCCTCAAGTTTCCCTAACGGTGGTATCCGCAACACTTTCGAAGCACGCGGTTATACAGCATGGGATCCTTCTTCTCCTGCCTTCATTATGGAAAGCAAAGCTGGTAAAACCCTTTGCATCCCAACTGTATTTGTTTCTTACACTGGTGAGGCACTAGATTATAAAGCACCTTTATTGAAAGCATTAAATGCTTTAGACAAAGCCGCTGTCGATGTTTGCCAGTATTTTGATAAAAGCATCACTAAAGTAAATGCATCGTTAGGTATCGAGCAGGAATATTTCCTGGTAGACCTTGCCTTATATAATGCACGTCCTGACCTTGCTTTAACCGGCCGTACCTTATTTGGTCATATGTCTGCAAAAGGACAGCAACTGGAAGATCACTATTTCGGATCTATCCCTGAGCGTGTATTTACTTATATGGTAGATTTTGAAAACGAAGCCTTAAAATTAGGTATTCCTTTGAAAACCCGTCACAATGAGGTGGCTCCTTCTCAATTTGAGTGTGCGCCGATCTATGAAGAAATCAACTTGGCAATTGACCACAATCAATTGTTGATGGACTTAATGGAGAAAGTGGCTTTAAGACACAATTTCAAAGTGTTGTTACACGAAAAACCATATGCAGGCATCAATGGTTCGGGTAAACACAACAACTGGTCATTGATTACTGATACCGGTAAAAACTTGTTGTCTCCAGGTAAAACACCTAAAAACAACCTGATGTTCCTTACTTTCTTTGTAAACACCATCAAAGCGGTACACGAACATGCAGATCTATTAAGAGCAAGTATTGCTTCGGTAAGTAACGATCACCGTTTAGGTGCAAACGAAGCGCCGCCAGCAATCATTTCCATCTTCCTGGGTTCTCAGCTTGCTGACGTACTGGACGAGATCGAAAGCTCACGCAGCATTTTGAAAAAAGTAAAAAATGAAGATTCTTTATGGTTAGGTATTCCTAAGATCCCTCAGATCTTATTAGACAACACCGACCGTAACCGTACTTCACCATTTGCTTTCACCGGTAATAAATTTGAATTGAGAGCTGTAGGTTCTTCTGCAAACTCTTCTGCACCAATGACTGTGTTAAACACCATCATGGCAGATCAGTTGACTAAATTCAAAGTTGAAGTAGATAAATTGATCAAAAAAGGCGAGAAAAAAGACGTTGCCTTGTTAACGATCATCAAAAAATACATCAAAGAATCTAAAGACATCCGTTTTGAAGGAAATGGTTACAGCCAGGAATGGGCAGATGAGGCAGCTAAACGTGGCTTAGCCAACATCAAAACTACTCCGGTTGCTCTGGATGCTTACATCAGCGAAAAATCGACTGAAGTTTTCACCAAAAACAACATCTTCAACGAGCGCGAATTGCATGCACGTCATGAGATCTTGTTAGAAAGCTATTACAAAAAACTGCAGATCGAAGCCAGGGTAATGGGCGAAGTAACCAACAGCATGATCATTCCTGCAACCATTGCTTACCAAAATACCTTGCTTGAAAATGCAAAAGGCTTAAAAGATCTTGGTTTAGCAAAAGAAACTTTAGAAGCTCCATTGGCCATCATCAATAAAGTTTCTGAGCACCTGGGTGTCCTGAAAACCAATATTGATGCCATGCTGGAAGAACGTAAAGTAACCAATGCGATCGAAGATACACGCGAAAAAGCGATTGCTTACGACGAGAAAGTGAAGAGCTATTTCGATACCATCCGCTACCACACAGATAAACTGGAGCAGATTGTTGATGACAGTGTTTGGCCTTTACCAAAATTCAGAGAACTGTTATTTTTAAAATAATACTTTGTTTTGATTTCATAACCTCTGCCCTGAAAAAGCAGAGGTTATTTTTTTGCCCGGAAATCGTGTCAAGATTGCCGCGTTTCCCTATCTTTGCAGCAACATGAGTGATAACAGGTACAACCAACGTGGCGTTTCTGCCTCTAAAGAAGATGTGCACCAGGCCATCAAAAACATTGACAAGGGTATTTTCCCGCAAGCTTTCTGCAAAATCATCCCGGATATATTAGGTAATGACCAGGCATGGTGCAACATTATGCATGCAGATGGTGCAGGCACCAAATCTTCCCTGGCCTATGTATACTGGAAAGAAACCGGCGATATTTCTGTTTGGAAAGGAATCGCCCAGGATGCCATTATCATGAATATTGACGATCTGATCTGTGTAGGCGCTACAGAAAATATTCTCTTGTCTTCTACCATTGGCAGAAATAAAAACCTGATTCCTGGTGAGGTGATTGCTGCCATTATCAATGGTACAGAAGAGATTCTTGCAGAACTTCGCGAACAAGGGATTTCCATTTATTCTACCGGCGGAGAAACTGCTGATGTAGGTGATCTGGTTCGGACCATTATCGTTGATTCTACAGTAACCTGCCGTTTGAAACGTGATGAGGTAATCAGCAACCACAAAATCCAGGCGGGTGATGTGATTGTAGGGCTTTCTTCTTCAGGACAGGCCAGCTATGAAAAGGAATACAATGGTGGTATGGGTTCCAACGGGCTAACCTCTGCCAGACATGATGTTTTCAACAAATACGTAGCGACCAATTATCCGGAAAGCTTTGATCCGGCCGTTCCTTTTGACCTGGTATTTTCAGGTGGTAAAGGTTTAACAGACCTGGTTAAAATAGACGATCAAACTGAAATCACTGCAGGTAAACTGGTCTTGTCGCCAACACGTACCTATGCACCGGTGATCAAAAAAATACTGGAAAACTACCGCAGCCAGATCAATGGTATTGTACATTGCAGCGGTGGTGCTCAAACTAAAGTACTTCATTTCATTAATGATGATGTACATGTGGTTAAAGACAACCTCTTCCCTGTTCCACCGTTATTTGAATTGATCCAGGAACAATCCGGAACAGACTGGAAAGAAATGTACAAAGTATTCAATATGGGCCATAGAATGGAATTGTATGTTCCGCAGGAAATTGCCCAGGCGATTATTGAGATCTCTAAAAGCTTCAATATAGATGCACAGATCATTGGTCATGTAGAAACATCTGCAACCAAACAAGTGACAATTAAGAGCGATAAAGGCGAGTTTGTTTATAATTAAAACAGACCTTGAGTATATAAAAAACTGATGCTCCAGGTAAAGAATTAACCTGGAGCATCAGTTTTTTTTATGCAATTAAGAGTTAAAGCACTCTGATTTTCCCCAGATATTGACTATTGCTTCGGCTCTTCCTGTCTTCAGATACAAATGCAAGGTAAACATGAACTTCCTTGCCTGAAAAGCCCTTACTTAAAACAAATGTTCCTATCTTGTTTTGTGTTTTCGCAGCTGATGTATCAGACTCTGCAATTCCTTCTTCCAGATTGTAAGCTACAAACATTGCTCGGTCATCATAAG
>Ga0210409_10007967_pt1 | contig 10847 bp, 5 predicted proteins | sample IncBWH17MmetaG_FD_161649 | JGI IMG/M metagenome (GOLD analysis project Ga0210409, IMG submission 161649) | Forest soil microbial communities from Barre Woods Harvard Forest LTER site, Petersham, Massachusetts, United States - Inc-BW-H-17-M | ecosystem: Environmental > Terrestrial > Soil >...
GCAGCAGCGTACGTGCGTTATTGAACGGCGTTTGCCACAATGGCCACAGTTGCATACTGCGCCCCCGGTTCGTATCCGGGTAGTCGGCCTCCAGCCGCTTTGCCACCGCGGAAGTCTCCTGCTGCGCCTGCTCGCGGGTCACGCCCGGCTTCAGCCTCGCGTACGCTTCAATCCACCGTGCCCCGCGGTCCTCCAGTTTGTACCCGCCCGATTCAAAGATTTCCTCCATCGAGGCCGGCACCCAGAATTGCATGCCCCACCCGACAAACGTCCCGTAAAATCCTTCTGGTGCCACACCCACGATCGTGTGCACCACGCCATTCAGCCGCTGCGTTTTCCCTACAATCTCCGGGTCGCCTTTGAATCGCCCCTGCCACAACTGATAACTGATCACCGTCACCGGGTGCGTGCTGCGTCCCGTGTCTTCGCCCGGCTCAAATCCGCGCCCAAGAATCGGACGCACCCCGATAGCGTCAAAGTAGTTTGCCGATACGATGCTTCCCGTCGTGCGCTCCGCGCGATCGCCGATGCTCAGCGTCGTCCCCGTGATCTTGCTGACAAACAAGGTGTCAAACAGCGTCGAACTCCTCTGCAAGTCCAGGTAATCCGGCCACGACATTGGTGTACCTCCGGTTTCCCCGAGCTCTGTGCCAGAGAGAGCCAGCAATCGCTCCTGATGACTGACCGCTGGATAGGGACGAAACAAAATCCCCTCCACCCAACTGAACACCGCTGCGTTCGCTCCAATCCCCAATGTCAGACAAAGAATCGCTAGAATCGAAAAACCCGGGCTCCGCCGCAGCATTCGCAAACCAAACCGCAAGTCTTGAAGTGTGGTTTCAATCATGGGCACTCCTCTCTGCTCGCGATAAAGTTCCTTGGTCTGCTCCACGCCGCCAAAACTCCGAAGCGCCTCACGCCGCGCTTCTTCCTCGCTCATACCTTCGCGCCGATTCATCTCCGTGACCATTTCCACGTGGGCGCGCACTTCCGAATCGAGATCCTCTTCGAGACTTCGCCGCCGGAAGAGTGCCGCAAGTCGCCGCATCAGAGTTCTGCAGAATTCCCGCATGGCCTAGTCCGTCCCCTACACAATTCTTGCGAGCGTCGCTCGACGATTTGGAAGTTGGAGAATGACAGCTCTCCTTTAGACGGTCAACAGGAGAAAACGCGAGCCCATCCTACTCTTGTTGCCCGTCGCGATAAGAGTTCCCCCATCGTAGTGCTGCCCGCCCCCTGCTTCGCCAGACCGAAAACTCCCATTGCTTTTTCTCATTTTGTGCTATAATACCTTTTAGAAAATTGTGCTTGTGTCGAGTGCGGCAGACCCTCTGCCGCCTTTCTTATTTTTGGCTGCTTCCGTCCGTCGGAGATCTAAGCCTTTTAGAATGAATAGGTCATCCGATACCGCGTTTTGCCGTGTTTTCCCGGTTTTTCTAGCTCCGTAACCCCTTTAGAATGAGCATTTCCAAGAAAGCTCCACGAGTGTTTCATTGTAACGAGTTACAGAAAACATTAAGTTCTTTAGAATCTGCAATTGCGAGAAAAGGGGGAGGGGGGAAGGCGTACCTTATCAGCCCTGGTTCAGACCGGGCACATCCCTGACAGGGAGGAGCAGCGGGCGGGTCCACAGCACGCTGATCGAAGGCCTACTAATGGCCTTATTGTGGCCGCGAATAATTCTGGATATTTGCAGGCACCGGAATCGCAGCATCACCACGCGGATCGCGCACCGGCTCGCCAGGGGTCCACTTGAATGGCAGCACCCCGGTCCATGCCGAGCTTTCGTACTCCTTGTTGTCGTCGACGGCAAACCCTGTGCGTACTTTTGCGGACGCTTCGACTAGCGGCACCGCCAGAACCATGGTGCCTTTCAGCTCCTGCTCGCTTGGCGGCCTTACGGTGGCCCATCGCCCGCGCAGCACATATTCGACGAAATCGCGCATCGCCGCAAGCTTCGCCGCCGCATCCTCGATCGGCTCGGCTTTGCCCATGACCACGACGGAGCGATAGTTCACCGAGTGGCCCGTCGCCGTTGGCGAAAAGACAATCCCGTCCAGCAAAGTCACGCTGAGGCAAAACGGCGCTCCGCTCCCAAGCGTTTTCATCAATCGGCTCGCCGTCGAGCCATGCAAAAAAAGCTTGTCGCCCACGCGCACATAGTTTGTCGGCACCACGAATGGTGTTCCGTCCACCACGAACCCAACGTGGCAAACAAACGCCTGATCAAGAATGTCGTAAACGGTTTTGCGGTCGAAAGTCCCGCGATCCGGCTTCCGCCGCACTGTCGTTCTTTCTGTAGGTGTAAATTGGCTCATTGCAGCAGGCTAGCGCCAGCAACGCCAAGCCGCAAGCGCCAAAGTGGCACAGGCTTCAGCCTGTGCTCTTTTCTCTTCGTCACAAAAAAAGAGACAGGCAAGAATGCCTGTCCCACTATTGCTTCGGAGCCACAGATTTCGCCGTGCCACGCACCACGCGAAACCCAATGTATTCCGGCGCAGGCGTGCAACTGGATTTTGGATCGGCGGGACAATCCGCGCTGCCGCCGATCACTCTGCCCTTGCCGTCGCGCGTCAAAACCCACTCGGCCACGTTTCCCCCGAGGTCGTAAATCGGCTCTTCGTCTTCTCCGCCTTGGGGGTGAAAGCTTCCGACTTCTTTCAGCAAGGGAGCTGTGCCACCAAGTTCCTTGGCTTTTTCGCGGAGCCGTGTGGCATCCTCCGGATTCGCCGCATAATCGGCCCAGTAATCCAGTGTGTTTTCGACGTCACGGTTTTCGTAGAGATCTTTCACTTCGTCTTCAAATGGAATTCGCCATGTTTGGCCGGTGTTTTTGCTGAGCCATTCGACATAGGCTTTTGCGTCTTCCAAATTGACTCCGCTTATCGGATGGTTTTGATTAGAGGCGTCCACGCTTGTTGTTTTTCGAAAGTCACCGTATTGGGCGACCGTTACTTCAAATCTTCCAATTTCTAGCTGAGGTCGCTTTACAACTTCCGGGATGAGGATCGCCGCTGAGCCTTTTCCAGAGCCCGGCTTGACCCATGAAACGCCAAACCGAGAACCCCCATGCAGAATGCTCTTTCGTTTCAAGGAATCGGCAAGAGGAGAATCCTTTTTAAATGCTTCATTTTCCGGCATAGCGGTCTTGAAGAAGTATTTGTCGAACCAGGCGACTTCATCTTCGACCTTGCGGATCTGGTGCGTTAGTTTCTGCGGGCCGTGCGGTTCGCCTGGGAACACTACAAATTTCACGGGAACTTTGCCGTAATACTCTAGGGCACGGAAAAACGACCAGCTTTGCGCGGGAGGAACGTTGCGGTCCGCTGAGCCGTGGAAAATCAAAACGGCTGCTTGCACCTTGTCCATCTTGAAGAACGGTGACTTCTTAATGTAGAGTTGCGGATCTTCCATCGGCGACTTGCCAAAATAATACGAATCAAACGAATCGCCGAAATCCACGTTGCCCCAGTCGCTGATCCATTCCACGTCGCCCGCGCCCACGCTCGCCGCTTTGTACCGCGCGGGATACGTGGTGATTAAACTGATCGAAAGAATCGAGCCGTTAGACCAGCCCAGCGTCGCAACTTTGTCCGGGTCGGCCATGCCTTTGGAAATTAAATAATCGACGCCCATGTTGATGTCCGGCGTCTCCAGGTCGTAATACTTGCCGCAGCAAATCGATTCCACCCACTTCAGACCGTAGTTGGCGCTGCCGTGATAATTGGGGCGCAGTACGAACGCGCCGCGCTGCGTCATCAGATTGACGGGGTACGCCCAGTTGTCATCCCAAGCGTCCGAATCCCATCCGGTAGGACCTCCATGAATCATGGTGATCACCGGATATTTCTTTCCGGCCTCGTAGTTCGCCGGGTAGTAGAGGATGCCCTCGACTTCTTCGTCGAGCGAGCCTTTCCAGCGGATAACTTCAGTTTTCGCAAACGTCCGGCCGGTCACGAGGCCTTCATTCAGCTTTGTGATCTGCACTGGCGGACCAATTTTCGCGCCGTCGAGTTGCGCGCGGTAAATCTGCGGCATCTTGCTCGCCGTCGAAGATTGATACACGATTGTTTTTCCGTCTTCGCTCAATACGAAAGCCGGGATATTCTTAGCGTTTTCGCCAGTAAGGGATTGTCGGCGCCACATCCACCCCGACGCCGATTTTTCCGCTGTGTAACGCGCCAACTCCGAATGGCTGCCCGCTGCAAGGTCTGCAACAAACCCGCCTGGCGCGTGCTCGAGGCCGAAGCCAAAGCCGTTTTCCCAATCCGCAGGAATTTCCGTCGCCCGGCCCGACGCCAAATCGTAGAAATAGTCTTTGAGAATTGTTGCGGTCAGAAACTTCGGATCGGTCGAGTATGGCGCAACCGCGTAAAAACCGGATCCGTCTGCGGCCCACTCGAAACCGTAAGGGCGGACGCGCCCTTCCGTGAAAATCTGTTTCTCCGTGCCATCGCTCAAATTATGGAGGGCGGCTATGGGCGGGACTTTTTGATCGAACTCGTAATGCAAACTCTTCGCATGCGAAGCAGCAACAAACTTTCCATCTTTCGACACGCTCCAGCCTTCGATCCAATCCGTGTTGGTTGATAGCCGCGTGATTTTCTTGTCCTTCACGCTGATTTTGTACAAACGCACTGGCGGCGCATGTTCGGCATCGTCAACAATCTCCGAATCGTCTTTCTTCTTCTTCAGCTCTTGTTCGTAGAGAGCCGGCTCTTCTTCAGCGCTGTAGATAATCGTGTCCTTGTCCAGCCAGTCGATTTGGCGTGGAGCGCGTGCCAGTTCCGTCAGCACCCAAGGCTCACCGCCGTGCGGATTGATCAACCAGATTTGCATCGGGGCAGTGTCTGGCTTGGCCTGCGGGCGAGCTCGCGAACTCACAAACGCGATGCGCTCGCCGTCCGGCGACCACCGCGGCCCGATATTCCTGTCGCTGCCCCGCGTGAGCTCAATCTCTTGGTTGCCGGTCAGGCTGGACAAAAACAGATTCGAGACACGCGCATCTTTTTCTTTGTCGGCGGTTGACTTCACCCACACGAGCCATTTGCCGTCCGGTGAAATGCGCAATTGCGCAGCGTATTCCTGGAAGATTTCGTCTTCCGGTTTCCATGGTTCCGTCTTCGCCGCAGGCTTTGCGTCGTCCGCTTGGACGACGCCTTCGGGCCGCACGAACGCCACAACGGCACATACGCTTGCCACAAAAATTCCCGCCATAAGCTTTTCTCGTCGCTTCATCTCATCCTCGTTTCAAATGAAACTCGAATAACACGTGACCGTCAATAAACCTAGGAAGCCGCACAGCATAGTTCAATTGACGCCGATTGGGAATCGTGTACTCTTGTCCCCACCAAACCGCACCGAGGGCCACGCATGGGGAAGCCAGAGCCGATTTTTACGGGCGCAACGTTTCAGTTTTTTCGCGATTTGGCGCGCAACAACCGCAAAGTGTGGATGGACGCGAATCGCGAGCGCTACCAGGAATTTGTGGTGAAACCCTTTCGCCGCCTACTCGAAGAAGTCAGCCCCGCAGTCCTGCAGCTCGATTCGCGCTTTGACGCTACTGGACGCACTGGCGCGAATTTCTCGCGTATCAACCGCGACATTCGTTTCGCGAAAGACAAAACCCCGTATCGCGCGCAAATGTATTTGAAATTCTCCGCTCCATTTCCTGGCGAGGGCGAAACGGGCCAGCTCTATACGGGAATTTCGACGGACACAGTGACGGCTGGATTCCGAATTTATTCGGGCTCGAAGCGCAAGGACTCTGCGCTGGCTGTGATTGGCGACGCGCATGTTCTGGCGCAGCCGAACTGGATTGCACGACAGAAGAAGCGCTTGGGCCGGCGCTACGAGAGCTATTGGTATGGCGCGGTGAAGGGTGAATGGACGGAACAAAAAGGATGGCCGGCTGGACCAGAGGACTGGAGGAAGCTGCAGGGTTGGATTGTACGGCGAAAACTAAAACCAGCCGAGGCCAGGCGCGCCACTTTTCCGCAAGCGATTACAAAAATATTTCGCGAACTTTACCCGCTGTTGCAGTTCACGTCGCTGAATGACTGAGATTCATAACGAAATGGAGAATCGATGAAGAGGAGAACCGTCTATTTGTCGAAAGCGAACAAGCTTGTGAGAAAAATTGTCGTGACCGCGGCGTTAACTTTATGCGTATTCGCCGTCTCCGCGATCGCGCAACAGGCGGGAACTTCCAAGGATTGGCCGAAAGCAACTCCGAAAGAGTTCGCCATTGATCCGCAAAAGCTCGCCCCCTTCGACGCCGATCTCGCCAGCGGGAAATACGGACTCGTGGATAGCATGCTCATCCTGCGCTGCGGCACGGCGGTCTACGACAAAACTTACGCTCACGATTACGGCCAGATCTACGGGGAGCGCGCCAAAAAAGAAGGCCCGCTGAATCACGATTTGCACGGCCCGTACAATTATTTCAGCACGGATTTTCATCCCTATTACCACGGCACAGATATGCACACGATGCAATCCGTATCAAAAACGGTTACATCCATCACGATTGGAATCGCGAAAACGCGAAATGAATTTACCACCAGCCTCGACGCGCCGATCGTGCAATTCTTCCCGGGCCGCAAAATCGCGAACCTCGACGACCGAAAGAAACGGATCACGGTACGCGACCTCTTGACCATGACCGCCGGCATCGAGTGGCACGAAGATCTGCCCTACGACGATCCGAAAAACTCGGCCGACCTGATGGAAGCGAGCCACGATTGGGCACAGTACGTGATCGACCAACCGATGGCCAGCGACCCGGGCAAAGTCTTCGTGTACAACAGCGGCGCAACGGTGCTGCTGGCGCAGATCTTCAAGAAAGTGACTGGAAAAAATATCGATGATTACGCCGCGGAACATCTCTTGAAGCCGCTAGGGATGCGCTACTTCTGGAAACATTCGCCAACTGGCTTGCCGGACACTGAGGGTGGGCTTTATCTTTCGGCGCACGATCTCGCCAAGCTCGGTCAACTCTTCTTAAAAGGCGGCATGTGGGAAGGGAAGGCAGTGGTTTCATCGGCATGGATCAAAGACTCCGTTTCGCCGCACGTTGCTGTCCCCGGAGGCGACTGGAAGTACGGCTACCTATGGTGGCTGCAATCGATCGGAAGCAACCCGGAAGATGTTGCGTGGACCGCCCGCGGATTCGGAGGACAACAACTGATTGTCTTGCCGGAGTATGACATCGTCGCGGTCTTCACGGGCTGGGACATCCTGCCGTCGGACGAGAAACGTTCGCATGACCAGCTTGCCCGCATTCTCGATGCGGCAAACAGGTTTTACGGCTGCACGGAATAATTCAGCGGAGTGCAATCTCGATCACGGCATCCAGAGGCGGAGTCCGATGAGGTGCCATGAGGCGATAAAAACTGTAACTACGCAGCAGGCCAACGCCACGAGCAACGAATGAACACGCGTGCCGTTGTGAATTTCGTTCTTCGGAGCCCGAACGGCGAGGAAGAGGCCGTAAAGCGAAAGCAACGGAAAGAGCAGAGAAAAGATAAAAATCCCCACCGTCCAAACGGTAAATTTTCCAGTGTCCGACCCTCCCAACCTGGTGAAGCAAAACACCAGCGTGAGGAAAGAAAGTGTTGCGAGAAGGGGAATCGCGCGAACCGCTAAATGCTGCACGCCCTTCATTCCTCCAAACAGTTTGCGCAGGACCCAGATGATTGCAAAGAGCAGGGAAGTGGCCATCAACACCACGCACAGAAGAAGCAAGGCGATCCGAGCGTAAGTCCAGGCAATGTTGGTGCGTTCTCCGTAAGAAAAACCCTCCAATCCCTGGCCCGAGAGCGCCATCCCGCCCGCATCTCGCGCGACAAAGATCGAGGTCGCTTCGGGCTCCTTTTCGCCGCGAAAGAAATTCTTGCCGACGGGGATCATGGTTTCGGGTTTGCCAAAAAGGCTGGAGCGTGTGAGTTGCCCATTGATTTCGCGGATGCGCACGCCGCCCGATAGTTCCTCTGTGAAGGACAAAAATTGCGAGCGAGGCGCGAGCGGTGCGTAGTAGCCGGCAAACTTCTCCAGATCGGAGGCGGAAACAGAAACAGCGGGCTGCTGCGGCTTCGGAAAATCTTTCGACAGGAAATCGATGGCCAGCCGGTTCAAATCCAGCAAAGCCTGGAACGACTGCGTGCTGTTGAGCAACACGACGTAGCCCCAATTTTGTTCCGGCATATAGCGATAGGTGGAGATGAATCCGTCGATTCCTCCATCGTGGCCGTGGGTGACGACTCCGCCGACAACTTCCGTGTAGTTTGCAAGGCCGTAGCCAAGACGCAGGCCGTTTTTCGCGGCCAGTGTCGATTCCACTGATTCCATTCGGATGATGGACTCTTGCTTCAGGATTTGCGCATCGCCCGCTCTTCCCCGGCGCAGAAGAAATTGCACGAGCTTGGCGAGTTCTCCGGGCGAGGCTTTCAGGTCGCCAGCTGGACGGAGATAGATGTACGGATAGCCCGGGAGGGCGCGCGGCGGATCGCCATCGTAAGCGACGGCGAGGAGAGGCTTGTTCGCATCGGTGAAGGGAAAATCTGCGTTCGCCATACCCAGCGGGTGAAGAATCGTCTCGCGAATGTACTGATCATAGGGCTTACCGGCGGTTTTCTCGATGAGATAGCCCGCGATTCCGAACCCTGGATTGGAATAGGACATACGCGTGCTCGGGGGCCAGCGAACGTCTTGCGGTTCCTGAAATCGCTTGAAGACATCGAGAAGAGGAAAATCGTAAGAATCCTTGAAGTTATAAACTTCCGAGGCTTGCATGTCGTCGAAACCCGCGGTGTGCTCGAGCAGATTGACGATGCGCACGGGATTCGTGGACTCCCATCGGTTTTTCACCGGAACCTCAGGTGCAACATCCTGCAAGCGCGCTTCGAGATTGATTTTCCCTTCTTCCTGCAGTTTCAGTAGTGCAAGTGCGACAAACGATTTGCTAATGGAGCCAACGCGAAATTCCGTGTCGCAAGTGATATCGCGGCCGGACGCAATGTCCGCTTTGCCGAGTCCGCCACACCATAGCAACTCGCCATTCGAGATGAGCGCCACGCCCGCGCCCGGCAGATGAGCTTTGTCGACGATATCTTTCATGGCCTTTTGCAGGTCCGGCAGTGTTTTCGGATGGGGCAATTCTTCTTTTTGCTGCGCGCCTGAGAGCGGCGTTAACAGCAGTAGCGCGGCAATGCTCAAGCACGTGGCGAGCCGTGGACAGGCTGGACGCATGGATGCTCCTTGAAACAAACGTTTCACTCTTGGGCTCGCATTGTATAACGGCGCCGGCGCGGGACAAGCACAATTCCAAAATCAGCCGCACGAGAAGCGATGCGTGCACGGATTGACGAAGCTACTGCACTCGCATACGATGCCGCCGTCTACTTTTCCATTTGTGGCCGCCTACTTTGAGGAGCGTCTCGCCGATGAACTATCGCAATCTGGGATTGAGCTGCGCCGCACTGGTTTTACTTGGAAGTTCGTTTTCGTTTGCGCAGCAAACGGTGCCCAGCGCGCCTCCAGCGCCAAAGCCGAACGAGAAAACTACCGAGCCGGCGAAAGAGCCGGAGAAGAAAATCCCGCCTGTGCCGGAAGACAAAGTCGTGCAGACGAAGCACTCGGCACGCATCGGCGGACAGGAGATCAAGTACACGGCGACGGCGGGGATGCTCGTGATGAAAGACGAAGAAGGGAAGCCGAAGGCGAGCGTCTTCTACATGGCGTATACGCGCGATGATGTGAGCGACTTGTCGCAGCGGCCGGTGATGTTCACATTCAATGGAGGACCGGGATCTGCTTCCGTGTGGCTGCATCTCGGCGCGTTTGGTCCGCGGCGCGTGGAAATGGGCGACGCCGGCGCGTTGCTGCCGCCACCTTATAAGCTGGTGGACAACGAGTCGTCGCTGCTGGACGTCACGGACATGGTGTTCATCGATCCTGTCTCGACGGGATACAGCCGGCCGGCGCCGGGAGAATCTGCCGACCAATTCCATGGTGTGCAGGAAGACGTTCGGTCTGTCGGCGATTTTATCCGGCTTTACGCGACGCGCAACAAGCGATGGTCCTCGCCGAAATTTTTGGCCGGCGAAAGTTATGGGACGACGCGCGCGGCTGGACTCTCCGGTTATCTGCAGCAGCGCTACGGAATGTATTTGAACGGAATCATCCTGGTTTCCACGATTCTGAATTTCGAGACTGCGGATTTTAATTCCGGCAACGACTTGCCGTACATCCTTTATTTGCCTACGTACACGGCGATTGCGTGGTATCACAAGCGATTGCCCGCCGATCTGCAAGGAGATTTGCGCAAAGCTGTGGCGGAGTCGGAAGATTTTGCGAAAGGCGACTATACGAATGCGCTGATGGCGGGAGATGCCTTGCCGAATGCGAAGCACGCGGAGATCGTGCAGAAGCTGGCGCGGTTGACAGGACTTTCGGCGGACTACATCGAGCGGACCAATATGCGTGTGGAAATCGAGCGCTTCACGAAAGAGCTACTGCGCAGCGAGCGCCGTACCGTGGGCCGCATCGACGGGCGATTCACTGGAATTGACAAAGATGCGGCAGGCGAGACGCCGGAATACGATCCGAGTATCGCGGCGATTATCGGGCCTTACACAGCTACGCTAAACGATTACGTGCGGGGCGATTTGAAATTCGACAGCGATCTGCCGTACGAGGTTTTGACCGGGCGCGTGTATCCGTGGAGCTACAAGCCGTATGAGAATCGCTACGTGGATGTGGGAGAGACGCTGCGGAGTGCGATGACACAGAATCCGTTTCTGCACGTTTTTGTGGCCAAGGGATATTACGATCTGGCTACGCCGTTT
>Ga0210409_10007968_pt1 | contig 10846 bp, 12 predicted proteins | sample IncBWH17MmetaG_FD_161649 | JGI IMG/M metagenome (GOLD analysis project Ga0210409, IMG submission 161649) | Forest soil microbial communities from Barre Woods Harvard Forest LTER site, Petersham, Massachusetts, United States - Inc-BW-H-17-M | ecosystem: Environmental > Terrestrial > Soil >...
AAGCACCTGGAAGAGTTCGCACAGCTGGAGTCGCTCGACAATGGTAAGCCTCTCAAAGTCGCGCGTGTTGCCGACGTGCCCCTCGCGGCCGATCTGTTCCGTTACATGGCGGGGTGGGCCACCAAGATCGAGGGAAACACAATTCCCATTTCGGCCGGCCGTGGGCAGGCCCAATATCTGGCCTATACGGTCCGCGAGCCCATTGGAGTCGTCGGCCAGATCATCCCGTGGAATTTCCCGCTGTTGATGGCAGCTTGGAAGCTGGGCCCGGCTCTCGCTACAGGCTGTACGGTAGTGCTCAAGCCCGCGGAGCAAACACCCCTCACCGCCCTTCTGCTTGGCGAATTGATTCAGGAAGCTGGCATTCCCGACGGAGTGGTGAATATCGTGCCAGGTTATGGGGAGACGGCGGGTGCTGCCTTGGCGGCTCACCCGGACGTCGATAAAGTCGCCTTCACGGGTTCCACAGAGGTCGGCAAGCTGATTCTTCAGGCCGCTGCCGGCAATCTGAAAAAAGTCTCTTTGGAACTGGGCGGGAAATCACCCAACGTCGTGCTGCAAGATGCCGATCTCGATTCCGCAATCCCTGGGGCAGCCAGTGCCATTTTCTTCAACCACGGCCAGTGCTGCTGCGCGGGCTCGCGACTCTACGTCGAAAACGGTATTTTCGACAAAGTCGTGAACGGCGTCGCGCAACATGCAAGCAACATTCGCATCGGTCCAGGGATGGACCCCTCGAGCGACATGGGGCCGCTTGTTTCCGAAGAACAACTGAATCGGGTTTGCAGCTATCTCGAATCGGGAATCTCGGAGGGCGCAAAGGCGGTCACCGGGGGATCGCGAACTGGAGACAAAGGCTACTTCGTAAAGCCCACGGTCTTGGTGAACACCAATGAAAAAATGAAAGTGGTGCGGGAAGAGATTTTCGGGCCCGTTGTCACGGTAATTCCCTTCCGCAGCGTCGAGGAAATCGCGGCAACAGCGAACAACTCGATCTACGGCTTGGCGGCCGGCGTGTGGACTCGCGACATCAAGAAAGCTCACAAGATCGCCAGCTTGCTCCGTGCCGGAACCGTTTGGATCAATTGCTACAACGTATTCGACGCCGCTCTTCCTTTCGGCGGATACAAACAGTCCGGTTGGGGCCGCGAGATGGGCCACGAAGTCCTCGAGCAGTACACCGAGGTCAAAGCCGTTTGCACGCCAATTTCTTAGCTTGATGGCAAACGATGGAAAAGGGTCGAAGAGCTTCTTCGGCCCTTTTCTTCTCGCGCAGGCCAGTCGTCAACCGCGGAAAAGGTTCGTGCGCACTCAGTGTGCTTGAATTCCGGGCATTCCGTTCCACGGAAATTCCCTACTGGAAGCGCAACCGATGTAGATGAGAGGAATCTTCGGATGGTCGAAATGCTTACCCGCACCTTCTGCCGAATCCAAAGGTAGGGACTCCGGTTAAGTTCTAGACGAAGAGAAGGACCGATGGCTCCGCCCGAGCTTGAAGAACTGATGGCAAAAGCTGTCAATGCATATAGGAATGGCCAACCGGTCGTAGTCATCTCAAGCGCCGATGAGCCACTTCATGGCCGTGAAGTTCTTGAGACCGTCAGGGACCTTGCTATGCCACTAGAAGCTTTTTTTGTTAAGGGAGTTGATGTCAAACTGTGGAACGCCAGTGAATACCCGGAAATGCTCGAGGCGGCGCGCCAGCTCTTCATGGAAGGCAAAGAGTGGTAATTTCGGAGTTGAGGTACGGGAGATTGTGGCCTGGATCGCCCGACCGACCTGTTGGCCTCATCTCCTATGGAGTACCGTACGGGGGGATACGACCGGGCAATTCGCGCAAACAAGGTCCGCGTGTTCGATCCGGAGCGTGAAGGTCGGCTGTCCGCAGCGCATGCAGGGAACCGCCTCGAGCCCATCGAAAGCGGGTCCCATACCAGATCCAATTGCCGCACAGATCGCTCCTTGACCATCACAGCCGCCGCGACCTGCAATTTCGGCTGCTCGACCAGCATTACTGAACCAAGCTTGATCTCCACTCGGACAGAGGACCTCTGTCGTAGCTCACCGACGCGCAAGCTCTGCTCGCGATCAATTGCCTCGCGGAGCTGCGCGTAATAATTGGAGACGCGCGCAATTTGCCTTTCTAGGCGGCCGGCGCATTCCCGCCGGCGGCCATGGCAAGCGAGGCTACGGTTCGAACCACGTGGCCCCGAGCGATCCTATATCCAGACGCGAGCCCAGCGTGTCTTGCCTCGGCGAGAATCGCTTCGGGATTCGTCGACAGCCGGCCGTCGGCCAAAAGCGGTTCCAATTGCCGGACCTCTCTCTGGTAGTGCAGATCGATTCCAAGGGGCAAAATCTCCTCTTGCTTTTGGTCGCCGGAGAAGACGGCCTTGAACCAGAAGATTGCCTGCGGAAAGCTCATCGCCCGGACTCGCTCGATTCGCAATTCCGCTCCGGGCGGGAGTAAAACCGCCCGGTTCACGCGCGCCTGAAGATCCTGGACGTGCAAGTTGAGGCCGATCGATACAACTGCGCAGTGCTCCAGCGCTTCGCTGCATCGCCCAGCAAGCGATCAATGAGTGGTGAGCCGAAGCTGGCCAATTGCGCCCTGGGGTGCTCGGGCAGAGCCTCAGGATCGAACGTGACTTGCGGCAGTTCGGTATCCGTCAACAGGTTGTACACCTGCGGCACGGCTCGCGCTCCAGGAATTCTTACTCCCTGAACCGTCAAAACCGACCCGCACGTCTATATCCAGCTGACTTCGGGCCTTCTGCAGCACGAGCGCCCATTGTCGCTCTCCATCTCCGAGAAAGAAACGGAATCGTAGCTGCATCAGAGTGCTAGCCTTGTTTGCCGGATCGGCTCTCGTAAAGCCTACATTGTTTCGCAAAGCTGTCAACACGATCGGTACCTGCTCACCTGGTTGGCCGAGGCCGCCCCGCCGAACGTGCATCTGATTCTGGTTTTTGATCGCGGCTACGCTCGCGTGGAGTTGATCAAAGACCTCAGTCGAGGTCATCAACCGTTCCTGATCCGCGCCCCGCACAAAGTGATCGTGCAAACCAGGATCGGAGGCCGCCGACGTCGTCTGAGTTTAGGACGACTGCCCCACCAGACCAACAAACCGGTCCGCTATCGTCATGTGCTCTACCATAGCCAGAAGGCAGAACCTGTCGACGTCATCGTCTATCGCCAAAAAGAACTCCAACAAGCGTGGTTCTTAGTGGTGCCGCCCGACTCGGAATCCTGGCTGCCGACCGAAGAGGTGGTTGGCTTGTATCGCCAACGCATGCGCATTGAACATTGTTTTCGCGACTGGAAGAGCCATTGGGGCCTTCGGGGACTGCAGCTCCAGGTGCAGAAGACGGAACGCACTCTGCGTCTGTCGATGGGATTTACGCTGGCCTATTTGCTCTTACTGTTGCTGGGCCAAGATCCGCTGGCCGAAAAACTGCGCCGGGCCGCTCGCCACGGCACGCAGAAAATCTTGAGTGCCCTCTCCATGGCTATTTGCTTACTCTTGGATCCGCGCTGGGAACAACGGGTAAGACAACGCTGGTTGCAAATTCTCTCCCGGCTGCTAGCTGGCCGCGGGGTCGCTACGCTTTCTTCCTTCTCGCCCTAAGAAAACTCACCCGCTTCGAGAATATTCCCTGCGTGTACCTCCTTAAAAGTCCGGGCTCGTCTCTGACCATAGTGATTTCTGCGACGCTACCAGGACGTCTCTGTCTTCGCTCCTCGCAATCCCTTCTCGAAATCTTTGCCAACAGCCATCACACCAAAAATGAAAATGCCATCCCCAGGCCCGAGCGAAGAGATTCTGGATCCCCGTTCGGTTCCACGGGAAGCGTCTTTTAAACTGGGGGATGGCAAAAGGTCGACGAAGCTCTTGCGGCTGAGATAATACTAGTGATATCCTCTGTTCCGTCTCTTGACGGGTAGGAAGCGAAGCCGACCGAAAGGTCGGCTTCGGTGTTTTTGAAGCTCTTTTCATCTCGGCTTTTGGGCAAAATCGCGATCATTGGCTGGCATCGGCTCCCTCTCTAAAGCACAATTCTGAAAGCTGGAATTCCGAATCCAGCACTTGGCCATAGGAACGCGGGGCTCTAGAATGAGACTGTCGTGAAGATAGGGATCGATTTTGGTACCACGCGAGTAGTGGTCGCTGCAGCGGACCGGGGCAACTACCCACTTGTAAATTTCGAAGCGCCGGACGGACGGGTAAGGGACTGGTTCCCACCCCTCTTGGCGATCTCGGAAGACAGACGCGCGTATGGATGGGAGGCACTGGAGCAGCAGGGCAAACCAGGTTGGACCGTTGTGCGTTCTCTCAAGCGCCGGTTCAAGAGTGCCGGCCCCAACAGCGAGATTGCGATTGCCGGCCAGCGGCTCAATCTGAGCCAAGTCGTGACCGAAATGATGACGGTTTTGCGTCGCGAGCTCATGGATCGATCCACCCTAGGCGCCAGCAAGTACGACAGGTTTCAAGTGATGCTTGGCGTACCCGCCAACGCCAACAGTAATCAGCGATTCCTTACGCAAGAGGCGGCCCGTGCGGCGGGCTTCGAAGTGCTTGGGCTGTTGAACGAGCCCTCGGCCGCCGCGGTAGAGTTTGCTTACCGCGACAGCAGTGACCGCAAGAAACGTGCCAAGGGCGGATTGCTTGTTTATGATTTGGGCGGTGGAACCTTTGACGTTTCGCTCGTGGCTTTGGGTGAACCGGAGCACACCGTCATCGCATCGGATGGCATCCCCAATCTGGGCGGCGACGATTTCGACGAGACACTGGCACTGCTGGTCCTGGCAGAAGCCGGCAAACCTGAGCAGCAAGAGGATTCGCTAACCACGGCAGAATGGTATCTGCTATTTGACGAGTGCCGCGAAAAGAAGGAATCGCTCAACCCTAGCAGCCGCAAAATCACCGTAGATCTGGAGCGGGTCCGGAAAGACTGGAGAGAAGTCTCGATCGGCGTGGACAGTTTCTACGAACGGTGTCGGCCTTTGGTGGAAGCCTCGCGCGGGGTCGTCGAAGACCTACTGGCGGCCCACCCGGACCACGCCATCGACACTTTGTACTTGACCGGCGGCGGTTCGGAGTTACCTTCCGTTGCCCGGGTCTTGCGCGAGACGTTCGGACGCAGAGTACGACGTTCTGCCTATATGCGTTCGGCCACCGCGATAGGCCTGGCCATTCGCGCGGATGGGCATGAAGACCTCCCTCTCCGCGACCAATTCACAAAAAACTTTGGCGTGTGGCGTGAAGCGGATGATGGCCACAATGTCGTCTTCGATGTCTTATTCCCGCGCGGAGTAAAGCTCCCCTCAAGAGGTGAGGAACCTCTACGAATCGTCCGCTCCTACCGCCCGATGCACAACATCGGCCACTTTCGTTACTTGGAATGTGCCCAACTGGGCGCTAACAATCAGCCCGAGGGTGAGATCAACAACTGGGATGAGATTCGCGTGGCCTTTGATCCCAATCTATGGGATTCATCGGACCTTGCAGATCGACCGGTCCAGCGTTACGCTCCCGCGCAAGAGCGATGGATTCAAGAAGAGTACACTTGCGATGCGAGCGGCGATCTAAAAGTGAAGATGCGAGACACGATCACCGAACAGGCGAACGAATACCGCCTCGGCCGCTGGTCAAAGAATCGCAAAAGAACCAAACGGGGATAAGGTGATTTCCGCAATCCCTCGATTCAAAGCCATCCACAAGCGGCGTTAGGCGAGATATGAGGCTCCCGCCGAAGCGATATGAGGAACTCCTCGGTTCATCGGTTCGCGGTCGCGGGACAATGAAGGCGCGGCCAAGGAACCGAGAATTGGCGTGTTCTCGAGTCTGGCTCGAATCAATCCTCCCACTCTCGTTCGAGAAAATCGGAAACATTTGTACTGCATTGTGCTCGTGCCTTGCCGGTGTAGCCGCACCGTTCTGATTCACATTTCGACCAGCCTGTGGAGAGTTCTATTGCGGTCAAGTGTCTGGCACATTGGTGATTCAAGCTGTTACCATCACATCCGCCCAACATGACCGGACTGCGCTCCCTCTCCGTCACGCTTCTGGTAGTTCTGTGTTCGGGCTTATTCCGGTCCGCGGCGGGGCAATCCCAGCCTCCGCGCGCGGGCTCTGTGGTTCTGCACGCGGCGCGCTTGCTCGATGTCAAGAACGGAAGCCTGCTGAAGCCCGGCGAAGTGCTCGTCCAGGGCGAGCGAATCGTCGAAGCCGGTCGGGCGGTCAAGCATCCAGCGGGCGCTGAGGTAATGGATCTCGGCGATCGCACGTTGCTGCCGGGGCTGATCGACGTCCACGTACACCTTTTTTTGCATCCCGGCGCCGAGGATCTGCAAACGGTGCAGGAATCGGTACCGCAGCGTACGATCGCGGCTACTCTGGCCGCGCGCGACGACCTTATGGCGGGTTTCACCGCCGAGCGCGACATGGGGACCGAAGGTGCCGGCTCAGCGGATACCGCAGTCCGTGACGCGATCAACGAAGGGCGCATTCCAGGGCCGCGGCTACGTATCAGCGGCAACGCGATCAACATTCTCGGCGGAAACGAAGACGCCATCGGCTACAACCCGGCGCAGCACGTCCTGCCCAACGCCGATTACGCAAACAATGCTGCCGAGTTGGTAGCGGTCATGCGCCAGCAATTCAAGGAAGGCGCGGACTTCATCAAGATTTATGAGACCGGCCCGGATACGGTGCGGGATGGAAAGCTCTCGACGGTTTACCAGTACACGGAAGCGGAACTGGCCGCGGCGGTACAGGAGGCAGCTCGCTTGGGCCGGCGGGTTGCCGTACATGCCACGGGCGAACCAGGCACGCTTTTTGCCGCGCAAGCTGGCGTCGTATCCATCGATCATGCCGATCAGCTCGGCGACGAGACGATGCGCCTCATGCGCGAAAAGCAGATCTTTGCCGTGCCAACTTTCACCATCTCCGAGTATTTCGCCAACCATGCAGTGACCCCAGCGCAGGCTGCGCACATGCATCAAATGCTCGATTTGAAGGTGCAGGACTTCCACAGGCAGGTCGCGGCGGGAGTACCGATGGCACTGGGCTCTGATGTGGGCCCATTCCCTCACGGCACGCAGGCACGGGAGTTTGTGCTCATGGGGTACTACGGCATGTCGCCCATCGCGGTGCTGCAGGCGGATCTGCTAAACGGTGCGACGCTTCTCGGCTGGGAGGGACAGATCGGCGCGCTGGAGCCGGGCTATATGGCCGATATCATCGCCGTGGCAGGCGACCCGCTCGAAGACCTCAGCACGCTCCAGAATGTTTCGTTCGTGATGAAGGGCGGAGTGATCTACAAGAAATAGGGGAACGGTTCTTCGGGCATACCAAAATTCCGCGATTCCTGCTCACGGCGAGGAAACTCCGCAAGCCGCGCACACCTGACGAAAGAAAGCGTGCAGGAGGATGGAAGGCGCTTCGAAGCGGAGAAAAACCCTAGACGCGAGATCGAATCGGCCAAATCGGCGCGAGCGGAACACCGCCAAAAATCAGGCCGTAGGGTCAGCCAGTTGTGGATGCTGTAGCAGAGAAACCTTTGCCCCGCGATGAAACTGGAGGGCGGGCTTGCCGGGCCCGCACCTGCTCGCTTGTCCCTCAGCGAGCCGCCAGCGTCGCAGTTTCTTCCTCTTCCTCGAGAACCATCGGTCCCTTACGGAAGTAGGCATACACCCGACGCAGACCGAGAATCTCCACGCGATGCTCGTAAAGAAAGCGGCCGAGTTTGCGCCTCATCAACCAATAACGCCATCCCGGGCCGGCAACTAAGTCGGGATATTGATCGAGTCCCAATTCGCGCGCGCCCACAGTAAGCTCGCGATGCTCGGGAATTTCGCAACCGTAAACAGCGTGCTCGGTAAGGCAACGCCCGCAAATCAGGCGCTCGTAAGGATAGCTGCCCGCGTTCCAATGATCGAATTCGCCCAAATAAGGCTGCGCTTTCGTGCCAAACGGCCACCACCTCATTTTGTTTCTCCTTTGGAAGCGGGACTCGAAAGGTCTCGCTATTTTTTGTTCGTTCTACCTTATGCCTACCTTCGCACTACAGCAAGAACAATCGCAACTAAATCGACCGCCGTCCCGATTTTCGAATCACGGTCCGCGTCTTGTTCTGTGAGTACTGGAACGGACTGAATACGGCCAGGTCAAAGACCACCATCGTCAATCAAAGCGGGCCGAACCCTGTTACGATGCCGGAAGCACCTGAGCGTTGTTGAAGGATTAATCTGGTCAGGTGGCTGCGAAAGAGTTCCGGGCGGAGTGGTAGATGACGTGACCGTAAAGCCGCCCTCGGCTTCGCTACGATCTTCGCCCCGGATAGCCTCTGTGCGGGCAGTTGGCCAATTCAGGAGAAGATAGGTTTCAAAGAGAGGCGAGTGAAATGCATAGGTGACGGGAGCAACGGCCCCATCGACAACAGGATGGAATCATTCCCAATCCTCGATCTGCAACCCAGGCACTCGCGCGAACTCCATTGTGTTGCTTGTGACCAAGGTGGCTCCCAAGCCCAGCGCCTGGGTCGCGATAAAGGTGTCCAAGGCGCCAACTGCTGTGCCTGAATGTTTCAGAACTGTGCGGACCCTCCCGTAGATCTCCAGCACTAGGTGGTCTATGGAAAACACGTCGAAGGGTGCGAGGATGGCAGAGAGAAGATGTTGTTCCTTCGCGCGCAGGTGCGGATGCTTGGCTGCTCGGCGCTCGAGGCCATACTGCAGCTCGCACGCCGTAATGATCGAAAGACCGATGATGCTCTTGCTGTGCGCGGAAGGCTTGCGGCGGATCGAGGGAATTGGTGCGCAGCAGATCGATCCACACCGTGGTGTCGAGCAAGTACATGGGGCTCAGTCCGTGGTCTTGTCAAAGAGTTTGTCGAGGTCGGTACGCGGCGCCTGTTGCTGGCGGCGCTCAACCACAAAATCGCGAGGGAATTCGTCGAGGGCTGCGAACAGTCCCGCCCAGCGATTGGCTGTTTTGGGGATGAGCACGATCGAATTGCCGAGGCGCTTCACATACACGCTATTACCCGTGACGCGATACTCCTTAGGAAGCCTCACGGCCTGGCTGCGTCCAGCCAAATAATACATATCAGACGATAGCTACAGATATATCAGGAGTGCATGAAAATCCAAACACTGTCTCAGGGACGCTAACTGGACCGTAGCCGAGAGTGCTTGTAAAAATAGTTAAACAATATTTCCTACAGTGCAATCAACAAGTTAGCCGGCGCGGTCGCCAGTATTGCACGTGATTCGGCAATTTCAACCCTGTTGACTGTATTGAACAACGACATAGCAGACGCCTCTACTCGCGCGTTGTGATGTAGCAAATGATAGCGTGACGTGACAAACCATAATTCCTAGCCCTTCAGGAACCGTGGGTTCTGAATCACGATCGGGCAGTGTCGCACGACGGAAGTACCTGAAAAAATGGGATGGCAATTTCGAACATATCTCGGGCGGCTAGTCTCCGGCAACCTTCCCCAACACGAGCTCCCTGAAGAATCTTCTTGGTGATACCGAACTGTTCGGCTTCCCTAGGATTCCGCATCCAAGTCTGGTTTCGATTCCCAATATTCGTTCGCCCGTTTTCACCATAATCCATCAAATGCACCCTTCTCAGCCAGCTCTACCATGCACGCCTTCCACGGGGCACCGTGCTCATCTCACGCTACACCAGCATCCCACACACGAATGTGACAGATTTCGTGGAGCAGTGTCATGTCCGCAGCCTTGGAGTCGGCGTGATACTTTGGGTCGATGTAGATTACAAAGTGACCGTCTACGACATCGGTCAGACCCATCACATGGAGTTTGTATGGAGTCGCAGTGTATTCCACTATGACGTTTACAGGTAGACCACCTGCGAACCACGCCGAGTTGAACCTGCTGTAGTCTTCCTGCAGTTGAGAGGGAGGCTTCGGAGTTACCCAGTACGCCCGTGCGGCGTAAAGGTGCTGAGTGACACTGAGACCTGCCGTCAAGATAACCGCCAGAGCAACCACCCCCGTAATTTTGTTTTTGAATGTCATCTGTCAACCTCTGGGCATCGCATACGCGCGTCTTCTTGTGGCTTTGAAAAGGTGAGCGCTTCCACGAACTGCCGCGGCGCCTCCGAGACCCGCACCAAGACCCATGTTCCGCCCAATTTCATCGTCTGTGTGGAGAGTTATCTGCTGATGTGCCTGTGCAATCAACCTTCGAGACATTAAAGACCGAGCTGCATGGGTTGCCGATGCCAGCGCACGCCGAGATCGTGCTCGAGGCCGAGATACTCCTCGACCATCTGCGCTCCGAGGGAACCCTTCGGCGGATGGACGGGTTACTATATCAGTCCGTACGGGAGGATCACGTTGTGCGGGTCCGACGCGTCTACTATCGCAATGCTCCCATCATGACCATGGCGTGTCCCATCTGTCCCCCCTCGGATTACTCGCTCAGCGATGCGTGATCAAATCGGCGATGATTTGGGATCAGGTCGAAAGGGCAGGGCTCTCAGGGAGTGTGGTGCTACGAGGCGGGAGGCAGCCGACTTTATCTTCATTCCGAACACAGTGAGGGGACAACCATGGCATCGTCAACAAACAAAGGAATCATCGACAAACCGAGCAATCACTCTGTCGAGCAGACCGTCGAAAAGCTCAAGAATATTCTGCAATCCAAGGGAGTCACCCTGTTTGCCCTGGTCGACCACAGCGGAGAAGCGGAAAAGGTGGGAATGAAGATGCGCCCCACCAAGCTGCTGATCTTTGGCAGTCCCATAGCCGGCACACCTCTGATGCTGGCTGCTCCCAGCAGTGCCATCGACCTCCCTTTGAAGATTCTG
>Ga0210409_10007971_pt1 | contig 10842 bp, 4 predicted proteins | sample IncBWH17MmetaG_FD_161649 | JGI IMG/M metagenome (GOLD analysis project Ga0210409, IMG submission 161649) | Forest soil microbial communities from Barre Woods Harvard Forest LTER site, Petersham, Massachusetts, United States - Inc-BW-H-17-M | ecosystem: Environmental > Terrestrial > Soil >...
TGTGGTGGGACTGCCGACGGGAAAATACACGGTTCGAATCGACAAAGAGGGGTTCCAGACAGCGATTCGTGAAGGCATAACGATCAGTCCGGCTGCTGCAATTGCCATAAATTTGACACTGCAGGTGGGCACCGTGCCACAGCAAGTGACGGCCAGCGCGAACGTTCCCACAATAGACCGTACCACTTCCACTGTCAGCGCAACCCTTTCTGAACAGAGCTTAAGCGAGCTTCCTTTGAACGGCCGCGATTTGTTTAAGGCCGCCATCTTGGAGCCCGGTATTGCCCCAACGCCCAGCAGTGCTCCTTCATTGCTTTCGAATGGCAAGACCGGCCAAGTGTCAATTAACGGTATGCGTCCGAGTTGGACGAACGTTCTGATCGACGGCATGGACGCAAACGATCCAGTGTTTGGTTTTTCCCCGGGGGGTGCCTCCGGACTGTTTCTCGGGTTGGACGAATTCGCGGAGGTAAGCATCCTCACCCAAACCTTCAATGCAGATTATGGCAACCACGGCGGCGGAGTCATCGAGGCCATTACCAAGTCGGGAAGCAATCAGCTTCATGGATCGCTATTCGAATTGCATCGTGATGCCGCCCTTGATGCTAAAAACTACTTCGATTTGGCTAATCTTCCGATCCCGCATTTTGTGCGGAACCATTTCGGCGCCAGTGTTGGGGGGCCCATAGTGCACGGCCGCACATTCTTTTTTGTGAGCTATGAAGGCTTTCGCGAAGTGCAGACATCCACCGCGATCGCCACCGTCCCTGACGCGCTTGCCCATCAAGGCTTGCTGCCCTCTGCTAGCGATCCGAGCGCTTGCAGCAGTGCCACTCCCAACGGTTGCATTTCCATCGCTGTTAATCCCAGCGCGCAGCCTTTTCTCACACTTCTTCCGCCTTCGAATGGGGCAGACAATGGTGACGGAACGGGCGACCTAATCACTGCCGATAAGGGAGCAACGAATGAACAGCGTGGTATGGTCCGCATGGATCACAATTTCTCCGATTTCCATTCATTGTTCGGGCGTTACATAATCGATGACAGTTCGTCACTGGTTCCTTATTTCGGCTCTCCTCCCGGTACGTACGTCCCTGGCTTTCCAGTGAGTCAGCAGGCTCGGAATCAGTACTTCACTCTGCAGGATCGGAGAAATTTCGGGCCCCGGCTGTTCAATGAACTACGCTTCGGCATCAACCGCACAACCGCGTCAACCTCGATTGTCGACACACACCCTGGTCTCTCAATTTCCCGAGTGCCCGGTCGGCCTTTCGGGATGCTCGACGTTGCGGGTATGAGCTTTATTGGCAATAACCTAGACATTCCCCTGGGTGATTTTTCGACGGTGTATCAAATTCAGGAACAGGTTTCACGCACAACTGGTCGTCAAACTTTGAAATTCGGAGGCGAGTTTAGAAGAATTCAGTCTGACGGCCCCCTGGATGCTGCTGTGAATGGGCTGTATTCATTCGTTGATCTGAGTCCCTTCGGTTTTCCAGCACACAGCAACAATCCAGCTTTGGAATTCTTTCTTCAGGGTCTGCCTTTGTCATACTTGGGCTCTGCTCCTTCCATGTCCGATTCGCACCGCGACTACCGCCAGAGTATTGTGTCCGGGTTTGTGCAGGATTTCCTGCGAGTAAGCAGCCGCTTAACCGTGAATGCTGGACTACGATACGATTTTTACTCCAACCCCAGCGAGGTCCACGGGCGTTTGTCGGTCATTCGTAATCCGGCCACTGATTCAGGGCCGACGGTCGGCAAGGTATTTGCGGCGACACCTCGGGATCTGGTCTCACCGCAGGTTGGCTTCGCTTGGAGCATGTCGGGTGACGGCAAGACCGTTCTACGCGGTGGAAGCGGTATCTTTCGCGATCAGTTCCCCGTAATTTTGTTTGGTATCGATCGGTTTCTACCTCCTTTTTTTAGCATAAATACATTGATTTTCCCCAGTTTTCCCAGCCCGCAAAATGCGATGCTCACGCAACCGCTATTCCTCATCCAGACTACCTACCATCCGAAGTTCCCGTACGCGCTGCAATATAACCTCAACCTGGAACGGGAAATCAAGCGAGGTACAATTCTCAGCGCAGGGTACTTTGGTGCGCGCGGCAATCACCTCACGCGCGCGGGAGAGCAGAATCCCTTCGAACCAGCTTTGGGACATCGCTTCAATCCCAACTTGCCTTCCCCTCTGCAGATGGTGCTAACCGATGCTCAATCCTTCTATAACTCCTTCCAACTGTCCGTATCGAGACAGCACACTAATAATTTTTCCTGGCAGGTCTTTTATACGTTGTCTCATTCGATTGATGATGCCTCTAACGCTTTTCTCATAGAAGCGGTTAATGAACCAGAGTCTCAGGACATTTTCAATCGCAAGGGAAACCGAGGCCGTTCGGGATTCGACATTCGGCACAATTTCGTCGGCAACGTTGTGTATGGACTGCCGTTTGGACGCGGAAGAATGTTCGGCGGATGGCAGCTCTCGGGCATTGCCAGCGTTCACGGCAACGTGCCTTTTACACCAGTACTTTCGTTCGACAATGCGGATTTGCAGTCTGTGGTAATCGCGGAAAGACCAAACCTCACTGGTAATCCTTACTCCGGTGTTTGTCCAAACGGCACCGGAGTGGGCACGCCGGCATGTTGGTTTAACCCCAGTGCGTTTGCTTTACCGCCTCCCGGTCAGTTTGGCACTGCTGGAAGAAATTCGCTAAGGGGACCTGGCTTCGCGCAATTTGATCTGGCCCTCCGTAAGGCCTTTCATTTACCGAAAGAAACGGAAATCGCCCTCGGGGCAGAATTATTCAATCTCCTGAATCATCCGAATTTTGCCGTCCCTAGTAATACGCAGAATCCTATCTCTCTGGGAGGGAACGGCGACGCCGTTTTCAAAAATGCTGCGGGCGCTTTCGCTGACAATACTGGCCGGATATTTACTACCGTGGCCACTGGCCGCCAGATTCAACTGGACGCACGGTTCACCTTTTAGGAATCAAAACCGCTGCGCACCGCCTCATAGAAAAGACCGCTCTGGGAGGTCATCTGTTTGGCTGCGGATGTGGCGCTCCGCGTTACTTGAGGCAAGCGAAGCCGATACAGGGTTACAATTCGGGGGCCGAGCTCGACATCGCCCGAGGCCTGCGCGGACGAAACCGGGAGGGCGTCGAGCTGAACGGGTTCTGGGCGGTGAACCTGTGGATGGGCCATCCGAGTCTCGCGCTAAGTGGCTAAGGCTTTGAGTGGCGACGCGGCCCAACACCACATCGTGTTCTGGTGAAGGGAGGGCAAAAGACTGTGGAGCTCTCAGGATACACGCAAGAACTCTTACGCAAGGATCAGGACCTTGTGCTGTACCGGGGCCATTCAAACGAGGGGAACGCCCCCTCCATCCTCCTATTGACAACGCTCTCGGCACACCCAACGCCCGAAACCCTCAAGAAGATAGAGCATGAATATTCCCTGAAAAACGAGCTGGATACAACATGGGCGGCTCGGCCAATGACTTTGTCGCAGTACAACGAGCGGAGCGTACTCATATTCGAGGATCCCGGGGGTGAGCCTCTTAATCGGCTAGTTGACGGATCAATGGAAATGAAGGCGTTCCTGCGCCTGGCTATTGGTATCGCAGATGCGGTCGGCCAGTTACACAAGCGGCATGTAATCCACAAGGATCTGAAGACCTCGAACCTCTTAGTTGCATCTGAAAGCGGTCGAGTTTGGCTTACGGGTTTCGGAATCGCTTCACGCTTGGCGCGCGAAAGCCAGCCGCTGGAACCTCCCGAGTTCATTGCGGGTACGCTCGCCTACATGGCACCGGAACAGACGGGACGCATGAATCGTTCGATCGATTCTCGTACCGATCTCTATGCCCTCGGTGTCACGCTCTACGAACTGCTCACAGGTAGCCTGCCCTTTATCGCATCGGATCCGATGGAATGGGTGCATTCCCATCTCGCACGACAACCCATACCCCCCCACGAGCGGTCGAAAAATGTACCGCTAGCGGTTTCAGCAATCATCATGAAGCTGCTTGCCAAAACTCCTGAGGATCGTTACCAGACGGCGTATGGCGCCAAAAGGGATCTTGGGCGTTGTCTTGCTGAGTGGGAAAAACATGGGAGTATCAATCAATTTCTGCTTGGCGAATACGATGTGCCTGACAGGCTGCTAATTCCCGAGAAGTTGTACGGGCGAGCATCCGAGATTCGTCGCCTGCTCGCCTCCTTTGACCGAATCGTATCGGGCGGCAGACCGGAGTTGGTGTTGGTTTCCGGCTATGCCGGTATTGGTAAGTCATCCGTGGTAAATGAGGTCCATAAAGCTCTTGTTCCGCCGCGCGCACTTTTTGCGTCGGGTAAGGTCGATCAGTATAAGCGCGACATCCCCTATGCCACGTTGGCGCAGGCCTTTCAGAGCCTCATTCATCAACTTCTCGGCAAGAGCGAAGCAGAACTCGCCCAATGGCGCGATGCCCTACGTAAGGCGCTAGATCAGAACGGACGGCTCATTGTTGATCTAGTCCCGGAATTGAAACTGATCATAGGAGAACAGCCGCAAGTCCCTGAGCTTCCCGTACATGACGCCCAGCACCGATTTCAGCTTGTCTTGCGGCGATTTATCGGAGTATTTGCGACTGAGGAGCATCCGCTTGCCCTATTCCTTGACGATTTGCAATGGCTCGACGCGGCGACGCTGGATCTGCTCGAAGATCTGTTGACGCGGACGGATGTGCAGCATTTGCTGTTGATCGGCGCCTATCGGGAGAACGAGGTCAAAGCCGGGCATCCCCTGGTAAACAAGCTGCAGACAATCCGCCGCGCAGGAGGCACGGTTGATGAGATCAGCTTGTCACCATTGAACCCTACAGACCTCCTGCAGTTGGTTGCGGATTCCCTTCACTGCGAGCCCGAACAAGTTGCATCACTGGCATACCTAATTCATGAGAAGACGGCCGGGAACCCCTTTTTTGCAATTCAGTTTATTTCGACGCTCGCGGACGAGGGCTTGCTCGCGTTTAATCACGACGAAGGGCGGTGGTTCTGGGACCTGAACCACATTCATGCTAAGGGCTACACCGACAATGTGGTCGACCTCCTCGTGGGGAAGTTGAACCGTCTGCCGGTCGAAACTCAGGGTGCACTGGAACAGCTTGCCTGCCTTGGCAACAGTGCCGACGTGACGCTGCTACGCATAGTTACCGAGGTCTCGAGTGAGGAAGTTCACACCCAACTTTGGGACGCTATCCGTACGGGCTTGATCTCCTACGCAGATAATTCTTACAGGTTCGTGCATGACCGAATACAGGAGGCCGCCTATTCTTTGATTCCGGAACAATTGCGTGCCGAGACGCACCTCCGAATCGGAAGGCTACTCGCAGAGAGAACTACCCAACAGGAGCGGGAAGAAAGAATTTTCGAGATCGTGAGCCAGCTTAATCGGGCCACTCACCTCATTACGTCGAACGACGAGCGGAAGAGCGTCGCAGAATTCAACTTGATCGCGGCTAGACGGGCAAAGCACTCGACCGCCTATGCCTCAGCTCTTGTTTATCTTGCGACGGGTCGGACGCTATTGACAGAAGAGAGCTGGGACGCAGATTACGATATTGTCTTTTCGCTCGGCTGTCTGACAGCTGAATGTGAACTGCTGACTGCCGATATGGAGTCCGCCGAAAGGCGGCTTTCAAGTCTCGCCGCGCGTGCCAAAAGCGCCCATGATTTGGCAGTTGTCACACGCTTGCAGCTCACGCTATACACGGCGTCGGATCGGCTCGATCGTGGAGTGGAAATGTGCCTTCAATATCTCCGACGTGGCGGGATGGACTGGTCGGCACATCCGACGAGCGACGAAGTACGGCGCGAATACGATCGGATTTGGTCATTGCTCGGCGACCGGCAGATAGAGGACCTCCTTCACCTGCCCTTGGTCTCCGATCCCGATGTTTTGGATGTTTTAGAGGTTTTGACGGAACTTGTGACGCCTGCAGTGTTCTTCGACAAAGACTTGTGCGCACTCGTAATTTGCCGCATGGTGAATCTTAGTCTCGACCACGGCAATAGCGACGCGTCATGCTTTGCTTATGTATGGTTTGGGATCGTGGTGGGACCTCGCTTCGGTAACTACGAGGATGCATTTCGATTTGGTCAGCTCGGCTACGACTTATTGGGAAAGCGCGGCTTGAAGCGGTATGAGGCCCGCACTTGTCTGTGCTTCGCCGTCGTTATCCCGTGGACAAAACATGCGCGGAACAGCCGCGATCTGGTGCGTCATGCCTTCGATGTCGCTTACCGGATGGGTGATTTTACATACGCGGCATATAGCTTCACGCAGTTGGTTACGAATTTTCTGGTTGTCGGAGATTCCCTTGCCGAGGCGCAAGTCGAAGCGGAGAAAGGAGTCGAGTTTGCTAAGAGCGCGCGCGTCGGACTCGTTGTCGATATCGTCTGGTCGGATCTCCAGCTAATCCGGGCGCTCCGGGGATTGACGAGTAAATTTGGCACCTTCAACGACAAAGAGTTCGATGAAACTGAGTTTGAGCGGCATCTGGCAAGTAATCCCGCTTTAGCGGATGCTGGATTTGGGTACTGGACGCTGAAGACGGAAGGACGGTTCTTGGCAGGTGACTATGCTTCCGCCGTCGATGCCTCGTTGAAGGCGCAACAACTGCTTTGGGCAGCACCGGCACTGCTTGAATCAGCAGCATTCCGATTCTATGGTGCGCTTTCGCATGCGGCAGCCTGGGATTCCGCATCTCCCGACGAAAAGCCGAAGCGTGTCGAGGCTTTAACGGCTCACCGCCAACAGCTCGAAATATGGGCGGAGCATTGCCCCGCGAATTTTGAAAACCGTGTCGCACTAGTCAGTGCCGAAATCGCACGAATAGAAGACCGGGTGCTCGATGCCGAGCAGCTTTATGAAACCGCCATCCGCTCGGCGCACACGAATGGCTTTGTGCACAATGAAGCCATAGCGAGTGAAGTCGCGGCGCGCTTCTACGCAGCACGAGGATTCGAGAAAACTGCACGTGCGTACTTACGCGATGCCCGGTACTGCTATCTCAAGTGGGGAGCGGATGGCAAGGTGCGGCAGCTCGACGAGTTGCATCCGTATCTCAAGTTCGAAGAGGCCCCACCTCCGATCGACACCATCGGAGCACAAGTTGAACACCTAGACTTAGGCACCGTAATCAAGGTCTCGCAAACCGTATCAGCCGAAATCGATCTCGATAAGCTAATTGACACGGTGATGCGGGCTGCGATTGAGCACGCGGGAGCTACTCGAGGGCTGCTAATTCTGTCGCGTGGCGACGAGCTGCGAATCGAAGCGGAAGCCACGACCATTGACGACAAGGTTCTAGTACTGCAGAAGGAAACAGCCCCGGGAGTTTCTCCCCAATCGATTGTCAATTATGTTGTTCGGACGCACGAGTCTGTGATCCTGGACGATGCCTCTAGCCAGAACCGATTTACAGCGGACACATACTTTTCTCAGCATCATGCCCGCTCAGTTCTGTGCTTGCCATTGATCACACGGGGTAAGTTCGTCGGCGCTCTGTACCTCGAAAATAATCTCGCGCCGAATGTGTTCACTTCCAGCCGGACCGCAGTATTGAAACTAGTAGCATCACAGGCCGCGATTTCACTGGAGAACACTCAACTCTATGCTGATGTCAGGCAGCGTGAAGCGAAGATTCGGCGCCTAATCGACGCCAACATTCTGGGAATCACGACCTGGAATGTCGAGGGCGCCATCCTCTCGTCCAATGAAGCCTTTCTGCGCATGGTGCAATACGATGATGAAGATGTCGCCGCGGGTCGCGTGCGCTGGAGGGACATGACACCTGCGGACTGGCGCGAGCGCGTTGAACGCGCCTTGGCAGAAGTAATGCACACCGGGACCGTACAGCCCTTTGAGTCAGAGTTGTTCCGGAAGGATGGCAGCCGCGTGCCGGTGTTGGTCGCCGCCGCACTATTCGAGGACGGCGGTCACGAGGGCGTTGCCTTCGCGCTTGATTTAACTCAACAAAAGCGCGTCAAGGAGGCATTACGCAGGAGTGAGGGCTATCTTGAACAGGCGCAGCAACTGGCCCATACAGGGAGTTGGGCATGGGAGATTCCTAGTAGGAACGCGCTCTACATGTCAGAGGAATGGTATCGCATATACGGCTTTGATCCGAAAGAGGGTATGCCCACTTGGGAACAACGGCTGCAACGTATCCATCCCGAAGACCGAGCCCTGTGGCAAGCGACAATTGACCGAGCCATCGCCGAAAAGGCGAATTATGACGTGGAGTTCCGGATTCGGCCCCCGCACTCCACCGTGAAATACATTCATTCTGTCGGCCAGCCTGTGTTGGATTCGTCAGGAGAGTTGCTGCAATTTGTCGGTGTTGCGATGGACGTAACGGAACGCAAGCATGCCGAGGAATCCCTTCGGTCCAGTGAAGCCTATTTGGTGGAAGCGCAGAGCCTGACCCATACCGGTAGTTGTGCCATTGATGGCGCAAGCCAGGAGACCGTGTACTGGTCCGACGAAATGTTCCGGCTTTTCGGTTTTGATCCACAACAAGGCCTACCAATGTTCGACCAATGGCTGCAGCGAATACACCCAGAAGACCGCGAAAAGCTGAAGCTCGCAAATGAAAGGACATTCCTCAATAAAGTAAGTTGTGACGTAGAGTTCAGAATCGTGAAGCCCGATGGAACAGTCAAACACGTTCATGGCATCGGCCATCCAGTCTTGAGTCCCACTGGAGAGCTTGTTCAAGTGGTCGGCACGATGGTCGATATTACGGAGCGCAAGCGTGCTGAAGAGGCGCGCGACAGGCTGCGCCAGCTCGAGGCGGATCTCGCGCATATCAACCGGGTGAACACCATGGGCGAGTTGACCGCCTCGCTGGCGCACGAAATCAAGCAGCCAATTGGGGCGGCGGTCACAAACGCTGAAGCGTGCTTGCGACTACTTGATCGCGATCAGCCCGACCTACCGGAGGCGCGAGAAGCGGTGTCAGAAATGGTCCGAGATGCCCGGCGTGCAGCCGATATCATCGACCGTGTCCGCTTGCTCTACCAGAAGGGTTCTCCACAGCTGGACATAGTTGACGTAAACGAAATCATCAGAGACATGGTCATTGTGCTGCAGAATGAGGCGAAGCGCCATTCAGTTACGATGCACACCGACCTCGCCGAAGAGTTGCCTAAAGTGATGGCCGATCGGGTGCAGTTGCAGCAGGTGCTGATGAATCTCATGCTCAACGGTATCGAGGCAATGCAGGATGCCAAGGGCGAACTCAGCGTGAAATCGCAGTTGGCTGACGATGGTCAACTGCTGATCTCCATCGCCGATACTGGCGTCGGACTGCCCGCTGAGAATGTAAACAAGATCTTTGGCGCATTCTTTACCACAAAATCTCAAGGTACAGGTCTGGGATTGGCGATTGCCAGTTCTATTGTTAAGTCGCATGGCGGTCGCATTTGGGCCACGGCAAACTCCGGCCGGGGAGCAACGTTCTACTTTACCCTGCCCAGTACAGTGGCAGTAGCCGCATGACTTCCGCCGATACTCCCACTGTGTTCATTGTCGATGATGATGGCCGCATGCGCGCGGCCATGCAACGTCTCTTAAAGTCAGTAGGTTTGCATTCCGAGTCGTTTGCCACGCCACAGGACTTCCTGCGTCACAAGCTTCCAGATGGCCCCAGTTGCCTTGTGCTAGATGTGCGACTTCCTGGAATGAGCGGTTTGGAAGTCCAGCACAAATTAAACGAGGCGGGAGTCCAGATGCCCATCATTTTCATCACTGGCCATGGAGACATCCCTATGACTGTCAAAGCGATGAAGTCTGGCGCGATGGAATTTCTGACCAAGCCTTTCCGCGATCAGGACCTGATCGATGCCATTCAGCAAGCGCTGAAGGGCAATGCACACGCGCGGCAACAACAGCATGAGCTTGGGCAGTTGCGAGAACGCTACGCGAAACTGACAGTGCGCGAGCGCGAGGTCATGCGTCTCATTGTTTCCGGCATGCTTACGAAGCAGATTGCCTCGACACTTGGCACCACCGAAATCACCGTGACGGTGCAGCGTGGGCAAGTCATGCGCAAGATGGAAGCGAATTCGCCCGCTGAGCTAGGAAGAATGGCAGAAAGGCTCAAGCTTCCGACAGCCCCCTAGCCCGTACCGCCGACCTACCCCGCACCCGCGAGACCACGAACTCCGTTATACATACATATCACTGCCCTTATGACAATCCATAATTGCGTTCTGCGCACAGCGGATCAATCCTGTACCTGTATGGCTCGTGAGAGGAAGAGAAAAATGGTTGCTGTGATCGAGGACGACGAATCTTATCGAGTTGCCGTGCAACGTTTGCTGAAGTCGGAAGGCTTTTCAGTGCAATCGTTCGCCTCTGCTGAAGATTTCTTAAAATCTGGCCGGCAACACGAAACTGGGTGTCTGATCAGCGATATCCGCATGCCGGGGATGTCTGGGTTGGACCTCCAGGCTAAGTTGAATGCCGACCGCTGTCCGATTCCGACCATTTTTATTACTGCACACGGGGACGAAGACATGCGATTGCAGGCAATGCGAGGCGGTGCCGTGAAATTTATGGTCAAGCCTTTTGATGGCGCAATTCTACTTGAGAGCGTTCGAGCAGCCTTTGAGGCTGAGAGTTGATTTAAATCGATTACGCGGTTTGGTGGGAGATAGTTGTGGGAGCCTTTGAGAGACTACGCTCTGACGAACGGGACGACAGAGACCGACAATTTGATCACATTGTCGGCAACAGCCCCGCTCTTGAATCAGCTCTCGCGGAAGTGCAACGTGTGGCGCCAAC
>Ga0210409_10007972_pt1 | contig 10842 bp, 10 predicted proteins | sample IncBWH17MmetaG_FD_161649 | JGI IMG/M metagenome (GOLD analysis project Ga0210409, IMG submission 161649) | Forest soil microbial communities from Barre Woods Harvard Forest LTER site, Petersham, Massachusetts, United States - Inc-BW-H-17-M | ecosystem: Environmental > Terrestrial > Soil >...
GCCCCTCGAGCGCCCATTGAAGCGGCCCGCGGAAGCTGGCCCTGCGAAGCGCCTCCGGCGCCGGCGCGCCGTGGACCAGCTCGCTCCTCAGCGGCAGCGTGGTGCTGGTCTGTTGGGTGACGTGCGTGCTTTCCATGACGCGTGCGGTCCCTGTGTCGGTAGCCGGTACCCCGGCGACGGACCCGATCCCATTAGGTAGTCGGGTCATGGGTCCAATCTCTTTAGCTACCCGCATGCCAGCGTGTCCAACTCGCCCTGGCCAGCCCACGCGTGAGCAGACCTGTGAACAGCAGCGCCGCGAACGCCAGGAGCGCGGCGAGAAAGGCGGAGTCGGAGAGCCCGAGCACCCCGGAGCCTGCGGCTGAGGCTCGAGTGGCTGCGAGCGCGGACGGCGATCGAGAGGCGCCGGCGCCGATCGTAGCGCCAGATCCCCCGGCCCCGGATCGCGTGCCGCTGGCCGCGCGCGAGTGCGCGCCGGCGCTCGAGCCGCCGCCGACAGTGGAGCTCGTGATGCCGGTGGCGGGGGAGCCGCCGCCCGGCGAGCCGCCACCGCCCGAAGGCCCGTTCAGCAGCGTGGAGCCGAGGATCGCCTGCGTGCCCTGGCCCGGGCCGCCGTAGCCGCTGAGAAGCGGGCTCGCCGGCGCTGATGGAGGCGTAAAGCCCGCAAATGCGATGGCCAGCCCGACTATCGGAATGATCTTGCGATGACTTTTCATTGCTTCCTTGCCCTGTGTTCAGCTTCCTCCGGCTCGAGCAACGCCTCTTCCACGACCATGTGGCAGCCTTGCCCGGACCTCCCCCCGATGGCAATCCGTTAGCCCGGCTGCGCCGAGTTCAACGTATTGACGAGGACCTTGTGCACAAGCTATCGAAGCTTGCGAGCCCTGTCGAGGAAAAATTGCTTCCAGGAGTGAGATGAATCGGAAAATTCAAGAGAGCTGGCGAGCTTTGAGAAGAATCGAGCGGTTCAACTCTTCCACGCTCACCCGCCCGCCCTGCTGGACTACGCGAAGCGATTCCCGCGTGAGCGGATCGCGCGGGTTGAGGCGCACCGCCGCCGCCAGCAGCCGTAGCGCTTCGGCGCGCCGCCCGTTCGTGGAGGCGATCGCCCCGCGCTCCAAGGTCGCGTAGGCATCTCCCGGGGAGCGCGCGAGGGCGAGCGAGAACTCGCGGTCGGCGTGCGCGAGTTCGCCCAGGCGAAGGGCGATGCTGCCTGCAACCAGATAGGCCTGATCGCTCAGCGGGTTCAGTCGCGCCGCTTCGTCAAGCCGGGCGTAGGCGCCGGCCGGCGATGTCGGCCAGATGCGCGCCGCGCTCTCGATCTCCCGCTGGCTGAGCCAGGGCGTGGCGAGGGACGCCGTGGCGGCGAGCGCCACAAGCACGGCCGCCACGATCGCGGCTCCGCGCCGCACGGCCCACGACCGCCTCGTCGTGAGCGCAATGGGGCCGGACGCGGCAGGGGTCTTGCTTGGCGTCAGCGCGCAGGCGATTCCGAGCATTGCAAAGGCGGGCGCCCCCAGGCCGGCGAACTCCCAGAACCAGTCGAACGATCCGTGCACCGCCCAGTATGCGAACCCCGCGAGCGCCGCCGCTGCAACGTCCCCGGCCAGTGGATCGAGGCCGCGACCCGCCGCCCGGCAGCTGCGCATGGCGGCGAGCAGGGCCGCCCCGAGGCCCGCGAGCGCGAGCAGCGCCCCGATTACACCCGTCTCCGCCAGGGTGCGCAGCTCGACGCTGTGGGGATAGTGGGGCGTCTCGTCGCTGCGGCCGTGAGCGAGGTACTGAAGCTGGAAGTTGTCGACGCCGATGCCGGCGATCGGATGGGCGGCGAATTCGTCGAGCGCGACCCGGTAGAAGTCGTAGCGGTTGCTGCCAAGCCCGCTGACGAGCCGGCTGCCCGCCTTGCCGCTCTCCCCGTAGCCGCCCTTGAAGCTCGTCCAGCCATGTTCGAGGCGCGTTATCGGGTTGCCCGCGGCGATCAGGCCGCCGGCCACGATCGCGACGAGCGTGGCGATCGCGACCGCGGCAGTGCCCTGGCGGACCTTCGCGGCGGAGCTGGGCGCGAGCCGCGAGCGGCTCTCGATCGCAGCTGCCCCGGCGACGAGCAGACCCGCGATCAGCGCCGCCGCGAAGCTTGCTGCGATCGCGTGGTGGAGGGTCGCCGCGATGACTTCCCCGTTCGGGCGCCTGTCGTCGCCGACATGCAGCACCGACGGCGCGGCGGCGAGAATGGCCAAGCCCACAGGGACGAGCACGGCGAAGGTGCGCAGGCGTCTGGGCAGGAGCGCGAACACCAGCACGAGCATCACCGCCGTCGCGTACAGCGAGCCACGGCTCTGGCTGAGCAGCGCCACCTCGGCAAGCAGCACGGCTCCGCCGGCGAGCAGGCCGCGAAGGCCCCAATGCAGGCGCTCGCTGCGCGCCAGCAGCACGGCCGGCCAGAAGGCGATCAGCCACTGCGCGGCGTTCGCATTCGGGTAGCCGCTCGGGTACACCAGTCGCCCGCTCGGCACCAGGCGCTGCAAGTCCGCCGCGGAGGCCGCGTCCAGGTGCAGCGCCGCAAAGACCGCCAGCCCGATCATGGCGAGCGACCAGACCGCGAGCAGCAGCGCGGCACTCGCTCCGCGCTGGCGCCAGGCGGCGAACAGCGCGAACGCCGCCAGGTACAGCAGCGTGCGGTTCGCACCTTCCCATGCGTCCCCCGGCACCCGCGCCCAGAGAATCGAGAGGAAGCTGAGCGCGGTGTACGCGGTCAGGCACGCGATCGCGACGCGGACCGGCGTGGGGATCTCGCGGACGCGCAGGCCGACGGCACCGAAGGCGATCGCGAGCAGCACGAGGAGGATCAGCCCTCCAGGTCCCCAGTGCGTCACCGGATAGCCCGCCTGATCCGTGTCCCAGGCTATGAAGAGGCCCATCGCCGCCAGCGCAGGCACCGTCGCCGGAGCCTCGCGCAGGGGCCCCATGAGCTTCCTCGCCATCGCGGTCACAATAATCGTCACGATGGTCGACTCAGCCCGGTTCGTCCGCTTCTACGACGACGCGTATTCCAGGACTCCGGCCGAGGCCGCTCTCTACGCGCGCTGGCGAGCCCTCGGCGCCCGCGGCAAGGCCGACCACGTGATCGCGCTGTGCGCGCGAGCCGGACGCAGGCCATCCAGCACGCTCGAGGTGGGCTGCGGAGACGGCGCCCTGCTGTCCGAGCTTCGCCGCCGCGGCTTCGGGGGACGGCTGTGCGGCGTGGAGATCACGCAGGCCGCGGTCTCGATCGCACGCCAGCGAGCTGAGCTCGACTCCATCGAGCTCTACGACGGAGTGCACCTCCCCTCCCCGGACGGCGCCTTCGAGCTCGGCATCCTCTCCCACGTCCTCGAGCACGTGCCCGACCCCGCGGACTTGCTCAGAGAGGTCGCGCGCGCCTGCGAGGCGGTGCTGGTCGAGGTACCGCTCGAGGCGAACCTGTCGGCACGGCGATCGGTCAAGCGCGAGCACGCGGCGGAGGTGGGGCACGTGCAGCGCCTGGACCGCCGCGCGATCCACGCGATCATCGCCGGCGCCGGGCTGACGATCGCCGGCGAGCTCGACGATCCGCTACCCGTCACGGTGCACCGCTTCTTCGCCTCGGGCGGCTCGGCGCGGGCCGCCGCGAGCGCGAAGTGGGCTCTACGCGCCGGGCTTCACCGCGTCGCGCCCGCTCTGGCGCGGCGTGCCTTCACGCTTCACTACGCGTGCCTGTGCCTGCCGGCCTCGTAGCGCCGGCGAGCAGCAGCGAGAGCACCCTGCCCATGAGGTCGTCCGGCACGGCATCCGGGTCGGCGAGCTTCTGGCGCGCGATGCCGTCGGCGAGCGCGTCGATCGCCACCGCGAGATGCTCCGCCGGGATGTCGAGCTCGAGATCGAACTCGCGCACGCCGTCCGCGATCAGCATCGTGATCAGCTCGCGCACCTGGGCGAAGCGAGCTGCGACCTTCGGCCGCACGTCCGCGTCGCGAACGCCGTAGGCCCAGAACTCCATGAACAGCAGCAGCACCTCGGGCTCGCGCTCGATCATCGTCATCCACTGGCGCGCCCCGCCCGTAGCTCGCTCCGAAACCGAGGCGCGCGCGCGCACGGCGTCTGCGATCTCGCGGGCATGCTCGTCGATCTCGCGCTCCATCAGGACCAGGAACAGATCCTCCTTGCCGTCGAAGTTCGAGTACAGCGCACCCGTCGAGAAGCCCGCCTCCGAGGCGATCTCCTCGACCGATGCCCCGTGGAAGCCGTGGCGCGCGAACACCCTGCGGGCGGCGAGCAGCAGCCGCTCGCGCGTGTTCGCCTTGCTCTGTTCGCGGGTCATCCGCGCCGTCTCCATCGCCCAATCCTACTTGACAGAGCGAGCGCTATTTCGATAACGTTCATTATCAACACTTGGGCCAAGGAGACAGGAGCAGCACATGGCGAGCGCTACGACGACCACCGCTTCGACGGACTCCGCGAGCATCGGGAGCCTTCCGACGGACGCGATCTCCTACTCGGACCTGTACGCGCGGTGGGAGCGCGGCAACTGGTGTGCCACCGAGCTCGACTTCACCGAGGACGCGCGGCAGTGGCGCGAGGACTTCACGGAGTTCGAGCGACAGGCCGCGCTCTGGAACTACTGCCTGTTCTTCTGGGGCGAGGACGCCGTCGCCGACAACCTGTCTCCCTACATCGACGCGGCTCCATTGGAGGAGCAGAAGTACTTTCTCACGACCCAGCAGGTGGACGAGGCGCGCCACGCCGTCTTCTTCAAGCGCTTCATGCAGGAGGTCTGCGGCATCGGCGACGGCTCGATGTCGAGCGGCCTCACGGCGATCAAGCCCCAGCTGACTACCGGCTTTCGCAAGATCTTCGATCGACTGGACCGCATGGCCGACGAACTGCGCGCAGACCGCTCGCCGGCGAAACTCGCGGCCGCGGTGACCCTCTACCACATCGTCATCGAGTCGGCGCTCGCACAGCCCGGCCAGCACTTCATCTGCAGCTATCTGGAGGAACGCGATCAGCTGCCCGCCTTCCGGCAGGGCATGGAGAACATCGCCGCCGACGAGCAGCGTCACATCGGCTTCGGCGTCAAGCTCCTGTCCGATCTCAACCGCGAAGACCCCGTCGGCGTTCCCAGGGCCGTCGCTCGCATCCTTGCCGACGTTACCCGCTACACCTCTCAGGTTCTGATGCCGCCGGGCTGGGACGAGCGCTACATCACCGTCTTCAACGCTACGTTCGACACGGTCGGCGTGGAGGGCCTGACGTCGATGACCACCAAGCTGCGCTCGGCGGGACTGCCGCTCGAGAGCCTGCCCGGACCCCAGCTGCTGCCCGCCGGCCTCTCTCCGCTCGAGATCTCCCAACGCGGTCGCGCACTCGCCCAAGCTGGTGTGATCGGGGTTCGCGAAGGCCCGTCGGCGCGCGATCCCGAGACGGTGGCGCTGCTGTTCGACACGATCGGGCGACAGGTGAACCCGAACCACGGTCTCAAGCGCTCGACGACGTTCCAGTGGGAGTTCACGGACCCGGACGTGTCCACCTGGCATCTCACCGTCAACAACGGCACGAGCCTCGTGGAGGAGGGAGCGGCGCCGAAGCCGGACCTCCGCCTGCGCCTGTCCTACCAGGACTGGGTGGACATCGTCGGCGAACGCCTCGATCCGGTGCGGGCAGTCGCGACTCGCCGGCTGCGTCCGCGCGGCAATCCGCTGGCACTCGCACGCCTGGGGAAGGTCTTCCCCCGCGCCTGAGCGGCGTGGCCGTCCGCGTCCGGCCTTCAGCGGGCTACCGACGGGCCGGGGGGTGGCCCGCCCCGCTCAGGATGCGGCAAGCAAGCGGGAGGTGTCGGCAGCCCGCTCAAAGCCGGACGACAGACAGGTCTGTCTATATAGCAGCTGAGACGTGAGCCTGGCGGAAGTCGATCATCCCGGGCCGAACTCGCGCTGAGCGGCGCTTCGTGTCGGCGGCGCGGCGGCGCGAGGTTCGAGCGCGGCGGCGGAGGCCGAGGGGACCGGAGCGCTCGCCTGCTCGGGAGCGAACTCTCGGTTGACCGGCGCAGCGGGCGACGGTGGCCTGAGCGGCAGCGCACGAGCCTGCGCAGGACCGGACTTCGGCGACACGCGGCCAGTCAGGAGCGCCGGCGTGCCGGCAGCGAGTGCCGAGCGATAGAGGTGCGCGGCGGGCGGCGACCCGCGGGGGTGCGCGCCCCCTCTGCCGTGATCGCGGGCCGCGCCCAACGCGACGCAGCCGACGCCGAGGGCGAGCAGGCATCCAGCGGCCAGCTTGGCGCCGAGCGAGCCGCCGAGTACCCAGCTGCCTCCGGCGGCGCCGCCCGCGCCGGCCACGCCGCCCGCGCCGGCCGCGCCCGATGCGCTCAGCGCACCGCCGACGGCGGGGCCCGTCTGGGTGCCGGCTCCTGCCAGCACCGCGGCGGCGAGCGGCCAGGGCGGGAACACGGGCGGGAACACCGCTGCGAGCCCGCGGAGCGAGATCACGTACGCGCGGCACGCGGGACACTCGTCGCGATGCACGCGGGCCAGCTGGTAGCGATCTCCCTGCGGATCGAGGATGCCATAGGCATAGCCGCGCATGAGCGATGCCTGCTCGGCGCACCAGCCGCCCTCGCGGATCGTCTCCACGAGTGCGCCAACCTTGTTCGCGACCCCTGGGCGCTCAGCGCCCTGACCCTCCATCAGCTTGCGCATCCGCGCCTCGCTCACGCCCATACGCGCGGCGGCCTCGGCACGCGTGAGCCCGTGCAGGTAGCAGAGCGTGGCCGCCTCGAGCTCGCGCGCGCTCAAGCGCCCGCGAAGGCCCTCGAACAGCTGCCGCAGCCTGATCCGGTCGTCGAGCTCGGCGGCCATGTCGCGCTCGTGCACGCCGGCGTCCTGCAGCTCCGTGCCGGAGCCGCTGTCGAGACCGCCTTCGGCCGCGCTGACGGCGTGCCGCCTGGCGCGGTGCTCCTCGATCGCTCGCCGAAAGGTGACGAGCACCAGCCAGCCCGCCGGGTTGACGATCTGATGTCCGTCGAGCACGGCCGTGTACAGGCCCTGCCAGGCCTGCGCGTAGCAGGCCTCCAGGTCGCTGTGGTCGAGCCTGACGCCACTCGCCAGCAGGCGACCGCGTGCGGTCGCGATGACCCGTGCACGCAGAACCTCGAACTCCTGGCGCAGCAGGCGCTCGGCGCGGTAGCGGCGGAGGGTCGAGGGGCTCACGACCCAAAGAGTAGAGAATCCTGCGAGCTGGACGAATTCGGCTATGCGGGCAGTCGTACGAACGTCCGTCGCGCGCCCGGGAATCGCGCGGGCCCGCGGGCGAGGAGTACCCACGGGCCCGAGCGCGATCGAGCGCCGCCCGCGTCAGGAGCGGACGACCGCCGGCGCGCCGTTCGGGCGCCACCCGCGGTGCGCCTTAGCGTTTCGATCGGCCGTCGCCGGCTCGAAGGCCGGGGCGACGGCCGCCGAAAGGTGCGGCTTCAGCCGCGCGGCGCGTGACATGAGGACCGTCAGGGCGGCGGCGAGCGCCACCATCAGGAATGCGTTGAGGGCGATGGCAAGCGTGAGGGTCATGATCTGTCCTTCGGTCGGGGTCTCAGCTGGTGACAGCCTCGCTCGCGCTACTGGCTCGGACGTGTGGTTTTGCTTGGAGCTGCCTGAGAGCGACGGCCCGGGTGTCCCGGCCCGTCCGACGCCCGGCCTACGCTGCGACGGCCTCGTTGGGAGGCGGACCGCAAGCGAGCACTGGAGGAGCGGATGACGAGACGGTTCAGCTGGATCGCGATCGCCGGATTGCTGATCGCGGGCCTCGCCGTGGCAGGCTGTGGAAGCGGCGGCGGCAGCAGCACCACGAAATCGACGGCGACGGTGCCGGCCATCACGAAGGCCGAACTGGTGGCGAAGGCGAACGCGATCTGCACCACCGGCAACGGCCCGATCCTCGCGGCGGCAGCGCAGCTGGCGAGCCATCCCACCCCGGCTCAGGTCGTCGGGATCGTGCAGCACACCTACGTGCCGTCGATCGAGAGCCAGCTCACCTCGATCAAGGCGCTGGGCGTCCCAGCCGGCGAACAGGCGACCGTGGCCAGAATGTTGAAGCTCGCCGAATTCGACCTCAAGAAGCTCGAGCACAATCCGGCGCTCGTCAGCACGGACGTGTTCGGGGGATTCGCGAAGGTCGCCCATCCCTACGGGCTCATCGCCTGCGCTCCGACCAGCTAGCTCAGGCCTGGCCGAAGCTCGCGATCTGCTCGAGGCTGACGCGCCGCATGTCCTCGCCGCGCTGCTGAGCTCGGTGCCAGGCGACGATCAGCCCGAGCGCCTGCTCCAGGCTCAACGCCGGGCGCCACCCCAGATGGCGCTCGGCGTCGCCGGAGTCGAGCGCCAGATGGCCGGCCTCGGGTGGGTTCGGCCCCGGGTCGATCTCCCAGCTCAGCGCACCGTCCCAGAGGGCCCCCAGCCGCTCGAGGATCCAGCTCACGGTGCGCGCCCCGTCCTCGGGCGGTCCGAAGTTCCAGGCGCGGGCCGCCTTCCCTCGCCACAGCTCTTCGGCGAGCCTCAGATAGCCGTACAGCGGGTTGAGCACGTGCTGCCACGGGCGCACGGCCTGAGGGTTGCGAACCCTCACCGGCTCGCCGGCCTCGACCGCGCGGAGAACGTCTGGGAGCAGCCTGTCCTCGCCCCAGTCTCCGCCGCCGATCACGTTGCCCGCGCGCGCGCTCGCAAGTGCCGGCGAGCCCTCGCCGGCGAAGAACGACGTTCGGTAGGCCGCGGCGACGAGCTCGGCGCACGCCTTGGAGCTCGAGTACGGGTCGTCTCCGCCGAGCGGGTCGCCCTCGACGAAGCGCTTGTCTGCCAGACCCACATTCTCGTAGCACTTGTCCGAGGTGACAACGAGCACCGCCCGCACATCAGGGCCGGCGTGGCGCACGGCCTCGAGCACGTTGACCGTGCCCATGACGTTGACCTCGTAGGTCATCGCCGGGTCGCGTAGCGAACGCCGGACCATCGGTTGGGCGGCGAGGTGCAGCACGATCTCGGGCTCACTCTCGCGCACTGCCGCGCGCACGCCCTCGGCATCGCGGACGTCGAGCGGGAGCTCCCGCATCCCGGCGCCCACACCGGCGATCTCGTACAGCGATGGGCGCGTGGGGGGCCCCGGCGCGAGGCCCGTCAGCTCGGCGCCGAGCGACTGCAGCCACAGCGACAGCCACGCCCCCTTGAAGCCGGTGTGGCCGGTGATCAGCACGCGCCGTCGCGTCCAGAAGTCAGGATCGATCGCCACGGCCGGAAGGTATCTTCACGCAATCGCGAGCTCTCCCGCATCCACCCCGCCGGCCGTGCCGCCGACCGCGGAGATCCTCGGCGTCCCGCTGGCCGTGTCCGACTACGAGCACGTGCTCGACTGGATGCAGGGGATGATCGCCGCGGATGCCCGCGGATACGTGACCGCTGCTGCCGTCAACCTGGTGATGTGCGCCAGGGAGGACCCGGAGGCACGCGCGGCGGTGCTCGGCGCCACGCTGGCGGTGCCCGACGGCCAGCCGCTGGTATGGGCGCTTCATGCGCTCGGGCACTCTGGCGCCACCCGTGTCTACGGGCCCGACCTGATGGCTCACTTCTGCGCGCGGGCCGCGCGCTCGGGCACTCCGATGTACCTCTATGGAGGCCGCTCCCCCGAGGCGCTGCGGCTGCTCGAACGGCGCCTGCGGGAGCGCTTCGCCGGCATCCGGATCGTCGGAGGCTTCTCACCGCCGTTCCGCGAGCTCACGGCCGAGGAGGAGGCGCGCGCGATCGAGGAGATCGACGCTTCGGGCGCAGAGGTCGTGTGGGTGGGCACCGGGCAGCCCAAGCAGGAGAAGTGGATGCTCCGCATGCGACCGCGCCTGTCGGCTCCGCTGCTCGTGGGCGTCGGCGCCGCGTTCGACTTCCACGCCGGCCTGGTCTCGCAGGCGCCGGGATGGATGCAGCGCAACGGCCTGGAGTGGACATACCGCCTCTCGCGCGAGCCACGCCGCCTGTGGCGCCGCTACGCGCGCCGCAACCCGCGCTTCGTCGCGGGGTTTCTGCGTCAGTACGTGCTTCATCGGCGCGGTCGCCGCCCGTGAGCATCCGGAGCGCTTCGGGGCGCGAGCGCCGGCGAGACCCCTCCCGGCGCGCACGGCCGCCGCTAACCTCTTGCCTTCGATGACCCCCCAGCAGAGCACCGCCGACGTATCGATTGTCGGCCTCGGCCGAGTCGGCCTGCCGCTGGCGCTGTCGTTCGCCGACCGCGGACTTCAGGTCGTGGGGATCGACAACGACCCTGCGCGCCTGCAGGCCGTGCGGGACGGCCGCATGCCCTTCGAGGAGACGGGGGCGCAGGACCTGCTGGACGCCGTCCACGCGAGCGGGCGCCTGTCGCTGTCGGATACCGTCGCCGACGCGGCTCGCGCACGTCATGTAGTGATCACGCTCGGTACCCCGTCCTTCTCGCACATCGAGATCGACATGCGCGACATCCGCTCTGCGCTCGACGACCTGCTCGGCGTGCTTTCCCCCGGTCACTCGGTGATCCTGCGCTCCACGGTCGCCCCCGGGACCACGGAGTTCGTCGCCGGCTACCTCTCCAAGCACCGCGGCTTTGAGATCGGCGAGGAGGTGTTCGTCGCTCACGCTCCGGAGCGGATCGCCGCCGGGCGGTTCCTCGAGGAGATCGACACGCTGCCGTGCATCGTCGGCGGCGTCGGCGCGCGCTCGGGCGAGGTCGTGGGGGAGCTGTTCGGCGTGTTCCGCGCGCCGGTCGTTCAGACGACGCCCGTGCAGGCCGAGCTCGCCAAGATCTGGACGAACATCCTGCGCT
>Ga0210409_10007973_pt1 | contig 10842 bp, 6 predicted proteins | sample IncBWH17MmetaG_FD_161649 | JGI IMG/M metagenome (GOLD analysis project Ga0210409, IMG submission 161649) | Forest soil microbial communities from Barre Woods Harvard Forest LTER site, Petersham, Massachusetts, United States - Inc-BW-H-17-M | ecosystem: Environmental > Terrestrial > Soil >...
ACAAGATTGCGCACCAGATGATCGAACCCGGCGGCGCTGCCTACAACGAAGTGGTGCGCGAATTTGGCCGCGGCATCCTCACCCCGGAAGGCTTTGTGGATCGGCAAAAGCTTGGCGCCATCGTGTTTGCCGACCCGAAGCGTCTCGCGCGTTTGAACGCCATCGTGCACCCGCCGGTCCTCGAAGAGCAGAGCCGTCAGCTTGCCGCGTTCGAACATGCCGACCCGTACGCCATCGCCGTGGTGGAAGCCGCATTGCTCATCGAGGCGGGATTCGATAAGAAGCTGGATTACCTGGTGGTTACCTGGTGCACGCCGGAGCAACAGCTGGCGCGCCTGACGCAGTCCGGCAAGGGGCGCGGGCTGACAGTCGAGCAAGCCCGGCAGCGTATCGCGGCTCAAATGCCCATCGAAGAAAAACGGCGCAGGGCCGATGACGTGATTGATTGCTCGGGCACGCTCGAACACACTCGCGCGCAAGTGATTGCGCTCTTCGCCAAGCTCAAGGGGATGAAAAGCGGGAAATCCAGAGATACCGGAGCGGGGATCAAGTGAGGTTTTAGTAGCACAGGCACTCCTGCCTGTGCGGTTTTTGCGATTGTCGCTTGAATGGTAGCCTGCGCGAGCGACTCACAAAACCGCACAGCCAGGAGTGGCTGTGCTACTTGTAGCGTTGTCGCCCATACTCGTTAGGGGTAGGAGGAAAATTGTCATGAGAGAAGGAAAAGACAGCCGAGGCGTCTTGCGTTTGCTGGCCTTGGGCTTGGCGCTCGTTCTGGGAGCGTACTGGGCGGGCAGCCGCTGGGGTCAGCGGCAGCCGCAAAGCGTCGCCGCCGTGCCTATCTCCTTTCCCGAACCGAAACCGGGCGAGCTTCTGGGCGAAGAATCGATCTACGTCAAGATTTATAGCCAGGCTGCTCCGGCCGTGGCCAACATCGTGACGCGCACGCTCGAATATGATGTCTTCATGGAACCGGTGCCGGTGGAAGGCGCGGGTTCCGGATTCGTGATCGACCCGCGCGGATACATCCTGACGAATTTCCATGTGGTGCAGGGCGCGCAGAATATTTCAGTCACTCTAGGAGACCGCTCGCATTACGACGCGAAATTTATCGGCGCCGACGAACGCAACGACATTGCGCTCGTCAAAATCGACCCGAAGGACAGAAAACTTCCCGCACTGGTCATGGGCGATTCCGACAGCCTGCAAGTCGGCCAGCGCGTCTTGGCCATCGGAAATCCTTTCGGCTTTCAAAGCACGCTCACCACCGGAGTGGTCAGCGCGCTCGGCCGCACGGTGCAGACCGGCCAGACCACGGTCATCGACGGCGCAATTCAAACCGACGCCGCGATCAACCAGGGAAATTCGGGCGGCCCGTTGCTGGATTCGCACGGAGAAGTTATTGGGATCAACTCGGCGATTTACACGCCGTCGGGCACGACCGCCGGCATCGGATTTGCGATCCCCATCAGCACAGCGCGGCAAATCGCGCAAGACTTGATTTCCGAGGGCCGCGTGCGTCGCGCCTCCATGGGAGTCGAGGCTCGCGTGCTTACGCCGCCTGTAGCGGAGGCTCTACATTTGCCAGTGAGCGAAGGTCTGCTGCTTGAACGCGTCACGCCCGGCGGTCCGGCCGCGAAGGCAGGACTTCGCGGCGGAGACCGCCAAGCCATTCTCGGTCTGCGCAGGATTCTCCTCGGTGGCGACGTTGTGACGGGCATCGATGGCCGCCCGATTACTGGACAAATGGATCTCAACCTGGCTCTAAACCGAAAGAGACCGGGCGACACGATAAAGGTGGAGTACTACCGCGGCGGGCAAAAGATGGAAGCGCAAGTAACACTCAACGACGCGAGCCGGTAATTGTGACTATCTTGCATTTCCGATTTGATATTTAGCAAGTACCAAGGCCGTGAAGTGTACTTGAGGTTTTTCGTGGCGCAGGCTTCAGCCTGTGGGTTTTGGGCCTTGCAAGCACTAACCCCCACAGGCTGAAGCCTGCGCTACTGACTACGCGTTCCAAAGAGCGCGCTCGCGTTCCCGCTCTTCTTCCGAGAGCGAAAACCAGTTTTCTGCTGCATCTCGCAGGCGTTCGAGTGTTTTCTGCATTTCCTGATGCTTTTTCTCGAGTCCTTCGTGATCGGTGTCTTTGGGCACCCAAAGCATCGGCGCAATAACGAGAACGGCGCGCGTGTATGGCTTTGGTACCTGCATCAAGTCCCAGGTCTTTTTGAGCGTCCACGCGCGATCGAGTCCGATGTGAAACAAGACAACAGGCCTGCCCGTGCGGCGAGCCAGCATCACTGGACCCGGCTTGGCTACATACCGCGGACCGCGCGGCCCGTCAATGGTGAAGCCGGCATCGACTCCCTCTTCGACCCGCTGCGCCATGACGGCAAGTCCGCGCAATCCTCCGCGCGTCGAACTTCCCTGCGCCGTGCCGTACCCCAGCCGCTCAATGACGCGGCGGGTCCACTGCCCATCGAAATTCGTTGTGTTCATGAGCACGCCGTTGCGGTTCCGGAAATACCAGGCTGCGGCAATGATGCAGCGATGCCAGAAGGCATAGATGTGCGGCGGCAGATCCGGCCGGTACTCGCGCCCTCCTTTCTGCCCGCCCAAAACCTCAAATCGAATCGTCGGCCCGAGTATGCGAATCACGGCCAAAACGGCCCAACCGATAATCGGGATCAGCGCGCGCTGAAGTACAGTGAGTTTTGGCAGCCTTGTGTCATAGTGAACCAGCAGGCGCGGCTCTTCCTGTCCCGGCGGCGTTTTTACTTGTTCCGGCATGCGGGTATAGTATAAGTCGAAGATGGTGTTAGGATAGCGTTACCACGCCCTCAGGAAGCTGCAGGTAAATTTGCTTTCCTTAACGATCCGGAGAAAGCGGTTGGCCACTTGGACAAAGATTTTCTCGGTCGCGTTGTTGGCGATTGTGGCCACGCTCTTCATCCGGGATGCGCACATTTCCGCGCAGGATTTTCCTGTCGCCGTCGGGCGAATCGAAGGCGATGACCTTGAAGTTGTAACGACAACCCCGTCGGGAATCGAAACAAATGCCGCGCCCACGGTCGTCGCCAGCGGCAGCGACATCACGCTTCGTTCTGGCCATGCCCTCCTTCTGCTGAATGCCGGCGGCGAAATCAGCATTTGCGGCCCCGCGCATTTCAAACTGATCAAATCCTCCGGAGCGGTGACACTGGCGCTTGATTATGGCCGCGTTCATCCTTCACTGGAATCGGCTGATGCATTCACGATTTACACACCGACAATTGTTGCGACGCCGATCGCAATTGCAGGAGGGCCCCGCGATATGACGGTGGGCCTCGAACAAAACGGTGAAATGTGCGTACTCACCGCACGCGGCGCGTTGCGCGTGGAACCCCAATTTTCCGACCAGAGTCTGATCGTCCCACAGGGTGGCACGGTAAGCCTCATGGGAGGCCAAATTAACTCGCTCCAGGCTGATGTCTTCGCCTGCTCGTGCGATTATCCTCGCGCCCGCATGGAGCCTCCCAAGTCCGCGCCACCTCCGCATTCCCAACCGGCTCGAGACGTCGGAATGCTCGCCCCCCCGTTGCCACCGCAACGCAAGAAAACCGAAACTTCGCCGCCCCCATCCGCTGCCGGGGGGGAGCCTGTGTATACCGTTCTCATGCCGCCGCTCACTTTTGATGCCAATTCTCCCTTACCTCCTGCCGACCCTGCTCCCGAAACAATTCTGCTCGTACGCGAAGTGCGGCTGCGCCCGTCTGTCGAATTTCACGGGCATGTGAACCCCGCGCCTTCGCAGGCAGTCGCCGTTCAGGTTTCGCCGCCGGCGCCAACCCCGGCCGACGATCGGCCCACGGACCTGCAACCGGGCATCTTCGACCGCGTAAGGAACTTCTTCCGCAGGCTGACGGGCAAGGGCCCCTGCGCAGGTGTCGGCTGCAACAGCTAGGGCGCTGTCATTGTTCGTGACAAAAAACATTGACGCTTCTTTCGGATCGTGGTACCTTCCGCCCTACTCTCCAGGAATTCATGCGATTAGGCGGAGCCTATGCCCAGCCCGTTGCATTTGCATCTTGGCGAGTGCCTGCCGCGCGGCGTGTTCCCCACACCACGCGGTGCGCGATGGCGAGAACTTCCTCGCGGGCTCCTTATTGCTTCTCTGCTGCTCGCCGTAATTTGCACTGCTTGCGGCGCCGTTGGCTACGGCCCAGCCCCGCCTCCGCCTGTGACAGTCACAGTCACGCCGAATTCCGCGCAGCCCTTCCCGGGGGCCAACGTGCAATTCAATGCCGTAGTCGAAAATGCATCAAGTTCGGCGGTCAACTGGCAGGTGAATCAGGTGCCCGGCGGAAATGCAACTGTGGGGACCATTAGTTCGAACGGCTCTTATATGGCGCCGAATTCGGTCCCGAATCCAGCCACGGTGACAGTGACCGCCGTTTTACTGGCAGATTCCACCAAGACCGGCTCCGCCAGCGTTACGATCCAGTCGCTCAGTTCAATCCAGGGACCACTCACGCTTTCGCCAAAACTTTCGAGTGTAACAACGTCGCAGACGCTACAGTTGACCGTGCTTACCGCTGGAGTTGGCAACGGCGACGTGAATTGGGCGGTCGATGGCATCGCGAATGGAAGTCCGACTGTTGGCACGATCTCTTCGTCCGGCGCTTATTCTCCACCCTCAGCGGCGGGCTCTCATTTGGTCAGCGTAGTCTTGAAAGCAAACCCCGGAGCCATAGGATCAGCCACGGTCGAGGTCACGGATTTTCCGGGTACGCTCACCTGGCGGAATGACAATGCGCGTTCGGGCGTGAACAACCAGGAGTTGGCACTCGCTCCGGAAACGGTTAACTCCTCCACGTTTGGAAAATTATTTTCCTGCCCGATCGATGGCTACGCCTACGCGCAGCCGCTCTATGTTCCCAACCTGGCGATTCCCGGAAAGGGCATCCACAACGTAATCTTTGTAGCCACAGAAAAGGATTCCGTATTCGCGTTCGACGCAGACGCCAATCCTTGCAAGCAGCTTTGGCAGACAAGCCTTATTCCCGCGGGATCGCAGGCCATCGCTTTTCCCAACTTGAACATGGTGAGGACCGACATCGTGCCTTTCGTAGGAATTACCGGCACTCCTGTGATCGACGGAAGCACGTCCACACTGTATGTTGTTGCCGCGACGCAGACCATCGCTGTGAATCCAGCCTACGTGCATTGGGTCTATGCGCTGGACTTGGCGACGGGACACGCGGAAATTCAGTCCGCCGGAGTCGGTATCGCCTCGCCGGATTCCGTATTCCGCTCGCGGGTGGAAAACCAACGGCCTGCGCTGCTGCTTGACAACGGAAGCGTGTACATTGCCTTTGGCTCGTACGGCGGACAATGCGTCGGGGAGACGGCCGCGTGCCATTATCACGGCTGGATGTTCGGCTACGACTCCTCCTCGCTGCAACAAACCGGGGTTTTCAACACCACGCCGCTTCCCGCGATCCAGGGGGGAATTTGGCAGAGCGGAGGCGGCCCGTCCGCGGATTCAAATCACAATGTTTTTGTTGTAACGGGGGACGGGCCGTTCGATGTGAATCGCGGCGGTTCGAGTTACAGCAACAGTTTCCTGCGGCTTGGTACCTCGGGCGGCTTATCGGTGTCCGATTATTTCACTCCCTGCAATGTACCACCCATCGAACCTGCGCCACCGGGCGGCGATCCCAATATAATCCTGGACATCGGCGACAGTGCGCCTATTCTTCTGCCCGATTCCGCAAGTTCCGCTTCGCAGCCTCACATATTGATCGGCGGTTCGAAAGACGGCTCCCTCTATGTCGTGAACCGTGACAACATGGGAGGGTTTGACTTCCCCTGCCCCGATTCGCCTGCACGAGTGCAAACGATTTCCACAGGCGGCGGGCCGATTCTTAGCACTCCGTTGTTCTGGAATAATTTCGTCTACGTCGCGCCGGGGAATGGGAATCTCATGTCGTTTCACATGTCCAATGGAATGCTTGCTTCCACTCCGTCTGCCTCCCAATCACCGGAAGCGCTGGGGCCGCAAGGGGCCACGCCCGTCATTTCGTCGGACGGGACGAACAACGCTGTTCTTTGGCTGATTGACTCGAGCGGGGCTTTGGCATCGCCGAATACTCCGGCCATCCTGCGTGCGTTCGATCCTGAGGATCTTTCGAAGGAGATCTATGACAGCGCGATGGTCTCATCGCGGGATCAGGCGGGTCTTGCCGTGAAATTCACCGTTCCCACGGTGGCGAATGGCAAAGTGTATATCGGGACACAGACGGAACTCGATGTATATGGCCTTTTGCAGTGATGCGATCTTAGTAGGACGGGCTTCAGCCTGTCTGCTTTTGAATTTCGTTAGCTCCACACGCAAACCAGACAGGCTGAAGCCCGTCCTACTTTACATTCCTTCGTAGTTCGGCCCGCCGCCGCCCTCCGGCGGCACCCAGGTGATGATTTCGTACGGGTCGGCAATGTCGCAGGTCTTGCAATGTACGCAGTTCGACGCGTTGATCTTCAGGCGCGGCCGGCCTTTTTCCTGCACCATTTCATAGACGGCGGCGGGACAAAAGAACTGGCAGGGATTTCCGTACTCGGTCACGCATTTCGTCGCGCACACGTTTAGATCGGCGACGACCAGGTGGCACGGCTGGTCTTCTTCATGCCGCGTGCCGGAGTGATAGACGTCCGTCAAACGATCGAACGTCAGCGCTCCGTCGCCCTTGAAACGCTCCGGAGCTGTTCCTGATCCGTTCAGCTTGTAATATTCCTCGTGCCCGGGACGAGCCCGCATGGGGTCGATGAGCCCGCGCCCGCCCGTGACAAATTGAATTCCGGCGTGGAACAGCCCCTTGTAAAGCCCGTGGTGAAAACCTTGATGGAAATTTCGCACGGCCCACAGCTCTTTTTTGATCCAGCTTTTCTCGATCTTGCGCGGGAACGCCGAGAGAGTTTTCGACGACGCATCGCCCGTTTTCAGCGCTTCAAAAACCGTCTCGGCAGCAAGCATCCCGCTCTTGATCGCGATATGTATGCCCTTGAGCCGCTGTGAATTGAGCAGGCTTGCCGAGTCGCCGATGATCAATCCACCGTCCACATATTGGCGGGGCATGGAATACCAGCCGCCGTACGGGACGGTCTTCGCGCCGTAGCGTACCAGTTTGCCGCCTTCGAGAACGCGTTTGAGGAACGGATGCGTCTTGTATTTCTGAAACGCTTCGTGCGGATCGAAACGCGGATCGTGATAATCGAGGCCCATCACCATGCCGGTCGAAACGCGATTGTCCGGCAGGCCATAGAGCCATCCTCCGCCATACATGCTGGAATCGAGCGGCCAGCCAAGTGTATGCGCCACATATCCCGGCTTGATCCGCCCCGGCGGAACTTCCCAAAGCTCCTTGATCCCGATACCGTAAACTTGCGGATTGAGGCCATCCAGTTTCAGGCGTTTCACCATTTCTTTTGTAAGCGATCCGCGCGGGCCTTCGGCAAGCACTGTCACCTTTGCGCGCAGTTCGTAGCCCGGCGTGTAGTTGTCCTTCGGCTTGCCTTCTTTGTCGACGCCTTTGTCCTCGGTGATCACCCCGGCGATTCCGCCGCCATCGTAAATCAGATTCCTGCCGGCAAATTGTGTGAACAGATTCACGCCCGCCTTTTCCACCAACCCGCCAAGCCATTTGACCAGCTTGTTCAGGGAGACGATGTAGTTGCCGTGATTTCTCAGCGGGGGAGGCGTGATCGGCAATTTCCATGCCCTCGCGGACGTCAGAACGAACGCGGCGTCATCGGTCACAGCCGACTCGAGCGGCGCCGTCTTCTCCCAATCGGGCACGAGTTCAGCGAGGCCTCGCGGATCCATCACAGCGCCGGAAAGTTGATGCGCCCCGATTTCGCGCGCCTTCTCGAGGACGTAAATATTTTCAGCGGAAAGCTCGGGCTTGGCGCCCGCGGCATTGTGCTGCGCAATCAATCGTGAGAGATGCAGCGCGCAGGCGAGCCCTGCAGGACCCGCACCCACGATCAAAACATCCGCTTCCAGCCGCTCTCGCTCGACAGGCATATGTTCATCCTAGCAGAAGGACACAATCCTCTGGCGCGGGCGTTCGAGTAGTGTTTTAGCACTGCAATAGAATAGAGGCGACTCAATTAGTAATCCTAATTATCGTTATTGTCGCGCATTCTCTGTCCTCCTCTGTGTTAAGCCTTTTTCGGGAAGACCCGCCGAGAGTTTTCGAGAGTGGGGAAAACCCTTAACACAGAGAACCCAGAGGGGCATAGAGTTCACAGACGAATCTTGATTAATCGAAGGCTATTCCTTCGCAATCCCTCGCAGCGCCGCGTCCTGCGGGACTGGCTTTTCTGGGTTCGACCAATCGTAGAAACCTTTGCCGTTTTTCTTGCCGTACCAGCCGGCCATCACCATCCGCTTCAGCAAAGAGGGAGACGCAAAGCGTCTTTCCTTGAATTCGTCGAACATTACATTTGTGATGTAGTACGTCGTATCCAAGCCAACGAAATCAAGCAAAGTAAATGGGCCCATGGGATATCCGCATCCCAGTTTCATAGAGGCGTCGATATCGGCTACGGAACCGACGCCCTCTTCCAACGCGCGAATCGCGTCCATCAAGTAGGGCACCAGCAAGCGGTTCACGATGAAGCCGGTCTTGTCGCTGGTGCGCACCGGAACTTTTCCCAGTTTTTTCCCAAATTCGCAGGCGGTTTCAAACGTTTCCACGGTCGTGACAATGGTGCGGGCGACTTCCACCAGCTTCATGAGCGGCACGGGATTGAAGAAGTGCAGGCCCACGAACTGGCCGGGACGCCTGGTGGCCGTCATGATTTCCGTGATCGAGATCGAGGACGTGTTGCTCGCAAAAATGGCCGATGGCTTGACGAGCGGATCGATGGAAGCGAACATCTTTCGTTTTTCGTCGAGATTTTCGGTGACCGCTTCGACGACGAAATCGCAATCGGCGAGATCCTGTTTGCGGGTTGTGCCCTTCAGGCGCGAGAAGATCGCGTCGACCGATTCGGCGACCGCGCCTTTCGCCGCAAGTTTGTCCAGGGATTTCCGGATCGCCGCAAAACCTTTCTCAATATATTCCTGCTCCACTTCCAGGACGATCACATCGAACCCGGCCGTGGCCGACACCTGAGCGATGCCGGAACCCATCAGGCCGCAACCGAGCACGCCAACTTTCTTGATTTCCATCACGCCAACCTCTTTTCGAGAGAACTGCTTGCGGGACAAACGGCACTATCATAGCTCAAAAACTACAATGACTTTTGCCCGGCAAACTCGCGATGGGCACGCGCAGATATCAATGGTGACCTTGTGTTTCGGGGCGCTTCCGAACGAACCTTGCCGCGCGCAAGTCCAATTGAGGACAATCTTGACCCAAAGTTTCGTTACAATTTTTTGACAAACGTTCAACATTGCACGGACAATTTCGATCTGCCCCCGAAGTAATCTGAGCCAGGTCCGGGCGCGCAAGAGAGTTCCAGAGACCGGCGGTTTCCTTCACTGCACAGAGGGAGATCGGCCCAAGTTTCTATACTCTTCCCGGCGGGGGCTGTGGGCGCGCCCGGGCATTCTTTCTCGACAATTCCCACACAAACTAGGGGTTTTTAGAATTTTGAGTGGCTGCTCGATTTCGAATAGGCCGGCGGCTAAAAACCTCGCGGAAAAACTCAAGTAGCACAGCCACTCTTGGCTGTGCGGTTTTGTAAGCCGCACGCCTGGACTTCCCGACCCCATAACGATCGCAAAACCCGCACAGCCAAGAGTGGCTGTGCTACTAAAGCCGGTCCTTACAAAGATTCGGCAGGCTCTAAGGTGGAGCTAATCATAACTTTCGGATCGACGCTGTCACATAGACGCCTTACGTCGACACATTCTCGGGAATTTCATTCGCCGAGAGCTGCACTCTCGGCAATTTGACAAGGAAAGTTGTTCCGCTCTCCGAAGTGCTCTCGACGCAGACGGCACCCCCGTGGTCGGCAATAATTTTGCTGACGATGGCAAGTCCCAGTCCCGTGCCATTGGGCTTTCCGGCGCTGACAAAGGGATCGAACAAATTATTTCTGATGGCAACCGGAATTCCCGGTCCGTTGTCCGAGACGCGGATCTCGAATGTTTTCGGCGTGGATGAGATATCGAAAGCGATTTTTCCATGGCGGGATGGGACGGCCTCGCAGGCGTTCAGCGCGAGGTTGAGGAACGCGCGCTCTATTTTTTGGGGATCGAAGACTCCAGCCATATCGCCCGTCGACCGGACGGAAATGTCTGGGTCACGCAGTTCGGGACGCGCGCGCGCGGCTTCGATGACGCGGCGCACGCATTGATCGATGGAAGCGTTTACGGGGGAGATATTGCGCTGTTCGCGCGCCAGATCGCGCAAGGAATCGAGCAATTCGGTCATCTGATCCGACGCGGTCTGAATTTCCCTGTAAACTTCGTCTCGATTGAGCCGGAGTTTTTCCGCCTCGTATAGGAATTCGGCGTTCGCCACCAGGGCCGCCAGGTGGTGGCGAAGATCGTGCGAGATGGAATTGGCGGCCCGGCCCACTGCGGCGACCCGCTCCGTCTCAATTTGCTTTTTTTGAAAGGCCAGCAATTCCCCGCGCATTTTCGAGAAAGATTCGGCGAGTTCCACGGCTTCACTGCTTCCCCGCGGGGTAATCGAATAGGTGTAATCCCCCGCGGCAAGGGCCCGCACGCCAGCCACAAGATTGTCCAGCGGATGCGTGATCGTTCCCGAGACGAAGCGAAGCGAAAGAGACGCAAGAAGGATCGCCGTCAGGCCCACTACCAGAATGGTGCGGTTGAGCTGGCGC
>Ga0210409_10007974_pt1 | contig 10841 bp, 5 predicted proteins | sample IncBWH17MmetaG_FD_161649 | JGI IMG/M metagenome (GOLD analysis project Ga0210409, IMG submission 161649) | Forest soil microbial communities from Barre Woods Harvard Forest LTER site, Petersham, Massachusetts, United States - Inc-BW-H-17-M | ecosystem: Environmental > Terrestrial > Soil >...
TTGCAGAACTTCAACGAGTGCAACGGCTTCTGCGACTTGCAGAAACAGCTCTATGGCAATACGCAGGCGTCCAACGAAACCGACCTGACCATTCGTGGTGGCACGCCGACGACGACCTATTTCCTGTCCGGTCTCACCAAGTATGACAACGGCGCGCAGATCAACACCGGCTACAACAAACAGTCGCTCCGCGCCAGCGTGAACCAGTCGCTGTTCTCGACGATCAGCGTCGCGGCGAACATGAGCTACACGTCGTCGCTCACACGGACCGGCGCCAACGGCAATGACAATCTCGGTGTCTCAGGGTACGACGTGCTGGCGTACACGCCGTCGTTCTTCTGCATGACCTGCCACACGTCCAACGGACAATACGTGTTCAATCCGTTTGGTCAGGCGAATGCCTTCCAGGACGCGGCGTTGATGCAGACGCCGGATGAAGTGAATCGGACCACACTCGGCGGAACCGCGACCTGGAAGCTCTTCACGGCGACGAAGCAGAGCCTCGAGATCGCCGCCGTCGGCGGCGCCGATTTCGTGAACGAGCGCACGCAGTTCTTCGCACCGCCGAGCCTCCAGGTCCAGCACTCCTCGTTGATCCAGCTCCCCGGTTCGAGCACGAGCAATCAGAGCTACGACCGGCTCAACAACTGGTCGGTCAGCTTGATCCACACGTGGACGCCGAACGCGCTGCTATCGGCGACCACGTCGATCGGTCTGACCCGAGACAAGGACGCGACCTACCAGAACGTGGACCTCGGCAATGGTCTGGTGACTCATGCGTACGCGTACACCAATGCGGCGCAGATCACCCCGTTCTATCAGCAGACCGAGTCGAACGACGCCGGCTACTACGTGCAGGAGCAGCTCCTCCTGTTCAACGAGCGCCTGTCCCTGACGGGTGGCGTCAACGCCGAGCGGAGCTCGAACAACGGGCAAATCAACAAGTTCTATCCGTATCCCAAGGTTGCGGGTTCGTTCCGCGTCTTGACGGGCAACACCGAGCTCAAAGTCCGCGCGGCATATGGCCAGGCTGGTACACTGCCGATCTATGGCGTGAAATTCGACTCGACGTTGACGACGAACTACAACGCAATCTCGGGTACCGGGTTCTCGGCGACCCGCGGCGATCCGAACGTTCGCCCGGAGACCAACACCAGTATCGAGACCGGCGCCGATCTGACCATGTTCAAGGGGCGGCTGGCGTTGAACGCGACGATCTTCCGGAAGCGCGTCACGAACCTGCTGCTGGAGGAGACCGTGCTTCCCTCCGCCGGCTACATATTCGGATGGACGAACGGCGGCCAGATCACGAACCAGGGACTCGAGCTCTCGTTCAACGCGACGCCCATTCAGGCGGGCAAGTTTTCGTGGAGCACCACTGAGGGGTACTCGCGCGTCTATGACCGCGTAGACAACTTGCCGATCCCGCCGTTCTCGGCGGGCAACTCCTTCGGCGACTATCCGTTCGGCGGCTACCACATTATACCGGGCGCGTCAGCGAACGCGATCTATGGTTACCCGGTGAACAAAAACGACCTGGTGCAGATGGGCAACGCCGCGCCGGCACTCATGCTCGGCTTCGGCAACGATCTGAACTACGGGCCGTTCCATCTCCACGCCTTCTTCGACTGGCGCGACGGCATGTCGGTGGACAACCTGACGCAGCAATACTGGGACTTCGCCTTCCTCGGGAGCGGCTCCGGGGTCGCGCAGGGCAACTTGGCGGATACGGCTGGGACGCGCGTGCGTTTCGCGGGCTACGAGAAGAGACTGACCGAGTACGTCTACCACGCGTCGTTCGTGAAGCTGCGCGAGCTGACCGCGAAATGGGACCTCCCGAAAGGCTTCGTCAGTGGCGTGGGCCAGGGCGTTCTCCAGCACGCGAGCCTCGTCCTGACGGGCCGCAACCTCTTCACGTGGACCAAGTACCCGGGCCTGGACCCCGAAGTCTCGAACTTCGGCACCCAGCAGTTTGGACGTGGACAGGACGTGACGCCGTTTCCGCCGACCCGGAATTACTTCATGGCCCTCGAGCTGGGGTTCTGAGCCATGCGCATATACAAAACACTAGGGATTCTCGCCGCGGGTACGGCGCTGGCAGCCTGTAACGAGGCGTTCGTGCCCGACTTCAACACCGCGACTGGATTTGCGCACGACGTCGGGGCGCTGCAAAATGAGATGACGGGTGTGTTCAGCCACAGCCGCGTCAACATGGTTAGCTTCGAAGTGGAGATGGACGGATTCGCCCGGAATTCGGCGTACTTTACGCCGTCCGAGGTGCGCTTCGTCACCCAGCTCACCGGTGCGGCGCAGCTCGATGACGACAACTTCGGCGCGAACACCTGGGAGGAGCAGTACCAGACCATCAAAGATGCAGACTCCGTTATCGGCGTGCTGCCGACGCTGACCAACGCGGGGGCTGCCATCCCTGCGGCGAACGTCAAAGCGCTCCAGGGCTCGATGGAAACGATGAAGGCTGTCGAGTATATGTACATCTTGTTGGCGCACGACACGGTCGGCATGGCGCTCAACACCCCAGGTGGACCGATCTCCGGCGGCGGTATCGCACCGATTGTCTGCGCCAGGGATGCGTGGCGCGCGATCGTCGCGATGCTCGACACGGCGCAGGCGGAGTTTACTGCCGCTGGACCAGCGACCGTTATGGGCGTACCCGGCTCGACCTTCCCCGCGCTGCAGGTTCCGCCGACCTACAGCGCGATCGGCAACACCGCCGGCGGTTGGATGAATTTTGTGTACGCGCTCCGCGGACGCGCGCGTGTCGAGCTCGCATACGCCATCGCGCATGGACCCGGCGGGACTCGCCCCACGCCGACTTCGGCTGGTCAGCCGGACGTGAATCAGCTCGACTCGGCGATCATCGATATCACGGCTTCAAACCTGTACACGCCGACGCTCACCGCCGGAGAGGCGGTAGCTGCCGCCGACGTCGGCGTGTTTCATGATTACTCCGGCGCCGCGGGCGATCTCAACAACATAATCTACACCATCTCGAGCGCGGACTTCGTGTTGGAAGGTGCCGCGCAACAGATCGACACGCTGCATGATCAGCGGTTTCTGGCGAAGTTCGCACAGGCGCCGGCGCTGCCGACGTCGACAGGCGGCTCCACGGCGTCGAGCTACGCATATCTCAACAACATCGGCTTGAGTACCCCGATACCGATCATCCGCAACGTCCAGTTGCAGTTCCTGCTCGCGCGGGCGTATCTCGGCATCGGGTCGTATGCCAAGGCGGCATCGATCGTGGACAACGTTCGCACGGTCGTCGGTGGGCTCCCCACCGCGCTGCCGCTCGCGGCAACCGACTATGTGCACGTTCGCGACTTTCTAATGAAGGAAATGATCCCTTCACTGATGGACGACGCGACCGGCGACCAGATCGCCGGGGTCCGCGACTACGGTCTCATTATGCAGGACCTGACGACCTGGGAGAGTGTGCCGGGCTTCGGGACGGACTACCACACATCGCAGGAGAACATCCCGCAGAACGAGCGAGCGGCACGCAATAACAACTACGCGCCGGTCTGCCAGTAACTGGAGAGTGCGGGTAGACCACAAAGCGGTCTCTGGTCGAAGGCGACCAGAGACCGCTTTGTGTGTCACCCGAATGGCGACTCGCCGATATCCCAGTCGGGATAATCGAGCAACATGGTTTGCAGGTCGAGGTACCGCTCGATGTTCCGCGCGACCGCGTCGTCGATCTGGCCTCGATCGCGTTGGTCGAAGAGCGCGGCCCGCGCGTCGTCGAGCACCACTCGCGCGATGCGATGCTCCTTGCGCACGGCCTCACCGGCCTGCGAGCGACGCCCGCCTTTGGTCCAGAACGTCCGCCGTCGCAGGTAGGTCTCGCGGAGCAGCTCGAGCGCCCGCGTCGCATCGGCCGTGCGCGTCGTCGTGCTCTTCGCGATCTGGTCGATGCGGTTGAGCGCGGCTTCGGTCGCCGCGATCCATGCGCGGGCCTCTTCGCTATCGTCCCGTGACTGCCCGGCGCCGCCGAGTCCGAGCCAGCGTACCACCGGCGCGAGTGTGAATCCTTGCACGCCGAGGGTTGCGACGATCACGCCGAACGTGATCACGATGATGAGCGGCCGGTTCGGTATGACGAGTGGCAACGCGAGCGCGATCACGAGTGAGTCGGCGCCGCGCACGCCGGCCCACGCCACGAACCCGACTTCGGGCCAGATGTTGTACCGTCGTCGGCGCTCCTCGCGCCGGGTGATGCTCGCGCTCGGAAACGCCCACACCAGTCGCGTGGCGATGCAGACGAGGGTCACGAGGCCGATGTCGCGCAACACGCTGGCCAGCGGGTAGTCGCCGAGCCCGCGAATCACGACCGGCAGCTCGAGGCCGACGAAGATGAAGATCAGGCTTTCGAGCACGAATTGGAGCAGCGCCCACATCGACTCGCTCTGGATGCGTGCGGCGGCCGTGAAGACCTGGGGCCGATCGTGCGCGAGACGAATGCCGGCGGCGACGACAGCCAGCACCCCGGACGCGCCGATCCGGTCGGCGGGGATGTAGGCCGCGTAGGGAATGACCAGCGAGAGGGTGTTCTCGACGACCGGGATCCACTTGATGCGTCGGCCGAACCAAAGTAAGGCGTTGGCCACCGCGAGGCCGATCAGGATGCCGCCCGTGCCCGCGATGAGAATGCGGAGCGCGGTCATGCTGAGTGAGAAGGTGCCACCGATCGCCGCCGCGACCGCCGCGCGGTAGAGAATGAGCGAGGTCGCATCGTTCGCCAGACCCTCGCCTTCCAGTATTGTCTCGATGGTGCGAGAGACGCCGAGTGGGCGGAGCACGGCCATGGCGGCCACCGGGTCGGGCGGGGCGACGATCGCGCCCAACGCGAACGCCGAGGGCCATGTCATTCCTGGAATGAACGCGTGCGAAGCGGCGGCGACCGCGACGGTCGTGAACACCACGGCCCCGACACCGAGGCTCACGATGGGCCCGCGTCGCGCGCGGACCTCACGCCATGATGCCGACTGGGCGCCGTTATATAGTAGCGGCGGCACGAAGATCAGGAATATCAGATCTGGCGAGAGCTCCGCGTGCGGTAGCCCGGGAATCGCGGCCAGGATGCCGCCGACCCCGACCAGCAGCGCCGGCATCGGAATGCGAAGCCGTGCCGCGACGAGCTGAAGCGCAGCCGCGACCGCGACGAGAATTAAGACGAGCTCGAGGGCTGCCACGTCTCGATCGGAATCGGGATCACCGTCGTGCCCCAGTGAAGCGCCAAGATGGCATGGTCAGATTCGGCAACCGGAAACTCGAATGCCAGGGTCTCGTCGAATGGCCCGGTTGTCGGCGCGATAATCACGCGCAGCGCATCGTGACCTGCCGGATATGGTATGTGAAAGACGTGCGCCTTGCGGCTCAGAATGAGAGTCCATTTATCCTGCGCCGGGATTGCCCACACGCTGTATGTGCCGGGCGCGAGCCGTTGCCCGGCGAATGTGATCTGCCGACTGGTCGCGAACGTCGTCGCCTCGTCGGCGCCGGGACACCAAACTGCTCCATACGGCACGATTCCGCCGAATAACACACGCCCTCGCGCCGATGGCCGATTATAGCGGATCGCGATCGTCGTCGACCCGAGATGCTGCTCGACGTACGCGGGCTGGCTCTTCCTTGGCTCGCGATGACACGCGATCGCAACGAGCGCGACCGCGAAAAGGCTCATCGCTGAGCGATTCTGACAACGTCTTGACATCACATTGACATCCGGGCGCAAAATGTGAATGGTCTGTTCATGGTGTGTGAAATTGGCTCTTGCATCTGTAAAGATTGATCCCAGTATTGGCCCGGTTATGACCATCCATTCCCATCTCCAGGGGGTTTTGCATGACTCCACTCGATGTCGGAGGAGTACGGCGGGCCGTGCTCACTCTCGGCCTCGCGGCGCTTTCGAGCGTTGCGTGGGCACGAGCGGATGCGCAGGGGACAGCCAGGCGCATCACGGGCCACGTCGTCGACGCTGACGGCAAAGCGCCGATTCCCGCGGCGACGGTGCGCGTCGCCAACAGCACGTTCGGCGCAGCGACGTCCGATAGCGGCGCATTCGCACTCAGGGCGCCTGACGGACCACTGACGCTGACGGTACGACGGATTGGCTACACCAGCGCCACCGTGGCGCTCGCGGCCGATCAGAACGACGTGACGATCTCGCTCACGCGCGACGTCCTCAAGCTCGACGCCGAAGTCATCACCGGCGTGGCCACGACGATCTCGTCCAAGAACTCGGCCAACGATGTGGCGGTCCTGAACTCGGACCAGATCAACCAGGTCCCCGCGCCGACGATCGAGAACGCCCTGCAGGGCAAGATCGCGGGCGCCGTGATTCAGCAGAACAACGGCGGCGCACCCGGCGGCGGGATGCAGGTACAGATCCGCGGCATCACGTCGATCAACTCGATCGCCGAGCCCCTGTACGTCGTCGACGGCGTCATCGTGAACAACGAGACGGTCAACAGCGGCGCGAACTCGATCACGGGCGCGGCGAACAACACGATCATCCAGTCGAACCAGGACAACAGCCCAAACCGCATCGCCGACCTCAATCCCAATGACATCGAGTCCATTGAAGTGCTGAAAGGCGCGTCGGCGGCCGCGATCTACGGTGGGAAAGCGGCCTCGGGCGTTATCGTGATCACAACGAAGAAGGGCACACCTGGCGCGCCGCAATGGGACCTCTCGGGTCAGACCGGTACGTACTTCGCCGGCAACACCCTGAATCTCCGCCAATTCCCGACGCTCGCCAGCGCCCAGAAGTGGTATAACAACGACGCCGGCAAAACTGGGGCGCTGCCGGCCGGCTTTTACGGCGGCAATCAGGACTTCCAGAACCAGCTCTTCGGCGGCGGCCAGCTGTCCGGCCAGGGTGACCTCTCCGTGCGCGGCGCGACGAACACCACCAACTATTACGCGTCGCTGCACGACCAGTACGACAACGGCATCATGCTCGGCACCGGATACAACAAGCAGGCGATCCGGACGAACCTGACGCAGACCTTCTCGTCGGCGCTCACCGCCTCGACGAATCTGTATTATCAGCACTCGGTGACGACCCGCGGTATCACCGGCAACGACAACATCGGCATTAGCCCGTACAACATCTTGTCGGTCACGCCGCAGTTCTACAACCTGAATTCGTTCTCCGCTGGCGCGTGGAACAACAACCCGTTCGGCTTCGCCAATCCATTCGCCGACGCCGCGGAGATTCAGACGCCGGCCGACGTGAATCGCTTCATCGGCGGCGGGACGGTCTCGTATCAGATCCTGCACACGAACCAGCACGACTTGAAGGTGTCGTTGATCGCGGGCGTCGACATCGCCAACGAGCACGACATCGACTACGCGCCGCCCGGCCTGGAGGTCGAACAGCACCTGGCGCTGCCCGGCACGTCGAACGTCAACAATTCGGTCAACACGTACTACAACTACTCGGTCAGCCTCATACATCACTTCACGGGCTTCTCGTGGCTCGACGCGACGACCTCGATCGGTGAATCGCAGGATCGCCGCACGCTCGACAACCCGAACATCGTCGGGCAGAACCTCCCGACGGGCATCGTCACGCCGACGTCCGGTGCGGTGCAGAGCGCGTTCGAGCAAAAGACCGACGTCAAGACGATGTCGCTGTACGCGCAGGAGCAGGTCCTCACGCTCTCGCAGAAGTTGGCGTTGACCGCCGGCTTGACGGCGGACCGCAACTCGAACAACGGCAGCTTCTCGCGCTACTATCTCTATCCGAAATTCTCCGGCTCGTTGATCCTGCCGACGTTCGCGAAGTTCATCGACGAGTTCAAGCTCCGCTCCGCCTACGGGCGCTCGGGCACGGCGCCGACCTACGGGTTCAACTACCCGAATTCGGCGAGCTGCACGCCGCAGCTCAACGCGAGCTTCCACGCGCTGGCCTGCGGATTCCTGCCCACCATCCCCGCGTTCAACCTGAACGACCCGCAGCTGAAGCCCGAGCAAAGCGCGGAGACCGAGGCGGGCCTCGACATCACGATGTTCGGGTCGCGCGCCCAGTTCTCCGGAACCGTGTACAACAAGCAGGTCACGGACCTCGTGTTGTTCGAGGCGCCCCCCGGATCGTCCGGGATCACGCAGCAAGTCGTGAACGGGGGCAAGTTCCACAATCAGGGCATCGAGCTCTCGCTGCAGATGTCGCCGATCGCGGACCCCAAAGGACTGACCTGGATCTCGAACACGACGTTCTACCGGAACTACAGCCGGGTCGACAATCTGCCGAATAACGGCGTTGCGTTCCCGACGGCCAATCAGTTCGGCGGTGCATTCGGCACGAACCTCATTCAGGTCGGCCGGTCGATTTCGCAGATCGTGAACACGAGCATTCAGGACAAGGCGGGCAACAACCCGCAAGTCGGCGACGCCACACCGGCCGATGTCATCAGCTTCAATCAGCAGCTCTCGTTCGGCCGGTTCCACCTGAACGGCGTGCTCGATTGGTACGTCGGCGGCAGCACGGCGAACCTGACGAACGCGTACTTTGACAACGGACTGTTCCTGCTCGCCGACTCCGCCGCATCGGCCGCGCGTTCGAAGGCAGCCCAGGCCGGCGGCACTCCGTACGTCGAGTCGGCGCGGTTCGTCAAGCTCCGCGAAGTGCGCCTGAGCTGGGACGTGCCGGACAGCTGGGTCAAGACCGTCGGCCGTGGTCGTGTCCGCACCATGCGGATCGACGTGTCCGGCCGCAACCTCCTCTGGAGCTTCCCATACTCGGGTCTCGATCCGGAAGTCTCGAACTTCGGAACCCTCGCGGTCGGACGCGGTCAGGACGTCACCCCGTATCCACCCGCGAGAAGCATCTTCTTCGGCATCGACCTGGGGCTCTGACCATGAAGAAATATTCTCTGATGATCATGGCCGGCCTGGTGCTCGGGGTCGGCGCGTGTAGCACGGATCCGGTGTCGAACCTCAATCAGGTCAAACCCGGAACCGACCACGAATCGTACAATGAGCTCTTCCAAGGCGTGCTGTACTTCACGCGCCTGAATCTCGGCAATCAAGTCATCATGCTCTCGAGCTTCTCGCGAGACGCCATCAACTTCACCACGACGGACAATGAGTTCGTCACGATGTGGGGCGGCGATGGCACCCCGATCTCGAGCTCGAGATTCTACGGCACCACGAACTGGACGAATTGGTTCACGGCCATTCGGCAGGCGCAGCAGCTGCTCACCGCACTGCCCAATGCCGTTCCCGCCTATTCGGCCGGCGACATGGCCAAGTGGAAGGGCATCATCTACACCATCGAAGCCTATGCGTATATGGGCGCCGAGGCGACGAAGGACACACTCGGGCTGCCCTACAACGGGCCGCTCGGCGACGTCAACACGCCGGCGCCGATTCTGTGCGCGCGCGACGCGTGGAAGGCGATCGTTGCTCTGCTCGATTCCGGCGAGACACAGCTCAATGTCGATCCGTCAGCGGGCCTGCCAGTGCCGATGCCGGCCGGCTTCGCGGCCGTCAGCGCTCAGGCGAGCCCCAGCACGACGGCGGGATCGTTCGCGGCTTTCAACCGCGCATTGGCGGCGAGAGCCAACCTCGAGTTGGCCTACGCGATCGCCCGGTCGCCGGGCGGCACGCCGCCGACCGTGACCTCGGCGGGATCACCAGATGGAGCGGCATTGCTCCGCGCGGACAGCGCGTTGCATGCGTCGGCGTTGTACAACCCCGGAGCGCTCGCTCCACCGACGCCGGGCGATTTCACGGAAGCATTGGCCGTGTACCAGAATTTCTCGGGCGCGTCCGGTGACATCGCGAATCCTTGGCAGGGCACGTACCAAACGACGGCCTACATGCTCAACGAGGCCGTCGCCGATATCGAGCCGGGCGACCAGCGCCTGGCGAAGGTCATCCTGCCCCATGACACCGCGGGCACGCCGTACGCGCCGGGTGTCGCGGCGTTCAACACCTTCGGGATGTATCAGACGCCGAGCAGCCCGATGCCGATGATCCGCAACGAGGAGTTGAACCTGTTCGAGGCACAGATCCGGCTCGGGTTGAACGATATCCCGGGCGCGGTGAATGCGATCAACGCCGTACGGCAGAACGTTGCCGGCCTCTCGGCGATCAGCGCGGCGGGTCAGACGTACTTCACGCTGCGGAATCAAATTCTGCACGAGCTGCGCGCGTCGACGATGGGCGAGCCGAATGGTGACCGTGTGGCCGCCGTTCGCGATTACGGAGTGGCCACCATTGCCGACACGACCTGGGACCATGTTGCGAAGCAAGGTCCCGACCTCCACACCACCGTCGAGCCGTTCCCGGTAACCGACATCACGACTCGGGGTGGCAATACTGCGTACGTTTGTCCCTAGTCAGCTCGTAGCACGGTAGGACACGATAGACGGCCCTGGTCACAGTCGACCAGGGCCGTTTTTCGCCTGCGCGAGTGCGATGAGCGCCACCGAAGTCGCGAGCTTCTCGTCCTGACGCCATGGCGTGCCAGACGGACGCTCAATGGCCGGTTCCACCGCGAGATCGCGCTCCGGCACCGCAACCACCATGAGCCCGCACTCGGCCGCCGCTTCCGCGATAGCGGCGCGAAAGAGCAACCCCTCGGCTGTGTGCAGCAGCGGATGTGAGGCGAGGATCTTCGCGAGCGGCGGTCGCTGCTGATGCGTATCGTGTCCAACGCCGCAAGCCATGATCGTGTGTGTCGCCAGTACCTCGCGAATAGCCTCGGCCGCGAGCTTGCGCGCACGCGAAGCGGCGCGCTCGATAGCGTCCTCGGCGTCGCGCAAACCGAGCCCGCGAGCCGCGTGGTATGGCTGGACTGTATGAGGTGG
>Ga0210409_10007975_pt1 | contig 10840 bp, 11 predicted proteins | sample IncBWH17MmetaG_FD_161649 | JGI IMG/M metagenome (GOLD analysis project Ga0210409, IMG submission 161649) | Forest soil microbial communities from Barre Woods Harvard Forest LTER site, Petersham, Massachusetts, United States - Inc-BW-H-17-M | ecosystem: Environmental > Terrestrial > Soil >...
CCACCGATCCACCCAGAACCGCGTCACGTCCGCCGAGTCACCCGCGTTGGCGCGTGGTCCCGTGACCAGCGTGTACGCCGAGTCCGGCGCCACCGGCGTGGTGATCCCTCGACTTTCCGCGGGTTGGAACGTCCACGTCAGATTGGCTTGACCCGATCCCGTGTCGACGACGACCTTCGACAGCTTGAAAGCGGAGTCGTAGCTGAACGTCGTGACGACCCCGCGCTTGTCCTGGTACGAAAGCATCAAATCATCGTACGGCAAGTGCGGTTGGCCGTTCTGGAACCGATAGACCTCGAACGACCCGTCCGCGTCTTTGATGGTATCGGCATACAGATTCAGCGTGTCATACCGGAAGTGCAGGCTCCGGGATTGCCCACTGACGGACGGCACGGAGATCGAGTCGAGCCGGCCGCCATACGAGCGCTTGAGGATGTACGACAGCGCGCCCCCGGGGGCGGGAACGCTTACCTTGGTGGCGTTAAAACCACCGACCACCGTGTCCACAATCGTCGTCAAATGCCCTAACCGGTCGGTCACCCCAACCTCGGGCCCGTGTGGGTCCAAATGCACGACCGCCCCGTGCTCGGCGTACCGGTACACGCCGAACAACGTCGGCCCGTTGAACGTCTTGATCGTGTCCGGCCGGTCGACCCCGGCCGCCGCCCACACCAGACTGTCGTTGGGCACTGCGTTGTACTGACGGGTGTCGCCTTCCGTGTTCGCCCAGAAGATCGGCTTCGTCGAATTCCACGGCGTCGCACCCGTCCACTGCGGGACGATCACGTACTCCCGGCCGGCGATCATCGACTGGTAGGCGTTGCTGGTGGCCATCGAGGTCACGAGCTGCGCGCCGGTGGCGCTGAACGACTGCGTGGTGTGCGCCGAGTTGTAGATCGCCGTCGCCGTGAAGGTATACGCGTACCGCTGGCCGTAATTCTCGATACCGTACTCGCCGTCATTGCGCACGGTCACGCGCTGGGTCGCGCCATTGACCCAACTTGATCCGAGCCACTGACCGTGGCCGACAATAGTGCCAAGTGCGCTGTCGGTTATGGTGGCCTTGACCGTGTCGGGGGTTCCTTTGGCAGGATCGAACGTGACAAGTGCGCCGATCGCGGGGACCCCGGTGGCGACGCTGCTGTTGTAGATGAGCGCCGGCTGGCGCGCCTTGTTGTACGTTCGCGTCGTCGGCAGTGCATGGACCACGCGCAGGTCACCGCACTGGTACGCGATCCCGGGTCGGATCTCGATGGTCAAGCATTTGTCGCGCGGTCGAGTCACATCCGGCGTGACCGTGTTCAGGACCACGCCTGGCCCCAGCGGATTCTGTATGGTGATGTCGGTGTAGCCCGTGTCGGTCACCGCGTGCGTGTGCTCGAAGGCGATCGTCTCGAGCCGCCCCGTCAACCCGAGGGTCGAGTTGAGGTCGACGAACGCCGTCCCCGACCACGTGCCTCCCGGGGCCAGGCCCATGATCGAGTCGGGAGTCGAGAAGCAGTGCGCCGGCGGGTTCAGCGCCGCGCCGTTACAGTGGTTCTTGACGTTGACCGTATCGGTGGTATTCCCGAGATTCGTGACCGTCCACCCGACGCTGACCCGCGAGCTGGGTGCTCCATGCGTTGCTCCCGCCGCGACCGTGACGCGAAGCCTGTGCACAGGGATGGTCGAGGTGTAGTCGACGGTGTCGGCGCCGGTCAAGAAGTTGGCGTTACTGATCGACGACGTCAGAATATTCTGGCCCAAGACCAACGGGATCGTTCCCGTGGCCTGGCCCGTCACGCCAGTGCACTGGGGTCCTCCGCCGCCACCGGTATACGTGAATAGGCTCGTGACGTTCTGCCCGTTCAGTGTGATCGTTGGTGCGCTCGGCAACTCGCATCGATCACCGTAGGAGATCGTCACCGCCAGTGTCGTCGCGGTGACGCTCTCCGAGCCCGGACTAATGAACACATTCGGCTTGGTCGTGTCACCTTGGATGAGGAACGGTTTCGGGTGAGGGATCGTCTTCTCGGGCGTGACTTGGGCCCCCGCGCGAGCGGCGAGGCCGAGCACGACCGACAGACGAGTGAGTTGCACGATCCACGAGCGCATTGCACACGCCTCCGGCGGACGCCGGGATCTGGCAAAACCCCGGCGTGGTGAGACAACGCTTGATTGAAGTAGCGCCGGGAAGACTAGCGATTCTTCAGCGGCCCACTAGACACTCAATGGGGAACGACTAGTACTCAATGGGGAATCACCGGCGTTCTCGAGCATCGCCATGACCCGCGCGAACCCATCGCGCTGCCGGAGGTCCCTGGGTCGCAGCTTCGTGTATCGCGCGAGCATGCCGCGAAACGCGGCCTCCGATGAAAATCCGACCTGCGCTGCCACGGCCACGATCGACCGATTCGGCGCCTCGAGCAGCGCGGCCGCCACGAGCAATCGGCTCCAGCCGATGAGTTGCTCGGGCACCGGCAGCCCGGCCGACCGCAACCAGTTGCCGAGCGTCTTGCGATTGACGCCACATTCATCGGCGAGTTGCTCGACGGTGAGGACTGTCCGCGCGGCGCGGCGCACGCAGTGCGCGAGCACGCTCCACGCCGGGCCATCCGGCAGCGCCATTCTCGCGATCACCCCGCGGGCGAACACGTCGACGCTATCCTGCGCCAACCGCAGACGAATGGCGTCCCGCGGATCGTCGTACCCGCGGAGCAGCACTCCATCGATGCCCGCATGCCCGGCGGTGACCAACAACGGCGCTACTTTCGTACTGACCGCACAGTAGGCCAGGATGACGGTCCGCGGTGACCGCAACCGGAAATGCCGCAAAGCCGCGACGCTCTCGTCGCCCGCATCCGACGGATGCGCGAGGTGCCAGAGCGCCACATCGGGCGATGCGCTGGCCGAACGGTGCGCGAGCTCGCGGGTCGTGGCGACGATCGTGAGCGCGCTCCATGAGCCGAGGACCGACCGAAGGTGATCGCACCACTCCTGGTCGGTGACGACCGCGACGACAACTGGCCGGGACGTTGGCACCGCGATGGTCACGGCGCCTCCCGTTTCATCGCCGAGTCGATCGGCTGCGTGACTCGCGCGGCGGCGATATCGTCGCGCACGATGTGCGGCGTCAGAAAGAGAAAGAACTCGGTGCCGGTGTTCGTCCGACTCTGTTGGCCGAACAGCACCCCGAGCAACGGAATCGACGACAACACCGGCACGCCATTCGAGCTCTTGTCCTTTTCCCGACTCGACAGCCCCCCGAGCACGACGGTCTGACTGTCGCGCACGAGCAGTTGCGTTTTCAGCGTGCGCGTCGAGATGACCGGCGCGTTGAACTGGACCTGCGACGTCGCCTGGTTGACCTCCTGGGTGAGTTGCAATTGCACGTAGCCGTCCGTCGAGATCGTCGGCCGGACGGTGAGCTTGGTCCCGACATCTTGATACTGCACGATCTGGTTCTGCGCGACCGCGCCGACCTGCGTCTGCTGCACCTGAATGAACGGCTGCTGGCTGCCCACCAGGATCTCGGCCTGCTCGTTGTTCTCGGCGAGCACGATCGGCCGCGAGAGAATGCGCGCCTCGCCTTTGGCCGCCGCGGCGGTGAGATTCGCGGTGAACGCGAGGCCACCTCCGTGCATCACGTTGAACGCGAAGTCGCCGAGGCCGGCGCCGGGCGTCGAGCCACCGAGGGTCGTACTGGTACCTTTGGCGCGCTGATTCGGGAACGAGACCCCGAGGCCCGCCGCGAAATTCGAGTTCTTCGTGACTTCGACGATCAACACTTCGATCAGCACCTGCAACGGCCGCACGTCGAGCTCCTTGACGGCCGCCGCGATCAGCTCGTAATCCCCCGGGCTCGCGCGAATCAGCAGACTGTTCGTTCCCGCATCCGGGATGATCGCGGTCTCGCCGGTGAGTGCCGCCGACTTGCCGCCCGCGAGCGAGCCGGCCCCCGCCGCCGGCGCCGACGCGAGCGATGGCGCCAACGCCGGCTGAAACGCAGTCTGCGCGAGCTGCGTCGGCAGCGTGCTGCCGCTCGCGGTCGCTCCCGGCTCGCCGAGCGCGCTTGCTTTCCCATACAGCGCATTGACGGTCGCGGCAACATCGGCTGCTCGCGCGTGACTCAAGTGTATCACGTACAGCTGCGGCGCATCGCCACCCTTCCCACCAGTCCCGTGCGCCGTCGTCGTGATCGGCGCAGGCGGTGGCGCTTCGTGTGGCCTGACTCGATAGATCCCCGCGGTGGAGTCGAGCGATAGCTCGAGGTTCTGGGACTCGACGACGCCGGTGAGCAATCGCACGACATCGGATCGCGGCACCGCGCGCGGGGTCTCGAGCGTCACGCGCAACGCCGGCACGGCGCCGAACACGACCGGCCGGTCGAGGTACGGCGCGAGCGCCGAGACGGCAACGCGAAGATCCACATCGACGAGATGGATGGTGACGCTGTCCCCGAGCTCGCTCACCGGCGACGAGGGTCGCTGAGCACCCAAGCTCGACGAGGCGATCGCGAGAACAGCCAGTGCATACCGGATCATTGCCATGCCCGCCTCAGAGTCAGTCGCCAGGTCGTGTCCGCTCCCGTCACGATTACGGTGTCCCGCCCGACGCGACGGATGCGCAAGCCGCCGAGCGTGTCGCCGACGTGCACGATCGTGGTCGCGGGATGACCCGGTGCGCCATCGATGAGCGCCGCGCCGCCGACCAACCCCTCGAGCACGAGCTGCGGCTTCGGAGGCTTGGGTGGCGGCGCGACGCCCTCCAAGTCCGGGCGATACGCCACCGACGCGGGACGGCGGTCGAGCCGGAACGGATCCGTGGCCGCCACCACGCGCGCGGCCGCATCAATCGACTCGGGCGCCGCGAGCCGGACATCGGCGACGTCACCGGCGCTCGCGCGCGAGACGGCACCGGTGCGCGGCACACTCGCGCACCAGCCCACGACGGCGAGCGTCGCGAACCCCGCGGCGCCAGCGAGGAGACCGCGTTCGACGAGCATCATTGGTGCTTGGCCATCGCTAAACCCTCGACCGTGAGCTCCGCCCGCAACACTTCGACGCGATCGCCCGGCGATGCGGCATCAGGCTGCGTCAGCGTGAGATCGCGCACCCGCAGCCGTACGGCCCCATGCTCCAGACTCGTGAGCAACGCCGTCACACCCGCGATATCACCGACGACATCGGCGTGTACGCCGATCCGAACGAACGCGCGGCGCGCACCCGTATCAGCTGGCGGGCGTAGCTGGACCGCGCCCAACTTGACCCCGGCCACGGACGCCGCGCTCGACACGAGCGACGCCAACGTCGCCGACGCCTCGGCCGGCGTATTGCCCGCGATCAGCGCCGGCGCGAGCGCAACGTAACGAGCATTGCGCGCTACGACCGTGTCACGCATCGCTTTGGCGTGAGCGAGTCCGAAGTCCGCGTCCGCTGCCGCGCGCGTCTGCTCAATCGCGCCCGCTCGCGCCTCGGCCACCCAATCGCGCCAGGCCGGGACGCCTTTCGACAGCACAACGAGCGCGGCGACGACGCCGCCGCCGATGAGCAGCGTGCGACGATCGCGCGATGAGATGTTCATGGCTTACTCCAACGAAATCGTACGGTCACGCGCTCGACCTCGTGTCCGCCCGCAATTTCGCGAGTCACGGGCCCCGTGATCTCCGGCGCGGCGAGCCCCGGCACGGTCTCGAGACGAGTGAGGAGCGCTCCGGCGCGCGGTGTGAAGGCCACGACTGATCCGCCAGCACTGTCGACATGCAGCGCGAGCAACGCCGCACCCTCTGGCAGCGCTTTTGCCAGCGCGGCCATGAGTATTGTCACGGGTCGTCGCCCGTGATCGAACGACGCGACTTCGCCGAGCGCGCGCGTCACGAGGTCGTTGTCGCGCGCGATGCGCTGGGCCGCCCGCGTCGACGCCGCGATCATCGCCAGATGCGCGATCGAACGACGCTCGGCCACGCGCGCGCCGAGTCCGGGTGCGAGCATGGCCAGGATAAGCGATAGGCCAGCGGCGCAGGCGATGGTGGTGAGTCGCCATCGTGGCGCCTGCTCGTCGGCGATCGACCGCGCGCGCCAAGTCAGCGCCCCGGGCGTGACCGCCGCCCCATAGGCGGCCGCGAACTCCAGTGCCTCGACGCCCAAAAGCGCGAGCGCGGTGACTTCGGGTTTCGCCACATCGATGGCGGGCACGACGCCGGCGAGCTCGAGACGGCTCGCGCGACAGACGCTGACAATGGTATCGACCACGTCTTTTTGCAGTGCGGCGCCCCATGGTTGGCCCTTGGCGTCGAGGCGCACCGAGGTCGTCACGAGCGGGACGCCGTTCTTGAGGAAGAATCGCGCGGCGTGCTCACCGACGGTCTTGGCGAGCACGCGCTCGTCGCCGATCGGTGGAAGGCCAGCCAGCCGCTTGGTTTGCGCGAAGGTGGCGCCAAGCGCGACGGTGACGCGCGGTCGCCCGAACCGCCGGAGCGGCAGCCGACCGAGGAACGCGGCGAGCGCGTCACCGAGTGGCGTCGCGGCGGCGATCGGCGCGTCCACTCCCCAGACGACGCGCGCGCCCCGCACGCCGACCGCGCGTAGTCGATCGCGCTCGATCGCCAGTCCGATGACGAGGCTCACGGGGTCGTTCGCCGCCGCACGATCGCGGCCCGCGCACCGGCCGACGCGCGGCGAACCTCGATGGTATAGGCGCCAGCGTGCGCCGAGAGGATCCAAGCGTCGGGCCGATCCGTCGTGAGCCGCGACAGATCGCCGTAGCGATCGATGAGAGCTTGCCGCGCAGCGGGCGAGAGACCCGCCGCGAGCGCGGTCACGTCCGTTACCCCGGCCCCTCGCAGCCGGCGCTCGACGATTCGCGCCACCGCCTCCTCGCCGACACCCGGAAGGCTGGCCAGCACGGCCAGCGGCGCGCGACTCCACAGCATCCTCCCCGGTTCGACCGTGAACACGGCGTTGAGGATGGAGTCCGGGATCGTGGCTTCGTCGAATCCGCGCACGCGCCGCAACTCTTTGGTATCGGCGAGCGGACCATTCCGCGGCACGAACCGATCGTGGGCTCGATACCAGTCGCGCTCCGCACCCATCGGCCGCGGGATATCGTCGGCGTCACGCCAGTCGAGCAGCGCATCCGCCATCGAGTCCGCGACAGGCTCGCCGATACCAATCGCGCGAAAGAGAGCCAGTAGCTGCACGCGATCGGCCGTGTTCACATCGACCGCCATGCCCGTCGGGACTAGCGTCACATCGCACGCCACGTCGGTAATGGCTGGCGACACCGCCACGGCCCGATCGAGCGATTCCCAGCCGCCGGCGATCCGACCGTTCAGCGCATCGTCGATCACCGCCCGCGCCCGCTCGAGGCAGTCCTCGGCCCGCCACCGCCCGCGCATGAGCCCGACCCGATTCTGCGCGCCGGTCACGACATCGCGCGCCACCAGGAGTCCTGCGAGCGCCATCGCGCTTAGCGCTACGGTCACCCAGAGCGCCGCGAGTAGCGCGAATCCCTTGCGTCGCGTCGTCATCCGCGCTCGCCGATCCGCACGATCGCGGTATCGCCGTCCGTGACCACGCCGATCGCGAGCGGCGCCGTGATTCCGTGGCCCCAGATGCGGAACCACACGCCGCCGCCGATCGGATCATTGAGATACCGCAGGGCACCGGTTGTGAACCCTCGCTGGAGCGCGATGACCTCGCCAGTCGAGAGGTGTGCAACGAGCTGGAGGCCGGCGCCGGTGTCCGGCTCGATGCCGATCACCGCATCACACCGCTCCTGCCATCCGGCGGGCATATCGCACCACGTCGTGAACTGAACATGGCGCTCATCGCCCGCGAACTCGCGCGACTGGTCGGTGCCGACCTCGAGCTGTCCCACAAGCGACCGCGACAATCGCTCGCCATTGACCGACCTCGTATCGACCGTCGCTTGCCCCCGCAGCCGGTCCAGGGACGCGGCGAGCGATTCCCACAAGGCGCGCGCGCCGAGCAGCACGATCCCTGACAGCGTGATCGCGACCACGAGCTCGATCAACGTGAAGCCGCTACGGCGCATTGGATGGCTGGGGACGATAGAGTGCGGTCCGCACCAGCTCTCGTCGCGACAACGAATCGGTCAGGGCCACGAGGTAAAGCGTCGGCACCGGTCGATCGATGATGAGCCGCCACGACCCTTCGGGTCTCTGCCCAAGGTGGCGATCGAGATCGGCGCGCGGCCATAGCGCGATCGCATCCATAAAAGCGCTCGCTCGACGGATTTCGGCCTCGGCTGATTCCGCGCGGCGCACGCTGTCCACGGCTTGCCTGACCATGGCTACGCTCGCCAGCGCCGCGACGGTCAGGATGGTGAGCGCGACGATCGCTTCGAGAAGCACGACACCCGGTCGCGTGCTACGGCGCATGAGTGACCTCCCCCGAGAGTCGATCGATACCGAGCCGGCCATCGGCGACCACGCTGCCATCGCTCAGGGCGGTCGCCGCATACACGCTGTCGCCGATGCGGACCGTCAACCGAACGGTCCGGGACGAGTCGATCGCGATCCGCCGCGCGGTGGCGATCGCACTCACCCAGGGCTCGACGGATGGCGTCAGATCTGCTCGCCTGAATGCGAGTGTCGTCACGCCTGCGATGACCGCGATGATCGCCAGCACGACGATGAGCTCAACGAGAGTGACGCCGGGTCGCGCCATGTGGCTGCTCGTCATGTCGGCCGCACGCTGTACACCGCCTGCAGCAGGGCCGCGGCCACGAACGCGACGATGCCGCCGAACATGAGAATCAGTGCCGGCTCGAGCAGGCGCACCGCGCCAGTGACGAGCCTCCGTGCCCGCTCGGCCTCGAGCACGGCCGCCCGGCTTAGCATCTCGGCCAGCCGTCCACTCTCTTCCCCGGCGCGCACGAGCCGCACAACGGTCGTCGTCGTTGCTTCGCTCGCCGTGAGCGCATGCGACAACGGGGTGCCCGCAATCACGCTCGCTCGCGCCTCCATCAGCCGCGCTTCGAGCGCCGCGTCACCCGAGGCCCGCGCACCGGCGAGCAGCGCCGGCGCGATCGGCACACCGCTGTCGAGGAGCGATGCCACCGCGGAAGCGACCCTCGCCGCTCCCGATGCGCGCCGAATGGTGCCAACGAGCGGGAACGTCAGGAGCCAGGCATCCCACTTGGCGCGGCCGTGCGAAGTGCCGACCCAGGCGCGCCACGCGCCGAGGCCAAGCGCGAGCGCAATGGCGGCGGGGATGGCGCCAGCTCGCGCGACGGCGGCCAGGTCGAGCACCGCACCTGTCGTCGCCGGTAGGGGCGCGCCGAGGTCGGCGAGCACTTTCGCGAAGCGCGGGAGGACGACACCGACCAGCAGCGCGAGTGATGCCGAACCGGCGATGGTGAGGATGAGCGGATACACGAGGGCGTTGCGGACTGCCGCGCGTGTGGCCGCCGCCGACTCCATGAGATCAGCCGCGCGGATGACGGCGGCCGAGAGACCGCTGCCGGCCTCGCCGGCTTGGACCATGCCGATGACGACGGGCGGAATGTCGATCGGACTCGCCGCGAGGGCGGCGCCGAGGGACTGACCTTCGCGCACGGCCGCGGTGAGACCGCCGAGTGCAGGTCGCCATCCGTCGGGAGCGACGTCGGCGAACGCCGCGAGCGCCCGCGCGACTGGGAGCCCCGCATCGAGGAGCGAGCCGAGGAGCCTCAAGCCCAGCGCCAGCTCGGCCGACGAGAGGCGCTGTCGGGTGAGCGTCGGCGCCGCTGGTCGCACGTCGAGCACCCAGAGCCCGCGACTGGCCAGCACACCGGACGCGGCATCCCGGCTCGCGGCATCGACCGTCCCGAGCTCGACGGTCCCATCACCGCGTGCAGCGCGATACGAGTACGCGGAGGTCGTCACGGCTGGACCGGGCCGCCCCACGACGTGATATCCGCATCCTCACCGTCTCCGCCGGGTTTGCCATCGCGGCCGAGCGTGTAGAGATCGAACGACTGCGGGTTCGCCTTGCCGGGTGATATATAGATGTAGGGCCGGCCCCACGGATCGAGCGGCACGACGCGGCTCAAGTACGGTCCGCGCCAGTTCCGCGGCGCATCCCCGGTCGTCGGCGTGGTCCGCAGGGCTTCGAGACCTTGGTCCGATGTCGGGAAGTTGTCGTTATCGAGGCGGTACGCGTTCAACGCCAGCGCGAACACCTCGATCTGACTCTTCGCGGCCCCGACCTTGGCATCGCCGACGTTGCGGAACACGGCCGGCGCCACCACAGCGGCCAGGGTCGCGATGATCGCAATGACGACGATGAGCTCAATGAGTGTGAACCCTTCTCTACGCGTCTGCCGCACGCAGCACCTCCTCCAATGTCGTGAGCCCAGCCGCCACCTTCGTCTGGCCATCTTCGGCCAGCGTTCTCATGCCCTTCGCCCGCGCCAACGCCGTCAACTGGGCGCGCGACGCGCCGGCGACGATCGCGGCCTTGGCCTCCTCGTCGACGGGAAACAACTCGAACACGCCGAGCCGCCCGCGGTATCCGGTGCCGCGACACGTCGGGCACTGCTCGCCGCGACACGACTCGCAGATCCGCCGCACGAGCCGCTGCGCGAGCACGCCGTCGAGTGTCGCGGCGATGAGATACGGCGGGACGCCGAGGTCGACGAGTCGCGGAATGGCGCTCACCGCGTCATTCGTGTGCAGCGTCGAGAAGACGACGTGGCCGGTCATCGCCGCTTGAATCGCCACCTCGGCGGTCTCGGGATCGCGCATCTCGCCGAGCATGACGACGTCGGGATCTTGGCGGAGGATCGAGCGTAGGGCGGCCGCGAACGTGACGCCGGCCTGTCGGTGTACGGGTACCTGTGTAACGCCTGGGAGCTC
>Ga0210409_10007976_pt1 | contig 10839 bp, 9 predicted proteins | sample IncBWH17MmetaG_FD_161649 | JGI IMG/M metagenome (GOLD analysis project Ga0210409, IMG submission 161649) | Forest soil microbial communities from Barre Woods Harvard Forest LTER site, Petersham, Massachusetts, United States - Inc-BW-H-17-M | ecosystem: Environmental > Terrestrial > Soil >...
TCGAAAGCTCGCAACCTTCTTCCTGACGTCCCTATGACTGGTATGAGTATGCCGATTTCTACCGAAGTCGTAGTGTACCCAAACTCAGAAAGTCCACTTCTGATGCAATATTCGTTTTCCTGACGGTGGATTCGGGGGAAGTCTTCATCAAGGCACATTCTGAAAGGCAGGAGCGTTGGGATATGGGCAAAAGTGCTGCATGAAACGCCATCTGGTGCACGCAATACAAGCAGCGCTGGCCGGTCATCCTTACTTTCTTACTTTCACCAATCATTCCAACCAACTTGGCAACCGTGCTGAGTAAACCGTTGGTCACAGAGAAACTTCAATTTATCTCGGAATTCCTGCGACAGTGACTACTGTTGATGCGTGTCTTGGTGAACCTGTCACAAGGAATGCACGGTTGAGTGCTCTTGACAGATCCGACGAAAAGTATAACTGTCTTCTTCGCACCGCAAGCTCTCTGGTGAATATCCACACAGAATATCAACGTTATATGTTGTAGCAATTTGGTTCCATAGTTCTTCGAGTCGAATCGCTGCGTCTGCCTTTCCCTGCGCCCACAGTATATGGGCACATTCGCTGCAGACTGCGACGCGCAAGTGTTCTCCTTCAACCCCTTTTCTCGCTACCACAATCAGATCATCCACAACTTTTAGAAACGATCCCGTATCAGGCATGTCGTTCGCTACGAAATCGGAGATGAATTCAGCTGCGTCCAACCCGATGTATCTTCCTTGGCTAGTGGCCGTTCGAGTATCTGGACCCTCTGCGTGGAGCGTTTCGAGAAGCGTCGTTCTGTGTGTCGCGGTTCCGATAAAAACAGCCACATCTCCGGCACCTAGTGCCGCGCTAAGAAAGCGAGTAGACATATTCAGGAAGAGCGAATCGTCCGAGTAAAAGTTAACCTCATGGCAACGACCAACGTCTCGGTTTGCCGACATGGAGATGGTCGGCGATGCGATAGCTTCTCCGTCGAGATGGCTTGCGCCTTCCGAGACCACATCACCAGCTAAAGCTGGGCTCGCCAATCGGCGGCTCAAAAACCTCTTGCCCTGCATTACATCTCCTATAGCGGCGAATAGTTCGCGCTCAGCATCCGACTTCACGAGAAAACCGTGTCCGCCTTCACAGAGAGCTCCGTGCGCAATATTTAAGTCCAACGTTTGACTCAAGAAAAGGATTTTAGAATTTGGAGCGACGTCCCTAATGCGTCGGGCCGCCACAATCCCATTTACCTTTGGCAACCCGATGTCCAATAGAATCAGGTCTGGCTGCAGTTCTCCCGCTTTCTGAATCGCTTCGAGTCCATCTGACACAACACCAACGATGCGCAACTTGTGATTTTCCTTGAGCTTCGCCATTACGAAACGTCGCCAGGGGGCAAAATCATCTACTAAAAGGATACGGACGAGCGACTGATTACTGATAGCGTGCTCCTATTTAGAGTTCAAAACCAATTGACAGAGTGACGGTGGTGAACTGTCTGATGAAGAGACAGCATCCCATGAGAAACCTTGGTCCGTCGTTGCGCTAGAGCAATCTTGAAGTTGTTTAGTGCACGTACGAAGTAACAGCTACGGAGGACGAAACACAACTGCCGTATTGCGCTATATGGTAGTCAGGAACAGGCGTTCTGGCGACCGGAGCACCACTTTGCCACGACGCTTCTCCAGTCCACGGCTACGTTGCCACTCACTCATCAGGCGGCTCGCAGTGAAAGGAGTGACGTTTGCGGCGTTCGCCAAGTCCTCATTCGTGATATGGAGTTCGATGCCGCCTCGAGCTTCCTGACCGACCGAGTGAGCAAGGGTAACCAGCGCTTGAGCAACTCGCTGCCGAGCGTTGCAACAAGCTAATCCCATGTAGGACGTGAGATGCCAGGCAACGTAGTCTGACGCTTCTAACAGCGCATTTTCCAGTAACCTTGGATACCGTCCGACGAGTCCGCGGATTGTGGTGCGGTCCCATACATACACGCAGCTATCCTTCACTATTTCAGTGCCAGCGAGATAAGAAGTCCTATTCGACAAGATCGTCCGGCCTCCAAATAAATTCCCTGGTACAAGCCACTTAAGCAGAAGTTTTTTCCCCTCCTCGGTCACGAAGAAATGTCTGGCGCAACCTTTTGTCAGTAGGAAAACGTGGTCGGCCGGATGGCCCTGGTGAGTGACGACGGAATTGGCGGTGAATCGGCGTTGCATTCCAGCTGCCAGGACAGTTCTGCGATCAATCGTGGCCAAACCATCGAGGAATCTTGACCTCAGTTCCAAGGACGAGCTAGTAGTCGGGATGCGCATCTTTGTGTCTCCCTCTGAAGCAAAGGAACTCCCTAGCCTGCACACCACATGTCGCGCCGCCCGCAAGCGGGAACAATAGTCTCAGAAGTTACTCCTTCCCGGGCTCGTCGCAACTACTAAAAATGACAACGTGACTAACTTCGGGGCACATCAACACGGCTGCACTAGGGATTCTCCTAGTTGTCTGGGAACGGGCTGAAGTCTAAGAGTCTGAGAGCACGTCACAAGGGCGAGGTGAGCGCAAGTGGCCTGCGATGCGGTATGGGTGTTTCTATCGCAAGAGCATACGCGCAACGCGGCTGTATTCGAAAAGGGCTGTTTAGCCAGTCGAGGAAAAAACGGTGGTAGAGGCAGTATCTGCGAAAGAGACTAATGAGTTGCGTAAACGTTAGTTCATTCGATATTTCATTTTTTGCGACGGAAGCACGGAGCGACATTCGGAGTCAAGACGACCCAGCCGCAAAACAATGTGCGTGCCGTTCCTCGCGCGATCGAGGGAGTCGGATAATCCGCGCATTTTGGGAAGGATGTGAAATTGACGTTTCGTATTTGGCGTTTAATTATTTCTTTCTGGCTGCTTAGTTCGGCAATTCCCTTTACAGGAGCCAGAGCACAAATTGCTCCGGCGAGCGGCTCCGCTTCCTCGCTGGATCTCACACTGCATGTAGGTTTGCTCACGCATCCAGTTACGTCCGTCGACACAAATTTCGTCGACGGTATGGATTCCGGTGGTGGATCGGGCTGCGATCGCCGTAAAGAGCGCGCATCGGCGGCGAACAATATGCCCGGCATAGCTATGGCTCCGACGGTCATTTCCAGTACATCCGACCCGCCCTCTCCGAATCCCGGCGCGAGAGCCTGCCCGGCTACTTCAATTGACGGAGCGCCTCAGTACACGGAAGGCTTTGACGAAAAAATTCACTGGGCACCAATTCTGAAGCAGTCCCTCGGATTTCTGGTATTGGAACACGCCTTCCGGCTTGCCAACGACCGCTACGCGCGCCATCTCTTGTGGCACAAGCCCTTCTGGGAAGATTACGTGGACTCGCTTCAACACTTCGATATGGGCCGCTGGGGCGATGGCGACGACTTCCTCGTCAACTACATCGGCCATCCGCTCGAAGGCGCTGTGACTGGCGATATCTTTATTCAAAACGATCCGCACGGACGCTCCGAAAGATTCGGTAAATCCGGCGCTTACTGGAAAAGCCGATTCAGGGCCATGTTGTTTGCCGCGGCGTACAGTGCCTACTTTGAGGTAGGCCCGGTGCTCAGCGAAGCAGCTCTCGGGAATGAAGGCGGCTACACGTATGTGCCGAAATGCGGACTCGCGCCATGCAGCATACCCGGCCGCAAGTTAAAGCCGCCGACCAACAACACCGGCTGGGTCGATTTCGTGGTTACGCCAACCGTCGGAATGGGTTGGATCGTCCTCGAAGATGCGATCGAGGCAAAAATCGTCGATCCTCTCGCCGGCGACAGCCAATCGCTGACTTGGAAAATCGTCAGAGGATCGCTTGCACCTAGTCGCACGATGTCCAACTTTCTCCAGGGAAAGCTGCCGTGGTACCGGCCCTGGCTATACGAAAATGCGACAGGAAGAGCAGGAAATCTCATCGTAAAATCGGAGAAGCCCAAGAAGGATCCAAGCGAAGCTTCTTCGTGGCGCGACCAGCCGCGCAAAGCGATCGGAATCCACTACGTGAATCTGAGTCTGCCGATGGATTGGCAGGGCTGCTACAAGTGCCGCGTCAATAATTCCGGCGTCGGCGGGACCGTTTCTTACCGGATGACGAACCATCTCTGGTTCGACTCCGAAGTGAATCAGTTTCCCGGCTCAGGCTCGAGCAAAGGAAGCGGCAGCGCCACCGAGGGGCTCTTCGGCATTCGCTACGGCTACACCGGCCGCGTTTGGAATGTATACGTGAAAGCGCGGCCGGGATTCATCTACTACCCGAAGACAACCTCATTTCCCACCGGCCACGAATTCGTCTCTCTCAGCCGATTTGCTGTGGATTGCGGAACAACCATCGAAATGAAAGCGTCGGAGCGCTCCGCGTTCCGCTTCGACGCGGGCATCACCCTCGTTCGCTACTTGCAGGGCCTCGATCCGCGGCAGGCTCCGGTATCGGTCATCTCACCCACCTACATCGCAACACAAGGAAATTTTCAGGTGGCGACCGGCTACGTTTTTCGATTCTAGACGATCGCGAGACACTGCTACAAACTGAGGCAAGAGCGTTCTTGACGGAGCTGACTTCGTCAGAGCGGGAGCGCGATCACGTCCTCCATGTCCGTATCCGTGATCGTATCCTACGCCGATACTTTGTTCTTTCACTGATACTGCGGCGCTTTCCGGGTTGCTGCGAGATGTCGTCAATCACTAACAGCGGCAGTCGAGACCTGTGAATGAAGGTAAAGCACCAGGCCAATAAAGATCAAGAGGCCTCCAATCGCCACAAAAACAATAAAGGCAATTGGGGTGGCCCACATCAAGCAAAGCGCTTCAATCAGGAGGCCGATTGCGAGGCAGATCCCGGCAAACCGCAACCGTTTTTCAGACCGACTTGTGCTCAACATCAGGAACCTCTCTTCCAGTATTTTGCCTCTTTCAGATGCGCTAGATCGTGTGCCGAGTCGTGGCAACCAGTGGAAAGGCATGAGAGTTGATTAGCTTTGATCGCGGGGAGGGTAGCCGGGTCGGCGTTGTGCACCACTCCCTCTTCAAACGACCGAGCCCCTAGATGACAATGCAGACATTCTCGATTACTGTACGGCTCGTAAAGCTTGATGTCCTCTGGGGCGGGCGGCGTTCCGAAATAGTAGATGAGTACGTGCTTTAGTCCGTATAGCTTGACTTTGAGGCCGCCGAACATAGCGTACTGCGTGTGGCAGGAATAGCAGGCTTCGTCGGTAGGCACGCGGCGATTTTGAAAATGCGACGCGGGAAGATGAGTAGGGTCGTCGACGAGGAGACTCTTGCCATAGTCTTCCATCGTGTGGCAGGACAAGCAGAAAGCGGTGGTTTTGGATCGTCCCATTTCTCTCGAAAAGCCCAGGAGGCCGCAAAAAATCGGCAGGCAAAACATCGCTATGAAGGCGAGGATTTTCCCACCGCGGCCTGCCATAAGGTCTGGGCGGGCCACCATTGCCGTGATCACTACGGCATTAAACAAAACCAGACTGACAATCAGACCTGTCGCGTGAGGCATTGAGCCGGATCCATTCTTAGGATGAGCTGCGTATTCTGCAGCCTCCTACATGCCATTGAAATTATTTCTTCGCAAGCGATCGAATGTAAGCGACCAAATCCTTGATCTGATCGGGCTTCAGGCTTTTCCCATATGCCGGCATCTTGCCTTTACCGTCCGTGGTGATGGCTGTGAGCTCGGCATCGCTCATATTCTGGACCGCCGCGGAACCCCAATCCTGGGTCTTCAGTGCTTCCTTTCCTTTCCCGTCAGCGCCGTGGCAGGATTGGCACTTGGTTTTGAACGTTGCTGCCCCTGCTTGCGCATCAGCCTTCGCGTTCGTACTGAACAAAATCAAGCCTACAAGGCATAGAGACGCCAGTACCGCCGCACTCCGGTTGCTTAACGCTTTCTTCATGTTTCGTTCCTCCCGACTAGATTAAGAGTCGAATTCCAACTGCACGCAAATCTCGTTAAGCTAAAACGCGTAACGCAACGACAGTACAACCAGATTCCCCTGGAAATTTCTTCTTACGAGCGCATCCTGAAAAGCCGTACTGGCATTCTCGTGGTACCCGTAGTATTCCCAGTTCGCCCGCCCAGTCCAACGTCTTGCAAACCGAAAGTCGAAACCGCCGAATGGCTGATACCAGGCGGAATTTAGCGGACCCGGAACTGATGTCGCGACGGGGTTCTGGGGCGTTAGGTTAAGTTCAGAACCACTTACCCAGAAAAGATTGGCACCTCCGCGAAGTGTTAGCGGTTTGATCGGAGTCCAGGACAAATCGATAAACGTGGTGTTCACCTTACTGCTGTAGGGCGAGGCTTGCTCCACCAGTGAGGAAAAGTCCGGGCAGGCCGGCAGTCCAGGCAGTGAACCGGTAGCGACGAAGCAGACCAGTATCTGCGATGAAATATCGTTATAGTCGTAGCCGAGGTCGAGTGAGAGTTTCTCGGTCGGTTGGAGTTGAGCGGCGAAACCGACACTGTTGTTGTGCTGATGGCCGTTTACGTTCTCCGAGTCGTTCTGACCGTACCAAAGATTTAGATGGCCGTTCAGGTTGATCCAGCTTGCCGCTTTGTAGTTTGCGCGGAACCGCACTTCCTGCGCCTGCAGCGGGCTGATGCGGGTGAACGCATTGTCGGCGACCATGATGTTGCCATCAACGTTGATACGAAGCTTAGAGGATGGGCGGGCCCACAGACCAAAGATGACATGATTTTCCTGGATGTGCGTCAAACCGGGCGGAGCCGGTGCAGTAGCAGCGGAGAACGCAATCGAACCATCAGGATTCAAAGTGCAGCCGGCCGGAAGATTTGATTGCGTCAGCATACCTGCGGGATCCACAAGGGCGCAGTTCTCGCGAGCGGCGTTATTGGGATAGAAGACGGCGCTGATCGAATTGCTGAAATTGTCCGCGATGATGCGGTTGCGATATTCGTATCCGAGATAGGCGCCGACTTTGGTTGAAAAATTGATCCGCGCTTCGATTGTGTTGCTTACGTCCTGCTGCTTGAGGAAGTTGCTGTTGATATTCAGAGCAGCGTCGGCATCGGAGCTCGTTGAGTGGATCACAAAGGGAGCTGGTATTCCGTTTGTCGGCGGAATACAGGTCGCCGGGGGAGGAGCAGATGTGGGGGTGAAAATGTTTGCGGGAATGAGCAGGCTGGTGCTGAAAAAGGAACATTGAGACGACGCGTATTGCGCGGGTTCTTTCCAGCTGCTGTAGTGGAACGAATCAACGATGCTGATACGGTCATTTACTTGCCAGGAAATTCCGAAGTCCCCGAATGAGGCGACGTGCCGGCCACTAATCGGTCCGGTTTCGTTGAAGTTTGAAAGAGACGAGTCGAGTCCAGCGAAATTCATTTGGTAGTTGTGAACGTTTAGGTCGCCAGCCGTATAGCTGAACCTGCCAGCGATGTCGATATTTTTGAAGTAAGTGGATTGCAGGCTGACCTTCTCCGTGGGGCTGGCCATACGGGTTTGGCCGTGGGAAAAATAACTGTAAGCGGCCTTGCAGACGGGATTAACGATATTTCCAGGTTCGAACACGGGCGTGGCGCAAGGATTCTTGGCTCCAGGATTAAAGGTCACCCCCAAATCGACAGGAGGAAATCCGACACCAGGAGGAAATTGCTGGTTCTCGTCGTTGCTGGACAGATCATTCCGGTAATTCCTCCAGATTTCGTCATAACTGAGGGTCGTTCGCAATAGGAAACGAAAGTCGAAACCCAGCCTGTATTGTTGCAGGCGGAAGGAATTGTTCTGCAGCAGATATTGCTCGGCGCCCACATGGACCGTGCTGTTGCCGGGGCCATACACGGTGTTTTGATCGTAGCCGAGACGAAAACGAATTTTCGACTCCGGCATTATCGTCAGGTTGTAATTCTGCATGTTTCTTCGAGTGAAGAAGTCATGTGGACTGTTTCCAATCAGGGACGTCCCAAGCAGATTGGCAGGCGCATTGATGATTGGATTGAAGTTGGGGGGAGCGTTGGGAACGGGTGGGGTTGGATTCAGCGGATTCGCCAGCAAGGAATAATCCCAATGATTCTGGTCTTGGCGAAACATGCCGTTGAAGGCGTACCACTTGTTCTTGTTGATGCGAATTTGGGATACGTCATTGGGATCGCCGCCATAGCCAAAATTGCTGAAATAAAAATCGTCAAAAAATGTGCCGTGATGATCGAGCGAGCGAAATTCAGTGGTGAATCCCAGCAACCGTGGACCCTGTTGTAAATTCACCAGCGTGTCGTAGGTTTGCTGACTCCCGTTTACGTTAGTGAACCGGTAGCCGAATTCGATCGATTGCTTGATATTGTAGTTACCCTCGTCGATCCCAGTTTGTTCGTCAACCTGCTGCGCTCGGCTCAAGGGAGCCGCCAAGCACCCAAGGGACAGGAGGAACAGGAGTGAGCGCGCAGCGTGACGGTAGCATTTCGATTCCGACTTCCGCTCTTGCCGACTGGTCACGGTGGGCCGCCTCCTTTTCGCTAGGGTGTAAAGAACACGTTGCTGCTGTTCGATCCATGTATCGCGGTGTGGCAGAGGGTACAGGCCTGATATTCATTCGCCTGGTTATGAAATGACGGGGTCGGGGGCGCACCGTTGCCGCCCGTTGAATGGCAACTAATGCACAGCAGATTCACCTGGTTCTGAATGAGCATCCGCTGGTTGGTGGACCCATGTGGCGTGTGGCAAGCTTGGCAGCCCTCGATTTTGGCTTCGTGCTGATACACGAAGGGGCCCTGTTTATCGACGTGGCACTTGTAGCAAACTTCGTCTTGACCGGCCACGGTGCGCAGCTGGTGGCGCTCGAATCCCCCATGCGCGTTGTGGCAGTCATTGCACTGCATCAATCCTTCGTTTACACGATGGTGAAACGGACGCGCGAACTGTGCCCGGACATCCAAGTGGCAGGTGTAGCAAAGTTTCGGCGACGATTCCCGCAGTAAAAACTGCGTGTCTTTTGCTGCGTGATGCGGCGAATGACAGTCGATGCATGCCACGCCACTCTGGAAATGGGCGGAACGGCCATAGTTGCTCTGTTCGTGACTGCTCTGGTGGCAATCCAGGCAGCGGGCGCTGGTTTCTGCGGGCGAGGCGTCCTTAAAAGTGAATATTTTCGTTTTGTCGCCGCCGCCGTCGACGTGTTCCTTGCCGGGGCCGTGGCACGATTCGCACCCGTGCCACTCCGGGCCCTTCTGCGCGTCCAGTTTCGAATCGATAGTGGTGACAAAATGGGGACCCGTCGCGAAATGGTTGTAGATATCTTCGTGACATGTTTTGCAAACTTCTGTTCCAACGTAGAGTGACGGATCGGTCGGGCGCACATACTTATGCGACTGCGCCGACGGCTTGTGATTGTCTTTAGTGGTTTGAGAACCAACTGGCTTGGCGTGACCAGCCATAACGATGCTGCAGACAAGCAATGCCATTGAAACTCTGGGTCCCGTGCGGCGCATTATGGCCATTCCTCAGTTGTCACACTTGGTCTGTCATCCCAAGACTGTCATGACCACTCGGTTGCGGAGATTGATGCGAGCAACCGATGCTTGATGGTCCGCCGACAGCATCTTCCTAGCTCCCTGTACCGAAGTCACCTAGGGATTTCCCTAGTTGCCCTCGGCGGCCTGAAGACCTAGCCTCCGACTGGCGTTCCAGCAATGACTCCGTGATTGTTTTGGGAAGATGCGGCCGTTAAAGGATTGATCGCGGAATTGTAACGTCTGCTGTTTCATAAGGTGGGGAGCAAGCCTTGGATCCGAACAAGAGTGAAGAACGCGGAATGAACGGCGAAATTGGAAGCATTGCTGGCGAGTCCTCAAAGACTCAGACAGGGGTTACCCGAAGAGAGTGGTTCAAGACGGCCGCTGGTAGTTGCGCCGGCCTGGCGCTGGGTGGCCTTGTTGATGTGGCGGCCGTGCAAACCCAGACACAGAAGTTGAAGCTCTCCAACGTAAGCGAGTTCACCACCTCCTGCAATTTTTGCTCCTGCGGCTGCGGGATGGTCGCCTCCGTACGCGAGGGCAAGCTGATTACCATGGAGGGTGACTTCGACCACATTGTGAATCGCGGATCCCTGTGCGTGAAGGGCATATCCATGTTCGCGACTCACACCTCGCCGAACCGGCTCAAGACGCCCCGCTACCGGGCGCCGGGCAGCGACCACTGGGAGGACATTTCCTGGGACGACGCGATCACGCGGATAGCGCAGAAGATTCGGAAGACGCGCGACGAGACCTGGATCGCCACAGAGAAGGTCGGCGACAAAGAGGTTCCGGTCAGTCGGACGGATGCGATCGGCTTCTTGGGCGGCGCGCAGAACACGAACGAGGAGTGCTACCTCTTCCAGAAGGCGGCCCGGTTGCTCGGCTTGTCTTACGTCGAGCATCAGGCCCGACTTTGACACAGCCCCACGGTCCCCGGTCTGGGGGCCTCGTTCGGGAGAGGGGCGATGACCAACCACTGGATCGACCTTCAGAACTGCAAGACGATCTTGGTGGAAGGCAGCAACGTGGCTGAGAACCATCCCATGGCCTTCAAGTGGATCCGGAAGGCACAAGAGAACGGAGCGAAGATCATCCACGTCGACCCGCGATTCACTCGGACCTCCGCGGCAGCGGACGTGTACGCGCGTATCCGGCCCGGAACCGACGCTGCGTTCCAGAATGCAATGATCAATCACATTCTCGTGAACAAGTTGTACGACGAGGACTACGTTGTTACGCACACAAACGCCCTTTTCTTGGGTGATGAGGCGTTCAGTTTCAAGGATGGGGTTTTCAGCGGGTTCGACGCGGAGAACCACAAGTACCACACGGAGACCTGGGGATATCAGCTC